>Ga0102927_1000355_pt1 | contig 10612 bp, 9 predicted proteins | sample SalPon1_A_H2O_MG_FD_78208 | JGI IMG/M metagenome (GOLD analysis project Ga0102927, IMG submission 78208) | Salt pond water microbial communities from South San Francisco under conditions of wetland restoration - Salt Pond MetaG R1_A_H2O_MG | ecosystem: Environmental > Aquatic > Non-marine Saline... | reverse complement strand
GGTGATGCCGAAAAAAACAAAAGTCTTTCAAAAGAAAGAGCAACAGCTGTAATTGATTATTTAACAACAAATTTTAAAATCAGTAATTCCAATCTTGTGCCGGTGGGCAAAGGAGAAACTGAGCCTGTTGCTTCAAATAAGACTGAAGATGGTAAACAAAAAAACAGAAGAGTACAATTTAAAAAACTATAATTATGACATTTTATAAAAATCCAATGACATCAATCTTGATCCTGTTAACGCTAAGTTTTAACCTAACCTCATGTAGTGATGATGATAGCGAAGCTCAAGATACTACAAATCAAGACAGGACATCTTCTTATGATGTAAACATCGAAGGTCTGGGCAATTTTAGTGAAGAAGGGCTTGAATTAGGAAATCCTGACGATACCATAATCTTGGCAGGTTGGGCAGAGAATCCGGGATTTAGTACAGAGAAATTAACTTGCTCATTCGACACAGAGGACCTTTTTTTTGAAGCTGTGATCATGTTACAAGATGGCAGTCCCTTACCTATAGGTGATGGAGTACATATCAATGAAAATGATGCAGTAACATCTTCTATTACATTTATTGATAAGCCTAATAACATTGCATATTTATCAGAATCAGGCACGCTGAGTGTAACTAACTTACAAATTGGTCCGCCACAGACAGATAATCCTGTGGTAGTGGGAGAAAGTTCTTTTGCTAATTTCAATTTGAGCTTCAGTGCATCATTTGATACTGAAGATCCTGATACCGGCGAAGATGTATCAAGGGAAATTACCGCTGATATTGTTGCCATCACAGCACCTAATCTATAAACTAAAACATTAATTCAACTAATTTAAAACATGAAAAATCTAAATTTACTTACGAAAATTTGCCTCAACTTCATTTTCATTTCCGCTATAATTTCCTGTAGTGATGATGATGATACAATGAACAACGGTGAAAATTTAATTGAAGAATCATCCTATGAAATAATCATTGAAGGTGAAGGTACTTTCACGCATAGCGAAGTCGCTGTAGAAGAATCTTCATCTACCATTAGTGGTGCTTGGTTTGAAAATCCTGATTACAATACAGAAAAACTATCTTGTGTTATTGATGAAAATCAAGGCAGTGGCCTTAATCTTAATGGTGTGATTTTATTACAAAATGGAAATGCGCTTGACATTGGAGATGCTGCAGATGGCAGTATTAACGATGATGGCATCCCAAAAACGAAAATCATCATACAAGTTGGAAATTCAACTTATATATCAAAATCCGGGACTATTGCTGTTTCTAATCTGGAAATCAACCCTACACAAGTGCCAGAAGTTACGGGGCAGACCTCAAGTGCCAACTATACTATAGAATTCAGCGGAATATTTGACATCGGAGAAACCTTTGATGAAGAAGAAGCTATTGAAATATCAGGAAACATCAAGGTGTTTACTGCACCACTTAACTTTTAATATAAACCTAAAAATCAACAAAAATGAAAACAACAACAAGATTATTAGTAGCCTTAGCGCTACTCGCAACACTATTTACGAATGCTCAAAATGAAGGGGATATCAAACTTGGAGCGGGCTTATCCTATGGATTAGATATTGAAGAAATAGGAATACAGGCAAATGGTTATTATACACTTGATGAAAAAATGCGTGTTGGCGCTGATTTTAATTATTTCCTCACAGAAAGTACTGAAGCTGTAGACTTGACCGCCTGGGAATTCAACGGTAATTTTCACTATGTATTTAGTAGAGAAAATGATATTGTTTTATACGGCTTAGGTTCTATAGGCTATCACTTCTTTAAGTCAGAAGTGTCTATCTTAGGGAGTACAACTAATTCAGAAATTGGCTTTGGGATAGGTGGTGGAATAGAATATGATTTGGGTAACTTATTGCTTTTTGGTGAGCCCAGACTTTTTCTTTCCGGCGCTGATCAATTAGTTCTAACCGCAGGCATAAGATTCCCGTTATAAACCTTTAAACTTTTATAAATAATACTTAAAATAAAAAACTTTTAAATAAATAAATTATGAAAACACTTAACAAGTTAAATTACACATTACTAAGTTTTACCCTAATCATGGCACTACTATTTTCCTGTTCTAGCGATGATGATAATGGCGTTCAAGTCCAATCTCCTGATATTGATTATCCGGAGAACCAGAAAACAGTTTCCCTTATGGAATCCGGAGAATTTGAAGCTCCTATGATTGAATGGAATCGTGAGGAAGGAACTTTAGCTATTATGAATTCCTCTCTCGAAGGGGTTTTTATTAATGAAACAACTGGCAAAGTAAATTTTGATGGTTCTATGCCTTTAGGAGTTACAGAAATTATTATTTCTGCTCAAAACAGTGCCGGTGAAGCCACTCAATCATTAGTCTTAGAGCATGTTTTCGACGCTGAAATGACTGGCGGTTTTAATTTTGACATAAATGATGAAACAGATTTCCCTGGTAATTTAGATTTTGTCTTCTATGCCGATGGCACATTTGAAAGAACTGTGATAGGAACTGGTGAAGGCACATGGACTAGAGAAGCTAATTTTTTTACACTAGAACAGCCTAGCGGTCTTGTACACGAAGGTGAACTTTCTTATGATGGAACAAACGCTTTTATGACTGGGGAATGGGCTGATCCAAATAATAGCAATAACGATTTTAATGATGGTAATTTTTACCTTGAACTGACCGATTAATCATTAAAATAAAAAACATGTCTTTTTACAAAACTCTAGTTATAAGTATAACGCTATTATCTCCGGTTTTAATATTTGCTCAAGAAGCTGTAGTAACAGCTGGCAATGATTTTACCAATAATTCGGGCAGCTTATCTTATAGTCTCGGGCAAGTGGTTTATACGACCAACACCGGAAGTGATGGGACCGTTAGCGAAGGTGTTCAACAAGCTTACGAAATCTTTACACTAAAAGTTGAAGACCATAGACTAAAACCTTCGATGACAGTTTACCCCAACCCTACCGAAGATATTGTTAATCTAAGAATTGACGACCTCAATAGCGATAAATTATCTTATATGCTTTTTGATGGTAGTATCCCTAAAAGTGTTTAATTATCTAGATTGATTTTTCAAATGCATTGATTTCATTTTATTTTTAATTTCGTTTTCGTTTAAAAGTTATTTCTTTGCTTTTATGTCCATTGCTCATATTTTATTCTTCCCAGTTAAATTTTTCTTTTTCATAGTCTAATTTAGGCACTTTTCTCTGACAGCAAGATATCGAGGTATAGCCAAAATGCATACCCAAAACTTGATAGAGGCTATGAGTTTCAATTTATATAGAAGTCCGGAATAATTGCATTTAATAGTGAAAATAAGTAAGAAAAAGACAATAAAAAGAGCTATTAATGCATGAAATAAAGAAGAAAAAGAACAATTTTGACGAACAAATTCAAAAAATTAAGAATAAAAAAGGGTTATAAGCAAAATGCTTAGTTATGCAATGGTCTTGAATATTATCATTTCTTAAATTAAAATTTTGAACAAAAAATCACTTATAGGACTGAATAGAGTATTTTTTGTGATTATTGTCATAAATAAAATGCTTTTCAGTGTCTATCTTTGTTAGGATGCATTTCAAAAGGAACATAATAGTTGCAATATTGGTTTTTATCGTGTCTTTATTCACGCTAAAATCAGCTGTATTAATGAGCTATTACACCTTTTTTACTGATGATTTCATAGAAAGTTTTTGTGTCAATAAAGATCAACCGGAACTCAATTGCGATGGTAAATGTTTTTTATCTAAAATGTTAAACAAAAATGATCAGCATGAAGGTCGTCAGGAATCCATTGCTATCAGTTTAGCTCAACTAGAATTCACATTTACCTCTTTTGTCGATCAGGAGCTTTTATTCCTAAACTCTTTCAATAAAAGTGTTTTTCATTATGATGTGACCTATACATCCGTTTTTATCAATAAGGATGATAAACCGCCCAACTTGTCTTAAACTTTTTATCGAGCAATTATTTAAAAGTTTAATGACAAAATAAAAAACATGAAAAAATTGATCATGCTATGCTTTTTATGTCTTTACGGCGTAGCGACACATGCACAAAAAACAGTGCGAATAAAAGACCAGGATACCCGGGAAACATTATCTTATGCTTATGCTAAGCAAGTTGATAATCAAGCGGTGATCCAATCAGAAAATGGAAATTTAGAACTTCAAACGAGTAAAACCTACAGGATTTTCCATCAGGGCTACCAGTCTAAAACAATAGAAGTTACAGATGATACGGCCAACATTATTTATCTAAAGCTCAAGGTGAACTTGTTAAGTGAAGTCATTGTCTCCGGCGAAATCATGAAAGATCCAGCCATGACGATCTCTACACCTGATCTAACAGAAGATATAACACAGCCTAAAAATGTTGCTGAACTATTTGAAGGTTTAGAAGGATTTGGTATGATAAAAAGAGGTAATTACGCTATAGATCCCAGTTTTAGAGCATCACAATACGAACAACTGAACATCCAGTATGATGGGGGAACTAAAGTGGTTCATGCTTGCCCTAATCGGATGGACCCGATAACTACTCATGTGGTGCCGGAGGATATTAAACAAATAGAAGTTATTCGCGGACCCTATTCCGTGCGCTATGGAGCAACGTTTGGTGGAATTATCAATATGATTAGCCGGCAACCTGAGTTTGATGATTACGGTCTATCCGGTACTTTATCAACTGGTTATGAAGGGAATGGAAATGCATTGGTCAATTTAGCCAGGCTTGAATATGCTGAGAAAAAGTTTGACTTTGTAGGTACCTATGCGCGTAGGGATTTTCAAAACTATGAAGATGGAAACGGAGAAGAAATACCATCTTCTTTTTTAAGTAACGATTATAGTCTTCGTTTTGGGTATAATTTCAATGGTTTAGAGCGGCTACAAGTTCAGTGGCGGCAGTCCTTTGGTAGAGATGTTCTTCATGCTTCTTTACCTATGGACTCTGAATATGACGACTCTAGTATATTCAATATTGACTATGAAAAAAAACAAGTCACTGATCAACTGAAAAAGCTAAAAGCAAAAGCCTATTACTCCTATGTTGATCATTTAATGACCAATCAAAGAAGACCTAACTTTTCTATGGTAGATGCTTCTGCTCCCGTTGAAGCTACAACAGCCGGTGGTAAAATAGAATTAACCTGGAAATTTGATGATAATTGGACTACTTATACAGGCGTTGATGCTCTTTTGATCAGCAGAGATGGAGTAAGGAACAGATTGGTTAAAATGATGAACGGAAATCCACTCGATCAACCTATGGAATTTACGGATAAGATATGGCAAGACAGTTATATCAATGATTATGGTGTTTTTGCAGAAAGTAATTATAGAATTGATGAATCTTTATCCCTAAACCTTGGCATTCGCTATGATCAGGTTATCTCAGAAATTCAGGATCCGGCTGATAATTTTCAGGATTATTATCCAGGGCTTGATCAAAGAACAGAAAACAACTTTAGTGGAACGATATCAGCTAAGAAGAAGTTAGGCGATCACCTGTTAGAGTTTGCTTTTGGCAGAGGGGTTCGCTCAGCTAATATGATAGAAAGAGCGATCAATCACTTTCAAATAGGTCAGGACCCTTATGAATATGTAGGGAATCCTAATTTAGACGCAGAAGTCAATCATCAATTTGAAGTTGCTTACAAAGGGAAAACTCAGATAGGTGGTTTTTTTGACTTTGCTAATTGGAACGCATCTATCTATTATTCTGATTTCAATAATTACATCGTTGGTATCATAGATAAAACAAAGGACAGGAAGTTTATGCCTAATGCAGAACCTCCTCATCCTAAGGTGTTCAGAAATTTAGATAAGGCCTATAAAACAGGATTTGAAACCAGTTTTGCTCTACGCTTTATGAATCGCTGGGAATTTGCTTCTGATGTTTCCTATGTTTATACCCGTAATGAAGATCTGAATGAGTCTTTACCACTTACTTCACCACTGAGAAGTAACCTCATCCTTTCCTATGAGACTGATAAGCTCACTTCAAGTTTAGCGCTCAAGGTTGTGGCAGAGCAAAACGAGTTGGCGACTTCATTTGGGGAAAGCTCAGCTACGCCCGGTTATGAACTTTTAGATTTTAAAGTCAGTTACGACCTGATGGAAAATCTGAATATTGGCGCCGGTGTATTGAATATTTTTGATGTGAATTACTATGATCACCTGAATTTTGCATTTCGGAATCAAGCCGATGCCGATCTAAGTACAAGTAACCGATTAACCAATCCTGGCCGAAACATCAGTTTCTTTGCTAAATATACACTTTAGTAAGCTAGTAATATAAGTAAGTAAATTCTTATTATAAATTTAAGGCCTCACCTTTAAAAAGTTGAGGTCTTTTTTTTAAACAGGTTTTATTTTTAAGTGTCAAAATTAAAATTTATTGGATAAAAACGTATCAAAGCTTTCTTTACATCAGATTCTTTTACCGCTTATCATGTCACTTCTTATGATTTCTCATATCAATTTTTCCAATGAGAAGCTCCTTGTTCAACCATAAATTACTAAAAACAATAACTTTAAATAAAATTTGATCAGCTCATCATCAGTTATATTAAAAATTCAACTTCATTGCCACACTCCCAAAATAATTTCGGGGTTCGCCGGGATAAAAGTAACGCGGTTCACTTCCGCCAAAACCGATCGCATTGGTTACCACGCTAGCAGCATATTTTTCATTGAAGAGATTATTAACTCCAAAATTAAACTGGGTAGATAAAGAATCAAGTAAAGGTAGTTCATAAGCTAACTTTGCGTTAGAAAAAGCGTAAGCATCCGCATAGACCGTGTTTTCATCGTTCACGGGTATTTCACTAACCGCATGGGTCTGGAAATAAAAATGTATCCGCTTAAAGGCTTGCGCTTCTAATCCAAAACTTAATTGTTGCGACGGAACTCCGGTTAGTTCATTTCCCGAATAGTCATTTTCCTGGTCCACAAATTCGTCGAACTCATAAAAATTAAAGCTTGCGTTTGCGAACGGCTGGATGTTGAGCCAATTATCAATATTTAAATTTGACCTTATGGCTACTTCAATTCCCGGATGATTGGTCGATCCGGCGTTTACACCTACAAATCTATCTTCTGCTACTCGCCTGGCCACCAGCAGATTTTCCACGTTCATATAATAAGCGGTCAATTCTGTAAGCAATTTATTATCAAACCATTTTGCCTTATAGCCAAGTTCATAGTTCCAAGCTTTTTCCGGCTCTAATTCCGTATTAAACAAGCCTTCTTCTGTTAGGCTTTGTTCCACGGTAGGAACGGAAAAGCCTTTGCTGATCGATCCGATAATTTTTTGATTATCAGAAAAAGCATAAGTACTAACGATATTGGGTAACCCAACCTGATCGTAGCTAAAACCGCCCGACTGAGCATTCTCAGGAGTTGAAAATTGATCATCAATCTCATAGCTCGTCGAATTCGTTGCCAATCCCAATTGCACTTTCCATTTATCCGATAAGTTGACATCCAGCCTAGCAAAACCTTCTATATATTGACGAATTTGTGACAGGTCAGATAAGCGATCGCCTTGTAAAGAACCGCGACCGGAATTATCTTCATACAGATTCTCAAATGTACCTACTTCGTAATCATCTCGTAAGAATTCGCCACCTACCAGGAGTTGGGAAGTCAGGCCAAAAAGATTAAAGTCAAAAGTAGAGGTATGTCTCAAGCCGATGCCTAAATTGCTTTCATCCAGTATATCAAAGGGTCTGGGTTCATAAGCATCTCTAAAATTGGTGAAAACTGCTGTATTTTGTTCTATTTGCTTACTAATCCGCTGGAAATAATTAATGCCAAATGTTCCTCTGGTATAAGATTCATAGCCTCGCGCTAGATTCCAGCTAAATGCAGCTTGAGTTGGATTTTCTTGTAGATTGGTTCGACTTAATGAACTCGGGATAAAAGCCTTAAGCCTTGCCACCTGACCCAAGAATTGCAATTTAGATCGTTTCGATAATTCCCATGCTGCATTTAGAAAATATGATTCTCGCTGATAATTGCTGTTTTCTCTAAAACCATCAGCGCTTAAGTTGTTATAAGTGATCTGAAAGGATTTATTCTCATCTGACCCTTTTAGTATATAATTCTGCTTAAGCATATTAAAACTACCAAAGATCAATTCTGAAGAAGCACGGTCTTCACTTTTTAGTCGAGAACGAAGCTGAATAACGCCTCCCAATCCGGCGCCAAACTGCGTAGCTTGTGGTCCTTTGATTATTTTAACATCAGACAAGGTCGTCAGGTCAATATCATGTAGGATAGACGTGCCATTCGCTGTGGTCAGTGGAATATTATTAAAATATAGTTTAAGCCGATTTGTTTCATATTGCGCCCTTGCTCCTATGCCGCGGATGTTAATCTTGGTGGTGTTGAGTCCGCCTTGCATCATGTAAACACCAGGCACTTTGTTCAATATCGGCGTAATGATGGATTGATTAGATTGTAAGAGATCTTTCTTTTCTAAAAAGGAGACATTAGCCGAGCTTTGATAGGCTTTTTCTAAAGCAACTGATGTTTTTATGTTTACTTCTAATAATGCAGTCGTATCCGGTTGTGTTTGTGCGTATAGCGTTGATGTTATAAGAAATAGAAGTATCTGTAGTTTGTTCAAGGCTTACATTTTGACTCAGCAAAAATAAAGTATTCCTGTATGCTTGTAGGAGACTTCACGAAATCTTAAATGAAATTTTATTCTACTTAGTCCTAAGTCTGAATTGGTCAGCCTGACTGAACGGGCTGGTAAATTCGCATAATACTTGTAACCTACCACACATATAGTATCATGAATGCACCCAGTCCGAAATTGCAAATTTTCAATAGCGATCGGTGTTTTTAACCCTATAAAAAAAGAGTATTCCATTAAGATTGTATCTATTTCGCCATAGGATCTGTTTTCAGACCTATTGAAGTCTTCTTTTTTTTAAATTCCATGAAGGGCTTTAATTATATACAGGCTTTAAATTGTTTAGCCACTCATTTAAAATTAATTTTCCCTTATAAATACCGTAATTTTGAAACATGCAAGAAAAAAAGGAATTAAGGGAAATCTATAAAGCCGGGCGAAAGTCGCTAACGGAAGAACAAATAGACGAAAAAAGTTATCAAATTATCAATCAATTACTTCAATTGCCAATTTGGGAATACGCTAACTATCATTTATTTCTACCAATTCAAAAGCAAAATGAAATCAATACTCATTTTTTGATGACCGCATTACAAGGTCATGATAAAAACATCATTCTCTCTTCATCTGATTTTTCTACAGGTGAAATGAAGCATTTTTTGCTCACGGACGATACCTTGATTAGAGAAAACAAAATAGGCATTCCGGAACCGCAGAATGGATTTGTTGTTAACCCAGACCAGATTGATGTGGTTTTTGTACCATTGTTGGCATTTGATAAAAAAGGTAATCGAATAGGATATGGAAAAGGTTTTTATGACAGATTTCTTCATTCTTGCCGAGAAAATGTGCTTAAAATAGGACTCTCTTTTTTTGAAGCAGAAGAGGAAATTCAGGCTGATCAGCACGACATCAAATTAGATTTATGCCAAACACCTAAGCAAATTTATCGTTTTAAATAAGTCGTGTCCGACTAAGATAGGAGATTCAAGATTGGAGACCCAAGATTCAAGATAAAAGAATCAAGACTCAAGCAGCTCAAATCGCTCATCATAAGTACAAAGCATGGATTTTGTAGATTTTAATCGTAGAATAATGGTGTTAAATATAAAACCATATCAAAGACTTTAAGTTATTCTATTTAATTAACTTAGTAATTTGATTAGAATAAATTTTTAAAAATTAGCATATATGAAAACTTCCATTGATATAGATGACTTTAAAATAAAACCTTATACAGTGCTAAAAGATCTTCCCACAGATTATGACCTGAATGCGAAAAAATCTACATTTGAAAACAAATTAAGAAACACCCGTAAAGAGCTTGGCGCGATGCAAAATAAGCTTTACGCGCATAATAAATATAGTGTATTGGTATGCATTCAGGGAATGGACTCCTCTGGAAAAGACAGCTTGATTAGAGAAGTATTTAAAGATTTTAATGTGAGAGGGATCAATTGTTATAGTTTTAAAAAACCAACGCTCATAGAGCTGAATCAGGATTTTTTATGGCGGCATTACAAGCGGCTACCCGCCAGAGGAAAATATGCGGTATTTAATCGCTCGCATTATGAAAACGTATTAATTTCCCGGGTTCATCCGGAGATTGTTCTCAACGAAAACCTGCCGCATATTCAAAAGAAAGAACAAATCACGAAAGTTTTCTGGGAAAATCGCCTAAATCAAATCAATCATTTTGAGCAAATCATCAATGAGAATGGAACAATTATTTTTAAATTTTTCCTGAATATTTCTAAAGAAGAACAGAAAAAAAGATTATTAAGAAGGCTAGAAAAGCCTCACAAAAACTGGAAATTTACGCCAGAAGATATAGAAGAGAGAAAACTTTGGCCGGAATATATATCAGCTTATGAAAAAGCAATCAACGCTACTTCAAAAAACCACAGTCCGTGGTATAATATTCCTGCAAATGATAAGCCCACAGCACGTTATTTGGT
>Ga0102927_1000354_pt1 | contig 10616 bp, 8 predicted proteins | sample SalPon1_A_H2O_MG_FD_78208 | JGI IMG/M metagenome (GOLD analysis project Ga0102927, IMG submission 78208) | Salt pond water microbial communities from South San Francisco under conditions of wetland restoration - Salt Pond MetaG R1_A_H2O_MG | ecosystem: Environmental > Aquatic > Non-marine Saline... | reverse complement strand
TTTTCGTCGCGCTCAAGCGCAATCACATCAACATCGCCCTTGGCCCCGGCGACGTATTGGCGCGCTTGAATGCGCCGCAAGCTCTCAATGCGATCACGCAAGCGTGCGGCGTTTTCAAAATCCAACGCGCTTGAGGCTGCTTCCATGCGATCGACGAGCTCGTCAATCACCTCACTGCTCTGCCCCGATAGAAACATCTGCACATGACGGACATCTTTGGCGTAATCCGCCTGACTAATGAGCCCGACACACGGGGCAGTACACCGACCAATTTGGTGTTGCAAACACGGCCTGGAGCGATGCCGATAAAAACTATCCCGGCATTGCCGCACCGGAAAGACTTTTTGCAGATGATTGAGCGTCTCGCGCACTGCCCCCGACGAGGGAAAGGGGCCAAACGACTGGCCTTCCTCGCGGCGTTTACCCCGATAGAAGGCAAGCCGCGGAAAGTCTTGTTGCGTAGTCAGCTGAATATACGGATAGGTCTTGTCATCGCGCAGCAACACGTTATAGCGCGGGCGGTGGGTTTTAATGAGCGTATTTTCTAGGATCAGCGCTTCGGCTTCGGTGTGCGTCACCGTGACCTGCAAATCCGCAACCTGGCTAACCAACGCTTGGGTGCGTGTGTTATGCGCAGATTTTTGAAAATAGCTACTAACCCGGCGTTTAAGTTGCCGGGCCTTACCCACATAAATGACATGGCCGGCCGCATCCAACATGCGATACACCCCGGGCGCCGTCGGCAGAGACTTAAGCACCGGGGTGGGGTTAAAGGCAGCGCGATCACTCATGCGCTTATTCTAGCGCGGCTAGCGGTTATTCCACACCGGGAATGCCGCCTGCGGTAAGCGCTTTGGGATCAAGCAAGCGCTCCAAATCGGCATCGGATAAATCCGTCATTTCTCGGGCAAGCTCCATAAGCGGACGGCCTTCGGCATAAGCGCGTTTGGCGATCTTGGCACCCAACTCATAACCAATCACCGTATTTAAGGCGGTGACCAAAATGGGATTACGCCCCAGCGCCTCTTCTAATCGGGCTTGATTCACGCTAAATCCGGCAATGGCCTGATCAGCCAGGGCATTCGCGCCGTTGGCGATTAATCCAATGCTTTGCAGCAGGTTATGCGCAATCACAGGCAGCATGACGTTGAGCTGAAAGTTACCCGACTGCCCGGCCACAGTAATAGTGGTGTCATTACCAATGACTTGGGCGCTGACTTGGGCAACCGCCTCGGGGATCACTGGATTGACCTTACCGGGCATGATGCTGCTGCCAGGCTGCAGCGCGGGCAGCGCAATTTCGCCCAACCCCGCTAGCGGGCCGGAGTTCATCCAACGCAGATCATTGCTCATCTTCATTAAGCTCACAGCCACAACGCGCAATTGACCGGATAGCTCCACCGCGGCGTCTTGGGTGCTCAGGCTTTCAAACCGATTAGGGCTTTCGACAAAATCAATGCCGGTGCGCCGCGCCAATACCTTGGCCACACTCGCGCCAAACGCGGGCCGGGCATTAATGCCGGTGCCCACGGCCGTGCCGCCTTGTGCCAGGGCTTTAACGCGCTTGAGCGCATCGTAAACGCGCGCCTGACCCATGCGAATTTGATGCGCCCAGCCACCAACTTCTTGGCCCAGCGTAATGGGCATGGCATCCATTAAATGCGTGCGCCCAGTTGTGGTTACCTCGGCCAGTTCAGCGGCTCGGGCCTCGAGTGTTTGGGCTAAATGATCCAGCGCCGGCAGCAATGCCTCAGCGCAACCCACGCCCGCGGCAACATGAATGGCCGTTGGAATCACATCATTGCTGCTTTGCGACATATTGACGTGATCATTGGGGTGGACCGGGCGGCCAAGCGATTCAGTGGCCAAGTTGGCGATCACCTCGTTGGCGTTCATATTACTGGAGGTTCCCGAACCGGTTTGAAAGACATCAACCGGGAAGTGCGCGTCATGATCGCCGGCGGCAACGGATTCGGCGGCTTGAATAATGGCGTTGGCAATAGCCGCATCCAAATCACCCAAATCGCGATTGGCTTCAGCACAGGCCGCTTTAATCAGCCCGAGTGCTTGAATAAACCGCCGCGGCATGGGCGTATCGCTAATGGCAAAGTTATCCACCGCGCGTTGCGTTTGGGCGCCGTAGCGGGCGGACTCGGGCACCTGAAGTTCGCCCATGCTGTCTTTTTCGGTTCGAAATCCCTGCTGGTTCATCATCGTCTCCCCGGTTCTAGTAAACTGTCATTTTACCGCGCAAAAGGTCTTAGGCTATGGAGCTTAGTCAACTCACCGCCATCTCCCCAATCGATGGCCGCTATGCGAGCAAAACTGCCGCCCTTCGCCCGCTTGTTAGCGAATACGGGCTAATCCGTCATCGTGTCATCGTCGAGGTCGAATGGCTGCAAGCACTGGCCGCTGAGCCCGCCATAACCGAAGTCCCCGCCCTATCCGATGCGGCTGCGCGTGCGCTTAGCCATATCGCGCTGCAGTTTAACGAAGCCGCCGCTGCGCGCATTAAAGCCATTGAGTCGGTCACCAACCACGACGTGAAGGCGGTTGAATACTACATCAAGGAGCAGCTGGCTGATCAGCCCGAGCTCGCGGGCATTAGCGAATTTGTCCATTTTGCCTGCACATCCGAAGATATTAACAACCTGGCCTACGCGCTCATGCTGCGCAGTGCGCGCGATGAGGTAATATTGCCAGCGGTTGACCGACTCATCGAGCAACTGCGCCAGCAGGCCCAAGCCCATGCGGATGTCGCCATGCTCGCACGCACCCACGGCCAGCCCGCCTCGCCAACCACCTTGGGCAAAGAATTCGCCAACATGACCGCACGCTTGCAGCGCCAACGCGCGCAAATCGCTGCCGTGCCGGTGCTGGGTAAAATCAACGGCGCCGTGGGTAATTTCAACGCCCACCTAAGTGCCTACCCTGAGGTGGACTGGCCTGCCTTAGCCAAGCGCTACATCGATAATTTGGGCCTTGAGTACAACCCCTACACCACACAGATTGAACCGCATGACGGCATTGCTGAGCTATTTGACGCGATTGCCCGACTCAACACCGTTGGCATCGACGTGGTGCGTGATTTGTGGGGTTATATTGCATTTGGCTATTTTCGCCAGCACCTGGTCGAGGGTGAAGTCGGCTCGTCGACCATGCCGCATAAGGTCAACCCCATTGATTTTGAAAATGCCGAAGGCAATTTCGGTATAGCCAATGCGATTTTCGATCATCTTGCCCGCAAACTACCCGTGTCGCGCTGGCAGCGTGATCTCACCGACTCCACGGTGTTGCGCAATATTGGGGTGGGCTTTGCCCATAGTCTGATTAGCTATGAAGCCGCGCTGCGCGGATTAGGCAAGCTCGCGGTGAACCGGCCGCGCATTGATGAGGACTTAAACGCCAACTGGGAAGTGCTGGCCGAGGCCATTCAAACGGTGATGCGCCGCTATGGTATTGCCGAGCCGTATGAAAAACTCAAAGCGCTAACGCGCGGTAAACGCGTAGATCAGGCCGGCCTGCAGGCGTTTGTCGATAGCCTTGAGCTACCCGAGGCCGCCAAAGCTGAACTCAGGGCGCTGACCCCGGCCCGTTATACGGGGCTCGCGGCGCATCTTGCCAACGCGCTCGCAGATCCGCGCGATTAAGCGCTAACCACTGCAACGCAATAATCGGCATGGCGGCCACAATACCGCCATTGTCGAGCAAGCTGAGTGCCGCATCGGTTGGGAGAATTTGCAGGCGAATATCCTCGCCCTCGTCGACTTGACCATGACCCTCAATACGCAAATCGCGGCTATCGATCATCGCGCAGTACAAATCCACGGTTTGCGAGGTACCGCCAGGGCTAACTAAATAGCGGGTAATCGGAATCAGCGCACCCAAATGACAGTCAGCCTCTTCTTTGCTTTCGCGCCGGGCAACCGCTTCGGGCTGTTCGCCGGGCTCGATAATGCCGGCTACGGTCTCGAGCAACCACGGGTCAAAGCCTGAGTCGAGCGCACCGATGCGAAATTGCTCGACGAGCACGACTTGATCCTCCCACGGATCAAACAACAACACCCCCACGGCATGACCGCGTTCAAAGCGCTCGCGCACTAAGGTTTCGCTTTGCCCGCCGGCAAACAGCGCATGGCGCAAGGTCAATTGGCTGACCTGAAAAAACCCGTCGTAAACGCGCTTACGCTCGATAATTTCAATGTCTTTATTCATCAAGCGCTACCTCCGTGTGCGGGTAAAAACCGCCATGGCTTCGGCATGCGCGGTATGCGCAAACATATCCATAATCCCTGCCGCCGCCAGCGTATAGCCATGCTGATGGACAAGCTCGCCCGCATCACGCGCCAAGGTTGCCGGCCCACACGAGACATAAACAATCCGCTCAGGCCCAAGCTTTGCAATGGCCGGCAATACCTCTAGCGCGCCTGAGCGCGGGGGATCAAGTAACACCCGATCAATTTGCCCGCCCAACCAACTCGCCCCGGGGTGGGTCTGCGTTAAATCAGCGGCGACGAACTGCACGTTATCGATTTGGTTGTACTGCGCGTTTTCGCGCCCGCGCTCAACCAACGGCTCCGCACCCTCAACGCCAATCACCTGCGCGGCACGGCGGGCCAAGGGCAACGTGAAATTACCCAGCCCGCAAAACAAATCCAACACCCGATGGTCTGGCCCAACTTCAAGCAAATCCAGCGCTTGTGGCAGCATTTTGCGGTTAATCGCCGCGTTCACTTGGGTGAAATCAGTGGGGGCAAAACGAAAGCGCAGCCCTTCGTCATCAAGCGCATATTCAAGGTAGGTTTGGCTGTGCCCAAGCGGCGCGACGGTGGATTCATTACCCGGCTGCTCAAACATCAATAAGTCATGGGTTTGGCCAAACGCCATCAGCGTCTCGCGATCGCTTTGGGTAAGCGGGTCGAGGTTGCGAAAGACTAACCCCACCTGCGTATCGCCCGCGGCCACTTCAATTTGCGCAATGCGATGCGGAATACTCAAGCGACGAATCAGCGCAGCAAGCTCGCCCAGCAACACCGACACGCGATCATCGAGGACATGGCAGCTATTAATATCGGCAACAAACGGGCTAAAGCGCTCACGAAAGCCGACTAACACCCGGTCATCTTTGCGCGGCACATACTTCACCCCCAGCCGGGCGCGGCGCCGATACCCGGCGGTGGGCCCGGTTAACGCGGGCAACCAAGTTTGTGGGCTGACATCGCCAATATGCGCAAACTGCTCGGCAAGTGTTTGTTGTTTGTGCCGCACCTGCGCGCCAGGATCCATGTGCTGCAGGCTGCAACCACCGCAAACGCCGACATGCGGGCAAGGCGGTGTGACCCGATCGGCGGCGGGTCGAGCAATGCTTAGGGCATCCCCTTCGTCTTGCCGCCGGCGTCGACGACGCACCTGCACATGCGCTTGTTCACCCGGCAGCGCGCCCTGCACAAAGGCTGTGCGGTTATCGTGATGGGCAATGCCGCGACCCTCATGACTGAGGCGCTCGATGTCCATCACAATGGGCTCTGCCGGTAAGCGCCGGCCGCGTCTGCCACCCATCGGCTCTACTGCCGCCAGGCGTTGAGAAACTGCTCAAGATGCGGTCGATCCGCCTCTTTGAGCGCGGCGCGAACTCGCTCGCAGGCGGCTTCATAGCCCGGCGTATCCAGCGCGCCACGCATGCGTTCGTAGCGCAACCACAGCAAATAGGTATTGAGCACATCATGCTCACAGTAATTGCGAACACCCGCAAAATCGCCTTGTTCGATATGCTCACGCACCGCCGCGCCGCTCATGCCGAGTTTGCCGGGAAAGCCACACAACGTGGCAACTTGATCAAGTGGGGCGACCGCGCGGCCGGAAAAGCCCGCCAGCACATCCATGAGGTCTGTATGCCGATCGTGAAAGCGGTTGTGATAGTTGTTAAAGCGAAAATCGCGATCCTGATCGCCGGTTTCCCAATACCGCGGCGCGCTAAGCCCGTGCATTAGGGCGCGATAGTGCAATACCGGCAAATCAAAGCCGCTGCCATTCCAACTCACCAATTTAGGCACATAGCGCTCAATGCCTTCGTAGAAACGCTCGATGAGCGCGCGCTCGTCATCGCCACCGTCACCCAGTGAAAACACGGTAAATTTATCGCCAATTTGTGCTGCCACAGAAATAACCACGACGCGGTGGAGCGGTAGACGCAAGAAATCGCTACCGTTTTCTTCGCGGCGCATCGCCAGCATGGCCTCGGCGGCAGCGTGATCATCGAGGCCTTCTAAGCCATGCAAACGCCGCCCGCCCTCGACATCAGGGATGGTTTCAATATCAAAGGCGAAGATATTCATTTTTCGGGGAAGACTCCGCTTGATAAGTAACGATCGCCACGATCACACACAATGCTCACAATCGTCGCGTTTTCAACTTCTTGGGCAATTTGCAATGCCGCCCAGAGGGTGCCGCCGCTGGAAATACCCGCGAAAATGCCCTCTTCAGCCGCTAATCGCCGCGTCATATCTTCGGCTTCGTCTTGGCTGACTTCGACAATGCGATCAACGCGCTGCGATTGATAAATGCTGGGCAAATAGGCCTCGGGCCATTTGCGAATACCCGGGATGCTGGCGCCCTCACGCGGTTGCGCGCCGATTAACTGAATGTCGCTACGCTGAGATTTAAGATACCGCGACACCCCCATAATGGTGCCCGTGGTGCCCATGGAAGCAACAAAATGGGTTACCTCACCGTTGGTGTCACGCCAAACCTCCGGGCCGGTGCCGTTGTAGTGCGCGCCCCAATTATCGGGGTTAGCAAACTGATCAAGCACACGCCCACGGCCTTCGGCCTGCATACGCTCGGCTAAATCGCGCGCCCCCTCCATGCCCTGCTCTTGGCTGACCAACACCAGTTCTGCGCCGTAAGCGCGCATTGACGCCCGGCGCTCGGTGGTCATATTGGCCGGCATAATTAACACCATGCGATAGCCCTTAACCGCCGCTGCCATCGCCAGCGCAATCCCGGTGTTGCCGCTGGTTGCCTCGATCAGCGTATCGCCGGGCGTAATTTCGCCCCGGGCTTCGGCTTGGGCAATCATATTCATGGCCGGGCGATCTTTAACCGAACCGGCGGGGTTATTGCCTTCGAGCTTGAGCAACACGGTGTTTGAGCCAGTATCGGCAAGCCGTTGCAAGCGAACCAAAGGGGTGTTGCCAACACATTGATCGATCGTTAAATACGCCATGACTCAAGTGTAAATCATAATCGCGTTATTCGTAGAGCGAACCGGGCAGTTCATTAATCGGTAAATGACAATGAATTTGTTGCCCCGGCGCGGGCTCGCGCACCGGTGGTGGCTCATTGGCGCACTGCGGCATGACATAGGCACAGCGCGACGCGTAGGGACACCCCGGTGGCCGATCCCTGGCCCCCGTCATGACGGGGGCGGCCTGGGTGCTGGGGTGATCTTGCGCCCAATCGGGAATGGCAGCGAGTAACTCAGCGGTATACGGGTGGCGAACACCACTAAAAATGCGCTCGACCGGGCCAACTTCCATAATGCGGCCTAAAAACAAGACTGCGACCCGATCGGCGATATAACGCACAACGGCCAAGTCATGCGAAATAAACAAATACGCCGTGCCCCGGCGTTGCTGTAAGTCGATTAACAAATCCAATACCGCGGCCTGCACTGATACATCAAGCGCGGAGGTGGGCTCATCTAAAATGACGGCCTTGGGGTCACCGGCAAACGCCCGGGCAATGGCAACGCGCTGACGCTGTCCACCCGATAGCTGGGCGGGCCGGCGGTTGGCGGTATCGGCTTCTAGCGCGACTTGCGCCAAGCGCTCGGGCACTAAGGCGCGCGCGGCGCGGTAGCCCAACCCCCCCAACTCGCGAATGGCCCGCCCTAAGGCCGGGCCAATGCGATGGCTGGCGTTGAGGGTGTTTTCAGGGGACTGAAACACCATTTGTAACGCCCGCCGTGTCGACTGCACGCGCTTACGCTGCGCACCCGGCAACGCAGTGCCATCAAGCCGAACCGACCCCGCATCGGGCACAGTTAGCCCGGTTAGCGCCCGCGCCAGCGTACTTTTACCGCTGCCCGATTCTCCTACAAGGGCAAGCGTCTCGCCCGCGCGCACGTCAAGCGTGACGCCGTCTAACACGCGCACGCCTTTGTAACCCACGACTAAGTCATCGCTTTCCAGCACACGCTCGCCTGCGGGTCGGCCAGGGGTGGCCGGCGGCCGGTTACCGCCGGGTGCAGCCGTATCCTCGGGAAACAAACACCGACTGGCATGCCTGTTGTTAAGCCATGCCAACGCAACCGGCTGTTGTTGACACGCCGCGCGCGCCACCGGGCAGCGCGGGGCAAAGGCACACCCTGCCCCCCGCTCGCCCAAAGCGGGCGGATAACCCGGAATTGAGGCAAGCCGCTCATGCGACCAATGCGTATGCCCGGTTGGAATACAGTCAATCAATGAGGCGGTATAGGGGTGCTTAGGCTGTGCAAACAGCTCACCCACCGGCGCCGTTTCCACAATTTCGCCGGCATACATCACCGCGGCGCGATCACAAACCGCACGCACCACCCCCAAATCATGGCTAATCAACAGCATCGCCACACCCAGGTCACGGCGCAGGTCGTCGAACAGCGCTAACACATCGGCCTGAATGCTGGCATCTAGGGCGGTGGTGGGCTCATCTAAGACCAACAAATCCGGTTCGCCCGCTAGCGCCATCGCAATGACCACTCGCTGCTGCATGCCACCAGAAATTTGATAAGGATAAGCTCGTAGTAGCTGCTCGGGATTGGCAATACGTACTTGCTCGAGCATGGCCTTGGCCGCGGTCATCGCCGCGCGCGCTGTTAAGCCTTTTTGGTATTCAAAGATTTCGCTAATTTGCCGGCCAATCGTGAGCGCCGGATTCAGCGCAGTCGCCGGATTTTGATAGACCGCGGCAATGGTATCGCCCCGGCGTTGCTGCAATCGGGCGGGCGACATCGTCGCCAGTGATTCGCCAGTCAGACTGATCTCGCCGGCAAGAATTCGGGCGTTATCGGGCAAGTACCCCAACCCGGCCATGGCAAGCGTTGACTTACCACAGCCCGATTCACCCACGAGCCCGACCGTCTCACCGGGCTGTACACTTAAGCTGACATCGTGCACCGCGGTACGCCATTCACCACGACGACGAAAAGCAATACTCAGCGCATTAAAGGTTAGTAGCGGCGTTGTCATTGTTGCTCGCGATCACGCAGTCCATCGGCAATTAGCGAAAAGCCAATCACCACCGCGGCAATGGCCAGCGCGGGCGCCAGCACCGCCCAAGGAGCGGTGGTGAGCAACGAGCGGCTCGATGACACCATGACACCCCAATCCGGCGCGGGTGGCTGAACACCTAATCCCAAAAAGCCTAGCGTGGCTGAGGTGAAAACCGCATAGCCAAGTCGAATGGTGGCCTCCACCATCAATGGGCCCCGAATATTTGGGGCCACCTCCATCACCATGACATACCAATGCCCCTCGCCGCGCAGCCTTGCGGCTTCCACATATTCTTTGCGCACTTCTGTTAGCGCTGCCGAGCGCGCAGTCCGGGCAATGAGCGGAGCAAAGACCAAACCAATCACTAAAATGACGTTCAGTGTAGAACTGCCCAAAACAGTGAGCGCCAACAGCGCCAGTACCACGATGGGAAAAGCCATAATGGCGTCGAGCAAACGCATAATCACTTCATCAAGCCAACCGCGGCCATAAGCGGCCAATAGCCCGATCAGCGTGCCGAGTATGAGCCCCAGCAGCGTTGAAGCCGGCGCGATCGCCAAGACATAGCGCCCGCCATAAATGACACGACTTAAAATATCCCGGCCATATTGATCGGTACCAAACCAATACCCCCACGAGGGCGCGGCGGTTTGCGGGCCCACCCCCATGGCGGTTGGCTCGTGCGGAGCAACCCAGGGAGCGAATGCCGCGGTCACAACCCAAACAGTCACCATCAACAGCCCAATCGTTAGCCCCGGGCTTACGGTTAGCGACCTAGTCAGCGAGCGCATCACGAACTCGCGGATTAAGCAGCGCATAGACTAAATCGGCGGCTAAATTGGCCAATGAAAACACCGCCGTGACTAACAGCGTGCACCCGGCAAGCAAGGGGATATCCTTATTGGTGGCGGCGTTATGCAACAAGCTACCAATACCGGGATAGCGAAACAGGCTCTCCACCACCACCAGCCCACCCACTAACCAGCCCAACTGCGCCCCCATGACCGTCACCGTGGGGAGCAGCGCGTTGCGCAGCACGTGACGACGCAACACCAAACGCTCTGGCAGACCCTTTAATCGCGCCGTGCGCGTGTAATCAGCCTCAAGCGCGCTGAGCATGCCGGATCGGGTCATTCGAAACAGATAGGCAAACAGCAATAGCACTAAGCACAGCGCAGGCAACATCAATCCATGGATCACCGCCCAAACGCTGCCATCAGCCGGTGTGGTGGCTTGGACGGGAAACCAATCCAAGCCCAAACCAAACACCACGATGAGCAATACGCCGGTCACAAACTCAGGCATTGCGCCCAAGCCAAGCCCCACGACAGACAAAATACGATCCAGCGGCCCGCCCGGCCGTCG
>Ga0102927_1000353_pt1 | contig 10622 bp, 7 predicted proteins | sample SalPon1_A_H2O_MG_FD_78208 | JGI IMG/M metagenome (GOLD analysis project Ga0102927, IMG submission 78208) | Salt pond water microbial communities from South San Francisco under conditions of wetland restoration - Salt Pond MetaG R1_A_H2O_MG | ecosystem: Environmental > Aquatic > Non-marine Saline... | reverse complement strand
TTAGCCAATGCGCTAACCCTCAAACTGCGCATAATTTGCTGTGGCTCCATTAAGCTTGCGCCGCACTAGCAAGTAAGTTTTCCGAAAACCTGTTAGGCGATAAGTCGCTTGTTCAGCCTGCTGCCCGGCTCCGGTATATAAATCTAAACGCCCTGGGCCTTTAATCGCTGAGCCACGATCTTGGGCAAATAACAAGCGCCAGTCTTGACCTTCAATTTCACCTTGAGCATTAATACGCGGCACTTCGGCTAACAGCACCGCCCCAAGCGGAATGTATTTATCATCCACTGCGACAGTATGCCAAGGAATCACTAAGCTACCCATGGCCGTTTTCGGGCGCTTATCAGCCCACTGAAAAAAGACATAACGCGGGTTTTGATCCAAAACTTCCCGAATACGTTGCGGGTGCCTATGCAACCAGCGCCGGATATTGCTATTGCTTAAACTACCTTTCATAGCGCAGTGTGTGCGCAGATAGCGTGAAATACTGCGATAAGGCTGTTTATTATTACCAGCATAGCTCAATAAGCGCTTGCGACCATCCGCAAAACGAGCAATCGCGGAGCCTTGAATATGCGCAAAAAACAAGTTAACAATGTCATTTGTCCAAGCTAGCTCCAAACCATTACCACGCAAAGCGCCTGCGGCAATCTCGCGACGCGATAAATGCGCATGGTAGTCCTGTGGAGCGGCATAAATAGGATAACGGTATTGACGATCAGGCTGGCGGCGCACATCAATAATTGGCGTAAAGTAGCCGGTGTAATTAGCTTCACCAACTCGCTGCGATGAGCTAATGATGCGCAACTCAAACTGCTTTGCAATACGGCTCGGTTGATACGTGTAATCCCAACCTAATAGCGCATTCACCGTTTGCATGAGCGCTGCATTCGAAAGGTTGGCCCAAGCCTTACCCACCTTCTGGCGTGGATTTTGACGCTGCAAATAAGTTTGTAATTGTTTAAGCCCCTCACGCTGTGCGGCAGCATGAGAAAATGTCGGGCGTTGTACTTGTCGGTAAGTTGCTGGCCTAACACTCACTACTTTTGCTTTGCTTTGCCGGCCACTAGCGCCCACGCGGCCACTAGCTCCAGTCCCTTGTGGATCATCCAGCATAAGATCGTCGGTCCACTCATAATTCTGCTGCATCGCCCAGTCTGGAACCAGGTGATCATCCCAAGGTAGTGCTTCAGCACACAAAGGAGAGTTCAGGAGCAGATACAGCCCCAACGTACTAACATACAGCTGTTTATTCTGTTTCACATAGACACCCTGTTTTTATTGTTTTATGGGTTATTTGGGGTTTTAGACATTATCACTTGAACAAGTGTTGCAGAAAAGAGACGGGCGGTGAGATCAGACGGGCGGAAAATCTTATTAGCTGAGTCAAGCACTTATACACAAAGATCAACTATGCAGCCGTTTAAAAACTTGTAGAAAAACCAGCGATAAGTTACATTTATAACAACTCTCTATATAAAGCTGAGTAGATTACTGATACAACACTTATAGCATCTGGCTTGTTGCATAATAATAAAAATAGGATAACGACTATGTCTCATCGTACTTTCAGGGGTGTACGATTCCTCGCTACTGGCTTATTACTAACTGTCAGTGTCAGCGCTGCGCAAGCCGATCTAAGGCTTGACTCATCACCGAGCGCTAGCGCTATTGAATCTGTGCTTCAAGGCCCTGGTTTAAACATTGAAAATATCCGCATTGTTAAAGGAGCTGTCGGCCAATATGGCCTATTTCACGGTGGCACCGACCCGGTCGGTTCACAGCCAATCATTGGTATGCACCAAGGTTTGTTTATGACCACAGGTCATGCTAATAGCATTTTAGGCACAAATGATCGCCAAGATTATACTTACAACACCCATATCGAATACTCAGACGTTAATCTATTGCAGCTTAGCCAAGAGGCCTATTTTGATCCGGTCATTATTGAGTTTGATATGATTCCTGAAGGCGACCAGCTTAACTTTATGCTGGTCTTTGGTTCAGAAGAATACCCGGAATACGTCTGTAGTAAATTCAATGATGCCTTTGGTTTGTTTGTTAGTGGACCTGGTTGGAATGGCATGCGCAATGCGGCTTTTCTACCTGGCACCAACACGCCCATTACCGTTAATAATATTAATGCTGGCAAACCAGGTAGCGACGCTGATGGTAGTCAGTGCAAGTTAAATAATGCGATTTATTTCGTTGAAAATATCCCTAATGGCCAAGGCACACAGTTAGATGGCTTTAGCCGCCCCTTGCTCACGTCTATTGATCAATTGCAAGCTGGGAAACGCTATCGGGTTAAATTGGCCTTAGCAGACACGGCTGATCAAGCGTTTGACTCGGCTGTTTTTTTCAAATGGCTCACCAGTACACAATCCACGCCAGTCGATCTTGCTTTACAAGCACAGACAGCCACTAACAAGCCTGAAAAAGGTGGCTATGTTGACGTCACTTACACTGTAAAAAATCAAACAAATCGCAGCACGCGTCTGGTCAAAGTCGGCTTAGAACTACCGACAGGTGTCAGCTTAGTCAGCAGTGATGCGGGTAATCAATTCGATCAAAGCAAACAAGAATGGCATGTCGGGGATATGCCAGCAAACGGCAGCCGCACGCTAAAACTACGCGTCAACGTGGGCAATAGTCAGTCTTATCATATACCTGCGGAAATTATTTATGCTTTCAATGAAGACCCGGACTCTACACCTTTTAATCGCTTAATACGGCCTAGCGAGGATGACACCCAAACACTAACTTTATACCCAGTTAGCAATACTGCTCCCCAGTTCGATACTGCTAACCGTCCTGATACAGAACCGCTCCACGTACCAGAAAACACAACTGGCGTCTTAATCGACTTGGACGCTAGCGATGCAGAAGGTGATACAGAAAGTAATGGTTTGACCTGGCATTTAGAGGGCACTGATGCCGCTTTATTCACGATTGATGCCCAAGGCCGCCTCAGCTTTAAAAGCTCCCCCAATTACGAACAAGCACAAGATCAAGACCTTAATAATCAATACGAAGTCATAGCAAAAGTGTGTGACCGTTATAATAGCTGTAGCACACAAACATTAAGCCTTCAAGTAACTGATGTTGCCGAAGATAATGATAACGATGGCTTACATGCAGACGATGAGCTCGCGCTAGGCACCGACCCTGATAAAGCGGATAGTGATGGTGATGGCTTGAATGACTTATTCGAAATCGGCGGCAACGTGAGCCAGCCCCGCGATAGTGACGGTGACGGCGTGATTGATGCGCTGGATGCTGATGATGACAATGATGGTGTTTTAAGCCGCTATGAAATTGGCGTGGACCCCAGCAACCCCAAAGATAACGATGGCGATGGCACACCCGATTACTTAGATACCGATGATGATGGTGATGGCGTGCTCACCGCACAGGAAGCCCCTGACCCTGATAATAATGGCAACCCAACAGATGCACGCGACAGTGACGCCGATGGTAAAGCCGATTACCTCGACACAGATGACGATGGCGACGGCAAGTTGACGGCCAGCGAACTAGGTAGTCCACACAATTTAAGCCGCGATAGTGACGGTGACGGTACGCCGGATTACTTGGACAGTAATGACAATGACGGCGTGCAAGGCGATTTTGACGGCGACGGTATTTCTAATGGCCGCGAAGCAGAGCTAGGCAGCAATCCCAATCACGATGACAGCGACGGCGATGGCATCTCCGACACTATCGAATTAGGCAGCGACCCCACACAAGCACGCGACAGCGATCAAGACGGCACACCGGATATTTTAGACAGCGACGATGATAATGACGGCATTTACAGTCGCCATGAAGTCGGTGCAGACCCTAATAACCCACAGGATACAGATGGTGATGGTATCCCTGATTACTTAGACCAAGATGATGATGGCGATGGTTTGCTAACGCGCTATGAAAACCCTGACCCTAATAACGACCACGACCCTCAGGATGCACAAGATAGCGACAAAGATGGCACACCCAATTATTTGGATAACGATGACGATGGTGATGGCACTAACACAGCCGACGAACAAGCTGATCCGAATAATGACGGTAATCAAGAGGACGCAGCAGACGATGATTTGGATAATATTGCCGATTATATTGATGCAGAAGTAACGCCTTATGTGCGCCTTAAGGTACGGGCGTTTCTACAAGGCGCCTACAACCACAGCAAAAAACGCATGCGAACAGCACTTTATGAGCAAGGCTTGTTACCCGAAAAACAACCTTATGACTCGATTCATACAACCATGGGTTATACCAACTCACCTGACTTTGCCCCCGCATTTGAGCACTATGGTTCAGAACAACTATCCGATGCCGTGGCAAAAGGCAGCGGCGACAATGCAATAGTGGACTGGGTGCTTGTTGAAGTACGCGATGCAGAAGACCCAAGTATACGCCTAGCAACACGCGCAGCGGTCTTGCAAAGTGATGGGGATATTGTTGAAGCTGACAGTGGCTCCATGGAATTGTTACTGCATGATATTGAACCCGGTGATTATTACGTTGCGGTTGATCACCGTAACCATTTAGGTGTAATGACGGCTAAACCTGTTAACTTGGCAAAAAGCACCTCACTTGTGGATTTTTCCTCAATGAATACAAATACTTATGGCGGCCATGCTCAAGCGGATTTATATGGAGACGTCCAAGCATTATATGCGGGCGATATTAATAACAGTAAATCCTTGATTAACAAAGGCGCCGGTAGTGATAGCAGTGTCATTCGCGGTGTTGTTATGATCGTGCCGGTCAACGAGCAAGCAAACTATTCGTTTAAACTTAAAGGCTATTATACGACGGATAGCAATCTCGATGGCGTAACGATTGCCGAAGGGCCCAACAATGATATGAACTTAATCGGCATCAATGTATTAATGCATCCGCAAAATAGTGCGTTTAGCCCTGAGTTCGTTATTCCTGGACACTTACCCACTCACCAATAAGTCGCTTGCGAGCAGCGTGCAGCTTGACTATAGTGAGGCGCTGACTTAAAGACTTTGAGCATGCCCGCGTATGGCACACCATACAGCGGGCATTGTTCGTTAACCACGGTTCATAAAAACCGGAGAAACCATGTCCAAACCAGACTCATTAACGACTCTATCATTGGCACAACTGCGTGATGGGCTACAGTCCGGCCAATTTTCATCCGTCGAACTCACGGAGGCCTGGCTAGCACGTGTTGCACAATTTGATGGTGAGCTGAATAGCTTTATTAGCGTGCTGCACGACGATGCACTCGCCCAAGCACGACAAGCCGACCAGCAGCGGCAGGCAGATTCTGTTGCCAGCCCACTCGCTGGCATTCCCTATGCGCTAAAAGATTTGTTCTGTACCAAAGGGGTCTTAACCTCTTGCGGCTCGCGTATGCTGGAAAACTTCACTGCACCTTATGATGCACATGTAGCCAGCCAACTCAAAGCAGCAGGCGCCATCTTATTAGTCAAAAATAATATGGATGAATTCGCGATGGGTTCATCCAATGAAAACGCCTACTACGGCGCGGTTAAAAACCCTTGGAATCCCGCCCACGTACCCGGTGGTAGCTCTGGCGGTGGCTCTGCGGCCGTCGCTGCCCGTTTAAGCCCTATGGTCTTGGGCACAGACACTGGTGGCTCTATTCGCCAGCCTGCGTCGTTCTGCGGCATTACGGGCATTAAACCCACTTACGGGCGCGTCTCACGCTACGGCATGATTGCCTTTGCGTCTAGTTTAGATCAGTGTGGCCCCATGGCGGCTTCGGCTGAAGACTGCGCCTTAACCTTGAATAGCATTGCGGGCTTTGATCCACGGGACTCCACTAGCGCACAAGCAGCTGTTCCCGACTACACCGCGACCCTCAATGAGCCACTTGCAGGTTTACGTATTGGCCTGCCGCGCTCTTTCTTCGCCGAAGGCTTGGAACAAGTTGTCGCCAGCCGCATTGATGAAGCAGTCAAGACCGTTGAAAAACTAGGCGCAACAGTTAAAGACATCGAGCTACCTAATGCACACTTGGCCGTCCCGGCTTACTACATTGTGGCACCGGCTGAGGCATCGTCTAACTTGTCGCGTTTTGATGGCGTGCGTTTTGGCTTCCGCTGTGACAATCCACAAGACTTACAGGATTTGTATGAACGTAGTCGCTGGGAAGGCTTTGGCGATGAAGTAAAGCGCCGCATTGTGATGGGGACTTATGCGCTCTCAGCAGGCTATTACGACGCCTACTACCGCAAAGCCCAACAAGTACGCCGCTTAATCAAGCAAGACTTTGTGGCGGCTTTTCAGGAGGTCGATGTCATTATGGGGCCTGCCGCACCGACGACAGCCTTTAAGTTGGGCGAGAAATCAGATGACCCTGTTTCTATGTATTTAGCCGATATTTACACCATTCCAACGAGCTTAGCGGGTTTGCCAGGAATGAGCTTCCCAATCGGTTTTGATCCACAAGGCTTGCCCGTTGGCATGCAACTGATTGGTAATTACTTCGACGAGGCGCGCATGCTGAATGTCGCGCATCAATATCAGCAACACACCGACTGGCATCAGCGTGTGCCGGAACGATTCGCCTGAGGAGTTTAGAGTATGGAATGGGAAACCGTTATCGGGCTGGAAATCCACGCGCAATTGTCCACCCACAGTAAGATTTTTTCTGGTTCGTCGACCGCTTATGGCGCAGCGCCTAACACCCAAGCTAGCTTGGTTGATCTAGGCATGCCGGGCACGCTGCCGGTCTTGAATAAAAAAGCAGTCGAAATGGCGATCCGTCTGGGTGTAGCGATTGATGCTGAAATTGCTCCCCTCTCTGTTTTTGCCCGCAAAAATTATTTCTACCCTGATTTGCCCAAAGGCTATCAAATCAGTCAATACGAACTACCATCGTTGGCAATGGGCACATGGATATTACGCTAGACAATGGCGACACCAAACGGATAGGCATTACTCGCGCCCACTTAGAAGAAGACGCCGGTAAATCCCTACATGAAGATTTTCAAGGCCAGACGGGTATTGACCTTAATCGTGCCGGCACGCCACTGCTGGAAATTGTCTCTGAGCCAGATATGCGCTCGGCGAAAGAAGCCGTGGCTTATATGAAAAAGCTGCATGCCTTAGTGCGTTATTTGGGCGTTTGTGATGGCAATATGCAAGAAGGCTCTTTCCGCTGTGATGCAAATGTGTCAGTACGCCGCCCGGGTGAACCTTTTGGCACACGCGCCGAAATCAAAAATCTAAACTCGTTCCGCTTTATTGAAAAAGCGATTAATTTTGAGGTGGAACGGCAAATTGATTTAATCGAATCCGGTCAGACAGCGGTACAAGAAACACGTTTGTATGATCCCGATGCCGATGAAACACGTTCCATGCGCGGCAAAGAAGACGCCAACGACTACCGCTACTTCCCTGATCCTGATTTATTACCCGTCGCGATTTCATCTGAAGATATTGAAGCCGTGCGAGCAGCTATGCCTGAGCTTCCAGAAACTAAACGGCAACGCTTCTTAAGCGAGTACCAACTGAGTGATTACGACGCTGAGACCTTAACAAATAACCGTGAAACCGCCGATTATTTTGAGGCCACTACCCAAGCCTGTGGCGATGCTAAGCTAGCCGCCAACTGGGTAATGGGCGGCTTAACCAGCTTAATGAATCGCCACGATATCGACATCAGCGCTGTACCCGTCTCCCCCGAAGCCCTAGCTGGCATGCTCAAACGCATTCAGGACAACACGATTTCCTCCAGCGCCGCTAAAGAAGTGCTAGATGCCTTATGGCAGGGCGAGGGTAGCGCGGATGCGATTATCGAAGCCAAGGGGCTAAAGCAAATCAGCGACACCAGCGCCATTGAAAGCACGATTGACGAAATCATCGCCAACAACCCCGCCCAAGTGGAGCAATACCGCGCTGGTAAGGAAAAAGTATTTGGCTTTTTTGTCGGACAAGCGATGAAAGCCTTTAAAGGCAAAGCGGATCCGGCGGTCGTGAATCAAATTCTGAAACAAAAATTGGGAGGCGCCTAATGTCCATTAGCCAGCACGAAATTGAAAAAGTCGCTCACTTAGCACGTCTCAACATTCCTAGTGAGCACCTTGATGACTACGCCCAAAAACTATCCAGCATCTTAGACTTAGTCACCCAGTTGCAAGCCGTGGATACCACAGATGTGGAGCCTATGGCGCACCCTTTGGATGCCACGCAACGCTTACGGGATGACGTGGTCACAGAAAGCAACCACCGTGACTTATATCAAGCTGTAGCACCGGAGGTGGAGAAGGGCCTGTATTTGGTACCGAAGGTTATTGAGTAAAGGGCTAAACCGCTAACCTTTAGCGCAAACCCTGGGTTGAGCGGGGTTTGCTTGTTGCCACACCACGCACTCAAAACCCAGCGCCACTACTGCAAAACCTAGCTGCCCATATCTACTCACACACTACTCATTCCCCATGAGGTTTCCCCGTAATCTGCTCAGATGATTTCGCATCGTCCGCACGCTCCTCTTCCTGAAAACACTCTTTCTCTAACTCCGGCAAAGGGGTCATATCCATTTCTCCGCCTAAGCGGCGTATTTCCTTGCACATCGTTTCCATACGTCCTTCCATGAGGTGAATATGATCGAGCATGCGATTGACCGCGTTTGCCATCGGGTCAGGCATATCTTGCGTGGCACCATAAGCATCAAAGCCAAGTTTCTCCGCCATTTGTTCGCGCTGCTTTTCGGCCATTTTGCGTGCAGTCACCGGGCGCCCCGGCACACCCACCACGGTTGTATTCGACGCAACATCTTTCACCACCACGGCATTCGAGCCAATACGTGCGCCTTCATGCAAGGTAATCGGCCCAAGCACTTTCGCACCGGCTCCGACCACGACATTGTTACCCAATGTGGGGTGGCGCTTGCCCGGCTTCCAGCTTGTGCCTCCCAAGGTAACACCTTGATACAACGAACAGTCATCACCCACTTCCGCCGTCGCCCCAATCACCACGCCCATGCCGTGATCAATAAAAAACCGCCGCCCAATTGTCGCACCCGGATGAATTTCTATGCCGGTGTACCAGCGAGGAATATTAGAGAACAAACGAGCTAACCATTTGAAGCCTTTACACCATAGCCAATGATTGAGGCGGTGGAATAAAATCGCATGCACGCCTGGGTAGGTAGTGAGAATTTCAAACACATTGCGTGCCGCTGGATCACGCTCAAAGATGCAATTCACATCTTCACGGATACGCTCAAGCATTAGACCGACCTTTACAATCAATAAGGGCAATCATGGTAGTGCAATCTGTCTACAGGGTCTATAAAACTCCCCATATCGTGCTGCGTCACGTCGCAATATACGCAACCTTGCTATGCAGTCATTGGCACAACCGCTAAAAAACCGTACTGTTACTCGCATTGACAATAAATGTCCCTCAAAGGAGGACACCCATGTGGGAAGTAATGCGTAGCAAGGGGTTTATGGCCTTTATTAGCATGGCCTTTTTAAATGCCTTTGTTGATTTGGGTCATAAAATTCTTATCCAAAACACGGTTTTTAAAGTCTACGATGGCCGCGAGCAAATCATTTTAACGGCCATTGTGAATGCCTTAATCTTGCTCCCGTTTATTATGATGTTCACGCCCTCCGGCTTTTTGGCAGACAAATTCCCTAAAGTACGCATTATGCGTTACAGCGCTTGGGCAGCATTAGGCTTAACCTTGCTAATCACACTCAGTTATTACATGGGCTGGTTTTGGTTTGGTTTTAGTATGACTTTTTTATTAGCGTTGCAAAGTGCTTTTTATTCCCCTGCCAAACTTGGCTATATCCGCGAATTAATCGGCGAGAAAAAACTCGCGCAAGGTAATGCGCTGGCTCAATCCAGTGTGATGGTCGCCATATTGCTGAGCACCTTTTTCTTTTCTATTTTATTCGAAGTGCTATTAGCCAAGCAGAACTTTAGCAATGAGCATAACATTCTCCAATTGATTGTGCCTTTGGGGTGGGTACTCGTCGGCTTGACCGCCTTAGAATTATGGTCAGCTTATCGCCTACCTAAAACGCGTGGGCTTGATAAAAGTATGCAATTTGATTGGGATAGTTACCTCAAAGGTAGAACGGGTCTGCATAATTTAAAGCTCGTTAAAAGTAATCATATTATTTGGCTTTCTATTTTAGGCTTATCCGTGTTTTGGGCAGTGTCGCAAGTCGTACTCGCTACTTACCCGGCCTTCAGCAAAGAATACTTACAGTTAGATAATACGGCTGTCGTACAAGGCTTAATGGCCTGTGCTGGGATTGGGATTATGTTAGGCTCTTTAATCGCTGGAGCATTATCCCGTACGCACATAGAAACTGGGTTAATTCCTGTTGGTGCGCTTGGCATTATGGTGAATGTAGCCTTGGTAACATGGCTAGACTCTACGGTTTTACAGGCCATTAACTTCTTAATGCTAGGCATTATGGGCGGGTTATTTGTTGTTCCTTTGAATGCTTTAATGCAATACCATGCGCCAGAACATCAATTAGGGCGTGTATTAGCGAGCTTCAACTTAGTTAATAACCTCACCATGTTAGGCTTTTTAATACTCACTATTTTCTTCGCGTGGTATGGCTTTAGCAGCGTACACTTATTTA
>Ga0102927_1000352_pt1 | contig 10625 bp, 8 predicted proteins | sample SalPon1_A_H2O_MG_FD_78208 | JGI IMG/M metagenome (GOLD analysis project Ga0102927, IMG submission 78208) | Salt pond water microbial communities from South San Francisco under conditions of wetland restoration - Salt Pond MetaG R1_A_H2O_MG | ecosystem: Environmental > Aquatic > Non-marine Saline... | reverse complement strand
TTTACCACTAAGTTGGTGGATGGTCGCTACCCTGATTACCAAGCAGCCGTACCTGCAAAAGGTCAAATTAGTGTTGATATTGATCGCAAAGCTTTTAAAGATATGTTGACGCGAGTTGCCATTTTATCCAATGAAAAATTCCGTGGAGTGCGCTTGCACTTGAATGACAATGTACTGAAAGTACAATCGAATAATCCCGAGCAAGAAACCGCTGAGGACGCCTTAGATGTGGCTTACCAAGGTGAAGAGTTCAGCATTGGTTTTAATGTAACTTATCTTTTAGATGCTATTAACCATTTAGAGCATGATAGTTTGACACTGCAATTAAACTCGCCAGAAAGCAGCGCCCTTGTGACTGACCCACAGAATGAGGCGATTCGTAATGTTATTATGCCCATTCGCTTATAGTCACAGCGGTTAACCTTGTGTGGTTACAACAACTAAGCATTGAAAATTGCCGGCTTATTGAGCAGAGTCAATTGGCATTAGCGAAGCAAGCTAATGTGTTTATAGGGGATAATGGTTCCGGAAAATCTAGCTTGATTGAAGCCCTGTGCATCCTATCGCGGGGGCGTTCTTTTCGGTCGCCCCGGATACGCGAAGTCATTCGCCAAGGTGCTGACACCCTGACAGTGACTGGCCGCATTTACGATCAAGCAAGCGATAGACTATATCCCATCGGGATCAGCAAGAATGGACAAAAAACGCGTATTCGTATTAACCATGGTGATGTTCAGCAACAAGCTGAACTCAGTCGTCATTTGCCTTTGACGGTGATGCATACCGATACAGTGGATCTTATCAGTGGCTCACCTGTACAACGGCGGGCTTTATTAGATTGGATTGCTTTTTATCGCGAAAAAGAATTCCATAATGACTGGCGTAATTATCAGCGTATTCTTAAACAACGTAATGTTTGCTTGCGTGAACCTCAACAACACTATGCTTTAAGTTATTGGACTGAGCAATTTGTGCTGCTGCAGCCCCGTATTTTGCAATATCGGCAACGTGCCTTACAGGCTTTGCAAACAGCTTTACAGCAAGTAGAAGCTATGCTGGCTCGAACCGGCGCTTTATCCTTCGCCTTGCAAACAGGTTTGCCTGCCCAACTAGACGCTGCAAATAGTGAAGCTTTACTGGCTTATTTGCGTGAAAAAGAACAACAGGAAAAGCGCTACGGTGCAAGCCTCTACGGCGCGCATCGCAGTGACTTACAAGTCTTTTTAAACGGCCAAATGGCTGCTAAGACAGCCTCACGTGGGCAATTAAAATTATTAGGCATTGCTTTGCTATTAGCCCAAAGCATGGCAATCGCCCACGACGACACAAATCGCGGTATAATAGCATTCGACGATTTAGCCTCTGAATTAGATAGCGACAATCAACAACTGTTGTATCAGGTTTTGCAAAGTACACAACAACAATTAATCATTACCGGCACCCGCCTTCCCGCTTTGAATGATTTGCCCAAAGAAACTCGCCTGTTCCACGTGAAACAGGGGCAGTTTCATGAGGCAATCGGTGAACATATTTAGGAAAGCTTATGAGTGAGAAAAACTACGATCATCCAATATTAAAGTCCTAAAAGGCTTAGAAGCAGTACGCAAGCGTCCTGGTATGTATATTGGTGACACTGACGACGGGACCGGCTTGCATCATATGGTGTTTGAAGTCGTGGATAATTCCATTGATGAAGCCTTAGCGGGTCACTGCAAAGAGATCAAAGTGGAAATTTTTAGTGATGGCTCAGTCCTCGTCACAGATGATGGACGCGGCATTCCAGTCGATTTTCATCCAGATGAAGGTAAATCAGCAGCAGAAGTCATTATGACTGTGCTGCATGCGGGAGGGAAATTTGATGACAACTCTTACAAAGTGTCCGGTGGTTTACACGGTGTAGGCGTATCCGTTGTAAATGCTTTATCCGAAGAATTAGAATTGACGATTCGGCGTCATGGTAAAGTGTATAGACAGCTTTATCGGCTCGGTGATCCCATTACTGAACTAGAAGTGATTGCAGAAACAGAAGGAACGGGTACGTCTGTCAAATTTCTGCCCAGCAAAGAAATTTTCACACAAACAGAGTTTTATTATGACATTTTAGCTAAACGTTTGCGTGAACTCTCTTTTCTTAACTCAGGGGTGCGAATTCGTTTAGTCGACCGTCGTGAAGAAGGCAAAGAAGAAGTTTTTGAATACGAAGGCGGTATTCGTGCTTTTGTCGAGCATCTTAATCGTAAGAAAACGCCTATTCACCCCTCTATTATTTATTTCTCCGGCGACAAAGATGGTATTGGTGTTGAAGTATCTTTGCAGTGGAATGATTCTTACCAAGAAAACATTTTTTGCTTCACCAATAATATTCCCCAGCGTGATGGTGGTTCTCACCTTTCCGGCTTTCGCTCTGCATTAACTCGCACTTTAAATCAATACCTAGAGCGCGAAGGCATTACTAAAAAAGAAAAAGTCTCCGCAACGGGTGATGATGCGCGTGAAGGTTTGACGGCCGTCTTATCGGTTAAAGTGCCTGATCCTAAGTTCTCTTCCCAAACGAAAGATAAATTGGTTTCGTCAGAAGTTAAAAGCGCAGTGGAGTCGGCTTTAGGCGAAAGCTTAGCGGATTTTCTATTGGAAAAACCGGCGGAAGCGAAAGCGATTACGTCTAAAATGCTCGATGCGGCCCGTGCTCGTGAGGCAGCACGTAAAGCACGTGAAATGACGCGGCGTAAAGGCGCTTTGGACATTGCTGGTTTGCCGGGAAAACTAGCCGATTGCCAAGAAAAAGACCCGGCTCAATCTGAATTATTCTTAGTCGAGGGTGACTCAGCAGGCGGCTCGGCTAAGCAAGGCCGTGATCGCCGTACCCAAGCTATCTTGCCACTGAAAGGTAAAATCTTAAACGTAGAAAAAGCACGCTTTGACAAAATGCTCTCCTCTGCTGAGGTAGGTACTTTGATCACAGCATTGGGTTGTGGGATTGGTCGCGAAGACTATGACCCAGACAAGCTCCGTTATCACCGCATTATTATTATGACGGATGCAGATGTGGACGGCTCACATATCCGTACGCTCTTGTTAACGTTCTTCTATCGGCAAATGCCAGAGTTAGTCGAGCGTGGTCATATCTATATTGCCCAACCGCCACTGTTTAAAGTGAAACGGGGCAAGCAAGAATATTACGTGAAAGATAAAGCAGAGTTAGATGCTTATTTAATTCAAATGGCTTTAGATGGCGCTCAGCTATACTTAAGTGCCGATACACCCGCGATTAGTGGCGCTGCTTTAGAGTCTTTATTGCAACAATATAATGCTGCACAACAAATTATTAAACGCATGACGCGGCGTTATGATCATGATGTATTGGAGGGCTTGTTATTTGAACCGATTCAAGCCGCTAATACAGAGTTGAATGCGGATGATTACTTTGCCTGGTTTGAGCGGGCTATTGAACGGCTCAATACGCGGATGAATGGTGAGCGCCATTACAGCGTTGCGCTGCATAAAGAAGATGAAGAGCAATGGTCGATTGTCGTTAAGCGCCGTCAGCATGGGCTCGACTATAATCTGAATTTTGAACAGGGTTTGTTTGTAACGCCAGAGATGAAAATGCTGATTCAAGTGAATCAAGAATTAGATGGCTTACTAGGTGAGCAAGCGCGCGTGCAGCGTGGTGAGCGTGAGCTAGCAGTACAGCGTTTTGATGAAGTGGTTGACTGGCTTATGCGCGAAGCGTATCGCGGTTTGAATGTGAGTCGTTATAAAGGCTTGGGTGAAATGAATCCAGAGCAGCTTTGGGAAACCACCATGAATCCCGCAGCACGGCGTTTAATGCAAGTGCGTATTGAGGATGCTATTTCAGCGGATGAAATCTTTACGACGTTAATGGGGGATCAGGTAGAACCAAGGCGCGACTTTATCGAAAGTAATGCTTTGTCCGTTGAAAATCTGGATATCTGACCCGACTTTATAGAGATAAACACAGTTATTTTCAGAGCCTGTTTCACGTGGAACAGGCTTATTACTCTCAGCATAAAGGTGGCGCACTATGGATAATCCCTTGTTGCAACAGCAGGGTTTGCCTGCTTTTAGTCAAATCAAGCCCGAACATATTGAACCTGCTGTGGATCAAGTCTTAGCCGAAAACCGCGCTTGGCTGGCCGAGCGTTTAAAAGACGCGACGCCACCCACATGGGATAATTTGATTTATCCTTTGGATGAAGCAGGTAATCGTTTAGAACGCGTCTGGGCGCCGGTTAGTCATTTAAATGCCGTGGCGAATAACGATGAGCTGCGTGATGCTTACAATACCTGTTTACCCAAGTTGAGCCAGTACCATACTGAGATTGGCCAAAATAAAGCCTTGTATGAGGCTATTGAACAAGTGCGGGCGAATACAAAAGGGTTAAACGTTGCCCAGCAACAAGCTTTAGATAATAGCTTGCAGTCTTTTCGTTTAAGCGGTGTGGCTTTGCCTGAAGCGCAAAAGCAACGCTTCAGTGAAGTCAGTCAACAACTTTCTCAACTTAGCTCACAGTTTGCTGACAATGTGTTAGATGCGACTAATGCTTGGTCAAAGCAGATTACCGATGTTCAAGAATTACAGGGCTTGCCCGACTCTGCACTGGCCATGGCTAAGCAGGCGGCTGAACAGCGGGATTTAGACGGCTGGTTAATTACGCTGGACTTTCCTAGCTTCTTCTCCGTGATGGCTTATGCGGATAAGCGTGAATTGCGCGAGGAAGTATATCGGGCTTATAGCACCCGTGCCTCTGAATTAGGCGATAATCCAGACTGGGATAATAGCGCTATTATGCGCGATATATTGCGCTTGCGGCAGGAGGAAGCGCAATTATTGGGGTATGCCGATTATGCTGAAGTGTCACTAGCCACCAAAATGGCAGACAGTACGGCAAGCGTTATGCAGTTTTTAGAGAATCTTGCTGAGCGTAGTAAGCCTTTTGCAGAGCGTGAGTTTGCGGATGTATTGGCTTATGGTCGCGATACTTTAGGCTTAAGCAATATTGAAGCGTGGGATGTTACTTATATTAGTGAAAAGCTCAAAGAAGCCCGTTTTGATTTTACTGAGGAAGATCTCAAGCCGTATTTTCCGGTGGATAATGTTATCCACGGTTTATTCACATTAGTCGAGCGTTTATACGGTGTGCATATAGAAGCGGAACAGGCTGTGGATACATGGCACCCTGATGTGCGCGTGTACCGCATTACTAATCCTGCCGGTGAACAGCAAGCTTTATTCTATCTTGATCTATACGCACGCCAGCATAAACGTGGTGGCGCATGGATGAGCGATTTTTGTGGTCGCTTCCGGCGTCATGATGGTATGCAAATTCCAGTGGCTTTTATGACCTGTAACGGTACACCACCCGTCGGTGATCAACCCGCTCTGTTTACCCATGATGAAGTGGTGACATTATTTCATGAGTTCGGCCATGGCTTGCATCATATGTTAACGCAAGTGGATTACCCCGACATCGCTGGCATTAACGGTGTGGAGTGGGATGCGGTCGAGTTACCCAGTCAGTTTATGGAAAATTGGTGTTGGGAGCGTGAAGTGTTGGATATGATGGCGAAGCATTGGCAAACGGGCGAAAAGTTGCCTGAGGCCTTGTTTGACAAAATGCAAGCTTCACGCTATTTCCAGTCGGCTATGAGTATGGTACGCCAGTTAGAGTTTTCATTGTTCGATATGCGCTTGCATACCACGCCTGATGCCGCAGAACCCGGACAAGTGCAAGCCATTCATCAAGCCGTGCGCAACCAAGTGGCTGTGATTAAACCGCCAGCCTTCAATCGTATGGCGAATAGCTTTGGGCATATTTTTGCGGGTGGTTATGCTGCTGGTTATTACAGCTATAAATGGGCAGAAGTTTTGTCAGCGGATGCTTATGCGCGTTTTGAAGAAGAAGGTTTATTTTCACGTGAGGTTGGCCAGGATTTCCTACAAGAAATTTTACAGGTTGGTGGCTCACGCCCCGCCATGGATTCCTTTGTAGCCTTCCGAGGCCGCCAACCCCAAGTGGATGCGTTATTGCGCCACAGCGGCTTAGTGGATACAGAGGCCGCCTAGTGACACTGCAACTTAAACCGTGGCAGATGTTAAGTGGGGCTGTGCTAATAGGCTTAGTCGTAGCAGGCGCTTGGCTAACTTATAGTATGACCGATCAATCAAGAACAGCACCCACTTCACTCACAGTAGCCGATGAATGCGCCTTGGATAAACAAGCCTGCACCGCGCAAGGCGTGAATGGCGAGCAGCTCAGTTTAAGCTTAGCGCCTAAACCCGTACCTGTACTGGAAGATGTGCGAGTAACGTTGCAGCAACTGCAAGGCCTTGGGCAGCTTCGCCAAGCTGAAGTAAGCGTAGAAGGCGTCAATATGTTTATGGGTTATCAGTCGACTGCTTTGCAAGCGAAGCCTGGTCAGCAATGGCAAGGGATATTTGTCTTGCCGATTTGCAGCAGTAGCGTCATGCAATGGCAGTTAAGCTTGGATTTACAAACGTCTAGTGGCCATTATCAAGCTATTTTTCCCTTTCAAACTTATGGCCAATAGCACTTATCACTAAAGCACTGAACCGCTGCTGAGCCAGTCTTAGCGCGGTTTTGAGGTCTTTCTAGATAATATCCTTAACCCCACCTTAGTTGTTTTGCAAGTACCTACCGTCGGGCGCGAAAGCTATTTTGCCTGTCGGGTTGTCGTTGAGCTTTTTCTCTAAAACGCCTTTAGTAAGGGATACACAAACCCAAACCCAAACCCGGCCCTAGTTATGAGAAAAAAATCAATAAGCGGGGGCAACGCTGTCGTTTTTAAACAGTTTGTCCAATGCTTGTGCATCTTATTAATAGCCATAGCCTTGCCTGCTTTTGCTAAGGCGGCTGAGTTAGATTTTGCTTTGCTCAGTCAGGCGCCTTTGTCAGTTTATGATGTGGCGCACGAAAAACAGGCAAAACAACAAACACGCTTAGAGCTGGAGGTACATTTGCCCCAGACTATCAATGTGGCTGAACGGGATATTGTTTGGCGGATCTATTCACGCCAACAAGACCTTGTTCGTAAGCTGCAAGGCAATAAACAACAAGTTGAACTAGCGCCCAGCCGTTATATTATTGAGCTGGTCGTTGGACATTTCAGTACCCGCAAACAGGTGTTGGTTAAAAAAGGTTGGACAGTACGCCCTTATTTTCATGCTGATATTGGACGGCTTGAAGTATTAGCTAATCAAACTGTGGATTGGACCTTACGTAATCAGCATGGCAAAGTGTTCCAGCAGTCTGCCAAACGTTATGTCACTGGATTAGTTCCCGCCGGTGCCTATATCATAGAAGGACGTGTTAGCCACTTTCCGGTACGCAAGCGAGTCTTTGTCGGCGCGGGGCAGCGAGTAGATACTCAATTGGATATTCCCGTAGCCCGCCTTAATTTAATGGCGGTGCAAGATAATAACCCACTGTTTAAAACGGTTAATTGGCAAGTGTTTCGCCTTGAACAAGGCAAGCGGCAGCTCGTGGGGCGCTACTATCGCCATGCCCGCACGATTACAGTCCCACCCGGGCAATATGAAGTAGTCGCCACACATGCCGACAAAACCCGAAAACAACGTTTTTGGGTGCAAACCGATACAGAAAATAAAGTTGTGTTAGCGATGGATTAGTCGGGTAGCACGCCAAGTTTAGCCAGCGTGCGCGCTGGCAGCCGTGCGCTGTGCTAGCTCAGCATAATAGTTAGAAGAATAAGTAAAGTAAGCGCGTTCTTTGTCTGTCAGCGCACGCACTTGCCGTGCAGGGCTGCCTGCCCACAGGTAGCCGCTTTCCAAGTGTTTGCCGGGTGTCACCAAGCTACCGGCAGCAATGACGGTGTCATCTTCAACGACGGCGCCGTCCATAACAGTGGCACTCATACCGATCAAACAGCGATTGCCAATGCGACAAGCATGCAAAACCGCCTGATGACCCACAATGACGTCATCCCCTAAGCTGAGCGCGTAACCTTCTGGGCGCGTGAAGGGACCGCCATGTGTCACGTGTAACACAGCGCCGTCTTGAATATTGCTGCGTTCGCCGATCGTGATGGTATTAATATCGCCACGAATAACCGCCATTGGCCACACAGAACTACCAGCTCCCAAGCTGACCTGCCCACTAACATAGGCAGTATCATCCACCCAAGCATCGGGGTGAATATCAGGATAATGGCCTTCAAAGGCTTTTATAGGCATAGTGATTACTCCAGTTCACGGCCAGGCGGCATTTGTAGAAAGAAACCATTAGTTTGCAGATGTTGCCTGACCGTCTCTGCATCTACTTGCCTTAACTTGCGCCCTGATTTTAGTTCAAACTCAAATGATAATTCGGCCTGTCCAAATAATTTTAACAAAGACTCCGGCACTTGGGAGAAATCATCCGCTTGCGGCAAAAATAGATACATGCCGACTTGGCGACGACTGCGATAGACAAAGCATTGCATCTCATTAAGCCTCCTCGTTATTCGCGGGTAATGGTTTCTGCTTGGGTAATATCATCAATACTAATGCGCAGTTCTTCTAAACGTTCATTGTGGCGCCGTTCAAGGATGAGGTACTTATTGCTCACACTCAATAGTTTGCCTTCGACTTGACTACGATCTTGACGGGAAATGCGAACATACTCATTTAAGTGCTTGCCTAGCTCGCTGAGTTCAATCGACTTGTAGACCATATTGTATAAAGCGGCCTTTGGTAGTTCGGTACCAGAGCTTAATGCTGCAGCGTCGTCTTCATTTAAACTCGGTAAGCTTAAGGCATTTGACTCAGTGGTTTCTTCTTGCTGTGGCCGATTGTCGACGCCGGTACTGTAACGATACAGGCGCTCTTCTGCGCCAAAAAACCAAGCCAGTACGGCGAGTAATAAGCCAATAGCACCCGCTAAAAGCCAGCCTGAAATGCGATGCCAAATAGTGGGCAGCACTAATAAATTAAGTACGGGAATAATGGATAGTAAGCCAGTCATAGGGTGGTGCTTAAAGCCTACAAAGATCACCCGCAGCCAGCTTAGAATAAATAGCAATAGCCCGATTGCAAACACGGATACTAGGATGTATTCCATTTGTTATTTAGTCCTCAACAAGCAGAGTTTAGTCCTCAAGGTACGTATAACCGATTAGCCCTGCTTCAATTTCGCGCAATAGCATTTTTTGTCGGTCAGGTTCTGTGACAGCCACCGCTAATTTTTTGCGGCATTGTGCCAATACGTCCTTGGGTTCGAAATGGATATAGCGTAACAACTCATCAATAGTGTCGCCACGCTCAGGCGCCATAATACGGTAACTTCCATTTTCCAACGCTACGTTAATAGAATCCGTATCACCAAATAAATTATGTAAATCGCCTAAAATTTCTTGGTAAGCCCCGACCATAAATATGCCTAACAGATAGGGCGAGGCTTTATCAAAAGTGTGTACAGCCAGCGTAGCCTCTAAGCGACCATTATCCACATAGCGCGCCACAGTGCCATCAGAATCGCATGTTAAATCTTGCAAAGTAGCCCGCCGCTGCGGCTGCTCTGTTAAGCGATGTAAGGGCATGATTGGAAAAATCTGGTCAATCGCCCAAACATCAGGCATGGATTGGAATAAAGAGAAGTTACAAAAATACTTATCAGCTAACTTCTCCTGCAAGCTAGCTTGCATTTCTGGCTCAAGCTGAGTGAATTGTGGTGGGTTTTGCAAGAGTCGTTGGCAAATGGCCCAATGAAACTCTTCTGCTTGCGATCGCTGCTGCAAATCAATCGAACCATGCGCATACATGCCATGCGCCTCACCTAGCCAGTAAGTGGCATCATGATAAATCTCGGAAGCGGGTAACTGGCGTTTATTTTCATACACGCGAAAGAGATTATGCAAAATAGCGGGGGCATCCGCTGCCGGTGGCTGGAGTGTTGGCTGAGGCTCAGGCTGCTCAGGATCGGTATCAATGACATGGGTAATTAACACGGCATGATGCGCTGTCATACCGCGTCCTGATTCAGTCAGGAAGTCTGGAAACGGTAAGTCATATTGCTGGCAGACATCTTGCAATGTACGCACAACTGTATTGGCGTATTCCTGTAAACTGTAATTGATGGAGCACTCGCTGCGCGAGCGCGAGCCTTCATAATCGACCCCTAAGCCACCGCCTACATCAACCACTTGGATGGGAGCGCCTAGATGGTGTAATTCCACAAAATAACGGCTCGCTTCCCGCATGCCGCGCTGTATATCTTGAATATTGGCGATTTGTGAGCCCATGTGAAAATGCAATAGCTGTAAGCAGTCTAATTTGCCTAACTGTTGTAGCTTTTCCAGCAAATGCAAGGTCTGTGCAGCGGATAGCCCAAACTTGGACTTTTCACCGCCTGTGTTTTGCCATTTGCCTTTACCTAATGAGTACAGGCGTACCCGTACACCCAACAAGGGTTCAATGCCTAACTTTTCTGCTTCTTCTAGCGTTTCATCTAGCTCGGATGGTTTTTCGACCACAATAAAAATGCGGTGTCCCATTTGCCGTCCGATGAGAGCCAGCCTTAAATACTCGCGGTCTTTGTAGCCATTGCAAATAATAGTGCTACCCGCAGGCGCAGTCCCTAATACCA
>Ga0102927_1000351_pt1 | contig 10628 bp, 7 predicted proteins | sample SalPon1_A_H2O_MG_FD_78208 | JGI IMG/M metagenome (GOLD analysis project Ga0102927, IMG submission 78208) | Salt pond water microbial communities from South San Francisco under conditions of wetland restoration - Salt Pond MetaG R1_A_H2O_MG | ecosystem: Environmental > Aquatic > Non-marine Saline... | reverse complement strand
TTGAATGATGCTGGTCCCGCGACGGGCCCGTAGCGGCCACTCATCGCCATCTCCGCTGCTCGTCCGAAGGCGACCGTCCCCGCGACAGCTGCCTCCATCGGCTCGGATGCCGACGCCGCGACGGCCGCGAGCGTGCCCCCGAGCATGCAGCCGGTGCCCACGACGGCCCCCAGCATCGGATCACCACCGGCGATGGTGACCACCCGCTCTGTGGATGCGACCACATCGGTCTCACCCGATGCGACCACAACGGTGTCCGTCGCCGCCGCATACGCTTGCGCCGTCTCCGCGATCGCCGTATAGGTGCCGACAGCCTCGACGCCCCGGACCTCCGCATCGGCGCCGGCGAGTGCACTGATCTCCGCATGGTTTCCCTTGATGATCGTCGGGGTCGCAGTCTCAATGATGGCCGCGGCCACCGCGTCGCGAGTGGGGGTCGCACCGACGCCCACCGGGTCGAACACGGACGGGATACCATGCGCTGCGGCGGCCTCCGCAGCGGCACAGAGCGCCGCCTCGCCGTCCGCATCGACCGTTCCCATGTTCAGATGGACCGCCTCCGCAGCAGCGACCATCGCATCAATCTCCCGGACATCATCCGCCATCACCGGGAGCGCGCCCCACTGCCTGATCACCTCGGCCACGTCTGCGATCGTCACCGCGTTCGTCACTGACTCCACAAGTGGCGCCTGATCGACGACCCGCTGCAACAGTGCATCTACCGCAGTCGTGGTGGTCATCGTGCCTCCGCGACAGCCGCCTGCAGCCGTCGTGCCGCCGCCTGTGGGTCCGGGTCGGCCATGATCGCAGAGACGACAGCCACCCCTGCCGCACCGGCTTCGATCACCGCACCCGCGCGGTTCGGCGTGATCCCCCCGATGCCGACGACCGGGATATCCACCTGGGCGGCGATCGCGGCGATCCGGTCCGGGCCACCGCCTGCTGTGCATCACGAACGGCCTTGGTTCCGATCTCATACACCGCACCCACCCCGACATAGTCCGCACCGTCAGCGGCCGCTGCGGCCGCCGCATCCGCCCCGTCGACTGACCTCCCGATGAGCGCATCGGGTCCAAGCAGCTCTCTCGCGACCGTGACGGGGACGTCATCTGCACCAAGATGCACACCATCGGCACCCAACGCCAGAGCCAGGTCGATGCGGTCGTTCACGATCATCGGCACCTCCCCTGCGGAGCAGATCGCGCGCACCTCGCGGCCGATCCTGTACCGCTCGCGGGCGGTGTGTTCCTTCTCCCGCAGCTGGACAAGGTCGACCCCCGCGGTGACCGCGGCCTCGACGACCTCAGGTGTCCCACCCCTCGCCGCGAGGGCATCCTCGGTCACGAGGTACGTTGACAGACTGGTATCCATGGTGAATACCACCCGGTGGTCATGCCTAACTGCTACGGTCTGCTCAGATAATCCCCATCGCGCCGAGCCGGTCGGGCAGGTACGTGTCGGTCACGAAGTCCAACCCGCGTGATGCCAGTGCCTGCTGTTCGGCCTTCTGTTCGATCTCCAGCTGCAGTTCGATCTGCTCGGTCCAGTACGACGAACGGAACCGCGGGTCCTCGAGCTCCGACTCGAGCGCGTTGACATCGGAGTCGCTCAGCGGGTCCGTCGGCAGGTCGTACTCGACGATGTCTGTGGGCTGGATCCCCACGAACCGCGCCTCTGGTGTTGCGAGGTACTCCGACAGGTGGGCGGACTTGATCGACCCGTAGGCCACGGAGCCGTAGATGCGATACGACCAGGGGTCACCATCGGTGAAGACCACCACCGGGACCTCCAGCTCATCGTGGAACCGCTTGATGATCCGTCGCGTCGCGCGTGCAGGCTGCCCCTTCAGATGGACGATCATCGCATCGTGAGCCTCATCGAACCCGTTCTCGATCAGTCGATCCCGCATCCCGCCGGTCTCGACACACAGCACGAACCCGATGTCATCCTCGAGGAACTCGATGGTGTCGGGGTTGTTGGGGATCTGGTATCCCCCCTCGCCCACATCCTCCTGACAGTGGATCTCGCGCTCGCCGCGCCGTGTCTGCTCGCGCAGTCGCAGCGGCCCCATCAGGGTCGCACCTGATTCTTCCGGCCGCATGTGGAGGTCCTCCCGGGTGATCGCTGCGACGATCTCGAGGTCCTCGATCAGCTGGTTCGACTCATCCTGGTCGTTGAACTGGGCGTCATCGTTGTCCCAAGACTCCGACAGGTAGTATAGCTCCCGCAGCGTGGACGAGCGGTCCTCATCGAGCTGGTCGATGAGGAACTCGATCGCGTACGTCGTCTTCAGCAGCTTCTGTGCCCCGCTGACGGTGTTCGCACTCCGCGCCGACCGCCGCTCTCCGTAGACCCAGACCTGCGTCTCCTCGTCGAAGACGATGTTCGCCTTCGTCCGGGTGGGGATCTGCATCTCGGGGATGTCACCACCCGCGAACTGCTCGTAGAACTGTTCTGCGAGCCCGATCAGGCGCTGTTGTGCCTCCGTGCGATCACGCATCGGCGCGCTCCTCCATCCAGGTCACCAGCTCAGGATCGATCCCATCGACGGTCCCCTCGATGCTGTCTGCATCCCCCGCGGTGTACTCGAGTGTGATCGCCTCACCGGCTGGGACCGTGGGCTGCCATCTGATGTACCACTCGTCATCCATCTCGACGACCTCTGCGCTCGAATCCTCCATCTCGACGCGCCCATCGATGATCTCCGTCACGAGCGGGTCGACCTGCCGATCCGTGAAGTTCCGGACCGTCAGCGTCACCCCTTGTCCATCGCGACGTCTGTCGATCCGCACGTTGTTCATGATCCGCGCGAGGGCACCCTCGATCCCCGGGGGCTCTCGGTCAGTCATCCGTGCCAGCTTCATCGCCATCGCCGGGAGGATCCTACCGAGGACATCCTGCTTGCGCCGCCGCTTCCGCATCGACTTGCGCCGGTTGATGAAGCGTTTCAGCTCCCGTGCGGCCTCGCGAACCGCAAGTTCGACCTCGTCTTCGATCTCCGGGATGTTCGCGAGCGCATCCTTCGACTCACTCGTGAACGGCACGTTCGTCGACGCCACGTGCACCATCACCACCGCAGGGCCGCCGGGGATGCCCCGCCCACCCGGCTGGTCCAAGCCGTAGTTGCGCCAGCCGATATCGCGGATACTGTCGGTGATCGCACACGCCCCCTGCTGGTACACCAGCGGCACGCGGTTCGCGAACCGCAGCAGGTCGACCGACCCCTCCTCTCGCAGCTCGCCGCCGTAGGCGATGCCGGCCTCGACGATGAATGGGTCACCACCGGCGACACCCGCATCGCGGCTCGCCGCCGCGTAGAATTCCGCCTCGAACTCCTTGCGCAGTCCGGCCTCGACGAGGTCGGCACCGATCGGGGACAGACAGTCTGTCGGTGGGGCAAGGATGTCCACCGATCGCATCCCCAGCAGCAGGGCCGATGCCAGGTCGCGGTTGGCCGCAACGGCCCTCACCGCCGGCGGCTCATCGGTCACCGGGACCATCGCCGTCCACAGGGCCTCCGTGATGTTCTCGCACGCCGTCGCACCGACGGTCTCCTGCTCCTCGCCCTGCATCGACGCGGCACGCTCGACGGCGTCCGCGACCTGCTCATGCCGGAGTCGATATGCGGGCTGGGCCTCCCGGAACCGGTGCACGATGCGGTCGGTCAGCGCCTCGACGGTCGCATCATCTTTCTGCGCAGCCGTCGCCGTATCGATGATGCGGTAGACAGTCGCCGACAGCTGCTGCACATAGCGCTCCCACACCGCCGCATGGACGTGCTCGCGTACCGTCGCACCGAGGCGGACCTCCGCATCCTCCAGATCATCGGCGACCTCGTCGATGATCCCGCGAAGCTGCTGGTGGGCCGTCGCCTCGCGTGCGATGAGCACTGTCGCGACCTGCTCTGCGAACCGCTCTGTCGTTGCCGCGGGCTTGTTGGCGACTGCATCGGCGACCGTCGCCTCCAGCGAGCCCGTGTCGACTCCCACACGCAGGGCCAGCTCCCGCCCTAATGCGATGTCTCGGAACGCATCGATGACCCGCGAAGCGGTCTTCGCGCCCACCCGGGTGAACTCTCCTTTCAGAAACCCCGAGATTGAGTACGAATCCGATGCCTCGAGCATCTTGATCAGTGTGCCCAGCTCGACCCCATGCGGATGCGGACGGATCGCCCGCGTGGGTGCCGGGAGGTCAGCACCCGCCACGCGATCGAAGCGCATCGGCGCATCGAGCCCCGGCTCATCCAGCACGATCCGTGCATGGGGGTTGACCACCGCGGTGTGCTTGATGTAATCATGCAACTGCTGTCGGGCGCGCATGTTCGCCTCGAACTCTAGGGCGATTCGCGTCCCGTGTGTCGATGACAGGGCCACCGTCCCCGGATCGCGCGTCTCTGCTGTCTGGATGTCGGGCTCGTTCGTGTCCGTGTCTATGATGAGCTCGAAGTACTCCGCATCCGTCGCCCCCTCCGTGCGGGAGGTGATCTCGACGGGCTTACCCGAGGTCAGCTGTGCGTACAGCACCGCCGCGGAGATGCCGATGCCCTGCTGGCCGCGCGACTGCATGCGTGCGTGGAACCGTGATCCGTACAGCAGCTTGCCGAACACCTTTGGGATCTGCTCACGGGTGATGCCAGGTCCATTGTCCTCGATCACCAGCCGGTAGTACGCACCTGCCTCATCGATTTGCACGGAGATGTCGGGCCTGATCCCGGCCTCCTCTGTCGCATCGAGTGCGTTGTCGACGGCCTCTTTCACGGCGGTGACCAGTCCGCGAGCGCCCGAGTCGAACCCCAACATATGCTTGTTCTTCTCGAAGAACTCCGCGATCGAAATCGATCGCTGGTTGGCCGCCAGCTCCTCGGCGATGTTGGGGGTGTCATCATCGAGGGCTGCCTGGTACGTCGTCATCACCGCCAGCTATCCGATGAGTCCGTATGAACCGTTCGGAGGCAGGGTGGAAGTGAAATCAGTCGCCGGCGTGCGGCACCTGACCGATCGGTGGTGGCACCCGTCGACGCCTACCGGGGGCGCTGGTACCAGTTGGCATCGCGCGCCCGCGCGCGTGCGAGGGTTTAAAACACAAGCCGCCGTCTCTACCACTATCTTCCATGAGCGATGAACCAGCGTACGCTGCGGGACAAATCCAGGTGCTCGAGGGGCTCGAGGCCGTCCGCACCCGACCGGCGATGTACATCGGCTCGACCGACCAGCGTGGGTTGCACCATCTCGTCTACGAGGTGGTGGACAATGCAATCGATGAGGCGCTCGCGGGCTACTGTGATGCGATCGAGGTGGAGCTGTTCGACGACGGGTCCGTAGCGGTCACCGACAACGGCCGGGGCATCCCGGTCGATCCACACCCCGAATACGACCGCCCCGCCGTCGAGGTCATCATGACGATCCTACACGCAGGTGGCAAGTTCGACTCGAAATCCTACCAGGTCTCGGGGGGACTCCACGGGGTCGGGGTCTCCGTCGTGAACGCCCTCTCCGCCCGGCTTGAGGTGAGCATCCGTCGCGATGATGCGGTGTGGGAGCACAGCTTTGAACGGGGAGAACCCACCCCTGGGGCCTTCGAGCGTGTCCGTGAGCTCGCGCCCGAGGAGGAGACCGGGACGACCGTGCGGTTCTGGCCGGATCCAACGGTCTTCGAGACCACGACGGTCACCTTCGAGACGCTGGAGGGGCGCCTCCGTGAGCTGGCCTTCCTCAATGCCGGTGTCACCATCACCCTCCGCGACCATCGCGACGGCGCGTCGTCCACGTTCTACTATGAGGGTGGCCTGCGCGCGTTTGTCGGGTATCTCAATGAGTCCAAACGACCGATGCATGATGAGGTCATCACCTACAGCGACACGACCGACGGGATCGAGGTCGCGGTTGCGTTGCAGGCGACCACTGATATCCAGGGGTCAATCCATGCGTTCGCCAACAATATCAACACACGCGAGGGGGGCACACATCTTACTGGGTTCAAAACAGCGCTCACGCGGGTCGTCAACGATTATGCGAAGCGACATGAGCTGCTGGAGGAGGTAGATGCGCTGACGGGTGATGATGTGCGTGAGGGTATGACCGCGGTCATCTCTGTGAAGCATCCAGACCCGCAGTTCGAGGGACAGACAAAGACGAAGCTGGGGAACTCCGAGGTTCGCGGTATCACCGAGTCGATCACGCATGCGCAGCTGCAGACGTACTTCGAAGAGCATCCAGAGACGGCCGCAGCGATCGTCGAGAAGGCGTATGAGGCTGCGAAGGCGCGCCGGGCGGCGAAGCAGGCCGAGGAGCTCACCCGCCGGAAATCGGCGCTGTCGTCGACCTCGTTGCCGGGTAAGCTGGCGGACTGTCAGAGTCGGGACCCTGCGGAGTCGGAGCTGTTCATCGTCGAGGGTGACAGTGCGGGCGGTAGTGGGAAGCAGGGCCGCGATCGACACTTCCAGGCGATCCTCCCGCTGCGGGGTAAGATCCTCAATGTGGAGAAGCACCGACTCAACCGCATCCTGGAGAACGAGGAGATCCGTGCGCTGATCACGGCCATCGGAGCCGGGATCGGCGACGAGTTCGACATCGCGGAGGCACGCTATCACCGGTTGATCCTCATGACCGATGCGGACGTCGATGGGGCGCACATCCGGACGCTGCTGTTGACCCTGCTGTACCGCCACATGAAGCCGCTGATCGAGGCGGGCTATGTGTATGCAGCCCAGCCGCCGCTGTACCGCATCCGTCACCGCGGCGAGACGTATGATGCGATGGACGCCGCGGAACGGGACCGGATCATCGCTGAGGAGTGCGATGGCAACCCCACCCAAGTCCAGCGGTTCAAAGGGTTGGGTGAGATGAACCCCGACCAGCTGTGGGAGTCGACGATGAACCCGGAGAATCGCATCCTCAAACGGATTACCATCGAGGATGCCGCCGCGGCAGACCGCATGTTCTCCGTGTTGATGGGTGATGCGGTGGAACCGCGCAAGGAGTTCATCAAGACACACGCCACGGAGGCCGAGTGGGTGGACATATGAGCGCTGAGACCCCGGACGATCCTCCACGCGCGGCTGGCGTCGAAACAGCGCGGATCGAACAGGAGATGGAGCAGTCGTACATCGATTATGCGATGTCCGTCATCGCGGGCCGCGCGTTGCCTGACGTCCGGGATGGACTCAAGCCGGTCCACCGGCGCATCCTGTATGCGATGCATGAGGCAGGTGTCACCGCCCGCGCCTCGCACCGCAAGTCATCATCGATCGTCGGGGAGACAATGGGGGACTACCACCCGCATGGGGACTCCGCCATCTATGATGCACTCGCCCGTATGGCGCAGGATTTCTCGATGCGCGAACCCCTGATCGACGGGCAAGGGAACTTCGGGTCGATCGATGGTGACCCACCTGCGGCGATGCGGTACACCGAAGCGCGGATGGCGTCGATCGCCGAGGAACTGCTCGCGGACCTCGAGATGGACACGGTGGAGTTCGTCCCGAACTACGATGACCGCGAGACGGAGCCTGCGGTGCTCCCGGCAGCGTATCCGAACCTGCTGGTCAACGGCTCGTCCGGTATCGCGGTGGGGATGTCCACCAACATCCCACCTCACAACCTGGGGGAGGTGATCGACGCGACTGTGGCATGCATCGATGACCCCACGGTCACGATCGATGGCCTGATGGAGCACATCTCGGGCCCGGACTTCCCCACCGGCGCGACGATCGTCGGTCGCAACCCGATCTACAAGGCGTACACCACGGGGCGTGGTCGCCTGCGGGTTCGCGCGGAGTACGAGGTGACCGAGACGGCGATCATCATCTCCGCACTGCCGTATCAGATGAACAAGGCGCGCATGATTCGCAAGCTCGCTGATGACGTGAATGCGGGCGTGATCGAAGGGATTCGTGACCTCCGTGATGAGTCCGACCGGGACGGCATCCGGGTCGTGATCGAGCTCAAGCAGGGGGTGAATCCTGATCTGGTCGAGAACCAGCTGTTGCAGCATCATCTGGAGGTCACCTTCGGGGTGATCAACCTGGCGCTCGTCGACGGTCGCCCGCAGGTGCTCGACCTAAAGCAGACCCTGATGTCGTACCTGGATCACCGCCGCGAGGTGGTCCGTCGGCGCTCGGCGTTCGAGCTTGATGAGAAGGAAGCGCGCGCTCACATCCTGGAGGGCCGCCTGAAGGCGCTGGAGATGATCGATGCGGTGGTCGCGACGATCCGCAACTCGACAGACCGTGCCGAGGCGCAGTCGGCCCTCCGTGGGGAGATCAGCATCGAGATCGATGCTGAGCCCGCACCCGTCTTCGACTTCACCGAGGAGCAGGCGGCGCACATTGTCGCGATGCAGCTGGGGTCGCTGACGGCCATGGAGGCCGCAGATATCGAGGATGAGTACGAGCGCATCCGAGCGCGGATCGACCGGTTGGAGACGATCCTTGGCGACCCCGCTGAGCTCGACGGTGTGGTGCGCGGCGAGTTGCTGGAGCTGCGTGCAGCGTACGCCACTGAGCGCCGTACGACCATCATCGAGGATGACGGTGTCGTCACCCATGAGGACCTGATCGCCGAGGAGGACGTCGTCGTGGTCGTCACCGAGGGTGATTATCTCAAGCGCATGCCACTGTCGACGTTCTCCGCCCAGCGGCGGGGCGGCAAGGGGATCATCGGTACGGGGCTCAAGGACGACGACCATGTCGCATCCGTGTATATCGCCTCGACGCACGACTACCTCCTGTACTTCACCTCCCATGGCAAGATCCACCAGCTGAAGACATACGAAGTCCCTGAGGCCTCCCGTACCGCCCGGGGCAACTCCGCGGTGAATCTGCTCGACCTGGAGGCAGATGAACAGATCACCGCAGTCGTCAACACCAGCGATCTGGACCCTGAGACTGAGCAGTACCTCACCATGGTCACCGCCGAGGGGTACATCAAGCGCACACATATCGACGCCTTCCAACATATCTACGGCCGGGGGATCATCGCGACGCGGCTCGCAGAGGGGGATGCCCTCGTCGACGTGGAGATTACTGATGGTGGATCGGATCTGGTCGTCGGGACCGCTGGTGGGATGGCGATCCGCTTCGCAGAGGCGGAGGTGCGGCCGATGGGTCGCACCGCGCGTGGGGTCCATGCGATCGAGCTCGCAGATGGTGACCACGTCGTCGGCGTCACCCACACCCACGGCGAGGATGACACACAAATCTTGAGCGTGACCGAACAGGGCTACGGCAAGCGCACACCGATTGACGCTTACCGGGCGCAGTCACGGTATGGCAAGGGGCTCATCGATATCAAGACAGACGCTCGCAATGGTGCGGTCACCGCCATCTGCGCCGTCGAGGGCGGTGAGGACCTCGTTGTGATGACCAGGGCCGGCCAGCTCATGCGGACACGCGTCGATGAGATCTCATCCGTGGGACGCAACACCAAGGGGGTGGTGGTGATGCGGATGGACGCGGCAGACGAGGTGGCTGCGGTCGCGTTGGCACCAGGCGATCACTGATACGGCCGACAGACCCGACGGATGCCCTCGGCGAACCCGACCGTCGGCTCCCACCCCGTCGCGGCCGTGAGTTTCGAGGCATCAGCACACGTGTCGTGGACGTACACGGGCAGCGGGTTCTCCACGTACACCGGTTCGACCGAGCTGCCGAGGGTCTCGTTGATCATCGTGATCATCTCATTGAATGATGTGGCCACGCCAGTCCCCACGTTGAACACACCCGATAGTCCCGCCTCAGCTGTCAGCTCCAAGGCGGCGACGACATCATTCACATGCGTGAAATCCCGGGTCTGTGTCCCATCGCCGAAGACCTCCGGGCGGTCGCCCTCCGCGATCGCATCCGCGAACTGTGCAACGGTGTTGGCGTACTCCCCCTTGTGGGCCTCCGCTCCCCCATATCCCTGATACACACTGAAGAAGCGCATCCCCGCCAGTGCGAGGTCGTAGTGGGCGCCAAAGTACTCCGCATAGACCTCACGGGCCCGCTTCGAGGCCTCATATCCTGTGCGGACCGTCACCGGCATCGCCTCCGACGATGGCTCCGTCTGCGACCCATAGATCGATGACGTCGACGCATAGACGATCTGCCGGCACCCCGCCCGGCGAGCTTGCTCGACGACGTTCACGAACCCCTCCACGTTCACTCGTGTTGCCTCCTGTTTCGCCTCCTCAACCATCATGTACGAGGAATACGCCGCGAGGTGGAACACCACATCCACGTCCTCGACGGGCAGCTCTGGGTCCAACACGGACTGCTCACGGAACTCCACCGTCGTGTCGAGGTGCGTCGGAGTCCCGAGGTGGCCATCATCGACAGCGATGACGGTGTTCTCCGTCGCAAGATGGTTCGCCAGGTTCGACCCGATGAACCCCGCACCGCCGGTCACGAGCACACGTTGACCGTGCATGCGTCGACCACCGCATCCGCCGCATTAGCGGTGACGGAACGGCCCGCGATGGTCACCTCAGCCCCGCGCAGTGTGACCTGTTCCACCGGATTTATGTGGATATATGAGCTACTTTAATTAATGTCAACCATCGAATTGACCTCCAGCCAGAAGACGATCCTCTCTGCGCTGATCAACTTGTACGGGACCAGCGAGGAGGCGATCAAGGGCGAGGATATCGCT
>Ga0102927_1000347_pt1 | contig 10650 bp, 8 predicted proteins | sample SalPon1_A_H2O_MG_FD_78208 | JGI IMG/M metagenome (GOLD analysis project Ga0102927, IMG submission 78208) | Salt pond water microbial communities from South San Francisco under conditions of wetland restoration - Salt Pond MetaG R1_A_H2O_MG | ecosystem: Environmental > Aquatic > Non-marine Saline... | reverse complement strand
TTGAGATGGTTTTTCAAGACCTATGGCAGGATGCTAATTTACAGGACAAATTATCTAGAAACATTTTGACCTTAGCAAAGCCGAATGCCACAAAGCACATTGCTGACGAAGTAGAACGTATTGAAACTATACTGAAATGAAAGAAATGAAGCTTTATAAAACTGTGTTTTTGCTCGGTATCGGTGGTATCGGGATGAGTGCATTGGCGAGATATTTCAATCAAAAAGGTTTCAAAGTATCAGGCTATGACAAAACGGAATCTGCACTGACCAAGGCACTTGTTTCTGAAGGAATTCATGTTATTTACACTGAAACTATCACTGATGATATTCAAAATTTAGACCCAGCAACAAGCTTGATCATTTACACCCCAGCTATTTCCAAAACATCCACACTTTTAAAACACTTCAACACACAGCAATTTGAAATGTATAAACGCTCTGTGGTTTTGGGGGAAATTACTAAAGGTAAACCCACCTTAGCAGTAGCAGGTACTCACGGCAAAACAACGACTTCAGCCATTCTGTCTCATATCCTAAAAGCATCTGGAGTAAAGCTTACAGCCTTCTGCGGTGGTATTTTGCAAAATTATAAGTCCAATTACATTGGTGATGGTGAAGACGTGCTTGTGGTAGAGGCTGATGAATTTGATAGGTCTTTTTTGTATCTATATCCTTCAGCTGCGGTGATTACCTCAATGGATGCAGACCATCTGGATATTTACACAACCTCGAAAGAGCTAGAAGATACTTTTATTGAATTTTCAAAATTGATCCCTAAACATCACTTATACGCTAAATCTGGTTTAAACCTTGACGCCCAAAAAATTGCTATAAATAAAGAAGCAGAAGTTTGTGTCAAAGATATTTCAGTAGTAGGAGGAAATTATGCATTTACTTTTAAGAAAGGTGATCTTGAGTTAAAAGGTTTAAAATTATCGCTTCCAGGACATCATAATCTGTTCAATGCAGCGGCAGCACTGGCACTTGCTATTGATTTTGAACCAGAATTAGCTCAACAATATGGTTCAGCTTTAGCCAGTTTTAAGGGTGTCCAAAGACGGTTTCAATATGTTTATAAATCCGATTCACTCGTGGTGATAGATGATTATGCCCACCATCCTAAAGAAATAGATGCGGTACACCAAGCTATTTCTGAAATGCATCCCCAGAAAAAATCAGTGGTCATTTTTCAGCCTCATTTATATTCTAGAACTAAAGATTTTGCGGAAGATTTTGCTAAAAGTTTAGCTGAATTTGATGAGGTGTATCTTTTAGAAATCTATCCCGCTAGAGAAGAACCTTTAGAAGGAATCAGCTCAGAATTTTTACTGAATTTGATACAGCACTCCTCTAAATACTTGATTTCTAAAGCTGATATCAAAGATCGGATACAGCGTGCAAAACATGAAGTGATTGTATTGCTTGGTGCTGGTGATATAGGTGTAGAAGCCGCTAAACTCTCAAACTACTTTCATGAAACTGTTTAAGCTACATAACATAAGACTGATGTTGATCCTGGGGGTGCTATTCTTCTTGGTCGGTTTTGCAAATCATCGCCAAAGCCAAAAACCCATCACCTCTATCAAGGTTGAACTCTTAGATGCATCAAAACTATTTATCACTGAAACTGAAGTCGAACAGCTTTTGAAAGATGCTTTAGAATCAACAACAGCATTGATGAGTGAAAGCCATTTAGCAACACTTGAAAATAAGCTTGATACTAACGAAATGATAAAAACATCTGAGGCTTTTTATTCATTGGATGGAACACTTTCAGCAAAAATCACCCAAAGAGAGCCTATCGCTAGGGTAATGGATAATGGGTTTTATTATTTAGATGAAGATGGCCTCCCCATGCCGTTGTCTCCAAATTATTCATCCAGAGTGCCTCTTGTTTCGGGGGTAGGTACTGAAGAATTAGAAGACATCTATCCACTTTTGATGAAAATACGATCTGATGATTTTTTTAAAAAGCATATCATTGCCATCCAAAAGAAATCATCACAAAACTATGTTTTGAAGGTAAGAGATTGGGATTATGAAGTCAACTTTGGTCAAATTTCTTATCTTGACAAAAAGTTCACTAATTATAAAGTGTTTTATACAAAAGCATTAGAATATAAAAAATTACAAAACTACAAACGCATAGATTTGCAGTTTGGCAACCAAGTAGTATGTACAACAAAGTAATAATCTACAAAGATGGAAGAAGATAACATTGCAGTAGGCCTAGACATTGGTACAACCAAGATTGTAGCCATGATAGGTCGGAAAAATGAATATGGCAAAGTAGAAATCCTTGGTATAGGCAAAACCAAAAGCCTTGGCGTGCATCGTGGTGTAGTGAACAACATCACACAGACGATACAATCCATACAGCAGGCTGTACAGCAGGCAGAGGCCAACTCTGGAATTGATGTAGGAGGGGTTACTGTAGGAATAGCTGGGCAGCACATCAGGAGTTTACAGCATAGTGACTACATCACTAGAAATGATGTTGAGGAAGTGATTGAGGATGAAGATATTGACAACCTGTGTAATCAAGTTCATAAACTCGTCATGCTCCCTGGTGAAGAAATTATTCATGTGTTGCCTCAAGAATATAAAGTGGATGGGCAGTCTGAAATAATGGAACCTAGAGGTATGTCTGGCGGAAGGCTCGAAGCCAACTTTCATGTAGTTGTGGGCCAGATTTCTTCCATCAGGAATATAGGGAGATGCGTCAAAAACTCCGGATTAGAGCTTAATGGTATGACGCTAGAGCCATTGGCTTCAGCAAATTCAGTATTGAGCCAGGAAGAAAAGGAAGCGGGTGTAGCACTCATTGATATAGGTGGAGGGACTACAGATTTAGCCATTTTCAAAGATGGAATAATCAGGCATACAGCCGTGATACCCCTCGGTGGTAACGTGATTACAGAAGACATAAAGGAAGGCTGTTCTATTATAGAAAAACAGGCTGAACTCCTCAAAGTGAAGTTTGGATCTGCATGGCCTGGAGAGAATAAAGAAAATGAAATAGTCTCTATACCAGGACTAAGAGGAAGAGATCCTAAAGAAATATCACTGAAAAATTTGTCCAAAGTGATTCACTACAGGGCTGTAGAAATTATTGATCAAGTTTATCTTGAAATCAAAAATTACGGGCATGAGGAGCAAAAGAAAAAACTAATCGCAGGGATAGTCATCACTGGTGGTGGTGCACAACTCAAACATCTGAAACAACTTGTAGAATACATTACAGGTATGGATACAAGAATAGGTTATCCTAATGAATACTTAGCAGGTGAAACCGATAAAGAAATAGCTAGCCCACTCTATGCTACAGCTGTGGGGCTAGTTATGGATGGACTAGAACGAAAAGCCCTAGACAAAGCAGAGCAACAAGAACTAGAAAATCTTGAAAATTCTGAACGTTTAAACCCTTCAGAAGGAACAACTCAAGAGGAAGTTGCCAATGAAAATACTGAAAACGATAAGGATACAGAACAAACACAAGCTGTCCCACAACAGCCTAATCAACCCGCAAGACCTAGCAGAAATGTAGTAGAAAAGTGGTTTGATAAATTAAAAGATTTTTTAGATAACGCAGAATAAATAGAATACCAACAAAAATATAGAATTATGAGTCAACAAGAATTTGAAAATATTTCGTTTGATCTTCCAAAAAACCAATCCAACGTCATTAAAGTAATTGGGGTAGGTGGTGGAGGCTCCAATGCTATCAATCACATGTTTAGCCAAGGCATAAAAGGTGTTGATTTTGTGATTTGTAATACAGATGCTCAGGCGCTGGAGAATAGTCCAGTCCCAATTCGAATTCAACTTGGAGTCAATCTCACAGAAGGATTAGGAGCGGGAGCCAATCCTGATATTGGCAAGCAAGCTGCTGAAGAGAGTAGAGAAGATATAAAAAGCCTGCTTGGTACCAACACCAAAATGGTGTTTGTGACAGCTGGTATGGGAGGTGGCACAGGTACTGGTGCTGCGCCAGTCATTGCAAGACTGGCTAAAGAAATGGATATCCTCACAGTTGGTATTGTTACAATTCCGTTTCAGTTTGAAGGCCGTACCAGAAATGAGCAGGCTCAGCTAGGTGTAGAAGAGTTGAGAAGTAATGTAGATTCTCTTATTGTGATCAATAATAATAAACTTCGTGAAGTATATGGCAATCTTGGTTTCAAATCTGGATTTTCTAAAGCGGATGAAGTTTTAGCTACAGCTTCACGAGGTATAGCAGAAGTTATAACCCATCACTATACTCAAAATATTGATTTACGTGATGCTAAAACAGTATTGAGCAACAGTGGTACTGCCATAATGGGCTCATCTGTAGCTTCAGGAACAAATAGGTCTCAAATCGCTATTGAAAAAGCCTTGGATTCTCCATTGCTGAATGATAATAAAATTAAAGGAGCTAAAAATGTGTTGCTATTGATTGTTTCTGGAACTGATGAAATCACTTTGGACGAGATAGGAGAAATCAACGATCATATTCAAGCTGAAGCAGGCCACAGTGCCAATATTATTATGGGTGTAGGAGATGATGAAAGCCTAGAAGATTCTATTTCAGTTACAGTTATTGCTACAGGATTTGATACAGAACAGCAAGATGAAATTGTGAACACTGAATCTAAAAAAATAATACACACGCTTGAAGATGAGCAACGCATAGAACAAGATCTATCTACAGGTCGATTTAAAAAGCAGACTTCTCTGGATTTTTCTAAACCCAAGAAGCAAACAGAAGACCAAAAAGATGAGGCTAAAGTTGTTCATAAATTAGATGAAGCACCCGAAGGTTTCGATGATAAGGCTGATGAAGATTTGCCAAAAGTAAATCATCTGGAGGTAGATTTTGAGATTGTAAATGCGTACGAAGAAGATTTTGAAATCATTGAAAACGAACCTGAAGCTGAAAATACGTCTGGGATGTTGAGTTTTGATTTCTCTCAAGAGGAAGAGGAAAAGCCAGATGATACAGCTTTTAGCAAACCGCAATCAATCAATGACATTGAAGTCAATGAGCCAGAGGAAGTAAATGCCATGAGGCATGAATCTGTTTCAAACATTAAAAAATATGATTTGTCAGAATTTATGGATGAAGAGGAATCTGTGTCGTCTCATAAAACAACGAAGCCTCAACAAAACCCTGAGGTTGAAGAACCACAAGTAGTAAAGCATGTGGTAGAGCCTTCGTTCTCTGATAGTGAAGAAGAGATAGACCCTATGAACACACCGCTAGCAGAGTTGTCTGCTAGAGCTGCAGAGCGTAAAGCCAAGATGAAACAGTTCAATCATAAATTTAGAAGTACAAATAGTATTGATGAAATCGAAAAGCAACCAGCCTACAAACGTGCTGGTGTAGAATTGAGCAACAGCAGAACTGAAGAGAATTTCCTTTCAAGAACCAGTGTGAAAGGTGATAAGGATAATCTGAACTTTAAATCTAATAATTCATTTCTACACGATAATGTGGATTAAAGTAGGAGTAATTTAAAACAAAAAAGACTAACGGCTTTGTTGGTCTTTTTTTGTTTAAAGCAACTTCATTTAAAAGCGGGATTATTTTATTTTGAAGCTTGAATATAAGCAGCAATACGTTCTTTAAGAATAGGTAAAGTGACCACACCTTGCTCCAAAATGATTTCATGAAATGCTCTGATATCAAATTTGTCACCTAGACTATCTTCAGCTTTACGCCTTAATTTTCTAATTTCTATTTCGCCTATTTTGTAGGAGACAGCTTGCCCTGGCCATGAAATATAGCGGTCCACCTCTGTGTTGATGTTATGCAGTGAAAGCGCCGTATGTTCTGTGAAATATTCCACAGCTTGCTCACGAGTCCATCCCATAGCATGTATGCCTGTATCAATCACCAGTCTGCATGCACGCCATTGCTCATAAGTGAGTTTGCCAAAACGTTCGTAGGGTGTGGTATAAATGCCCATTTCATCCGCAAGAAATTCTGAATACAATTCCCAGCCTTCTCCGTACGCAGATAGGTACATGCGTTTGCGAAATTTTGGGATGCTATCCCCAAGTTCTGCATTTAGTGCATTTTGAAGGTGATGTCCTGGCACTGCTTCGTGTGCTGTTAATGAAGGCAAAACATAAAGAGGTCTGTTTGATAAATTATAGGTATTCACCCAATAATAGCCGGGCTGAGTAGGGTTAGAAGCACCAATATAGCGGCCTGTGGTGTATTTAGGCGCTATAGCATCAGGCACTTTAGCAACGCCATAAGGTCGTCGTGGCAAAGTCTTGAAGTAGGCTGGGAGTTTTGCATCAATGCGCTTGGCAATATCTCTAGCTTCTTTAAGAAGTTCTTCTTCAGTTTTGGCATAAAACTGCTCGTCTGTTCTTAAAAAGGCAATGAACTCTTGTAATGTCCCGTCAAAATTGACTTCATCTACGATGGCCTGCATTTCAGAGTTAATCCGTTCGACCTCTCGTAAACCTATAGCATGAATGTCCTTAGCGCTAAGCTTAAGGGTAGTGTAATAATTCAATCGGTTTTGATAATAAGCTTCACCTTGAGGGCTTTCAGAAACCCCTAAGGTAGTTTTCGTTTGGGGTAGGTATTCAGTTTCAAAAAAGGTCTTTATGCGCTTAAATTCTGGAACAACGTGAGTTTCTATTGCAAGTTTTGCAGCTGTTATGACAGAATCTTTTTGAGTTTCTGATAATATGGAGGGCAGCCTCTCGAAGGGTTCGTAGAAGTAACTTTCTTCTGGGCTATCTACAATTTGAGACTCATAGGTAGATTCATAACCTTTAAAAATGATTTTTGGTTGTGTGATGCCTTCTTGTAATCCTCTGCGCAGTAATGCAAAATGCTGGTCAACGTAAGCAGGTATAGCATTCAGTTTGTTGAGATAATCCTTTACTTGGGTGTAGGTGTTGAGCGCTCTTACTTGGTAGGATAAGCTAAGGTGAAAGCCAGAATCTGATAACAAGGGATTCAAATAAGATTTGAATCTGTAGTGGTCAATGGCTTCATTGAGTTTGAATTTGAGGAGTTCTAGTGAAATGTTTTCAGTTTCTGAAAGCTGACTGCTATCAATTTCAGCTAAGTCCTTTTGAAGCTCTAATGCAAAATCTGCTTCTTGCTTATAGTAAGCTTCAGTGTATAATCCTAAAGGGTAGGCGTTTTTATCGTAGCCTTCATGGTTTTGGTAATCTTTAATTAAAGCATCTAATTTTTTACTTTGTCCACTAACTGATAAGGATACGAAAATGCTTAGACAACAACTGAATATAAATTTCATAGGACTGTTTTTTGAATTTTAAAGATAAGCTATCTTAATGACATCAAATAAGGATTGAAAAAGTGAAGGTGTTACTAAAACAAAAGCTAACTTTTTTCTGCCTCTATCAATTTATTATACCCAATTCGGCCAGTGAATATTGAAAGTAAAAGCATTACGGGGACCGCAATTTTCCAATGAGGGCAAGAAAAATAGGCACCTACCATCAATCCTAAGAAGAGCCCACTTAACCAAAACAATATAATCTGTGGTTTTATCATAACGTAAGTTGTATTGAAGTTATATTCTGAATTACAGAAGAATAGCAGATGAATAGCCTTAGTTTCACCTAGCACCAAAAATAGAGCTTCCTATTCTTACCATTGTGGTACCGTGTTGCACAGCAATTTTGTAGTCGCCACTCATGCCCATAGAGAGAATACTAAAGTCTGGTTGTGTTTTGGAAGTTTCTTCGTACAGGTCTTGTAGGACTTGAAACTCTCGGTGTATCTGGTCTTCATCATCTGTAAATGTAGCCATTCCCATCAAGCCTTTTAACCTTATATTGTTAAATTCAGAAAGTTTTTCATCGTTCAAAAATGCTTTCAATTCTTCTGGCGACATTCCGAATTTCGAGTCTTCTTCTGCAATTTTCACCTGAAGCAAGCAGTTGATCACACGGTCATTTTCTTTAGCGCGTGAATTGATTTCTTTGAGCAATTTCATTTTTTGTACAGCATGAACTAAATCCACATAAGGTGCCATGTATTTCACTTTGTTGGTTTGGACATGACCTACCATATGCCACTGGATGTCTTTGGGCAAGGCTTCCCATTTTTCTGTCATTTCTTGGACTTTATTCTCTCCAAAAATTCGCTGACCAGCTTCATAGGCTTGCATCAAGTCTTCTTTAGGTTTGGTTTTAGAAACAGCGACAAGGTCTATATCTTCACCCAGCTCTTCCGTAAATGCCTTGATGTGTTCTTTTATAGTATTTTCCATAATTCTACAATTTTAAAATTCATAAATCGTAATGCCACTTCTCAATCTTGGCTCTATAAAGGTGGTTTTAGGTGGCATCTTCATGCCTTCATCGGCGATGGTTTTCAATTCTTCACTGGTGGCAGGGTACATTCCAAACCCGACCTCAAATTCTCTATTATCAATCAAGCCTTTCACGTAAGCCATATCTTTTTTTCCTTGGCTGTACTTTAGCCTGGCATTATGTCTTAAATCTTCTATCCCAAGTATGGGTTTCAAAATAGTTTGATACAAAATCTGTGTATCCAGTTTAGACAAGGCGTCATCAAAATTATAGTCTCTAAATCTCAGGCTTAGTTCATAAAAATCTCCATCCAGATACATGCTAAAATGATGAGGTTTTGAGGGCTTATAATAATTCTGTTTTAGGTTTTCGATCTTGAAATGTTCATCAAGTTTTATCAAAAATTCGTTTTTGCTTAGCCCATTGAGGTCTTTGACTAGCCTGTTGAATTCATGAATTTTTAAATTGCTTTCTGGGATAAAGAACCCCATGAAATAATTATAAGCTTCCTCTCCTGTATGGGCTTCATTTTCAGCTTGCAGCTGTTGTTTTAGACTTACTGAGGAGAGGCTTCTGTGATGACCATCTGCTATATAGATGTGGTTCATAGCATTAAACTCAGCTTGAATTTGATGTTGAAGTCCTTCATCTTCAATCACCCACAGGTGGTGTGTCTCTCTGGAGGTGGTTGTAAATTCATACTCTGGTCTTTCTTGCATCAGCGTTTCTGCTATGTTTTCTAAAACAGCATTGTCTGGATAGGTGAGCAACACAGGGTCAGCATTGAATCGAACAGTTTTTAGATACTCTGTAAAGACATCTACCTTTGCTTGCAGCGTATCTTCGTGTTTTCTGATACTGTTGTTTTCATAATCTTCACTACTGTCAAGCCCCACAAATCCTATAAATTGAGTTTCCTTTCTATAAGTGATTTTACGCAGATAAAAACAAGGAGAGTTGTCTTGCAAAAAACTGCCATCTTCTTTAAACTCTTCAAATCTGTTTTTCACAAGTCCAAAACGTGCTTTACCAGATACTTCCTTGTTGTACTTATATCCGGGGTTCACAATATGCAAAAAAGAAAATGGATTGTTATCTAGCCTTGCTTTTATTTGTGCCTCGGTATAAGTGTCGTAAGGTTTGGAAGCTATAAGGCCAACTTTATCTCTTGTAGGTCTTGTAGCTTTAAAGGGCTTTACTAATGGCATTCTTTAAGATAAAAATTGTGCAGATACTTTTTCAGCCTTTTTGCTTTCACTATAGTCGTAGAAGCCTTCACTGGATTTCACTCCTAGTTTGCCTGCTCTTACCATATTGACTAGCAATGGACATGGCGCGTACTTAGGGTTTTTGAAACCGTCGTACATCACTTCCAGAATGGATAGGCATACATCCAGGCCGATGAAGTCTGCTAGTTGCAATGGCCCCATGGGGTGAGCCATGCCGAGTTTCATAACAGTGTCAATCTCTTCAACACCTGCTACATTGTTGTATAAAGTTTCAATGGCTTCATTAATCATAGGCATCAAAATCCGATTGGCTACAAAGCCTGGATAGTCATTGACTTCCGTTGGAACTTTACCTAGATTTTTAGCTAATTCAACCACAGTGTTTGTGATGTTATCACTGGTGTTGTATCCTCTTATGATTTCTACCAATTTCATGATGGGGACAGGATTCATAAAATGCATACCAATCACTTGTTTTGGTCTGTTGGTTACAGCGGCTATTTTAGTGATTGGGATAGAACTTGTGTTGGTTGCCAAAATTGTTTTAGGAGGACAAATTTTATCAAGTTCTCTAAAGATATCTAGTTTAATGCTTTCATGCTCTGTAGCAGCTTCCACAACAAGGTCAGCGTTTTTAGCACCTTCCGCAATACTGGTATATGTAGAGATGTTAGCTAATGTTCGTTTTTTGTCATCTTCGCTTATTTTTTCTTTGCTCAGCATTCGGTCTAGGTTCCTAGTGATGGTAGATATTCCTAGGTCTAAGCTGTCTTTAGAAATATCTATTAAGCTGACTTTATAATCGAATTGAGCAAAGGTATGAGCTATACCGTTACCCATTGTTCCGGCTCCTATAATTGAAATATGTTTCATAACATGAGTATTTTTTATTATTAATTATCAAAGGCTTTTATGACTTGCATGGCCACTTTTAGAGCTTGTGTCCCTTCTTCTAAAGTCACAATAGGTGTGGAGTCATTGTTGATAGCATCAGCAAAGGTGTTGAGTTCATCCAAGATGGCATTGTTGGTCTCTACCTCTGGATTATCAAAGTAAATTTGTTTTTTCACTCCCTCTGCGTTTTGAAGAATCATGGCAAAATCATCAGTTTGCTTGGGGGCATC
>Ga0102927_1000346_pt1 | contig 10653 bp, 7 predicted proteins | sample SalPon1_A_H2O_MG_FD_78208 | JGI IMG/M metagenome (GOLD analysis project Ga0102927, IMG submission 78208) | Salt pond water microbial communities from South San Francisco under conditions of wetland restoration - Salt Pond MetaG R1_A_H2O_MG | ecosystem: Environmental > Aquatic > Non-marine Saline... | reverse complement strand
AATTTCAATATTCAAATTCAAATTACTTATTGCTCACTTTTATTTTGGAAGATATAACTAATCAATCTTATCAACAATTACTGCAAGAAAATATAGCGGATCAACTCTCGCTCACAAACACCTACTACGATTTTCCGGATAACCGAACTTTGTCTTATGTTCCGGCTGATCCATGGAATAAAGAAATGGATACAGATGCTAGTGTTCCACGCGGAGCCGGTTCTATTGTTTCCACCGCAAAAGAAGTCGCTGAATTTTATCATGCGCTATTTAATGAAAAACTTATTAGTCAGGAAAGTCTTCAAAAGATGATGAAAATTCAAGATGGATACGGAATGGCTCTTGTTAAAATGCCTTTTTATGAAAAAACAAGTTATGGTCATGGTGGTGGCATTGATGGATTTCAATCTCGAGCAGCTTATTTTCCAGAAAGTAATGTAACAATGGCTTATTTAAGTAATGGTGTTAACTATCCGCTCAATGACGTTATAATTAAGTCCTTAGAAATATTTTTTAAGAAAGACTTTTCTTATCCGGATTTTAGGAATATATATAAACACTCATCATCTGAGTTAAATACTTTTAGCGGTACTTATTCATCTGATCAATTTCCTTTAGATGTTGACATTATACATAAAAAGGGTCAATTAAAAGGTCAAGCTACCGGTCAGCCGGAATTCCCTTTGCGTAGTGTTGCTAAAAATACATTTGAATTTAAGCAAGCTGGATTAAAGATCGAGTTTCAGCCTGAAAATGGTAGTCTGATATTAAAGCAAATGGGACAAAGTTTTACATTAAAAAAAGCTACTCCTGATAAGAAGTAGCTTTTATAGATTGCAGTTTTTAGACCTACTGATTATTTTTTGATTACTCTTTTACTAATGCTATTATTACCATTAGTTATCTGAATGATGTAAACACCTGATGATAAGCTACTGGTAATAATTTGAGCATTATTGGAATTGAAATCTCCATTTAACATTTGCTTTCCATTCATATTGAAAATGAAATACTCATATTGAGCACTTTGTGGAACTTCAATATTCAACACGGATGATGTAGGATTAGGATAGACTTTGATGTTAGTTTCATCAAAATTGTTGACTGATAGATTTTCTTCTATTCTAAAGGATACACTTTCTGACCCTCCAAAGTCGCCACCGGAAATAATTTCTACCTGCTCATCTGTTTCTAAGATGTAGTCACCATTTCCAAATCCACAGCATATTCCGTCGCTTTGAGAGTCAAAGATCGTAAAAGTGTAACATTGATCATTAGATACTGATATGGATTCATTATTTGTGGAATCATTTGTATAGGGACCACCACTGGCGATTACCATGTCAGATTCATCTGTTACTTCCCAGGTAGTTTCATTACCCCAATTATCTGTATTAATCGTTAAGTTTAGCTCATTCTGATTGGTTGTAAAGACTTCAAACTTTGTAAACTGACTGAAAACTGAATTGTTAGTATCATTTTCATCGGCTATTCCATTAGGTTGAGTTAAGTCAACATTAAGGGTATTGTTTGTAGATGTGGCCGTAAAGTTAGGAGTAGCCACTTCTTCAGCTTGACCTTCAGACAAATTTCCGGTCCAATTTATCGTGGTAACAGACTCTGAATTAAATTGGTATTCAAGGGTTGCAGAAGTTAGCACATCTGTTCCATTATTGATGATATTGATAGACGGGGTCACCACACCATCACAAGTTTCATTTGGAAGATTGGTAACAGAAACAGATGCATCATTAGCAAAAGTTTGTTCCGGCGGGAATTGATCAAGGGTCATTACACCAGTGCTTCCCGGGTCTAACCAGTCGCTTAATCTGGATGATGCGGTATTACCAAAATCCCACGAAACATCAAAACGGCTGTAATAATCTAATTGACCATTATTTGATGTTCCATTACAGGCTGCTGCACCACCGGCTAATTGACCAATGATTCTACCGTTATCATCAAAAAGCGCTGAACCGGATGATCCGGGTTCTGTAACACCTAATTCCCAATCATCTACCATCCATATTTCCATATTAGATTCTCCATTAAATAAAGTAGTTGTTTGTTGCATAGTATCATCATTCCTACAGGTTTTCATGATATCACCGCTGGGATGATGAATCCCCACGCTATAGTTAGGAGCGGTAGCTGAACGATCCCAACCTGCCCAAACAAGATCCCAGCTAGAGGGTAAATTAGGATTGATTTCCAATAAACCAAAATCACTTTTTGCATTACTGGCTAAAAGCGTAGAACCACTTATTGTTTGATCAATTGTTCCATTTTGAGAATCGTTTAAGGTAGCGCACTCCGGATTAGGGCTTATCCAATTAAAACGAAATGACCATGTTCCCGGATTACCGCCTAAACAATGATTGGCTGTTAAAAAGTATTGTGTAGCATCATTGTTTGTGTTATTGATTAACGTTCCAGTACAAAAACTTGAACTCCCTGATAAAATTAAAGCAACTGATCTTTTCAATTCATCTTTTTTGTCATCAAAATCGTTACCAATAGAACAATCTACGTCTAAATTACAATCACCGGAATCATTTAAATCTTTCTGAGTTGTTTTATAATCAGTAATAGAACGATAACCGTGAACGGCTTTAGAGAGATGTAATTTAACTTGTTCGTTTGTATTTGCCGGTTCTTGATAAGCTATCCAAATGTTATCACCATCTACTAACCAGGAACCAAAAACGCCGGAATCTTGGTTTTGACTGCTGGTATAAGCACCCAAAAGATCTGTTTTTTGATCATTGTAAAAGTAAAGTTTTGAACCTTTAGGTAAATGGAATTCATCAAAGATGAAGTTCATGGTCTTAGCACCATTAGACAGGATATTCATCACCCAAACCCGTGAACCATTAGATAAATTAATCCACTGTCCATCTTCATGAACATCAATATCAACAGCAAATTCTTTACCAAATCTATAAGGCTTAGAACGATCTAAATCTCGAATTGAGTCTTGTTGTAATCTATATTTCAAATCAAAATCAGGGAGTTGATGTGCTTCTACATCAATTTGATTTTCTATTTTCCAACTTAAAGGTTTTCCTTGATTCGTTACTTGAGCTTGTGTAAAATTGACTGATATTATAAAAAATATCAATAGTAGTGTTTTTCTATGCATAAATGCTTTATTAATGTTTAATTAACAAAGCTACATAGTATTATTAGCAAAATCAAAAAATATTATAATATTAACATCGCATCTCCATAAGAGAAAAATCTATATTTTTCTTTAACCGCTTCTTTATAGGCTTTCATCATTAGGTCATGACCGGTAAAAGCAGAAATCATCATCATCAATGTAGATTTAGGGAGATGAAAATTTGTAATCATACAATTAGCTATACTAAAGTCATAGGGCGGAAATATAAATTTATTGGTCCAACCTCTGTACTCACCTATGGTATTATTTGAATTAACAGAGCTTTCCAGTGTTCTCATGACTGTGGTACCTACTGCACAAATTTTTTGTTTGTTTTCAATAGCTTGATTTACAGCACGAGTAGCTTCTTGATCAATCTCAATTTGCTCACTGTCCATCTTGTGCTTAGATAAGTCTTCAACCTCAACCGGACTAAATGTTCCTAAACCGACATGTAGGGTAACTTCGGCAAAGTTAACACCTTTGATTTCCAAGCGCTTCATCAAATGTTTAGAAAAATGTAAGCCGGCAGTAGGTGCTGCCACAGCTCCTTCTTTCTTAGCATAAATCGTTTGATAACGCTCTTCATCTTCTGGAGTTACATCCCGTTTGATATATTTAGGTAATGGGGTTTGTCCTAAGTCTTTTAATTTCTTTCTAAAATCCTGATAAGGTCCATCAAAGAGAAATCTTAATGTTCTACCTCTTGAAGTGGTATTATCGATTACTTCAGCTACTAGTGAATCATCTTCACCAAAATATAGTTTATTCCCTATTCTTATTTTTCTGGCCGGATCTACTAAAACATCCCATAATCTTGTTTCTGCATTTAATTCCCTCAGTAGAAAAACTTCTATTCTAGCTCCTGTTTTTTCTTTTGTGCCATATAATCTTGCGGGAAATACCTTTGTATTGTTAAATACTAAAACATCATCTTCATCAAAATAATCTTTTAAATCTTTAAACAATTTATGTTCGATGCTTTGATCTTTTCGATTGACGACCATTAACCTGGACTCGTCTCTATTTTCTGCAGGGTATTCTGCAATTAATTCATTTGGTAAGTCAAATTCAAACTCTGAAAGTTTCATTCCCATAAGTATATACTATAAAAAGAAATGCAAATATACTATGAGAAATAGCCTTTGTCAAGCAATCTTAATTATTTATTTTAAAGTATTAGCAATCAAAAACTTGAACACCTAATTGACTGAAATCTTGCCAAAAATCAGGATAAGATTTTTCTACTACTTGAGGGTTTTCAATGATGAGATTCATTTTTTGAGCTAAGGGAGCAAAAGCCATGGCCATTCTATGATCATCATAAGTAGCAATGCTAATGGCTTGACTCGGTAATTTAGCCGGTGGCTTTAATTCTAATGTATTTTTTGTGATTTCAACATGTGCATGAAATTTTTGTAACTCGTTTTTCATAGCCTCTAACCTATTAGTTTCTTTAATGCTTAGGGTATGTAAACCGGTTAAAAAACACTTTATACCTAAGCCTAAGCAGGTAACAGCAATGGTTTGGGCGATGTCCGGATTATTATTAAGTTCCAGGTTAACTTCTGCCGGTAATTGTTGATCTGATTTTGTTAAATGAATCTGATCGCTTTCCCATTTGGTATCCACACAAAAGCTTTTATAGATTTCAGGTAAAATCTGATCAGCCTGAAAAGAATTCTTTTTGAGTATTGTTAGGGAAACTTTGTCATTTTTTGATAAGGCCACCCAGCTAAAAAAATAAGATGCCGCACTCCAGTCTGATTCTATATTAATTTTGTTTAGAACTGTAAAAGCGGTAGGTTGTTTGATTACTAAATGATCTGTTTCAAGTGAAAATGCATAGCCTATTTTTTCAAGTAGAGATAAAGTATGCTGGATGTAGGTTTTTGATGTAGGCTTGGTTAGGAATTCAATTTTAAAATCATCAGCTAAAGAAGGGCTTATCAACAGTAAAGCAGATATAAATTGGCTGCTTTGATCGGCTTTGATTTGCATTTTATTTCCTGAGAGTTGCTGACCTTGAATTTTTAATGGCGGATAGCCTTCATTTTCTAAATAATCGATACTAGCTCCTAATTGTCGTAGTGCATCAACCAAATCACCAATAGGTCGTTGATGCATTCTTTTTGAACCTGATAAGATTTTAGTCTTATTCACTTGAGTAGCAAAATAAGCCGTTAAAAAACGCATAGCAGTACCGGCATGACCTATATTTACCGATGGGACATCCTCAGCTAAAGCTTTTTGTAAAACCTTTGTATCAACTGAATTAGCCAGATTAGTAAGCTTAATATTGGGAAAAAATTGTTTTAAAATCAAGCATCTGTTAGACTCGCTTTTCGAACCCGGCAGTTTAATTGTTTTAGATATATTTTTAGTTTGATGATAATTAAGCCTGATTTTATTCACTGGAATTTTCTTTTTTTATGCGGTTTCGAAATTTAAAAAAGCTGACAATAAATCCGTAAACAAATCCGCTAAGGATATTAGCTACAAAAAATCTTAATAATTTCCCGGTTCTAAATTTAGTTTCTGCAAATAAAGCAAAGTCAAAATTGTAGTTAAGCCAAACATCAACCGTATTATAAATCAATATAAAAATTAAAGCTAACTTAACTACATCTAACCAAAATCCTTTTTCACTGATAATTTTAGTAAACATTACTTTAGTTTTTGATTATTCTGATGGCGGTTATGATCCCGTTTTGCTTTCAAATCTAATTTTTTATCAAAAGAAGCTTGCAGGTTGATTCCTGTTTGATTGGCTAAACATAATACAACAAACATAACATCTGCTAGTTCTTCGCCCAGGTCTTTTTGTTTATCGCTTTCTTTTTCGCTTTGTTCACCATATCGTCTGGCAATGATGCGCGCCACCTCTCCTACTTCTTCGGTGAGTTGCGCCATATTAGTCAGTTCATCAAAATAGCGAACGCCGTGTTCAGCAATCCAATCATCTACGGCTTGTTGGGCATTTTCTATATTCATATATCAGGTTTTAGTCAAAACAATTTTATCGGTTTCTTTCTTTACTACTTTATCAAAATATTGCTTTAGTACAGTATAAAATGAAGGTTGAAATATAGGTCTATTGATATTTTGGTTTACTAATATTTGTATTGTTCCATTGCCGGAATGCTGAATATTATAACTAAACGAACCGGAGTTTTTTGGTAATTTTAAAGCTTTCTTTTCCGGTAGATAATCTACTTTATAACCTTCTGGTATTTTGATATTAGCTGTTATTTTCTTAGCTCTGGGATAGGTGAAATTAATAGGGAATTTACGTTCTTCTCTTCTTTGTTTAAATGGATTCTCATCAGTTGCTAAAAATGTAAGTGGTGATAAGTATATTTTATCGTTTATCTTATCAAATCCATTTTCCTTTGTGAAAGCAAAGCTCTCTAAGATAGGTTTACCTATTTTGTCTACATTCCTTTTGCTAAAGTCACTCATAGAGATTTCATATTCATTACTCAATTCATCAATATACTCTTGTTCATCAGTATTAGATAACTTAGAGCGATAAAAATATGCTATTTGTTCTGTAAATTGTTTCCTTAACTTACCGGAAAGAACGCCATTTTCACTTAACTCTAAGTTCATATTATAATTAATTTTTGAAGGCTTAGCCGGATTCAGACCAATTGTTTGACTTGTACCGTTTCTTCTGATAATTCTACCATTCCAGTTCAAGCAACGATACGGGAGTTGATTTGGTTTTGTAAATCTACTAGTAGCATCTAACTTAAGTACTTTCCCATTGCCCAGCTCCAGACCACTGATTACATAATTGTAATGCGTTCTTGCCGGATAAGTATCAGGGACACCATGACTAATGGTACTTACTAACACCGGATTTGCATTAAATCCTGCATAACGAAGCATAGCAGTAAGCATGAGGTTAATATCTGCAGAGTTTCCTTTACCCTCTTCATAAATGTCTTTTAGTCTGTCTGAACAGTATAACCTGGATTTTTCATTCCATTTTACTCTAGAGCGAACGTGTTCAAAGATGGCAAATATTTTAGCTGCATCTTCCTCGTATTTGGCTAAAATTTCATCTATATTCTCTTCAAAATATCCGTCTCTGTTTAACTCTCCCCCAAAGTTTTCACTTTTATAAAAATTATTAACCACATTCTTCCAACTTCTTGTCAAATTTTTGACACGACCGGTATTAATATTCTTAACATAAGAAAGCTCATGAGAGATACTAGTGATGAAGTTTTTTTGATTGTTAACAAAGGGTTCATCTTTCATTTTGGGAAGGTCAAAAGCATAATAAGTAAAATCTCTAAAAACATAGTCTACCTGACCTGAAAATCCTGCTCCTCCATTATTCACCTTAATGTTCTGCCTATGGGAAGTTTCTTCTTTAAATACTTGATGATATCCTTTAGATCGCTCACTATAACCAAATCTCTCCGGAATAGAAAGTTTATAAACAGATTGGTTTGTAGGTATTTCATGCTGGAATTCCCAGTCGTTCAGTCGGCTTATGTTTGGCGATTCCAAGGTGTAAGTATACTCAATGACCGATCCGGGTTGAAGATTAGGAAAGGTGAATTTTAACACATTAACATTATCTGATTTCTCTTCATCAATAATTTCCTTATTCCTCAAACGTTTATCAACGATCTTGCCGCCCTCTAAATTATAGGTTCGTGCTTGAATTTTTTTTATTTTTTCTTTGTATTTTGAATTATCAGGTCTAAAATAAGGTATTTCAATATTAGCATAATCAAAGCCTTCTTTGGTGTAAATCTTGATCCTTCTGGTAACTTTTCTACTGTATTTCCAGCCTCTCAAGAAGTCAAAATCAACATTCCCCCTTTCATAAATGATCGCTGCAGATGCTAAGGTGTCTTTAGGGTGGTGTTTTTGCTTGAGCTCTGTTTTTGATACTTCTTTGAACTCATATTCCTTTATTTCCTGTTCTTTGGCTTGAGTATCATCTTGAGCATGTAGGTGGCAAATTGTAATAAAAAACAACAAGCAGCTTATCTTTATTTTCATCATGGTTATATTTTTTAAGTTATTCTTTTTTTTTCATTAATATCAGTAATGGATTCTAAGCACATGTATCTTTGAATAATGAAGTTGTTCACGTCTTAATCAAAATAACAAAGGCCATATTTAGCAATCCATTTATTTTTAATTTTTGTGTATTTCTATTTACATATATCTGGTTTTAGTTAAAGCAATTTTATAGGTCTCTTTCTCAACAACTTTTGTGTAAAATTGTTTTAAAGTTTGATGAAATTCAGCTTCAAATATAGGTTGATTAATTTCTTTTTGGATAACTATTTGCACATTAGCATAGTTTTCTTGAGAAATATTATATACAAATTTACCTGCATTTTCAGGCAATTCAAGTGCTGTAGCTTCCGGTAAGTATTCTATTTTATAATTATCCGGAATATCTACATTGATCATGATTCTTTGCAATCTGGGATAAGTAAAGTTGCGTTCTTTTCTATCTTGCTTAAATGGATTTTCCTTAGTCGGTAAAAAAGTTAATAGTGAAAAGTAAATTTTATCATTAACTTGATAAAAACCATTGGCTTTTGAAAATGAGAAAGTTTCTAAAACCGGCTGATATGTTTTATTGATATTTTCTTTTTCATAATCAGTGATTTCTACATCAAGATTATTTTTCAATTTTATGTTGTATTGTCCTTCATTTAAACCGGCATAGCGAAGCATAGAAGTCAACATCAAGTTGATATCAGCTGAATTCGCTTTGCCATTTTCACAAACTCTTTTTAATTTATCAAAACTGTATAGTCGTTTATTACCATTGCATTTAATACGTGATCTTACGTGATTAAATATGGCTTGTATTTTCGCTACATCTTCTGCATGATTTGCTAATAGTTGATCGATATCATCTTCAAAATAGCGGATTCTCTCTAATTCATCACCAAAATTGTCATTTTTATAAAAATTTAATGCAACATCTTTCCAGGTTTTTGTAAGATATTTAATAGCATTGGCACTCATGTTGTTTGTGTAGACTAATTCATGGTTTATACTGGTGATGGAGTTTTTTTGGTTATTCACAAAAGGTTCATCTTTCATTTTAGCAATGTCTTTTGCGTAATAGGTGTAATCATTAAAAAGAATATTTTGATAGCTTGTTTGAGTTCTCATTCCGGCGCCTTCATAAGTGATTCTCAAATTAGAACGATGACTGCCTATTTTTAGCTGATTTGTACTTTGCTTTATGGTTTCTTCAGCAAATGCATGTACATTGATTATCAATAAAATAAAATAGACAAATGAAACTTTCATTTAGGTATTTTTTTTAATGAGTATGATTTTAGATTGATCTTCGTTTCTTATTTGTTTTACAAATTCTCTAAAATCTTGATATGCTTCTTTTTTATAATTTCCTTTTTTGATGAGCAGACTACGCTTATAACCTATTTTGTTAGATTCTTTTTTTTCAAACTCAGCTGTATACTCTCCAAATTTGGTTTTTAAATGAATATCCTCCGGCATTGATTCTACTTTCAAACTTTCCGGTGTAGTAAATACCAGCTCATCTTCATGATAAAAACCGCGACTAATGGTAAATGGTGCTACTCTATTCTCATATTTATCCGGAACGGAAAATGCTTGATTAAGAGCATTTGGTATAAACATTAAGCGATTACCAAACTTCTGACCATAATTTATAGAGCTTATCTTAAGCTTCTCCTTAAAAACTACTTTTTCATCATCGCGTTGAAAGGTGAAACTTTTAATTTTTATATTTTTAAGATGGCTATAATAGTTCCTATAATATTTAAGCACCCTAGGCTTAGGCTGATATTCTAATAAGTATTTTTCATCAAATTGAGTTCCCTTTGATGTTATGCTAAAATCAGTGGACAGATTACCATTTTCATCTAACTCAAGCTGCGCATCTATTTTCTGGTAATTGTCTTTTTCATCATAAGTCGGCGTCTTTACCACTTCACCCCCATCTTTTTTGATCAGAAGTACCTTCCTGTCATCGGTAAAATCACCTATAAAACCAAAGGGTGTTTTTTGGCTGGTACATTCTAACCAAATATCCTGTTTATCTTCCTGGGGCAGGTTCAATATAACATGATTACCTTGCATAGATGGAAAGTCAGGATCAATGTCTTTTTTTGTATTACCTGCATAAACAACAGCATAATGAGCAGGAACATCTGCTACCTTCAGCAATGCCTTTGTGTAATTAGTCAGTGCTTTACAATCTCCATATCCTACTTCATCTACCTCAGATGCTTCTACAGGTTGCCAACCTCCTATCCCTACTTGTATACTGATGTATCTTGTTTTATCCTGAACGTATTGATAAACTTTTTTGGCTCTCTCAACAGGATCTTCAATACCGGCAACCAGGGCTTTTATCTTTTTTTGTGTTTCTAAGCTGATATTATCCCTTCCTTCAATAAGGTTGTCAAATTGCCACTTTCCTAATTGCCTCCAGGATGAAGCTGAACCTT
>Ga0102927_1000344_pt1 | contig 10702 bp, 11 predicted proteins | sample SalPon1_A_H2O_MG_FD_78208 | JGI IMG/M metagenome (GOLD analysis project Ga0102927, IMG submission 78208) | Salt pond water microbial communities from South San Francisco under conditions of wetland restoration - Salt Pond MetaG R1_A_H2O_MG | ecosystem: Environmental > Aquatic > Non-marine Saline... | reverse complement strand
CTATTGCTGCAGGCTGGCTGGCGAGCAAACTGCTAAAGATTGATTTCAAATCTTATTTTGTTGTTGAAATGCCAGATTACAAAATGCCGATTTTCAAAAATGTTGCGTACACTGTCGTAGAGAAAACCAAGTCTTTTGTATTTGGTGCTGGTAAAATTATTTTAGCAATTTCTATCATACTTTGGGTACTAGCTAGTTATGGCCCTACTGAAAAGTTTAATAACGCAGAAACTATCGTTACATCTACTCCTGATGTACAAATGATGACTCAAGAAGAACTTGACACAGAAATTTCTTCATACAAACTGAAACACTCTTACATTGGTTACGCGGGTAGAGCTATTGAGCCCATAGTAGCACCATTAGGCTACGACTGGAAAATAGGTATAGCCATCATAAGCTCTTTTGCTGCACGGGAAGTGTTTGTGGGCACACTAGCTACAATCTACAGTGTGGGCAATGATGATGAACAAACCATCAAAAGCCGTATGGCAGCAGAGACCAACCCTATACTTGGTGGCCCACTATTTACCTTTGCTAGTGGGGTAAGTCTGTTGTTATTTTATGCATTTGCCATGCAATGTATGAGTACGCTGGCTATTGTGAAAAAAGAGACTGGCTCCTGGAAATGGCCGTTGGTACAGTTGTTTGGGATGTCTGGTTTTGCTTATATTGTAGCACTAATTTCATTTCAAATTTTAAAATAAACCTATGTTTCAAGAAATTATAGTTCTTTTTATTTTTATGTTGGCAATAGGTTATCTATTCAAGACATTTTTTATGAATTCTAAAAAGAATGAAACAGCTTGTGGCTCTAAAGGCTGCGGCTGCAAAGACTAAAGCTTAATTAAATTTGTAGCACTTTTCTGGTGAAACGCAGTAGTCTAACTTCACATCGTGGGCAGAGGCTTCAATGAGCTGGTTTTCAGGTTCAAAAAAAGACAAGCCTACTTTAATGACATCATCCTTACATTTGGATAAGAATTTATCATAAAACCCCTTTCCATACCCTATTCTATGTCCTGCCATATCATAAGCTAGCAGTGGGATGAAGACAACGTCTATGTTTTGAATATCAACAGGAATACCATTAGTAGGTTCTGGGATGCCCCATTTGCTGAGTTTTAGCTTTGTAGTATCAGTGAGTAAGAAATGCTTAAGCTCGGCTCCATCCACCTTGGGCACTACAGCGTTAGCATCTTTGCCATAAATAATTTGCAAAATATATTCAGTTTTGATTTCTTTTTGTTCAGAAATCGTCAAGAAAATATGAAATGTCTCTTGGTTCCAAATATGTAGTTCCAAAAGTTTATTCGCTAGCTTTAAGCTTTTTTCTTCTACTTCTGAAATTGATAACGCTTGTCTTAATTGTATATATTTTTTTCTTAAAGCATCCTTACTCATAATTTCCCTCTTTTGAAATATGAAAAATAGCATCGCCTTGATAGACGATAGGGGATTGGTTAGCATTGATGATATAGCCATTGTTACTAGCTTTCACTTTGTGCCTAAAACTTCCATAAGGATCTGTGATGGTGGCTATAAACTCTCCTTTTTCTACTAGCTTTCCAATTGGGATTTTGATGTGAAGTAAACCACTGTATTTGGCTCTCATCCAGTAGGTGTTGGAAATAAATATAGTATCACTTTCAGGGGGTTCAACTTCATATTTTGATTTCAGCATGCTGAAGTGTTTCAGTATTCTTTTCAGTCCTTCCACTCCATGTCGTGAAATCTCTCTGTTATTGTCCTTAGACTTACCTCCTTCAAACAGCAAAACAGTTTTGCCATGTTTTGCACACGTCATCCTATATGAATTTTTTATCATAGACGAATACACAGTGAAGGGAGCATTAAATACTTTAGCTAATTCTTTTCCACGCTGGTCAGATTTTTCAATTCTAATTTGCGCTGCATTGAATCTGCTAGCTCCACCTGTATGAAAATCAAAACAATAATCTGCAACAGGAAGTATTTCTGTGGTAAATTGATGCGCAAACCTACTAGCTAACGCCCCTTTTTTTGAGCCTGGAAACATCCTGTTCAGGTCTCTACCATCAGGAAATTCTCTTGTCATGTTTAGAAATCCAAACACATTAAGTACAGGCACGCAAATTACCGTCCCTCTACTCGGTTTGTTAATGCCTCTAGAGATGAACTGTCTTACGGCTTCTACACCATTGATTTCATCTCCATGAATACCAGCTGTGATTAGGAGTACTGGTCCTTTCTTTTTTGCACGTTCTATGATGACTGGTACTTCTACTAGCGTAGTAGTATAGAGTTTTGCAGTATTAAAGTTGATTCTTGCTTTCTTCCCCGGCAAGATTTGCCTGTCCAATATATGAAGGACATTGTCTTGGTCTATATGAGGCATTATACATTCTTTTCTATGTACTGGATAATGGATTTAGCAATGTCTTTGCCAGTAGCTTTTTCAATCCCTTCAAGACCTGGAGAGGAATTTACTTCCAGTATAAGAGGGCCTCTGGAGCTTTGTAGCAAGTCCACTCCTGCCACACCTAGACGCATAGCTTTTGCGGCTTTTATAGCTGCAATCTCTTCTTCATCCGTCAGTTCAATTACTTCTGCAGTGCCACCCTGATGAAGGTTGGACCTGAATTCTCCTTCTTTGCCTTGCCGCTTCATAGCCCCAACCACATGACCATCTACCACAAAAACCCTTATGTCCGCACCTTTAGCTTCTTTGATAAATTCTTGAACAATCACACGGGCCTGCAGACCATTGAAGGCTTCAATCACAGATTTTGCGGCGTTTTTGGTTTCAGCCAAAACCACCCCAAGTCCTTGTGTGCCTTCCAAAAGCTTGATTACCAAAGGGGTGCCACCTACTTGCTGTATCACGCCATTAACGTCTCTGGAATAATTAGTAAATACTGTTTTGGGCAAACCAATTTTAGCTCTAGAAAGGACTTGAAGGCTTCTCAGTTTATCCCTACTTCTTACTAAAGCTTCAGAATCTATAGTACTGAAAGCGCCCATCATTTCAAACTGCCTCACTACCGCAGTGCCATAGAACGTGACAGAAGCGCCAATTCTAGGGATAATAGCATCGGTTTCTAAAATGTACTCTCCTTTATAATAAATATTAGGGTTGCGTTTTTCTATAACTAAATCACACTTTAGTGGATCAATAATCCGGACCTCATGCTTTCTTTTTTTGGCAGCTTCCATCAGCCGTTGGGTGGAGTAGAGGTTTGGGTTTCTTGATAGGATTTTAATGTTCATGGCGCTGGATGTTATGTGATAAATATTCTAAATCTGGATCTACAATGAATTTTTTATTCAGAAACTTTCTGCCTAAAAGCACTGGATATTTCATTTCTTTTCGATTGCTCAAAGAAAGTGAAATTTTATAAACTTTATTAAAAATTTCAATAGTTGACTTTATTTCAAATCTACTTTGGGCTATGCCGTTGCTGCTTTTGACGCGTATTTTGTTGTAAGACTTGAAAATGAATGGTTTATGATTGTATTCTGGGTGCTCCTTGTCTAAAAATGTGCAGTGCAATCCATCTTCTCGCTCTTCAATATTTTCACAATGGATAGAAGAGGTATAAGCTCCTGTATCAATTTTAATAGAAATTTCACTAAGATTAAGCTCAGGAAAATTAGCCTTATCTAGCCTTCCAATTATTTTCTTGTTCATATATCTGCAAATTACAAAATTGATAGTAGTTACCAATTTCAAGCGAAATTAATATTTAAACTGCTATCCTAAAATCTTTGAAAATTATTAAATAGTGAAGCGTTTATTTAGTAATCTGAGCTGCTTTCATAAACTCTTCTGCTTTTTCTACCATCAATCTGCTGCCACAGAAGAAGGGGACGCGCTCATGAAGTTCTGTGGGCTGTATGTCCAAAATTCTTTGGAATCCATCAGAAGCTCTACCGTTAGCTTGCTCTGCGAGGAAGGCCATAGGATTACACTCATAAAGCAACCTCAGTTTTCCCTTTTCTGCACTAGAGCTTTTAGGATACATGTAGATGCCTCCTTTGATCATATTTCTATGAAAATCTGAGACTAAAGAACCTATATAGCGAGATGTGTAGGGATCTTCGTTTCGTTGATTTTGGCAATACTTAATATAATCTTTGACGCCCTGCGGAAAATGAATATAATTTCCTTCATTGATGGAGTAGATTCTTCCATCTTCAGGAAATTTAATATCTGGATGTGAGAGGTAATATGTTCCTATAGCGGGGTTTAATGTAAAACCATTTACCCCATGTCCTGTTGTATACACTAGCATGGTAGAGGTGCCATATATAATATAGCCTGCAGCTGCTTGCTGATGACCTGGTTGTAGGAAATCCTCCAATTCTACTGGCTGACCTATGGGTGTAACTCTTCTATAAATAGAAAAAATAGTCCCTACAGAAACGTTGACGTCTATATTTGAGCTTCCATCCAGCGGATCTATTAAGACCACATATTTATTTTTGTTATCCTTTCGGTTTCCCTGTATAGTAATGTAGTCATCATTTTCTTCAGAGGCTATTCCGCAGACTATTTCCCTGTTGGTTAGGGTTTGTATAAAGGTCTCATTGGCATAGACATCTAGCTTTTTCTGGTCTTCTCCTTGAATATTTTTGCCACCATAATCTCCTACTATATCCACAAGACCAGCTTTATTGACTTCGTGATTCACCACCTTAGCGGCTAGCCTTATAGAATTTATAAGTCTTGAGAGTTCTCCTGACGTGTATTTGAAGGAATTTTGATGTTCAATAATGAATTCACCAAGAGTTTGGTTGGGTTTTTTCATAACGAAAACGTTGTAGGTTCAGCAAAAATAGAAAATTTCACAATGTGGTTGTTAGATTCATCTCTTTTTTAGTCTTACTTGATTATTTTTACGATAAATTATAACAACCATGGATTTCAAAATCAGATTTGCAGAGCCTGAAGACTTAGGAGACATGCTAAAACTAATACAGGAGCTAGCTGTTTATGAAAATGAGCCAGATGCTGTGCAAGTGACTTTGGAAGACTTATACAAGTACGGATTTGGCACTCATCCGTTATACAAATGTTTTGTAGCGGAAGTCAATTCAGAAGTGAAAGGGATGGCGCTTTTTTATTCAAGATTTTCCACTTGGAAAGGAGAGACCATCCATTTGGAAGACCTTATTGTAACTAAATCTATGCGCGGAAAATCTTTGGGCAAAGCCCTATTTGAATCTGTTATAATGTATGCTAAAACCAAAAAAATAAAACGCGTGGAATGGGTAGTTCTAGACTGGAACACCAATGCTATAGATTTCTATGAAAAATATGGAGCTACTGTTTTCAAAGAATGGAGAACAGTTCAGCTTGGCGAAGATCAAATCAATCAAATACATTAAAAAAGAAAGCAAAAAATGCAGGTATATAAATTTGGAGGGGCTTCTGTAAAAGATGCCAAAGGAGTAAAAAACGTAGCAAAAGTATTAGAAACCACAAATCCAAAGCAAAAGGTCGTTGTTATTTCTGCTATGGGTAAAACCACAAACAAGCTAGAGCATATCATTTCGTTGTATTTTGAGAAAAGCCCTCAGTTAGGAAAAGCTATAGCAGACCTCAAACAAGACCATTATGCTATTTTGGATGAACTTTTTGAGGACTCTTCTCATCCTGCTTATACCAAGACCAACTACTTTTTTGATGAGGTATCTATCTTTTTTGATAGAAATAAATCTCCAAATTATGATTTTGTGTACGATCAAGTCATCGGCTTCGGTGAGCTAATCAGCACAAGTATAGTGAGTTACTATCTCAAATCTGTTGGCATTGCCAATGTTTGGCACGATTGTAGAAACCTAGTAGATACGGACAGCACTTATAGAGATGCCGATGTAAACTGGGAAAATACCCAGCAAAAAATCCTTAACCATATCAATGTGGATGAGCTAAGTATTACTCAAGGGTTCATAGGTTCAGATGCTAACAATTTCACCACCACCTTAGGGCGAGAAGGTTCAGATTATACCGCAGGTATTTTCGCTTACTGCCTCAATGCAGAAAACGTAACCATCTGGAAGGATGTGCCCGGCGTACTGAATGGGGATCCTAACGTCTTTGACAACACTACACTGCTAGAGCAAATTTCCTATGAAGAAGCTATAGAACTCGCTTTTTATGGGGCTTCTGTTATACATCCTAAAACATTGCAACCTCTACAACAAAAGGAAATCCCTTTGTTTGTGAAATCTTTCTACAATCCTAAAGATCATGGCACTAAAGTAGGTAAAGGGAAACTGCTTAACCCGTTGTTGCCTTGTTTTATAGTTAAAAAAGATCTGGTCTTTTTATCACTCTCTACCCTAGATTTTTCATTTTTTGTTGAAGAAAACATCAGTGAAGTGTTTGCTCTTTTTCACAAGCATCAAATCAAGGTAGATTTAATTCAAAACTCTGCTATTAGTTTTTCTGTATGTGTGGACAATAAGTTTAAAAATATAGATCAGCTGATTGATATTTTGAAAGCTAAATTTAAAGTTAATCACCAAAAAGGGGTTTCTCTATTCACCATAAGACATTATGATGATGAGGCTATCCAAAGAATAGAAAAAGACAAAACTGTTCTATTAAAACAACTTCATAAGGAAACCATTCAGTTTGTAACCACCTAAGATGGACTCACTCACGCAAATTGTACTGGGTGCAGCCGTAGGTGAAGTTGTGTTGGGTAGAAAAGTAGGAAACAAAGCTATGCTTTATGGAGCTGTAGCTGGCACTATACCAGATTTGGATGTTTTCGTTGGAAATTTTTACGATACGGTTTCTGCTTTAGAAATCCATAGAGGTTTTTCTCACTCGTTAGTATTTTCAATTTTGGCTGCGCCAATGTTTGGATTCATAATTTCCAAAATCCATTCGCAAGCAAGTTGGCGTGGCTGGTCTTCACTTATGTTTTGGGGACTGTTTACCCATCCTTTGTTAGATTGCTTTACCACCTGGGGCACACAGCTATTTTGGCCGTTGGACTTAAGGATAGCATTTAAGACCGTTTTTGTGATAGATCCACTCTATACCCTGCCTTTTTTGATATGCCTTATCGCCGCTTCTCGTCTTAAAAGAACATCTCTAAAACGAAGAAAACTCAATAGGTTTGGATTGATGATAAGTTCAGCTTATCTCTTGTTTTCTCTGGTTATGAAGGGAATAACTTATGTGAAATTTGAAAATGCACTTCAAAACCAACATATAAAATATTCTAAAATAGAAACCAGGCCTACCCCCTTTAATACGTTCCTTTGGTCTGCCAATGTAGAAACAAAAGAAAATTTTCTTATTGGAGAATATTCTGTATTTGATACTCAACCCATCAAGTTTAGAGCCTATCCAAAACAACATGACCGCATTGAGCATCTAGAGTCTTATGAAAATCTACAAAGACTAATTGATATTACTGGAGGCTGGTACACCATTACAGAAAAAGAGGGTCAGCTTTACCTCAATGATCTTCGTTTTGGTTTATTAAGCGTCAACCCTACATCAGAACGATTTGCTTTTTCTTATAAACTAGAAGAAAAGAATGAAGGAGACTTGCATATTGGTGAAGAGCCTAAAACTCCTGGGGATGCCCAAAGATTGCTGACTGAACTTTGGTTGAGATTGAAAGGCAATTAAACAGCTGTGCTGTGGTGAGTATGGCTTTTCTTGTACAGCACTTCATACGCCAAAACCCCCAACACTGAACTATACTGAATACCCAAGAGCCAGAAGTTCTCCTGTACAACTTCAAACCGGTAGGCAGAATAGCTTAAAAATACCAGCCAACTCCATACAAGCATGAATCTAAAATGTGTAAATATGCTTAAAAATAAGGGCAGCATGAGGTACCAAGGGTGGATAGTGGTAGATAGGAGATAATAAATAGTAGAAGCAAAAAGCATACTATGAAGAAGTGTTTTTAGGCTTGTCATTTTGTGTTTCAAACTTAAAAATAAGACGGCTACACATATTATAACTGAAAGCAGTTGCCCTAAAACAGCAATGGTATTATAGCCAGTCCACTGATAACCTACCCACCTCAAAACATAATAAATACTTGCATTAAATTCAAAAGAAGTGAAGTAGAGTGAGAGTGTCTGGAAGCTTTTGGATAAGACTTCTATATCCCAAAACATGCTGTAGGCTAGAACTAAACTCACCAAAAGAGTAGCTACTATTTTTAAAATAAACACAAGTTGTGGCCTGCTGACTAATTTTGAATCTTTACCCGTATAAGAGAGTAGCATGGGCAATAGCAAAAGTGGAATCATTTTGGAAGCTACTGCAGCAGCAAAAGCAAGGGCTGAGGTGTAAATTTTTGAGGCATATAGATAATAGATGCTCATAGCTAAAAACAAAAGCATCACCACCTCAAAATGCAAGTTGAAGCTAGATTCTAAAATCACTAATGGGTTGAGGATGAATAAAAGAATAGTCTTCTTTGGAAGTTTCAAGACCTTTAAAATCTTTAGTCCAAAATAAATCACACCTGCCTCTGCTAGCAAATTCAAAAGTCTTAAAATAACCACATTATATAATAATGAATCTCCAGCAATAGCATAACTGAAAGCATAGAAAAATTGCGCCACGGGTGGGTAGGTAGAATAATTGGTATTACTAAGACTGCCCATATTGTCATAAAGTAATGTTGAAAATGCATCTTCACGCAAGATTTGGTTACCCAAAAGCTGGGAAGGTAAATTTATATATGGATTGAGATCAGAATTTACCAACATACCATCCCAAATAAATCTATAAAAATCTTGAGAAAACTCAGGAATTGCTCCTATAAAAATAAGCTTTAATAGAAAGCTAAGAAGAATCATATAGCGAAGCCTCAAGGGGGTTCTGTACAAGTAAAAAGAAAGCAAAAAAGCTACTGACACTAACGCAAACAAAAGCCAAAATTGACTTCTCTCTAGGGAGTAGCCTATATAAAAATAGGTGCTACCAAGTAGAAGTATGCTTATAGATTTTAGTCCTATGTGGTTAATATTAGCTAGCATTAAGCGTTTGAAAAAAGGGTTTTAATCGAGATATAACCAAACCCAAAAGCAAGCATAAGGTGAAAAATGACTAATCCAAAATCTTGGGTTAAGTAGGCACTATACAGCCCGAATATAAAATACCCGCATAGCAAAAGTTCAACACTATTCACTACAGAACGTTTTTTATGGATATAAGTTTTACCCTTCCAAGTGTCAGATTTTTTGGCAATATTGAATTTTGGTGTGCGTATGAAAGCAGATTTTTTTCGAAAATGTCCTTCTAAAATGGCTAAGGTATTGTGGACAGATAAGCCCATGGCAATGGAGAAAAACAGTAAAAACAAGCCTGTAAACTTTATAAACGACACCAAACCACTGCCGTGTATGCTTTTGTAACTCACCCAGTAGCCATAAAGAAAACATATTGTACTCGTACCCAACATCGTAATAATATAAAAAAAGCTATCCCAAGAGGCTTGTTGAAACTTGATGAACAAGACGGGAATGCTTAGAAGAGCAACAATCAAGATGAGTAAAAACATACTTGAGTTGAGAAGATGAAAAAAACTGTGAAGCTTTGTTAACAAGGACAGCTCCCTAGATTTCCAAGTGGCTTTAAAATTCTTTCTGAAATTTTCTGCCGCGCCCTTGTTCCAGCGGAATTGCTGAGATCTTGCGGCACTTAGGACTACTGGCAGCTCAGCGGGAGTGACTACCTCTTTCAAGTAAACGAACTTCCACCCTTTGAGTTGGGCTCTGTAGCTCAAGTCCAGATCTTCGGTAAGGGTGTCGCCCTGCCAGTTGCCTGCATCTAGTATGCAGCTTTTTCTCCACACCCCAGCAGTGCCGTTAAAGTTGATGAAATGCCCACCAAAAGATCGGCCAACTTGTTCTATCAGGAAATGAAAATCTAAAGCGAAGGCTTGGATTCTAGTAAGCAGGCTATACCGCCTATTCACATGCCCCCAACGTGTTTGCACCACCCAGACGTCAGCCATAGAAAACTGTGGAATTGTTTTCTTTAGCCAATCAGATGGGGGCAGGAAGTCAGCATCAAAAATAGCAATAAAGTCTCCTTCAGCCACTTCAAGCCCTTCTTTAAGAGCTCCAGCTTTGTAGTGGTGTCTTTTAGGTCTGTGTATGTATTTGGCGTTGAAACCTTTGTCTATCAAATCATTAGTAAGGGTTTCTGTGTAGGCTTTAGAAGAATCTGTAGAATCATCAAGTACTTGGATTTCAAGTTTTTCTGTAGGATAATCCAGTTTTGAAATCTTGTCCAATAAACGTTTTACAACATATTTTTCATTATAAAGCGGAAGTTGCACAGTCACTTTAGGCCAAATTTTTGGAGCCTGTACAGCTTCTGTTGAGTGCCGATTGGCTTTTTTAAACTTAAAAACAAGTTGTAATTGCAATATACTATAGATCCATATCACCATAAGGGCAAAACCATAAAGACCAAGAATGATGAAGTCTAAAATCATTTAAAGGAATATTTAAAAATCCAACCTAAAATTTTTACTCCAGCCATCACCGCTCCCTTCACTGTGCCAGATACTTTTGAAGTGCCAATCCGGTTTCTATAATTCATTTCTACTTCAGTGTAGGTCATATTTTTCTTTAAGACTTTTAGCTGCATTTCTACTGTCCATCCATAGGTTTTATCTTCCATATTCAGCTCCAAAAGTTTTTCATATTTGATGGCTCTAAAAGG
>Ga0102927_1000341_pt1 | contig 10728 bp, 10 predicted proteins | sample SalPon1_A_H2O_MG_FD_78208 | JGI IMG/M metagenome (GOLD analysis project Ga0102927, IMG submission 78208) | Salt pond water microbial communities from South San Francisco under conditions of wetland restoration - Salt Pond MetaG R1_A_H2O_MG | ecosystem: Environmental > Aquatic > Non-marine Saline... | reverse complement strand
TTGACTTGTTTTGACCTGGCAGAAAAACAACAACTGCGAGCAGAAAATCTACAATCATCTGTAAAAAACTCCATGTTTATAGGTGAAAAATTAAATGGTAAAATCAAATCTACAATTAAAAACGATTCATGCGCTTTCTATGACTGATCAACAAATCAAACAAGGAAAAACCCCGGCAATCATAGCTTTTTTTACCATTTTTGGGACCATTATTGCTATTTTTATGAATTTAGATCCTAAAAATAGATTTGCTAGATTTCATATTAAACAGGCTTTAGGTATTCATTTATTTTTCTTGTTATTTTCCCCCGTTGTTTCTTATGCGGATAATGTATTTATATTTGGGTTACTTTATATGGTTTATTTTTTATTATGGATTTATGCTTTTTTAGCAGTTTTAAAAAATCAATATAAAACAATACCCTATATAGGAAAGTATTTTCAAAAGTGGTTTAAATTCATTAACTAATGACAAATTTCTCTTTAAAACATCGCATCAAAAAATCATCTCATGCAATGGCGCCGGCGATTTTTATGCTTCATGGCTATGGTAGCGATGAAAATGATCTATTTTCTTTTGCCGGTGAAATCCCTGATTATTATACTATAATATCCGCTCAAGCACCTTATGCTCTTCCCGATATGGGAAATGCCTGGTATAGCATCAATTTTGATGCTCCACAGGGAAAATTTAATAATATAACTGAAGCCATTCAGTCCCGAGATTTAGTTTTAAAATTTATAGATGAATGTGTCAATACTTATTCATTAGATAAAGATAAGTTAAGTTTATTAGGATTTAGTCAAGGCGGCATTATAAGCTATGCTTTAGCTATGTCTTATCCTGAAAAATTTAAACAAATCATCGCTTTAAGCGCTTATATAGATGAGAGCATGTTTAAAGAAGATTTTCAAAACAAAGATCACCAACATCTTAGATTTTTCTCTACCCATGGAACCTATGATCCTATCATTCCAGTGGATTGGGCCAAACAAAACAAGCCATTTTTAAGCCAATATACAGATAAGGTTTTTTATAAAGAATACCCTATTGGCCATAGTATAAATCCTGAAATTTTACAGAAACTATTAAGTTGGCTAGCATAAATCTGTATATTTTTGTCTGATTTTGAATAGATTATATTTTCTTATATTTGTGAAAAATCACAATTATGTATGATTTTATAGTAATAGGTGGCGGACAGGCGGGCTTATCTATGGGCTACCAACTCAAAAAACTTAATCGCTCTTTTTTAATATTGGATAAGGAGTCTGAGGTGGGTGCCAGTTGGCTCAACCGATGGGATTCCCTACAACTTTTCACTCCTACAGAGTTTAATCATTTAGATGGTTTAGCATTTCCGGCACCTAAAGGTCATTATCCGGATAAATATGAAGTTGCTCATTACTTTAAATCTTATGTTGATTATTTTGATTTACCGATTCAGCTGAACACTTTTGTAGAGAAAGTAGATAAAAATAAGGATGTATTTGCAGTTTTTACAGAAGAAGACATCTTATTTGCTAAAAATATTGTAGTCGCTACTGGCCCCTTTCATATTCCTTATACACCATCATTTGCAAAAAATCTGTCATCTGATATATTTCAAATCCATAGCAATTATTATCAAAACCCTAACCAACTACAAAAAGGAAATACACTAGTTGTTGGTGGCGGTGATTCAGGATTTCAAATTTTAGAAGAAATCTCAGCAACTACAGCCAATGATGTTTATTTTTCTGGACCAAATCATGTACCAAGGCTTCCTCAAGAAATTTTAGGTAAAACACTATGGTGGTGGTTTACAAAAACCAGATATTTATCTATTAATAAACATTCCTGGCTGGGTAAACGTATCAGTTATTCTAAGCAGCCTATTATAGGAACACCGGTCAAGCAAATTTTAAAACGCAAAAATGTTAAGCCTGTAGGCAAAACGCTTCATTGTGATAATGATAACATCATAACCCATCAATCTAAGCTTAAAAGCATCAAAAATATTATTTGGGCAACCGGTTACAGACCTAATTTCAATTGGATAAAAGGCTTAGAACTAGACAAAGAACAATATCCGATTCATTACCGCGGTGTCAGTAATATGAAAGGTTTGTATTTTTTAGGTCTGCCCTGGCTTTATACTAGAGGCTCCGCTACTTTGGGAGGAATTAAAAAGGATGCAAGATATTTAGCAGAACACATCAATAGAATCAAAACTGATAATCATCAACTTGAATCAAAAAAAATATGACAAAAATTAACTAAACATCAGCTAAGCGATCAAGCTTTTTATAAAAATCTCATTAAGCTCATGCTGATTGTTCAACCTATCTGTTTAAAAATTATTAAAATTTATCAAAGGTTGTTGATTCAATAGATATATGTATTTTTATCAAAAATTTAACAAATGCTCATATTAGGCATAGCCGGAGGAACCGGTAGTGGTAAAACCACCGTTGTAGAACAAATTATAGAGGAATTAAATATATCAGACATCTCTGTTATATATCAAGATGATTACTATAAAGATCTTTCTCATTTAAGTTATGAAGAAAGAACGAAAGTTAATTTTGATCATCCGCAATCTATTGATTTTAAATTATTAACCAAGCATTTAAAACAATTACGATCAGGTCAGGATATAGAACAACCTATTTACTCGTTTAAAGATCATAATCGGACAAATGAGACGAAGACCATCAGTCCTAAAAAGGTCATGATCGTTGAAGGTATTTTGTTGCTCAATAATCCAGAGCTACGAGATCTTTTTGATGTGAAAATATATGTTCATGCTGATAGTGACGAACGATTAATCAGAAGGATTAAAAGAGATATTAATAAAAGAGGTAGAAATTTAGATGAAGTTATTTCGCGTTATCAAAATACACTAAAGCCTATGCATATTGAATTTATAGAACCCTCTAAAGAATATGCCGATATTATTATTCCCAATAATAAATTTAATAATGTAGCCATTGAAGTAGTGCGTACTTTAGTAAGAGAAAGATTATTATAATAGACCTTTTATATTATAATTTTCATGATATAAGTCATAAAGCTTTCTATGTTGCTGCCTTTTTAAACAAAGTATTTTATTAAATTTGTTATCAGATAATTGACCTGTTCAGCTAATTGATTTTCATGAATTTTAAAAAAATAAAACAAAATAAGTTTGCCAAATTATTGCTAAACAAGTATATATGGGTTGGATTGTTTTTTGTTTTTTGGATGACTTTTTTAGATACAAATTCCCTTTTGGTACACCTTGAACTTGACCAAAAAATCAATAAATTAGAAAAACAAAAATCCTATTATCTAAACGAATTAAAGTCTGATAAAAAGCAAATAAAATCTTTACAGCAGCCTTTTCAGATTGAAAAATATGCCCGTGAAAAATTTTATATGAAAAGACCAGAGGAAGATATCTTCATCGTAGAATTTGAAGACAGTTTAAATGATTAATATGAACAAAAAATTATTTAAAGAATTTGATTCAGTTTCTGCAAAAGCATGGAAACAGAAAATACAATCAGAACTAAAAGGCAAAGATTACAATGAATTGATCACACAAACGGCAGAAAATATAGCCGTTAAGCCGTTTTATCATCAGGAAGACTTGCCGGAGCAGACGACAACACAACCGGATCGTGATTGGCTAATCGCCGAACAAATCGACTTGGAGTCCAATAAATTGAATCCGGAACTAATTTTAAAAGCTGTAGATAAAGGAACGCAAGCATTGGTATTTAAAACGGAAAATCTCTTATCGTCTGATATCATAGAATGGATAAACAAAGTGGCAGATAAAGGTGCATGTATATTTATTCAGATCGATGCCGGAAAAGATGTTTTAGACAAGCTTATAGATCAACTAGCCCATATCAAAAACATCAAAATGGCAGCGGATCCCATTTATTACTTATGTAAAAAAGGTTTTTATCCGGATAAAAATAAGCAAGTAAATCAAGCTGTAGAAGTACAAGTTAAAAATCAGGGAATATTATTTGTCAATGCAGATCTTTATCATAATGCTGGTGCTGATGCCATTCAGGAAATTGCTTATTCGGCAGGTCACCTCAACGAATATTTAAATTTTCTTGATGAACACAATCAATTGTCATCTGTCAAGGAAGTGAGAGTTAAAGTAGCATTAGGCAGTCGTTATTTTATAGAAATTGCAAAGCTTAAAGCATTGCGCTTGCTAATTCAAAGCTTAGTTCATGAATATGATATTGCTCCAAAAATTCACATTCAAAGCACCAATGCACATCGAAACAAGACGATCTATGATTACAATCTTAATATGATTAGAAGCACCGCTGAATCCATGGCCGGAATCTTAGGTGCTGCTGATGAAATAATCAACTTACCTTATGATTACCTTTTTCATTATCCTAATGAATTTGGTCAACGCATCGCGCGAAACCAACTTTTAATGCTACGAGAAGAAAGCCATTTTGATAAAGTGAAAAATCCCACTGAAGGCAGCTATTTTATCGAAAAAACTACAAATCAATTAGCAGAAGAAGCCTTGGTTTTGTTCAAATCTATCGAAAAATCCGGCGGATTTCTTAAGCAGTTACGAGAAGGAAAGATTCAGCAAAAAATAAAAGAAAAAGCTCAAAAGGAACAAGATAATTTTGATCAAAACAAAATTACTTTAGTAGGCATCAATAACTATATCGACGATGAAGCTTATGTTAAAGATCAACTGGATTTTTATCCATTTCCAAAAGCCCGTCACGAGCAAACACAAATAAAACCTATTGTAGCCAAGCGATTAAGCGAATCTATCGAGAAAGAATGGTTGAAGAAAGAAGATCAAAAATCTCAAGCATGAAAAGAAAAAATCTGGACAACTTAAGTTTAGTTAAAGATTATAAATCAAATCAAAAATCTACAAAAAACACTTTTCAAACGGCTGAGAAGATCGATTTGTTAGAAAGCTATGATCAAGATGATATTGCAGAATTAGATCATCTTAATTTCGCAGCCGGAATTCCACATTATTTGCGCGGACCTTACAGCACAATGTATGTAGGAAAACCCTGGACGATTCGTCAATACGCCGGATTTTCTACCGCCAAGGAAAGCAATGCCTTTTATCGCAGAAACCTGAAAGCCGGACAAAAAGGCTTATCCGTAGCTTTTGATCTGCCTACGCATCGCGGTTATGATAGTGATCACGAGCGTGTGCTAGGCGATGTAGGAAAAGCCGGTGTTGCCATTGATAGTGTGGAAGATATGAAGGTGCTATTTGATCAAATTCCGCTCGATCAAATGTCAGTTTCAATGACCATGAACGGTGCGGTCATACCCGTCATGGCATTTTACATCGTCGCAGCGGAAGAACAAGGTGTAAAACCAGATAAATTATCCGGCACCATTCAAAATGATATCCTCAAGGAATTTATGGTGCGAAACACATATATTTATCCGCCATCGCCATCCATGCGTATTATTTCTGATATTTTTGAATACACATCTCAAAAAATGCCTAAATTCAACAGCATCAGCATATCCGGTTATCATATGCAAGAAGCCGGCGCCACGGCTGACATAGAATTAGCTTATACGTTAGCAGATGGTATAGAATACATCAGAAAAGGCTTAAAAGCAGGCATGGATATCGACAGCTTTGCTCCTCGCCTATCCTTTTTCTGGGGAATCGGGATGAATCATTTTATGGAAATAGCCAAAATGCGTGCCGCTAGAATGTTGTGGGCGAAACTGGTTAAACAATTCAATCCTAAAAATCCAAAATCGCTTTCTCTTAGAACGCACTGTCAAACCAGCGGATATAGTTTGACTGAGCAAGATCCTTTTAATAATGTTGCCCGTACAACCGTTGAAGCTATGGCTGCGGTTTTTGGCGGAACGCAATCCTTACATACTAATGCATTAGATGAAGCCATAGCTTTGCCATCAGATTTTTCAGCTCGAATTGCCAGAAATACGCAACTTTACTTAAAAGAAGAAACGCAGATCACCAGTAGCGTAGACCCGTGGGCTGGAAGTTATTATGTAGAAAAATTAACCAATGATATAGCTGAAAAAGCCTGGGAACATATTCTGGAAATAGAAGAACTCGGCGGTATGACGAAAGCCATTGAAGAAGGAATCCCTAAATTGCGAATCGAACAGGCGGCCGCTAAAAAACAAGCCCGCATAGATAGCAAGAAAGAAGTCGTTGTAGGCGTCAATGAATATCAACTGGAGCATGAAGATGATATTGTAACCTTAGAAGTTGATAATCAAAAAGTAAGAAATGAGCAGGTAGAAGCTTTAAAGAAAATAAGAGCAGATAGAGATGATAATGAAGTTAACCAAAAACTTGACAAAATCACTAAAGCCTCAAAAACAGAAAAAGGTAACTTACTCGAGCTTGCTGTTGATGCGGCAAGAAGCAGAGCGACTTTGGGCGAAATAAGCGATGCCATGGAAAAAGTATTTGGCAGACATAAAGCTAAAAACCAAACATTTACCGGTGTTTATAGCAGTGAAATGAAAGAAGATACAAGTTTTAAAAAAGCACAAGAATTAGCAGATAAATTTGCTGAAATAGACGGAAGAAGACCTAGAATTATGATCGCAAAAATGGGACAAGATGGCCATGACCGAGGTGCAAAAGTTGTCGCCAGCAGTTATGCCGACCTGGGTTTTGATGTGGATATTGGCCCGCTATTTCAAACGCCACAAGAAGCAGCTAAACAAGCGGTAGAAAACGATGTGCATATTTTAGGTATCTCATCGCTGGCCGCCGGACATAAAACTTTAGTTCCTGCGGTCATAGAAGAATTAAAAAGATTAGGACGAGAAGATATCATGGTCATTGTAGGTGGCGTAATACCAACAAAAGATTACCAATTTTTATTTGACGCCGGAGCGGTTGCCGTATTTGGTCCCGGAACCAAGATTAGTGAAGCTGCCGTAGAATTATTAGACATTTTAATAGACGAATAACTTTAAACAAATCAATATGAGTAAGCCCTATATCCAATCTATGCTACCACAAAATAGCTTAAAAGATAAAAACATAATCGTAACCGGCGGTGGTAGCGGATTAGGTAAATCTATGAGCCGTTACTTCCTCCAACTAGGTGCAAATGTTGTCATCACCTCGCGTAATCAAGATAAACTCAATCAGGCTGCTGATGAGATCAAACAGGTCAATGAAAACACAAAATGCATTGCTTTAAGTTGTGATGTTAGAAACTACGATGAAGTCGTCAATATGTATGAAACAGCTAAAAATAAGTTGGGTTCCATCGATATATTGATGAACAATGCAGCTGGTAATTTCATATCACCTACAGAACGATTGTCAGCCAATGCCTTTGATACCATCATAGATATTGTATTAAAGGGTTCGAAAAATTGCACTTTAGCTATTGGAAAAGATTGGATCAAAAACCAAGAGCAAGATAAATCTATATTGAATATTGTTACCACATACGCATCTACCGGTTCTGGTTATGTAGTGCCTAGTTCCACAGCAAAAGCCGGCGTTTTAGCCATGACCCGATCATTAGCCGTAGAATGGGCCAAATATGGAATACGACAAAATGCCATTGCGCCTGGACCATTCCCCACAAAAGGCGCCTGGGACAGATTATTGCCGGGCGAACTCAAAGAAAAGTTTGATCTGGCTAAAAAAGTTCCTTTAAAACGAGTGGGTGAGCATCAGGAGTTAGCCAATTTAGCCGCATATCTTGTATCGGATTTCTCCGGTTTTATCAATGGGGAAGTCATCACCATAGATGGTGGTGAATGGCTAAAAGGCGCCGGACAGTTCAATATGCTGGAAGAAATTCCTCAGGACATGTGGGATATGCTGGAAGAAATGATCAAAAGCAAGAAAAAGTAGTCGGTTTGTTGTTTTATAACCAGCAAGATTAGTTGACAGACTAAGGCTATCCTTTCCTGAATTCCAATGGCATTTTGATTTTCTCAAAAAATATTTTAATGAATCGCTCTGTTTAATCGTTTAAACTTTGTTTTTGCGAATCGTCAAGCTGGTCTGCCATTTTTGCTTGTATATAACAACCTCTTAGCTGGTAATATATTCTAGTGTTTGATTTAAATTCAAAGAGTTTTTTACTATCCTAATAGATTAACCTTCTTATTTTAATACATTTTTTACTTTTTACAATTCATTCATCATCTAAGATTTAACCTCTATAACGTTAATCTGTATTCAGATGCATTTCTCGGGCTAAGAGGGTGTTTTTAAGCAGCATACTGATGGTCATTGGTCCTACTCCACCCGGAACCGGTGTAATAAATGAGGCTTTTTTACTTACAGCTTCAAAATCAACATCACCGGCAATACGATAGCCTTTCTTTTTCGTGTCATCCGGAACACGAGTTATTCCTACGTCGATAACCACTGCTTCATCTTTTACCATTTCAGCTTTTAAGAAATTAGGAATACCCAATGCAGATATAACAATATCCGCTTGACTGATAATCTGTGTAATATTTTTTGTATGGCTGTGTGTTTGTGTCACCGTGGAATTTCCGGGCCATCCTTTTCTTCCCATTAAAATACTCATAGGTCTTCCTACTATATGACTTCTCCCTATAACGACCGTATGTTTACCTTTAGTTTCTACGTCATATCGTTCTAATAGTTCTAAAATACCAAAAGGGGTCGCCGGTATAAAGCTGGTCATATCTAATGCCATCTTACCAAAGTTAGCCGGATGAAAGCCATCAACATCTTTATTGGGATCAATAGCCATAATAACCTTTTGCGTATCGATTTGCGGCGGGAGAGGTAATTGAACGATGAACCCATCGATATCTTTATTTTTATTCAGTTTATCGACCTGTCTTAACAATTCCAGTTCTGTAATGGTATTTTCTAACTTGATTAGTGTTGATTCAAAACCAACACGCTCACAAGATTTTACTTTACTATTTACATAAGTTTGGCTTGCGCCATCGTTGCCAACTAAAACAGCTGCTAAATGAGGAACTTTTTCAGAGCGTTTTTTAATCTGGTCAACTTCTTCCTTAATCTCATCCTTGATCGTATTACTGATCTTCTTTCCGTCTAATATCGTCATTTACCTTGGTTTTCGTGTTCTTTATAACTGTTTTCAATTCGTTTTGACTGTTGACGCAAATAGCCTGATATCAACTAGAAAAATTACTTCAGTTGGTTCATCATATCCATCATCTTCTTTTGTCCGCCACCTTGCATCATTTTCATCATTTTGCTCATTTCTTTAAACTGCTTGAGCAACTGATTGACGTCCTGCACGCTGGTACCGGATCCCATACCAATTCTTTTTTTACGGCTGGCATTTATAATCTTTGGATTAGAACGTTCTTCCGGCGTCATTGATTGAATAATCGCTTCAATATGTTTAAAAGAATCATCATCGATATCAACATTCTTCATCATTTTATTAGCGCCCGGCATCATTCCAATCAGATCCTTCATGCTTCCCATTTTTTTGATCTGTTGGATTTGATTTAAGAAATCATCAAAACCAAATTTATTCTTGGCTATTTTCTTTTGAACCTTTCTAGCTTCTTCTTCATCATATTGTTCCTGAGCGCGTTCTACTAAGGAAACTACATCGCCCATTCCTAATATTCTATCTGCCATACGTTCCGGATAGAAAACATCTATGGCATCCATTTTTTCACCAGTACCAATGAATTTGATAGGTTTATCAACTACTGATTTTATAGATATAGCTGCACCCCCACGCGTATCACCATCTAATTTGGTTAAAACTACGCCTTCATAGTCCAATCTGTCATTAAAAGCCTTAGCTGTATTAACTGCATCCTGACCGGTCATCGAATCGACGACAAACAAAGTTTCACTAGGTTTTACTTCTTGATGAATACCATGTATTTCGTTCATCATCTCTTCATCAACCGCTAATCGACCGGCGGTATCAAGAATAACCACGTTATGGCCATTTTCTTTAGCATGGGCAATGGCTCTTTTAGCGATGGCTACCGGAGATTTTTCTTCTTTGTCAGAAAAAACTTCAATTTGCGTTTGTTCCCCTACGACATGTAATTGGTCAATCGCCGCCGGACGATAAACATCACAAGCAACCAATAGAGGTTTTTTGGTTTTTTTTCGCTTTAGAAAATTCGCTAATTTACCGGAAAAGGTTGTTTTACCGCTACCTTGAAGGCCGGCCATTAAGATAACAGAAGGATTTTCGCTAAGTTTTATGCCTTCAGCACTTCCACCCATCAGTTCTGTCAATTCATCTTTGACAATCTTAACCATAAGATCGCCAGGCTTCAATGACTTCAAAACGTCTTGACCTAAGGCTTTTTCTTTGACATCTTTAGTGAAATTTTTAGCTATCTTATAATTAACATCGGCATCAACCAATGCACGTCTTACTTCTTTTAAAGTATCAGCTACATTAACCTCTGTGATTTGTCCATGTCCTTTAAGAACATGGAAAGCTTTATCTAATTTCGTACTTAAACTATCAAACATCGTTTTCAATTTATCGCAAAAATAAGCAATTGAATGGAATAGATTGACAGCATTTGGGTCTTAATCTAAAAAGCCTAAATATTAATAGTTTTTAGTCGTATCTGTCTAAAATGTGAGATATGGGATATCAGATGAAATTTAAACAACTATATATCAGCTAAATAAATCTCTTAAAAGCCATTTATCAACGGCAAACTATAGCAAGGTATTATAAATTTAAGCATCTCAAATTAATCATCATAAGTAG
>Ga0102927_1000339_pt1 | contig 10771 bp, 13 predicted proteins | sample SalPon1_A_H2O_MG_FD_78208 | JGI IMG/M metagenome (GOLD analysis project Ga0102927, IMG submission 78208) | Salt pond water microbial communities from South San Francisco under conditions of wetland restoration - Salt Pond MetaG R1_A_H2O_MG | ecosystem: Environmental > Aquatic > Non-marine Saline... | reverse complement strand
TAAAGCTACAAAATAGTCAGGCTAAAGTTGTTTCACAAAAGAATAAATTACTAGCCAGTAGAAATCAAGTCATCAATGCTCAAATTGAAATTTCAAGTATTAAGGCTAACTATCAGGAAAAAATTTCAAAAGCACAAAGCGATAAGTTTACGGCTCTTTCTGGGCAATATGACACTGAGGCACAAAGGACTAAGCTAGAAACAGATTTAACTAATTTCACCGTAAGATCTGACATGCGCTACATCACTGCTCCTCAGGATGGTTTTGTGAATAGAGCTTTGCAAAGTGGAATTGGAGAAACCTTTTCCGCAGGAACTAAAATTGTGAGCATTATGCCAACAAATATAGACCTTGCAGTAGAAACCTATGTTGAGCCTATAGACTTGCCGTTGCTTCATCCTGGTGAGCCCATCAGACTTATTTTTGACGGGTGGCCTGCTATTTTCTTTTCTGGCTGGCCAAATCTTTCTTATGGGACTTATGGAGGCAAAATAGTAGCTGTGGAGCGAACGGTGAGTAGCAACGGAAAGTTTAGGGTACTTGTAGAACCAGACCCTGAGGAAGAAAGCTGGCCGGAGGTGATAAGAGCTGGTTCTGGAGCTAGGACTTTAGCCTTGCTCAATGATGTGCCTGTGTGGTATGAGCTATGGAGGCAGATAAATGGATTTCCACCAGACTACTATAAGCCTCAGATCGCTAATAAAAGTGCCAACAAAAATCAAAATTCTGGAAAATGAGTCGAATTCATTTAGTAATTCTTAGTCTTATTTTAAGTTTTAGTGGTGCTTCACAAGACATTAAGGAAGAAAATTTTGATCCTGATGTATTAAGCTTGAATGAGTTTTTAGCTTACGTCAAAGCCTATCACCCAATAGCTCAATTAGCTAATTTTGAAATTTCTACAGCTCAGGCCAAATTACTTAAATCTCGAGGTGCTTTTGATCCTGAAGTGATGGTGGATTGGAAGAATAAAGAGTTTAAAGGGACGGAATACTACGATGTTCTCAACTCTACTTTCAAAATCCCTACTTGGTTTGGGATAGAAGTGAAAGCGGGGTATGAACAAAACCAAGGTCAGTTTCTGAATCTGCAAAACAATGTTCCAGACGATGGCTTGTACAACGCTGGTGTGTCTGTACCTATTGGTCAGGGTCTGTTTATCAATCAAAGAATGGCAGACTTGAGGCAGGCTAAAATCATGCAAGATTTAAGTCAAGCTCAACGTGATATTCGCCTCAACCAATTATTATCAGAAGCAGTCTCTTCTTATTTAGATTGGTATCTAGCCAATCGTGAAGTGAGCTTGTTTGATGATTTTTTGGAACGATCTGAAATTAGATTTGATGGTATCAAGGAAAGCGCTTTAGCTGGAGATATACCTAGCGTGGATACGCTTGAGGCTGGAATCATTGTTCAAAATAGGAAACTTAGCCTAGAGCAAGCCAACCTTAAACTTATAAAAAGCAGGCTTAAATTATCTAATTTTCTGTGGTTTGAAAATAATATTCCTTTAGAGTTGGATCCACTCGTAGCGCCAGAGGATTTGGATAGGAATTCTTTGGATGTAGTGTTAGGTACAAATTTGCTTCAGCTAGAAAACTTTGTGTTAGAAGATCATCCCAAAATAAAAGCACTGGATTATAAAATAGACCAGCTGGAAGTCAATAGACGTCTTAAGGCTGAAATGCTGAAACCACAGCTAGATTTAGAGTATAATTTTATCAATGAACGGGTAGGTGAGTTTGAAAATTTTAATACCAATGATTATAAAGCTGGCGTGTTTTTCAAACTACCGCTGTTCTTAAGAAAAGAGCGTGGAGATTTGAAGCTTGCAAAAATCAAGGTCAATGAGGCAGAGTTAGATTTGGACTTTGAGTCGCTTCAGCTTCAGAATAAAATACAGGCGGCTAGAAGCGAAATAGTCTCTTATTTGAAACAGCTTACTACTTTTCAATCTATAGTAGCAGATTATGGAAGTTTACTGAAAGCGGAGGAGAGAAAATTTAGTTTCGGAGAAAGCTCAGTATTTCTTATCAACTCCAGAGAAGTGAGTTTGATAGATGCGAAGCTAAAAGAAATCAAAGTTTTTGAGAAACTGCTGAAATCAAAAACAGACCTTTTTAATATTTTAGTCAATGATATCAATGTAGAGTAGAATTATTCAGTCTTTAGCCCCATCAATCGTTTAACATACTTGCCGATAACGTCAAATTCCAAATTCACAATATCTCCCTTTTTTAAGGTTTTAAAAGACGTGTTTTCATAAGTATAAGGTATGATGGCGACACTAAATGCGTTTAGCTTTGAATTTACAACCGTAAGGCTGACCCCATTTATAGTGATAGACCCCTTCTCTATAGTCACATTCATCGCCTTAGGATCATACGCAAAGGTATATTCCCAGCTGCCATCCTTTGTTATCGCATCTGTGCAGGTAGCTACCTGGTCCACATGACCTTGTACGATGTGACCATCAAGATGTGCATTCATCTTCATACCTCGCTCTAGATTGATAAGGTGACCTTCCGTCCAGTGTTTTAGGTTGGTTTTGTTCAAAGTTTCTTCTATGGCTGTAACTTTATAGCTGTCGTCTTGCAGATCTACTACAGTAAGGCAAACTCCGTTGTGAGCTACACTTTGATCAATTTTTAGCTCTTTGGCAAGATTTGCTTTTATGGTATAATCTATATTCCCTCCAGAAGCCTCAATTTTAGTGATGCTTCCTACTTCTTCAATAATTCCTGTAAACATAATTGTAGATTATTTCGTTACCTTTGTCGATTACAAAAATACGTGAATTTTATGAAAACCAGGTCAAATATAAAGGTAGGTATCAGCATTGGCGACATGAATGGGGTAGGGCCAGAAATCATTCTAAAATCCTTACAAGATAACCGTATTCTTGAGCTTTTCACCCCTGTGGTTTTTGCAAATTCAAAAATGATGTCCTTTTTTGGTAAATATTTTAAAACCAAATTACAATTTCATGGGATATCCAAAGCTGAAGATGCTATTGAGGGTAAGATCAACGTAGTGAATGTCTGGAAAGAAAACGTGAAGGTGAACTTTGGAGAAGAAGATAAAATAATTGGGAGTTATGCTATAAAATCTTTGAAAGCAGCAACACAGGCCTTGATTAAAAAAGAAATAGATACGTTGGTGACAGCACCTATACATAAAAACAGTATTCAGGCAGATGATTTTAATTTTCCAGGACACACCAACTATCTGGCACAAGAATTAAGAGGTGATAGCTTGATGTTTATGGTATCTGATACTATAAAGGTAGGTTTGCTGACAGACCATGTTCCTGTAAAAGATATCTCCACTCATATCACAGAAGAGCTTATCACTACAAAGATAAATGCTGTATATGACTCTTTGAAGAAAGATTTCCAAATAAGAGAACCTAAAATAGCAGTTCTAGGAGTTAATCCGCATTCTGGTGATGGAGGAGTTATAGGCAAAGAAGATGACGAAATTATAAAGCCAGCCATCAAGAAATTAGTAGATGACGGGAAGTTTGTTTTTGGGCCGTACGCTGCAGATAGTTTCTTTGGATCTAAAAACAATGCCAATTTTGATGCTGTGATTGCCGCCTATCATGACCAAGGCTTGATTCCTTTCAAGACGCTGTCCTTCGGAAAAGGAGTGAACTTCACAGCGGGACTCAATAGAATCAGGACCTCACCAGATCATGGTACAGCCTTGGATATAGCAGGTAAAGGAATAGCAGAACACAGCTCTTTTTCTCAAGCTATACACATGGCAATATCCATCTTCAATAACCGGATGGAATACCTAAGGCTGACAAAAAATCCGTTGTAAAAATCATTCAAAGAAATACTAAGGGATATTATTAATTTTTAATATCTTTGCAGACTCAAAACTGATGTTGTATGAGGAAGTTTAAAGCATATGCTATTCCATTCGTAGGGTTGAAGGAAGGACAACATAGATTTGATTACGAAATAGATAATACGTTCTTTGACCTTTTTGATTTTCAAGAATTTAATAGTTCTGACATTAAAGTTGATATAGAATTTATCAAAAAAGCCAACATGCTTGAGCTCGAATTTCACATATTAGGGCATGTTAATATCAATTGTGACGTTACATTAGAGCCTTACAACCAAGAGGTTGATAACCAGTTATCATTGGTTGTGAAGTTTGGGGAAGCCTTTAATGATGACAACGAAGAACTATTGATTTTACCTCATGGTGAATATGAACTGGAAGTACAGCAATACATTTATGAAGGTGTTGTTCTAGGCCTTCCTGCCAAACGTATTCATCCTGGTGTTGAAGATGGTTCTATACAATCTGAAATTCTTGATAAGCTAAAAGAATTGAAACCGAAATCTGTTTCAGAAGAAGAAAAAAAAGATGAGGATATAGATCCTCGATGGGATAAATTAAAAGAATTACTTAACGAATAATATATACTTGAGCAATGGCACATCCAAAGAGAAAAATTTCCAAAACAAGGAGAGACAAAAGAAGAACACACATCAAGGCTAAAATGCCTCAAATAGCAACAGATACTACTACTGGAGAAGCTCACCTATTTCATAGAGCCCACTGGCACGAAGGTAAGTTGTTTTACAGAGGTCAAGTGTTGATTGATAATACTGAAGACGCAGAAGTGGTAGAGTAAAGTTAACTCTTTATGATCTATAAAAAACTCCTCTATTAGTTTAGAGGAGTTTTTTTGTTTGATATATTCAGCAATCAAGTCGATAATCTTTGCTATTATTTTCAGGTATTAGCACAAAAGATAATGGTACTAAACAAAAACGCCACTCGAAAGAGTGGCGTTTTAAGGTTTTGAAAAAAAAATGTTTATATGATTAGATCAAACGTACATCTGTAGCGTTCATTCCTTTTCTTCCTTCTTCTTCAGCGTACTCAACTTCGTCACCCTCATTAAGAGTTTCTCCGTTAAGTCCTGTGACGTGAACAAAGATGTCTTCACCTGTTTCGTCGTTTGTAATGAATCCATATCCTTTAGACTCATTGAAAAATTTTACTTTACCTTGCATAATAATAAATAATAATTAATAATTGATACAAATGTAATTAAAAATTTAGTTTCATGACTCTTTTATTTTATAAATTTTTTTTAATTATATCATTTTCAATAAAGTAGGCAATAAAGACTTAATCTTTGTCTTCGTGGGACTTGCGGTTTTTTTCCGATGGTTTATTATTCATTCTATCTATGTTTTCTTTAGTCAAAGTATAATCTTGTAGTCTTTTCCCCTTCCATCGGTGAGCCAAAAAAAGCGGCATTAATACAAAGGCACTTGCTAAAACACTTATGCCTATAATGCGCTCGCCTATTGCATCATCTTCATACAGCTTATAGTAGGTACCCAGTACAAAACCAGCTGCTATCATTAAAAAAACTAACTTTATAAGTGCTCTCATTTTCAAGGATTTAAACGGTTACCTCTGTTTATTTTTGTCTGTATGCTGTGAGTGATTTTGAAACAAACTCTCCATACTTGCCATATCCCAACATGGGAAGAACCCCGCATTTGTTTTTTGAAGCTTCTTCATGATGTCTTTCATTCTGCATTCTCAAATCTAAATGCTATGTGCTGCCTTCTGTATGACATCTGTCTTACTTATTACTTTTTATAAAATCATACTTTAAAGTTATGACCTCAACTCCTCAGTTTGAGGTCTAGTTCTTTTAGTTGTTCCTCATCTATTGGTGCTGGGGCATCTATCATGATATCTCTACCAGAATTATTTTTAGGAAAGGCTATGAAGTCTCGTATACTTTCTTGCCCGCCCAGAATAGCTACAAGTCTGTCCAGCCCAAAGGCTATACCTCCGTGTGGCGGTGCACCATACTTAAATGCATTCATCAGAAATCCAAACTGAGCTTCTGCTTCTTCTTTGGTAAAGCCAAGATAATCAAACATAATAGCCTGGGTTTTTTGGTCGTGAATTCTAATAGAACCTCCACCAATTTCATTTCCATTCAATACTAAATCGTAAGCATTAGCCTTTACAGCGCCAGGATCTGTGGCAAGTAATGGAATCTGTCCAACTTTTGGTGAGGTGAAGGGGTGGTGCATGGCATGGTAGCGCTGTGTCTCCTCGTCCCATTCCAATAGAGGAAAATCTATCACCCATAGTGGAGCAAATTCGTCTGGCTTTCTCAGTCCAAGTCGGTTGCCCATTTCCATACGTAATGCGCTAAGTTGAGCTCTTGTAGTGTTAGCGTCTCCTGATAGGACACAAATCAAATCACCTGGCTTTGCGTTTGTTGCTTCAGCCCACGCCTTTAAGTCGGCTTCATCATAAAATTTATCTACAGAAGACTTCAAGCTTCCATCTTCATTGTATTTGACGTAAACCATTCCTTTAGCTCCAACCTGTGGGCGTTTTACCCAATCTATCAATTTATCTATTTCTTTTCTAGAGTAGGAGGCTGCCCCAGGAATAGCAATCCCAACAACCAGTTCAGCGTCGTTAAAAACATTAAACTCTTTGTGTTGAGCTACTTCATTCAGCTCTCCAAAGGTCATCCCAAACCTAATGTCGGGCTTGTCGTTTCCATAAGTTTTCATCGCATCATCATAGGTCATCCGTGGGAAATTTTCAACCTCTACACCATTGATTACTTTGAGTAGATGCTTGGTTAAGCCTTCAAAAGTATTAAGAATATCTTCCTGCTCTACAAAGGTCATTTCACAATCTATTTGTGTAAATTCTGGCTGTCTATCAGCTCTCAAATCTTCATCTCTAAAGCATTTCACAATCTGAAAATACTTGTCCAGACCACCTACCATAAGCAGTTGCTTAAAGGTTTGTGGAGATTGTGGCAAGGCGTAAAATTGGCCAGCATTCATTCTGCTTGGCACTACAAAGTCTCTTGCGCCTTCAGGTGTAGATTTGATGAGGTAAGGCGTTTCTACCTCTACAAAATCGTGCTGCGAAAGGTAATTTCTTACAGCCATAGATACCTTGCTACGGAAGATCAGTTTATTCTTTACTGGATTTCTTCTGATGTCCAGATACCGGTATTTCATCCTCAAATCCTCACCTCCATCTGTAGAGTCTTCAATAGTGAATGGTGGTGTTTCTGAAGCATTCAAAATACTTAATTTTTGAACTAACACTTCTATCTCTCCTGTAGGTATGTGTTTGTTTTTTGATTCTCGTTCCAAAACTTCTCCTTCCACCTGAATCACATACTCCCTTCCTAAACCTCTGGCTTGTTCCATGATTTCTTTGGAAGTCCTATCAGCGTCAAATACAAGCTGTGTAACGCCATACCGATCTCTCAAATCTACCCAAATGATGAAGCCTTTGTCTCTTATTTTTTGAACCCAACCAGATAGGGTAACCTTTTTATTTAAAGATGAAATGTTTAACTCGCTGTTAGTGTGATCTCTATACATGTTTAGTCATTTATGAAACAGATTGCGAAAATAAGAAGATAGTGGTCTTATTGTATCAAAGCAAAGAAAATTTTCAAACTAAAGCTCACAAATAATATATTTTTTACTTTTTGACAAAGTCAATAAAAACAAGGGTTTTAAAGATTAATGTAAATTTAATGTTAACTTAATGTTTTTTAAACGTAAATTATATGTATATTTGGGTCTAAATAAAAAAGATATGAAAACATTTAGCACACTTGTAATGGTATTTTTAATGAGTTTTACACTTTTTGCTCAGATCGAAAATAACCAGGTGAAGACAGAGAAGGTAGGAGATTTAGAAAAAGTGACTATTTTTTATGACAATGGTGAAGTCCACCAAGTTGGTTTTATTTTAAATAAAAAACTCCATGGAGAGTGGAAGTCTTATGACAAAGATGGAAACAAAACCGCTAAGGCTACTTATGAAAACGGTAATAAAGTTGGAAAATGGTTTTTTTGGAACAACGGTGTTTTATCTGAAGTAGATTACAACAACAATAAGATTGTGAAAGTAAATACTTGGGACAAAGTGAATTCTCAATTGGTGAGCAACTAGAGATTCTTCATCAAACTTAATCAAAGCGTCTTTTCAGGCGCTTTTTTTATGTTTAAAACAATAGCCAACATGGTCATTCACAAGTCCTATAGCTTGCATAAAGGCATATATAGTGGTAGGGCCTAAAAATTTAAATCCTTTCTGCTTTAAGTCTAAAGCCATAGTTCTGCTCAATTCTGTTTCAGCGGGGACGTCTTTGTGATTTGCAAAATTATTGATAATAGGCTTGCCACCTACAAACCTCCATAGGTAGGCTGAAAAGGAGCCAAATTCGTTTTGTATTTTTAAAACGGCCTGGGCATTATTAATAGCAGCCTCTATCTTTCCACGGTGCCTGATGATGTTTTCATTTTGAAGCAGTTCCGAAATTTTATCTTCCTTGTAGGTTGCTACTTTTTCATAATCAAATGCATCAAAAGCAATTCTGAAATTTTCTCTTTTTTTTAAAATGGTAAGCCAGTTCAATCCAGCTTGGAAGCTCTCTAGCACCAGCATTTCATAAAGTTTTTGATCGTCATAAGTAGGTACTCCCCATTCTTCATCATGATATTTCACATAGATTTCAGAGTTATTGCACCAGTCACACCTTACTTTTGTCATCTTTACACTGAATAAGTTCCAATCCTCTAAACTACAAATTATGTCACAACAGACTACACTGGAAATCATAAAAAAACACTTGCCTAAAGCTTTATCATATTCAGAGTACAAAACTCTTGTAGAGCGGCTTTTAAATGAAGGCAAAGCAACAGGGTATACACAAAATGAAGCTTATCTTAATTATTCAAAGTTAGGTTTTAACCGTATGAAGCGATGGGAAAAAACTTCAGAATTGACCCCTGCTCAAATTCAAACTATCCAAGAGGTATCTCAAAAACAAACCTGGCTTGTGATTACTGAAGGCTGGTGTGGAGATGCGGCCCCAGTGCTCCCTATTATGAAAAAAATAGCAGATCTAAATCCGTTGATTGATTTTAAAGTCATTTTACGCGACGAAAATGAAGAGCTGATGAATGAGTTTCTTACCAATGGTGGGAAGTCCATTCCTAAATTGGTGGCTTTCAATTTAGATGAACATAAGGTGCTCTTTACTTGGGGGCCAAGACCAAAAGAAGCTGCAGCACTTGTAGCTAAAGAAAAAGCAGAATTTGGACAACTGAGAGATGAATTTAAAATCACCCTTCAGAAATGGTACAACCAAGATAAGGGAAAAAATATAGCTGAAGATCTTGTGGCTTGTGTAGTTAATGCAAATTAAAGCTCTAACACGTGTTCAAAATCTTCAATAGACATTGCTTGCTCTACATGATACTGCCCGATACAGGTTCGTCTTAATGCTGATAGATAAGCGCCAGAATCTAGAGCTTTTCCAAAATCATAAGCTAAGCTTCGGATGTAAGTTCCTTTGCTGCACTGCACTACGAAGTTTAGTTTTGGTAAGTTGTTTTCAGTAATTTCAAACCTATCTATTTGTACTTCACGTTTAGGGATTTCTACCGCTTCTCCTTTTCTGGCAAATTCATAGAGCCGCTTGCCTTCTTTTTTTAAGGCTGAAAAGACGGGGGGACGTTGCAGGATTTTGCCTTGAAATTGACTAAGAGTATTCTGGATAAGCTCCTCATCAATATGAGAAATCTCAAATGTATGGTCGATTTCAGTCTCTAAATCGTAAGATGGTGTAGTGGCGCCGAGGGTAAATTCTCCTGTATAGACCTTGGTTTGCCCCATCAAAGACTCAATGGTTTTGGTGGCTTTTCCTGTGCATAAAATGATAAGTCCTGTCGCCAAAGGATCCAAAGTTCCGGCATGGCCTACTTTTATTTTTTTAAGTCCAAATTTTTGTTTGATGAGCCATCTCACTTTATTCACCACCTGAAAAGAGGTCCAGTGCAAAGGCTTGTCGAATAACAAGACTTGTCCTTCTTTGATATGTTCTAAAGTTAAATTATCCATTTACTTGAGTAAAAATGATGGCTCCAACACCTACGACGAAACAGTAGATAGAGAAGTATTTCAGTTTGCTGTGTTTCACGATAGAAATCATCCAGGTACAGGCAAACAGGCCAGATACAAATGCGGTAAAAAATCCAACACTATATAGCATTATATTGGTATTTTCAAGAGAGATATCCCCACTAGAGATATCTTTTGCGATTTTTCCAAGGATAAGCGGTATCACCATCAAAAATGAAAATCTTGCAGCTTTAGGTTTATCATTTCCTAGCAATACAGAAGTAGCAATTGTTGCTCCACTTCTTGAAATTCCTGGCAAAATAGAAATAGCTTGGGCTATCCCTATTACCAAAGAGTTGGAGTAAGATACAGGTTTTTTCGTAGCTTTTGCTTTGTCTGCTAGCCATAGCAAAAGGGCGGTTAAAATCAGCATAAACCCAACCAAAACAAGATTTTCTCCAAAAAGCATTTCCATTTCAGATTCAAAAAAATAGCCCACTAAGCCAGCGGGAATCATAGAAATAATAATTTTCAATGAAAATTGAGTTTCTTCATTCCATTGTAAAGAAAATAAACCTTTGAGAATGGAAGCAATATCTTTTCTAAAAATTACTAGTGTGCTCAAGGCCGTTGCAAAATGAAGGATAACGGTAAGCAGCAAGGATTCTTTTGGCAGGCTATCATCTCCTAAAATGGCTTTGCCAAGCTCTAAATGTCCGCTAGAAGACACGGGCAAAAATTCTGTAAGTCCTTGGATAATCCCAAGGATGCCTGCCTCCCAAACTTCCATTAGCGGAAGGATTTAGGCTTCAGCAAGATG
>Ga0102927_1000338_pt1 | contig 10782 bp, 10 predicted proteins | sample SalPon1_A_H2O_MG_FD_78208 | JGI IMG/M metagenome (GOLD analysis project Ga0102927, IMG submission 78208) | Salt pond water microbial communities from South San Francisco under conditions of wetland restoration - Salt Pond MetaG R1_A_H2O_MG | ecosystem: Environmental > Aquatic > Non-marine Saline... | reverse complement strand
TGGGCGCAATCATGCTCACCAATGCCATATTAAATCGCCTCTACCAATACGAATCCCCCGCCCGGCGTTTCTCTGGGACTCGAGTCATCAAAGCCATCGTCGCTGGCCGATACGCACTCATGGTCCCAATCATCATACTGGGCGGAATTTACACAGGGATCTTTACACCAACCGAGGCCGCCGCTGTTGCCGTGATTACCACAATGGCGATTGGTTTTTGGCAAGGCAGCCTAAAGCTCTCAGATCTTCCGAAAATTCTTGAAAGTTCGGCCAAAGTGAATGGGGTTATTGTTCCGATTATCGCCATCTCGCTACCCCTAGCACAGACATTAGCGGCATTGGACGTGCCCCAAGGATTTGTCGGTGCGATGACCGCCGTGACCGATAATCCGGTGGTTATTGTCTTATTAATGATCGGTATGCTGATTGCTGCCGGCTGCATCATGGAGGCAACGCCGAATATTGTTATTTTGGCGCCATTGCTGTTCCCGCTGGCGCAAGAGATCGGCATGCACGAGGTGCAATTCTGCATCATGATGATCACCGCGCTTGGCGTTGGATTCATCACACCCCCCCTCGGTCTTAATTTGTTTGTTGTATCCGGACTCACTGGAACATCCGTCCTAGCGATCGCGGCACGGGCTGTCCCTTATGTCTTTGCAATGCTGAGCGTTGTTCTTTTGCTCGCTTTTATTCCTCAACTTTCGCTCTGGGCCGTGAACTAGGCCCCGCGTAAACAAACCCTCAGGAGAATATCGATGAAGTCTATTAAGAAGGCCACTAAGACTGCCGCCACCGAAGAACATGATGTTCAAGATCTTGTGGGGCGGATGCTCAAAGAAATCCGTGAGGGTGGTGAAGCGAGAGCACTCAAATATGCGCGCGAACTCGATCGTTGGAATGGCGATGTCGTGGTTACCCGCGAAGCAATGAAGGCATCGGCCGATCGCGTCTCGCCAGCCCTAAAGGATGATATCAAGCGCAGCCACGAGCGAGTGCGGCGATTTGCCGAGGCTCAGCACGCGAGCCATAAAGAATTTGAAGTGGAAGTCTCCCCCGGTGTTTACGCTGGCCAGCGCCTAATTCCCATTCAGGCAGCGGGCTGCTACGTCCCCGGCGGCCGCTACTGCCATGTGGCCTCAGCGATTATGAGCGTAACCACAGCTCGGGTAGCCGGCGTGGGCCATATTGCTGCTTGCTCACCGCCGCGCGGTGATGAGGGTATTCATCCAGCCGTTCTATACGCCCTTGATGTGTGTGGTGCCGACACCGTGCTGACAATGGGCGGTGTGCAAGCCATTGCGGCAATGGCGAACGGATTCTTTGGAACCAAGCCGGCTGACATTTTAGTTGGACCTGGTAATCAGTTCGTCGCTGAAGCGAAACGACTATTGTTTGGTCAGGTTGGCATCGACATGTTCGCTGGCCCTTCAGAGATTTTGATTATTGCTGATGAAAAAGCTGATGCCGAAATTGTCGCTCAAGATTTAGTGGGGCAGGCTGAACACGGCCCCAATAGCCCCGCATGGCTGGTCACAACATCCGCTTCATTAGCGGAGAAGATCATGCAACGCGTACCAGAAATGATCGCGGATTTACCGCAACCCAACCGAGATCATGCGCAATTGGCTTGGGACGAATACGGTGAGGTATTACTTGCGGATAATCGAGAAGAAGCCGCGCGCATAAGTGATCAGTACGCACCCGAACACTTGGAGGTCCAGGCCGAGGATCTCGATTGGTGGTTACAGAATTTGATCAACTACGGAAGTCTGTTCCTGGGTGAGGAGACCACGGTGGCTTACGGCGATAAGACCTCTGGAACGAATCATATTCTGCCAACAAAAGGGGCCGGTCGTTATACCGGTGGCTTGAGTGTTGCGAAGTTTACAAAAACCGTGACCTACCAGCGCATGGATCGAGAGGCGACTCGCGACGTCGCTGCGGTCACTGCACGTCTTTCACGTAGTGAGGGTATGGAAGGACACGCACGTACCGCTGATATTCGGTTACAAAAATACTTCCCGGACGAGCAATTTGAGCTCGGCACAGGCTAATTTAATGTCAGTGCTTAATCAGTTCTCCCTCGCAGGGCGAGTGGCTGCGGTCACCGGTGCAAGCAGTGGAATCGGACAAAGTTTGGCCTGCGCGCTCGCCGCTGCCGGTGCTGATGTGGTGGCGATTGGGCGGCGGGAATCGGCCTTAGCGCAGACGCTCACCCTGATAGAAAAAGAAGGCCAACACGGTGCCGCGGTGTCTTGCGAGCTCTCCCAGCCGGAAGACGCCGATAAAATCGCTCGTCAGATCAGTCTTCCGTTGGGCAGTCCCGATATTTTAATTAATGCCGCGGGCGTCAATTTGCGCGAACCGGCTGATCAAGTGAGCCCTGAGAGCTGGCGCCAAACCGTTGATCTAAATCTCGCCATGCCTTTTTTTCTTGCTCAGGCACTCGTGCCCGCCATGGTGACTAAAGGTTGGGGGCGCGTGCTCAATATCGCCTCTTTACAATCGGTGCGAGCGTTCGCTAACAGCGTTCCTTATGGGGCTTCTAAAGGTGGCATTGTGCAACTGACTCGTGCCATGGCCGAAGCCTGGTCCGCTGAGGGCATTAATTGTAATGCGATCACACCGGGGTTTTTTGAAACGCCCCTGACTAAAGCGGTATTTGATGATCCCGCGATCGCGGCCAAAAATGCTGAACAGACGGCAATCGGCCGTAACGGCGTACTCTCAGACCTTCACGGCGCGGTAATATTTTTAACCTCGGCGGCATCCGATTACATCACCGGACAAACGCTATTTATCGATGGCGGCTTTACTGCGAAGTAGGAGTTCTCATGCAAGCACTCGTCTATGAGGGGCCGCGTCAACTCGCCATGCGTGAGTATGCCAAGCCCAAACCGAGTAAAAATGAAGCCCTTGTTCAAATTGAACGCGTGGGTATTTGTGGATCTGATTTGCATGCCTATTTGGGGCATGATGAGCGCCGCCCGGCCCCACTCATTCTTGGCCATGAACCAGCGGGGGTGATTGCGAGCGGACCACGCGCGGGAGAGCGAGTGGCGATCAACCCTTTGGTCACTTGCCGTCAATGCCGGGATTGTTTGGATGGCCGACAAAATCTCTGCTCACAGCGAGAAATCATATCCATGCCGCCTCGTGAGGGCGCTTTTGCCCAGTTTGTGGCCATGCCGGTCGACAACCTAGTAACGTTGCCCGATGCGCTTGCCATGAACGAAGCAGTGATCGCTGAACCCATGGCCGTGTCTCATCATGCTGTCCGCCTCGGCGCACGTGCGCTGCATCGACCCATAGCAACGGCGAGTGTTGTTATTATTGGTGGAGGCGCCATTGGCCTTGGAGCAGCGCTCGTGCTTCGGCAATGGGGCGTTCAACGCATTATCGTTCTGGAGGCTAACCGGCAGCGCGCCGAGGTCTTGCGCAATGAACCCGACCTTGAGGTGCTCGACCCAGCGGACTTGTCGATCCCAAGTACAGGGATTGCGGAACTAGTGGTTGATGCGGTGGGTTCGGAAGTAACGCGGAGCACAGCCTGCCGGGCAGCTCGGGCCGGCGGGGTGATTATGCATGTCGGACTGCAAACACCCACTGATGGGATTGATGCAAGACGGCTGACCTTGCAAGAAATCACACTCATCGGCTGTTACACCTACACCGCCGTTGACTTTATGGAGGTCATTGACGGCCTCGCTCAAGGGCGCTTTGGGGCATTAGCTTGGATCGAAGAGCGAGCGCTTGCGGAGGGGCCTCAGGCTTTTGCAGAAATTGCGGCCGGCACATGCGCTGCCCCGAAAATCATCCTTAACCCGCAGTAACCGCCGGTGTTGATTAAAAACACGGGCTGATTTCGGTTAAAAACCCCGCCCAGCCCGTGTCATGCATGATCGATTGATCATTAAGCGCTTTCAAACAAGCGGGTGAGAACAAATTCCCGGTGTCCGAGAACTTCAGCCGCTGTGTTCCGCCCATTAGCGGTTCGCAATGTCATATCTAGCAAAGCATCTCCCGCTTGATCAGGGTTAATCTCTCTGCGCAAAAGTCCAGTGACATCTACATCGATATGCTCACTCATCGTACGCAGGGTTCTGCTATTCGCCGTAATCTTAATCACCGGGACAATAGGATTGCCGATGACATTGCCCTGTCCGGTTGGGAAGAAGTGGACAGCAAATCCAGCCGCGGCACACAGCGTAACCATTTCGGCAGCCGCTGAAGATGAATCCATAAACCAAAGACCATTACCAGTAGGAGCTTCAGCTTTATCAAGCACGCCATCAACCTGGCACTGCTTACCAATCTTTTGGATATTGCCTAAAGCTTTTTCCTCGATGGTCGTTAGACCGCCTTCGATATTGCCTTTGGTCGGTTGTGATTCAGACAAATCGTTAGTTTTCCAGCGATCAATCATTGCGCTGTAGCGATCGAACATCGCTTGGAACTCAGCGCGAATTTCTGGGGTACGGCAACGCTCAGCAACCAGGTGCTCGCCGCCGGTTAGCTCGGAAGTCTCACCGAATAACAAGGTGTTGCCATTCGCATAGAGTTTATCGAATGCATTACCCACCGTCGGGTTAGCGCCGCAACCTGAGGTTGTATCCGACTCACCACATTTTGTTGATATCCAAAGATCCGATAATGGACAGCGCTCACGCTGAAGCTCAGTGGCTTGGTGGACAAACTCTTTAGCTCGCCGCGAGGCGTTAGCAATGGTGTTGTGGTCACCATTTTGTTCAATCCAAAAACCCTCAACTGGCTTACCAGTCGCCTGAATGCCTTCAACAACGCGCCCAGTCCAGCCAGGCTCAATACCAATCACAATGACCGCGGCTACGTTTGGATTGCAGCCTGTGCCAATGAGCGTGCGGAAGTGCAAATCCAAATCTTCGCCAAACTGAAGGCGGCCGTAGGGGTGGGGTAGCGCAAGCGTGCCTTTGACATTATTCGCCACAGCCTCTGCTGCCGCGTTGGAGATATCATCGACTGGCAGCACAATGACGTGGTTGCGAACACCAACTCGGCCATTGTCGCGCCGATAGCCAAGAAAAGTTTCTTTTTTCAAATCCATCCCTACCACCTTTTGGTTTTTGCGTTGTGCACATGGAGATGCTCGCCTTGAGCGATTGGAGCAATAGCACGGCCAATGTCGACGCTGTATTTAATAACCGTCTCGCCCTCTTCGATATCACGTATCGTTAGCTTATGGCCGATCGGGATATCGTTTTTGACAGTGAAGTTGATCGTGCGGTCTTGATCCATAACCCAGCCAACCAACTCTTGACCGGCCTTGATACCTTCAACCACGACAACGCCAACCGAATCGCCCTCGTCATGAACAACGAAATCAGGTTTTTGACTCATAATGTCCCCTCGTTGAGTAAATGGAAGCCGTAACCAAACTCCCGTTACAGTACAATATATCTTATATAAGAATTGTCGCTTGCGCAACTCATAGGCAAAGGGTAAAACCAACGGGTGACTGAGTTTTGATAATCGAATTCGGTGAAGTCACAGTCTAAAATAACGATTAACTTCTTTAGTGAGGAGAGAAACATGAACACACGCATTACAGCGTTAGTCACTGGTTTTGCATGTGCAGCCGCGATGAGCACGGCTGTCGCTCAATCTGACTTCCCGAGTGAGGATCTTAGATACGTCATTCCTTTCGGCCCTGGCGGTGAATCTGATGTCTCCGCGAGGATCCAGCAGGGGTATTTTAAAGAAATAACCGGACAGGACGCCGTAGTTGAGTACAAGCCCGGCGGTGGCGGTGCAGTCGCCTGGTCTCAGTTCAATGATATGGAGGCTAGCGGGCATACCATCATCGGGACCAACCTACCGCACATTATTTTACAGCCGTTAGCCAAAGATGTCGGTTTTGAAACCGATGATCTCAATAATTTCTTCTTTTTCCATTACTCTCCTGATGCCATCATCGTAGCCGATGACAGCCCCTTTGAAACGCTAGATGATTTGGTTAAAGCCGCCCAGGAGAGCCCTGGTGCGGTGACGCTATCCGGCAGTGGCACTTACTCAGCAAACCATGTTGCACAAACACGCTTTGATGCCTTGGCTAACATAACCACCACCTATATTCCTTACAAAGGTACTGGCGCTGCGGTGACGGCTCTTAAATCTGGCGAGGTTCAAGCAGAGTGGGGTTACAGCACTGTTGCTGCTAATCATCAAAGCGATACCAGGATGCTGGCTATCGCTTCAAGCGAGCGTCATCCACTGTTCCCAGATGTTCCGACATTCCAAGAGCTAGGCTATGATCTTGAAGGCGGGGCGTACCGTGGCATGGCAGTGCCAAAAGACACCCCTGAGGAGATTCGTCAAAAACTATCCGATATCTTTGGCGAAATTAATCAGATGCCAGAGTTCCGCGAGCGCATGCAGGAGCTTGGGTTCTTTTTAGTGGATGTCGAGGCTGATGATGTTGAGGCATTTTTAGCCGATCGTCGGGCCGAATATGAAGCGGTTGCCCGCGAGTTCGATCTGATTGATTAAATAATCATCCATCTTTGCTAGCGCCCCGGTCCGCCGGGGCGCTCTGTTCACAACTAAGCGGCTAAATATGTCCTGGAGCTTTTTTTTCGCGGCGCTAAGTCCGTTCAATTTAATGCTTGCATTTATTGGTGTGGCCGCGGGCATCGTGATTGGCGGACTCCCAGGGCTATCGGCCACCATGGCGGTGGCGGTGCTTGTGCCGATTACGTTCGGCATGGAGCCATCCTCTGGATTGATTATGCTTGGCGCTATTTATACGGGCGCCATCTACGGTGGGGCGTATTCCGCCATTCTTGTTAACACACCAGGAACGCCATCAGCGATAGCGACAACGTTTGATGGCTATCCAATGGCCAAGCGCGGTGATGGTGATTTAGCCGTTACGCTGGCCACGCTTTCCTCTGTTGTTGGCGGGCTTACCGGTGCGTTTGCGCTTCTAACGTTAGCCCCAGCGCTAGCGACCATCGCGCTTAAGTTTGGCTCAGTAGAGTATTTTTGGTTGGCCATACTCGGGTTGACTTTAATTTCCGCTTTATCGGATGGCGCCACATTGAAAGGTTTTATCGGCGCCAGTCTAGGGTTGTTGTTATCAACGGTTGGGGTCGCCGTCGTTGGTGGTGATGTGCGCTACACCTTTGGCTCGAGTTTGTTGCTTGGCGGCGTGGAAATTATTTCTGCACTCATTGGGCTTTACTGCATACCCGTGCTGATTGATTTAGTCGCGACACCAGACCCGCATTTACGGATCAGTCAAAAATCAGGCGGATTTCGGTTGCGAGAGGCCATGGGTTTAGCCCTGCGTAGTAAGTTCAATATGCTACGAAGTGCGGTTATTGGCACGATTGTGGCTATCCTTCCCGGCGCCGGTGGCTCTATCGCGAGCCTTGTCGCTTATAGTGAGGCAAGACGCAGCTCGCCGCGCCGTGAGAACTTTGGTAAGGGCGAGCCTGATGGCATTCTCGCAACTGAATCGGCTAATAACGCGACCGTTGGTGGCGGGTTTATCCCAACGCTTGTGCTTGGCATTCCCGGGACACCACCCGATGCGATCATACTCGGGGCCTTGCTGGTGCAGGGGATTCGCACCGGCCCTGAGCTTTTTGCTGAAAATGCCTCAATCTCTTACACATTCATCTATGGTCTATTGATTGCCACGTTTATGTTGCTGCCCATGGGGCTAATTATTGGTCGATATGCGTTTAAGTCGATCATTGGCATTCCAAAAGCCATCTTAGCCCCGACCATTGCTTTTATGACGGTCATTGGGACATTCGCTATCCGCAATAACATTTGGGATGTGCTTATCATGCTTGTCCTAGGCGTGATCGGCTGGTTTCTTAATCGAGCTGGCATCAAACCCTCGCCGATTGTGCTCGGGCTAATTCTTGGCCCGATTGCTGAGCAAGGCTTTGTACAAGCCTTCCTCATGGGGCAGGCGCAAGGCAATGTGCTGGCATTTTTCTTCACCGGTCCGATTGCATTGAGCATTGTTGCGATCATCGTGGTGGCAATGGTGTACCCACTCATTGGTCAAACGATGCGGTGGCGGCGAGGGCTTAACACTAGGCAAAGCGATGACTGAAGCGCAAATCACCCACACTGAAAAACAGCGCGACTGGCCCGGTATGATTTATGCGGGTTTTTTCGTGGTTATCGGCGTATTTGCCGTTTATTTCACGCGGGATATGTCACCGCTGGGCGCCGTATTTCCGAAAACCATCGCATTGGCTCTGATTATTTTCTCACTCAGCTATATTGCCCAAAACCTGATTTCGCCAGGCTCAGTGCAGCGGTTGACCACTGAGGGATCGTGGCTTCGACGCACCGCCTTGGTCGTTGTGATGCTGGCCTGGGTATTATTGCTCAATACGCTCGGATTTTTGCTGGCCGGCGTGCTCGGTTTTATCGGTATGATTTTAGCGGGCAACTATGATGCCTGGAGCCGCCGCCGCGTTTTAATCTATGCGGCGGTCTCGGCGGCGATTATCGGCGGCTTTTATACCTTATTTGCGATTGTTTTAAATGTTCCGCTTCCGGAGGCAAGTTGGCTATAAATTGAGCCCCAACGTTCAGTCCAAAACGTTTCGATAGTGCAAATGCTCGGTGTTGCACCGACTGATGCGTAGCTCAACGGGCGTGTTCTCCAAATCAAGGGCAACACGCTGGATTTCTAAAAGCGGCGTGCCAAGCTTGACGTTCAAATGACGCTCATCGCGAGAATCCGAAGCCACTGCTTGAAGATTTTCAACCGCGCTCTGAATGGTTACTTGGTATTTTTTCTGGTAGAGCGCGTAAAGCGTGTTGGGTAGTTCATCTCCGTAACGCTCAATACCCGGAAAGCGCTCAGCAGGTAGCGTTATCCATTCAATAAGCACAGGCAGGTTATCGACGTAGCGACAACGATTGATGCTTACAACGGCCACCCCCCGCTCAATGCCGAGGAGTTTCGCCTCGCGCGCTGGCGCGGTCCGGCGCACGCACTTAAGCGTATCGGAGGTTGGCATCTGTCTGTCGCCATTATCAGAGTACAAATGCCAGAACTGAAATAAAGACCGCTCACTATCATGTTTTGCCACCTCTGTACCCCGTCCTTGGTGGCGAACAACGAGGCGCTCAGCGGCCATGGCATCAACGGCTTTGCGAACGGTCCCTTGGCTAACGCCATAGATCTGAGCTAACGCCGCTTCACTTGGCAAGAGTTCACCAGGCCCCCAATCCCCTGCGGCAAGACGCTCGATAAGAAGTCGCTTAACCTGTTCATACAGTGGCTTTGGGCTGGGCGGTGAAATAAGTTCTGATTGGTTCATGCCAATATCCCGAATAATGCTGATCAAGTTATCTGCGTATAATTCAGTATAAATTCAAAGCGTTAATATTCATATATAAAATAGTTGACTTGGTTTTTTAACTACAAAAAAGAGGCAGAGATGGCAGCGGATATAGTGATTACTGAATTTATGGACCCGAATGCGCTTGCGCATTTCAAAGATCGCTATGCTGTTTTAAACGATCCGAGTCTGGTCGATGACGATGATCGGCTCTACCAACAGGTTCGTTCAGCACGCGGGCTGATTGTACGCAATCGTACTCAGGTGAATGCGGCGCTGCTTGAACAAGCCCCTCACCTTGAGGTTATAGGACGGCTTGGCGTTGGTTTGGACAATATTGATTTAGACGCCTGTCAGGCGCGCAATATTACAGTCTGCCCTGCCGCGGGGGCCAATGACCAGGCGGTCGCGGAGTATGTCATTGCCGGTGTGCTTATGTTGATGCGCGGTGCGTATGCGGCGAGTGATCGAGTTTTCTCAGGGGAATGGCCGCGCCAGGATTTAACCGGGAATGAGATAAAAAATCAGGTGATGGGTCTGATTGGGTTTGGATCTATCGCACGCACCACCGCGATGCTCGCACGTGGATTGGGCATGAGGGTGATGGCGTATGACCCTTTCGTTGATCAATCAGATCCTGACTGGGGCGTTTTAGCGGAACGCAAGGAAAGTCTCAAAGATCTTTTAGTGACATCTGATGCAGTTAGTCTGCATGTACCGCTTAACGAGGCCACGCGTCATTTAATAGACGCTGATGCGATTCGTGTTATGAAGCCAAGCAGTGTTTTAATCAATGCCGCACGTGGCGGGATTGTTGATGAGTCGGCATTGGCAGACGCCCTGCACGAAACTCGTCTACGTGCTGCGATGTTAGATGTGTTTGAGAACGAGCCCCTGCCCGCCAACAGTGTGCTATCCAACACCCCCAACCTCATTGCCACGCCTCACATTGCCGGCATCACCACTGAATCAAATCAGCGTGTTAGCGATTTAACCGCGCGCAACGTATTGGCTGTGTTGGAGGCCAGTTGAGTGCTTACGAACCTACCGTTGGTAACCGACATAAGACGACGCTTTGACACACCCCAAGCGGAGGGGTTGAAACGAACTAGCAGCGGAGGAAATCGCAAAGGTGGTCGTGCCGCAAATCCAGCGGCACTAGGGAGGGAAAGGGAATTGAAGAAGCTTAGCGGTGGGTGCGGGTGGTCAGCTGCATTCCAAGTGCATCCATGACGGCAAGCATGGTCTTAAGGGTCGGATTGCCCTGCTCGCTAAAGGATCGGTAGAGCTGCTCGCGCGACAACCCCGTCTCACGAGCAAGCTCGGTCATCCCTCGAGCTCGCGCGACGACGCCCATCGCTTTAGCAATGTAGTGAGGATCTGAGGTAGCGAACGCATCGGCTAAAAAAGCAAAGAGAGACTCTTC
>Ga0102927_1000337_pt1 | contig 10789 bp, 7 predicted proteins | sample SalPon1_A_H2O_MG_FD_78208 | JGI IMG/M metagenome (GOLD analysis project Ga0102927, IMG submission 78208) | Salt pond water microbial communities from South San Francisco under conditions of wetland restoration - Salt Pond MetaG R1_A_H2O_MG | ecosystem: Environmental > Aquatic > Non-marine Saline... | reverse complement strand
GTCCTGCCAGTGACCCTCGGGTTCATTACCGTCCTTGAACGAAACGAACCCCTCGAATAGGCGTATCTCCCAGTATTCCAGGGCGGCGGCAAGCTCCTGAATCAGCCGCATGCTGGCCACCATGAGCCCGGAGGCCGGTTGCGTATACCAGAGACGCTGCTGCGTCTGAGTATTGCCGTTGGTGTCGGTGCCCTCAAGACGGTCCGGAATGCGTGCAATGGGATTACCCTGCAGTACACCCTGAGAACTCGCATCGGAGTTGCTCCGACTGGCGAAGGCCATGGATAGCGGTGCCTCGATCATCAGGTTGATAGCGCGCTCCTTAACCGCGCTCTCATCATGGTTGAGCCATTCCTTGATGGCGGGACAGAGCATGCCGTAGTGCTTGTCGCCTAACTTTCTGGGCTTGCTGGGATTGGCGTTATACCCCAGGACTGGGTCCGGGATCGGCTTGCCATTAATCGTGATCCCACAGCTCCGACCGCGGCCTGAAAATCCGATGTCGATAATGACCCATGGTGGGTGATCGCTATCTGGCCGCGTCAGCGCTTCAACGCATCCTGCTCTGACATTGCTTGTCATTGTTGCCCTCCTGATTGGCACCTTCGCACAATCAGACTGTAACCTCGCCAATAAGATCGATGCCAGGGAGTGGTCATGACGGAATCAAAGATGCAGGAGGACAGGGCGCCGGACCCACCGACTGTGGAGCCGATTGAGGAGCGGCTGATTGTGGCGATCGCCTCCAGTGCGTTGTTCGATCTGCGTGAATCCGACCAGGTCTTCCGCGAGCAGGGCGCCCAGGCCTACCGCGACTACCAGCAGGCGCATCTCCACACACCGCTCGGCAAGGGCATCGCGTTTCCGTTCATCCGGCGTTTCCTGGGCTTCAACCAGCGCTTCCCAGCGCAACGGCCGGTCGAAGTGGTGCTTCTATCGCGCAATTCCGTTGAAACCGGCCAACGTGTCTTTGAATCCATCAATCACCATGGCCTGGATATCCGGCGGGCGGCCTTCCTGGAGGGCAATTCGCCATACCCCTACATTGGCGCATTCCAGGCGGCGCTGTTCCTCACGGCCAACGAGGCCGATGTATTGAGCGCGACCGGCGCGGGCTATCCCGCCGGCCTCGTCATGCATTCCAGTGTTGAGGATGACCTGGATGACGGCGCGCTGCGCGTGGCATTCGACTTTGATGGTGTTATTGCCGATGACGAGTCCGAGAGCATGTTCCAGCAGGGCCTCGCAGCCTTTGAGCAATACGAGACGGATCGCATGGATGAGCCGCACCGCCCGGGGCCGCTTGCCCCGCTTTTTCGAAAACTCGCCATGCTGCAGCAGCTCGAGGCCCAGGCCGAAGCGGATGACCCTGGCTACGAGCCCATGCTGCGGACCGCCATTGTCACCGCTCGCGGCGCTCCCACGCATAACCGTCTTGTCACCACGCTCAAGAGCTGGGGCGTGAGCGCCAACGAGACCTTCCTGCTCGGTGGCATCGAGAAACACCGCGTTCTCGAGACCCTGCGGCCGCACATCTTTTTCGACGACAACATGCGGCATTTGCAGTCGCCGGCGGGGGATCTGCCGATGGTGCATGTGCCATTTGGGATCGCTAATGGGTAGGGCCGATCTGCCGAATGAAGCGCTCGGAGCGACCTCCGTTTTAACGTTCGGGTGTGTTGGTGCATAAATACCTGACCAAATCCCGGTTTACGCTTGGCATTCAATGTCCGCAGAAGCTGTTCTATGCCGTAAGGCCCCGGGAGTACGCCGATGAGCGAAGGTCTAGCCGTATGCTGGAAGGGCTTGCCGAGGGCGGTCATCAAATAGGGGCCTTGGCGCAGAGCCTTTTCATCCAAGCCGACGGCGACCTTGCCCGCGAGGTTACCGATCGTGATCTGGAGGCGCAGATCAAGCGAACGAGGTCGTTGCTCGCCGAGGAATCGGTGACACTCTTTGAGCCCACGATTGTGCATGGCGATTACTTAGTTCGGGTGGACGTCCTGCGCAAGCAAGGCAACCGGGTGGAGTTGGTCGAGGTGAAGTCGAAGTCTTTCGACTCCCGGTCTGACAAGCCGAAGGATAATCCCACTCTATGCGCTTCATCCGGGCATATCCACGGCGATCTTCTGGGATATGTTCGAGATCTCGCCTTCCAGTATTGGGTTGCACGCCAAGCCTATCCCGAGTGGGAGATTCATTGTTATCTGATGATGCCAGATAAGGCGATTCCAGCCCGGGAGAGTGCGCTGCATCGGCGCTTCCCCGTCTACTTCGCAGAGAAGCGAGAAGGTCAAGGGGCTTTCCGGCCGGAGGTTCATGCTGTTGAGGATCTCAGTAACGAGCAGCTCGATCGATCCTTTCTTCGGCGCATCCCAATGGATCAGCAGGTCGAGCATGTTCTCAATGCCGTGCTCGAAATCCCGGGGAGCACGGATGCATTTCCCGCTATTGCCGAGAGCCTCGCGCGCATTCAAGCGGCCGAGAAGCCGATCATTCCGGCTCCGGTTGGCCCTCACTGCTCAGACTGTGAGTTCTATACGCCAACACCAACGGCGACAGAGAAAAGCGGGTTTCATGAGTGCTGGGTGGGGCGGCTTGGAAAAAGCCATGGCTTTCGTCGGGAAGACACCATTTTTGGACTCTATGGCCGCGCAGCCAAGGGGCCAACCAGCAGCGGTGGATTGCTCGAAGCGGGGTATGACTGGCTGACTAATATCGATCCCGACGCGATCGGACTCCCCGATCAGCCAAAGGGAGTGCTTGGCAGGGCTGACAGGCAGCGGATGCAGTTAACGGACGAGTGGCCGGGCGGTGGGGAATACTTCTTCGACCGAGACGGCTTCTCGATTGCACTGGAGCAGTGCGACTGGCCGCTCTACTTTCTTGATTTCGAAGCGGCCCGCAGTGCATTGCCGTTCCGTGCCGGAATGCGGCCGAACGACATTCAGGTCTTCCAGTACTCGGTGCATGTCATGGAGCGTGACGGTAGTGTCCGGCACGCCGACGAGTTTCTCGATCTTTCCGTGGATGGGGATGTGAACAGCCGGATGCTGCGGCGTCTGAAAAAAGCCCTGGGCTCAGCGGGTACGGTGCTCCGCTGGACCGCCTATGAAAATACGGTGCTCAACAATGCCCGTGCGCAGTTGTTGGCGATGGATGTCCCGCCGCATGACCGGGATGAGCTGGTGGCATTCATCGAGTCGATTACGCACGAGAAAAGCGGGAACAGGATCGTGCGGCGGGGTGAGCGGGATATGGTGGATCAGGCCAGATGGGCGGCAGAGTTCTACTTTCATCCCCAGACCCGGGGTAGCAGCAGTATCAAACCGCTACTTCCCGCAGTCATGAAGAGCTCGGGGCATTTGCGTGCGCTCTATTCAGAGCCAGTCTATGGCACGCAACGGATGCCGAGTAAGAACTTCGAGAATCGACGCTGGTGGGTTGATGGAGAAAATGGTGACGAGACCCCGAAGGATCCGTATAAGTTGCTCGAGAGCACATTCAGCCACGAACTTCTCGACGGCAGCCCGGAGGTGCGCTACTACCAGCGCTTTGAAACCATCAGTGATGGTGCCGGTGCGATGATGGCCTACACGCGCGCACAATCCGGCACGATGAACGCCTCTATACGGGATGCCATCGAAGCCAGCCTGAAACAGTACTGCGAGCTCGATACTCTTGCGATGGTGATGATCATGCAAGCCTGGCGGGCTGAGGCCGGCATCTAGCTTCAATTTCCTGTCAAAGCGACATCTTCTGTCGCAGGTATATGTTGGACTGCTCTCGTGGACGCAGCTACCTAGATGCGTCCGCCGCCCATACTGAAGAAAAGCGGATACGGAGGGCATATGCCTGACTACCGGAAGTGCTGGCGTCAAGATTTGAGCGATCTGCCCCCTCAAAGACTGCGGCTCGCAAGGCTGGCGCTCAACTTCCATCGCGCGTCGAGTGATGACAAGGCGCGCCTGTCGATGCATCGGGCGCCTAAAGCTCTTCAGCCTCTCATTGGTCCATTGGTCGATCCAGAGCTGAAGGCTCGGTTTGCGGATGAGCTCGAGGACAATTACAAGGACGAGCTCAGCATGCTGCTGGATGCGTCTGAGGATACAGACCGAGAACAATGGAGGCGACTTCTCTCGATGATCCCAGACGATCTCATCGAACGAGTTCGTGAAATTGACCGTTGGGATCCACTGACAGACGTGGTGGAGCTGCTGTGCAACTTACTGCAGTTGAGTGATGTGGAGCGAAGACTGGTTCTCTTCGTGGACTTGCTGTCGGTATCTGGAGCACTTCGGGGGCTTTGTCGAGAGGGCAGTAATGAGGGCCCTCAGGTCAATGTGGAGCGGCTCGCCCTCATGTTGGAGCTCTCCACGGACGCAATTAGTCGGGCACTCCGGCCAAAGAGCAAGCTACGCCGGCTCTTGTTGCTGAGACCGTCGGATCACTCGGATCTTGAGGATTTTCTGAAACCCGGCGAGGTATTGAAGCAAACCATTGCCAATAGACCCCGGAGCGAGTCGGAACTGCTAGCAGTGTTTGTTGAGCCACTCGGTGAAGCGCAGTTGGGACTGGACTCATTCCCGCATCTGGAGCGCCATGCAACACTGTTGAAGCAAGTTCTCGGGCGCGCGGCTGAAGCGGATGAGCGAGGTGTTAATGCATTGTTCTATGGGGCGCCGGGCACCGGAAAGACCGAACTGGCGAAGGCGATCGCAGCGGAACTGGATGTGGCCGCCTACAGCGTCCGGACCACCAATTCAGACGGTGAGCCTCTGAGCCGAGAGGGGCGCCTCGGTGGCTACCAGATGGGGCAATTACTGCTCCAGGGAGCGCGATTGCCTCTTTTGATTTTTGATGAGATGGAGGACCTACAAAGCACTGATGAGCTTATGCTGGCGGGGTTGACCGGATATGCACCGAGCCGAGATAAAGGTTGGCTTAATCGCGTTCTCGAGTCCAACCAGGTCCCGACAATCTGGATTACAAATCACCTGCATTCACTCGATCCGGCCGTCCGCCGTAGATTCCTCCTGCCGGTCGAGTTCCGGACACCGCCACGTGAGGTCCGACGGCACATCGCTGCGCGGATACTGTCGCAAACCGGTGTGTCGGAGGCGATGCTCGATGAGATCGTAAGCGATGTCACGACAACGCCCGCGGCGCTGGCCAATGTCCGTCGAGTCCTCTCGCTGAATCCTATCGACAAAGTCGATCCGCTCATTCGACAGACCCTAGCCGATATGCGTAAGGCAATGCATGGGTCCTCAACGCCCCGACTTCGACGTCCCAACACAACGATTGATTTGGGACTTCTTAATATCGGTGGCGCGCAATCCGCGGAAGCTGTGATCGATGGGGTCGCTAGGAGTGGGCAGGGGAGGCTGTGCCTCTATGGCAAGCCGGGGACAGGAAAGACGCAATTCGCGGAGCTCCTTGCCGAGAATCTCGACCGAGAGCTGATCGTGGCGACGGCTTCTCAGGTTCTGAGTCCGTACGTCGGTGAAACGGAGCAAAACCTTGCCGATCTCTTTGAGCAGAACGACCCGGATCACGCTGTCATTCTGCTTGATGAGGTGGACAGCTTCCTTTCTGACCGCGGCAATGCCGAGCGCAATTGGGAACGCACGCAGGTCAACGAGCTCCTCCAGCAGATAGAGCGTTTCCCGGGCGTGTTCATTGCGGCCACTAACCTTATGGAGGGGCTCGATCCTGCCGCGCTGCGCCGCTTCGACCTCAAACTTATCTTCAATCCGATGACAACGAAGCAGCGATACCAGGCTTTTGCGCAGGAAGTCCTCGGGGACTCGGATACAGAGGTGCCCGACCTCGCTCGCCGAATCCTGGACAAACTAGAGGGGCTTACACTCGGCGACATCGCGAATGTGTGTCGGCAGCAAAAGGTCCTGGGCGAGTCTCTCGCTCCCGAACACTTTCTTCATCGCCTCCGCACAGAATGGGCTCTGAAGGGTGGGGCGGCTTGAGTGCGAGCAGTCAACCTTAACCCACAACCAAAGGTTCACTTCTCACCCAACATCAGCGGTTGGGGGCTATGAGGAGGTCTCGGAAGGTGCGGCGAACTAATCATTTTCTCGCCCGCTGCATCGCCTTCAGCCAACCGCATTTTTCTTGCACGAGGAGCTCACAGGAGACGGTCGCGCGGGTGAGGCCGCACCAGAGGAGGGCGGTTTCGCGGTCGCGGTGGTCCGGTTCGCCGGATAGGTCGATGTCTGTCAGAACGATAGCCGGCGCCTGCTGGCCCTTGAAGCGGTAGATGGTCTCGGCCTGGAGGGGGCCAACCGTGTGGACGGCGTTGCCGTCGTCGTCGTATCGGCCGGTGAAACGCCGAACGCCCTTACCGGCGATGCTGCTCAGATCCCGATAAACGGCGGACGACTGCCCCCGCAGGCTGACGATGGCGATCTGTTCGGCCTGAAAGCCCTGACGCATCAATGCGGCGACCCGCCCCTCCAGTTGTTCTCGCTGCTCGGCTTCTGTTGTGTAGGTGAAGACGGCGGGTGTCTGGCCATCCAGGGGGTTGGCCCAGTCCACGTTCTTATCGAGAACCCTATCAATGAAGCGAGCAATGCGGGCAGGTGTCCGAAAGTTACGATGGTTGCTGTAGCGAACAAAGCCCTCCAGCGGTACCGGATCGTTGCCCAATAGGGCCTGCTCGGCGTCTTCCAGCCACAGGCAGCGGTAATCGGGTTTCATGGCGAGCCTGAGCACCTCGTACCAGTCGGGCTTGAAGTCCTGGCCCTCGTCAATGATCAGTACATCAAAGGGCCCGGCCTGATCGGCGATATCCGTCATCTGCTCAACAAGCTCCTCCCAGAATGCGCTGCCATCGGATTCACTGGCTTGCAGGCGGTCCGCATCACCGAAGGACCTGAGCCACTGCCGGCAGTGGCCGTGGAAGTTGTTGACGTTCTCGGTGTCCCCCAGGCGGGTCTGCAGTGAGTCCGCTAAAGGCCGATTGAAACAGACGAGTAAGGGACGCTCGCCATGAGCGATCGCCTGTTCGTAGGCCTCGATGGCCACCAGGCTTTTGCCGGCACCCGCCGCGGCCTGGATGCGCAAGCGCCAGGGGCTGAACTCGAGGGCGGCAGGCAGTTCCTGCAGCGGGCTCGCCAGTCGCTGATAGACCGCCTCATGCCGCTCCGTCGTCCGCGTCATATCCCGCTCGAGCGAGAGCGAATGCATGAGGAAGGCGCGCATCATCTGGGGCGTCTGGTCCTGGCTATGACCGGCGGGCAGTAGCTGTTCCACCCGCGTAGCGAACGCCTTGTCGGCCCGGGCATCGACGATGCCTTCAATAGAGAGGCCGGCGGCATTCACGCGCTCAACACGATGCTCCGGGCAGTAGAGTAGGGATGAGACGGTGACCGGCGGCAGGTCGGCGGCCTTTAACGCCTGCAGAAACAGCTCCCGCGAGCGGTGCATCTGCTCAATTACCGATTTCGGCTGCGCCTGGCCGGCGTAGCGGATACCGAGGTCGTCTTCCGCCTCCTGCAATGCCCCGTTCTTTTGCTCAATCAGCAGCACGTCGCCGGATTGATTGACGATCACGAAGTCGATCTCGCCGAATGCCTGCCGGCGGAGAGTGAGGTGGGCGACATGGCGGCTATAGAAGACCGTGTAATCCGCAGAGAGCTCATCGGCGAGGCGCTGCAGCGTGGCCAGTTCGGCCTCCGACGCACCACCGAGCCGGAGTTCGGCGATATTGGTGGGCATGACCCGCGCCTTTCCTGGTGACATCCTTGATCCCTTTCTGTCCCAACTATGGCAATGCCTTCAACCTTGAGCCTGCAGCCAGCCAGAGCGCAAGGGTCCAGAGAATTCGGCTAGACCCGGGTCAGAGCGCATCCAACCCGGATCGCACTTGGCAGCGTCTCGAGTCGCTGTCCCTCCAGGTTATATCGGCGTGCGTGGTCCGGGGTGTAGTTGATGATGAACCCGGTCACCGGACCGTACAGCGGGACGCCCTCGGGTGCGTGGGCCTGGCAATAGGCAACAAAGCCTTCGATGGGCAGGTCTCCGGGGAATCGGAGTAGCCGTCGCGCCGGAGCGTTGATGAACCCAGCCATTGCCGTGGAGCCCGGGCGACTGCGCGCAGTGGTCCAAATGGCATGGGGCTGGAAGTTAGCCCGATATTCCGCTTCGGCCCGCGCCGCGATCGTATCGCGGGTTGCGCTCGCGGCATCATTAATCATCGAGACAGACACCCTCAGTGCCTCGGCAAGACGGACCTTGAGGTCGCCGTAGGGCGGCGTCCCATCCCGCACAAAGCCATCAAGCCGCCGCAGCGCCTTACTGGGGTTATGCGGGCTCAGCCGCTGTCCGAGCTGTCCGCGCGAGAGCTCGAGCACGGCCATGCGATCGTGGAGGAGCGGCTCCAGGGAATTGCGCTCAGGCTTTGGCATCGGCCCCGATGTCGGTTGTTTGATCCGATGACTGGGTGACGCCAGCAGCCAGCCGGAAGAAGTAGAACGCTTCACCGACCTGTTGGCAGTGGTAGCCATGGATTCGACGGGCGAGCAGCGCGCTGACCCTGGCATAGACGCCGGCTTTGCGTGTGCTGTTCGCCTCAATAATGAAGTAGCTTGGCCGGGCCCGATTGATCCAGCCGTTCAGGCGTCCGCGCACTTCACGCATGAGCCGGAAGGCGTTGACGCCGGTATCAATATCGTCGAATAGCTCAATGCCGGGCACAAAGTCCTCCCACTTCTCGAACAGGTCCCGTTCGCGATAGAGATCGTAGAGCGCCCCGCGACCGGCGATGTACCCATCCGTCAAGGCGAGGGTGACATGGTGTGCCTCGCGGAGGACGAGGACATATTCGAACCCGTCGACCGTGAATTCGTGGCGCTCGATGGATGGCATACCGGGCATGGTGTTGCCTCCTTGGTGGTAAGGCGAGAGGACAAGAAGATCCCTCGAAGATTGCAATCTCACACTAATGGAGGCAGCCGACAGATTTCGTCGGAAAGGGTTACAAGGGCGCGTCAACGAAGGTGAGATCGCCTACGACGCAAGACGTCGGGGTGAGTCTTAACCTGGTGATTTCAGTTATTTAGACCGAGCGGCGCGGCTCAGAAATCGTTAGAGCCTCTGGGGGCGCCGCTGCACGAATCGAGGCGGGTTGGGTGCTGGGCTAATTCGTTACCCGCGCAAATGGCGATGGTTGACCGGATGAGTCAGGCATACAGTACCCTCGCCGTAAACGGCCAAGGAATCGGTCATGTACGACATTATCGGCGATATTCATGGACATGCCAGTCGGCTGGAGCAGCTGCTCGAGCGAATGGGTTATGAGCGGGATGCTGACAGCTGGCGCCATCCAGACCGCCAGGCCATCTTTGTTGGCGACTTCATCGACCGTGGGCCGGAGCAGATTGAGACTTACCGCCTGGTGCGCGCCATGATCGATCGCGGTGCCGCGCTTGCCGTCATGGGGAATCACGAGTTCAACGCCGTCGCCTTCAAGACACCGGACCCGGCGCAGCCGGGTGAGCGCCTGCGACCACATACTGACAAAAACCGGAAACAGCATTCCGCTTTCCTGGACCAGGTTGGCGAAGACAGCGCCCTCCACGACGAGATGATCGCCTGGTTCAAGACCCTGCCGTTGTTTCTGGATCTGCAAGGGCTGCGGGTGGTCCATGCCTGTTGGCATGACGACTCCTTCGAGACCCTGCGTCCTTTGCTTGACCACCGGCAGTGTCTGGTTGACGAGGCCTGGGTCGATGCCGCCTGCGAGGGCACCGACGCCTACAATGCCGCGGAGACGCTGTTAAAAGGCCTCGAGATCCCGCTTCCTGACGGCGAAAGCTTCCTCGACAAGGAGCGGAACGAGCGCCGCCACATCCGAACACGATGGTGGCAGCGGGGCGGAGGTACCTATCGCTCAGTCGCCATGATGGATGAAACGACGCGGGCCACGTTGTCCGATGACCCGGTGCCCGATCATGTCCTGCCCGGGTATACGGACGATAAACCTGTCTTCGTCGGGCACTACTGGCTCCGCGGGACCCCTGAGCCCATGAGTGACCGGGTAGCCTGTCTGGACTATACCGTCACCGAGCCGGCGCCGACGGGAAAGTTGACGGCTTATCGGTGGGACGCCCAATTCATAATCAATAGCAATCGGTTTGTTTGGGTTTGAGTGGTTATGAGGGTCGGGCTGTATTGAGTAGCGGGTATATACGGCAGCTGATTATTTCGATCGGTGGGTACAGTGCAGCGATTGATAATTCGGCAGCGCGTCTTGTCCTCAACGCCATACCCAATCGCATACCGAATCAGTTCGCACTTTGTTGCGAGGGCATGGTTTTAACCGGTGAAGAAATGCAAGCTCCTGAGACCGTGCCACCGTCTCCGATACGTTGTACCTGTTGGGCAAGGAATCAGGCCGCCGGATGTGGCGCAGATAATCAATCGCTGACTAACCGTTCTCACGCAGCAGCGCATGGGGGACGCGGTAGCCCTGGCCGGACGCTCCGCACGTCACAGTACAGGTCACCTTATTGACCCGATCGACGCGGGCGGTGATCAACCTGCCCTTTGGCGTTGTAAAGCAGACCGACTGCCCCTTGTAGAATGCCTCTGCCGGGTTGGCCGGTGGCTTGCGATGGGCTCCGTTGAGATCCGTGTCCGTCACACCGGCGCTCGCTCTAGCCTGACTAAAGGCCCGCTCTAACTGCCGGATTCCGTCCATAAGGCGGTCGCGCCCAAGCGCATCGTAGAGATCGCCCACCGCCTTGTAGAAGGCGGCATTGTGGACGCT
>Ga0102927_1000332_pt1 | contig 10833 bp, 4 predicted proteins | sample SalPon1_A_H2O_MG_FD_78208 | JGI IMG/M metagenome (GOLD analysis project Ga0102927, IMG submission 78208) | Salt pond water microbial communities from South San Francisco under conditions of wetland restoration - Salt Pond MetaG R1_A_H2O_MG | ecosystem: Environmental > Aquatic > Non-marine Saline... | reverse complement strand
TTTTTTTTTTTTTTTTTTTTTTTTTTTTTTTTTTTTGTTTTTTTTTTTTTTGTTTTTTTTTTTTTTTTTTTTTTTTTTTTTTTTTTTTTTTTTTTTTTTTTTTTCTATGCAGTTGTACTGCCCCAACCTTACGAGCTCTGCTATCTGTTGGGGCATAATATTGTTTTTGTATATTTTTTATTTGAATTATTAATATTGATTGATTGATTCACCCACAGAATATGCCCTTGATAAATGGTCTTTGGCCTCTGTTGCGTTCTTATAAATGGTCTTTGACCAGTATCACTGTTCTTTAAATTTAATTTGTTTCTTTTCTATTTCTTCTTTGCTTTTCGGATTTTGTATGGCCCTTATAATATTTATATTTTCCTGAACTGTAATATTGCTAGTTCTGCAGTTATTGCTATTACTATTGTTATTACTGCTATAATTATTTACAGTAGATGCTTGAATGTCTGTATAAAACCTATGTACTTAATCTTTTCGGTTTATGACCTCCTTTAAAATGTGGGCTTCTAGAGCCTATATCAAGTTGTATTTGTACTCTTATAAATTATTTTTACAGAACTTTAATTAATTTATTCGATGAAAAATATTTACTATTAAAATTAACTTAAACGTTGATGTTAACCGTTTTGTTTCCTTTTCTAGGTTTGAATGGGAAATCGGTGATGCAAAGATTGCGATTGGACAGAAAAACTGCCCTTGTAACAGGAGCTGGCCAAGGCATCGGGCGAGCTTTCGCGCATGCTCTCGGTGAAGCAGGTAGGGCTCGTTAAAATAATCTTGAAATAATATTCGTGAGAGGTAGTTAGAGGAGTGGGGGAGTGTGAGGGTATCAAACACCTCTTTATAAAAAAAATGTTAAAAGTATAATTATAGCCTATAAAAAAAACATTGAGCGCCAAAAATAGTTGTATATATAACTACAATATATGCGAGATTGGAAAAATCCCTCTGAATGAACGCAAGGAATACTTAGCAGCTGAAAGCTATCAAAATTTATAAATTATGGGTATTTAGGCTTAAAAATCACTTTCTGGAGTTTCAGATCTCTTATTCCAGACAAATATCTCTTGACTCCTTCTATTATTTCAATCCTCCTTCGAGTCCTCGCTATGGAGGACTCAAACACTGTATAGTATAATACCTCATATTCCAACCCTTAATGGGAGTATTGAAAGTCCTAAAGCTGAACTGGCCAGCCATGACAAAAAAAAGAGAGAAAAAACAGCTGTGCTCATTCACAGTAGCAACAATCGTATATTGTTATTTTTTATTTCTTGGTTTTAGATTTTATGTGATTTTAGGTTAGTTTCAATTTTTTCTTTGCTTTTAGTGTCAAAAACGCCTTGTTTTATACAAGCGAAATATCTGCGTCGGTTTAGTTTGTTTTTTCTTCTACTGGTCCTCTTTATCTTGAGATTTTTTTCTCTCTTTGTTTTTGTAATGGGAGTACTCACTGAGTGGGAGTAATAATTTTGTAATGGGGGGTCTCAAGGCGACAGCTCTTCCCCCCTGGCGTTACGATTTGGCTGACAGTTGATTAGGCAGATCTACAAGAACAACTTTGACAAAATGAAGTTCCCTTTCTTATTAAACTTTTTGCGACATTACTCTATGATTAGTTGTTTTGAAGGAGAGTAGGCATTGACAATTCAAGAAACATTAGCTTTAAAGCAATAAAGGATTAGCTTTAAGTGATTCGTTTTTAGTCTTACACTCTGAGTAATCATCAAGGGCATATCCAGGGGTTGTGGTAAAGGACTTGACTTCCCTCGCGAAGTTTTTGTCCGACTAATATTAGAGTAACAAAAACACATGTAAGCAACTTTTTGTTTCATTTTGTCAAGTTGTTTTGTGAGCATGGATCAGACGAGTCATTATTGTTTCCATATAAGATAACCGTAAATAACACTGTGGTTTTTGGTTCTATGTTTGAATGTGGATAATCGTAGTTGCAGCGTCAGGTGCAACCTATATAAGAGAGAACTCTAGCCCATAGTAACCGAAAATTTAAAACATGCTTTGAAAAAAAACTATAAAGTGAGAAAGAATCTTCATTTGAAGCTGAGTCAGGATAATTATTATTTAGTGATAATTTACAGATAATTATTTTTTGAATAATTTTAATGGTAAACGTTTATTGTGAAAACGATTTGTGGGAGTTTTGATAAACAACCTAAAATCCCCATTGGAACGAGCGCAATTGGAATCATCATAGCCGTTAGCTCATATAAGTGAATTACAATCCTTCATTTTGAGCAACAAGGAAAATCACTTTTGCATGAGAAACAGTGATGTTTCTTCTTTTTCGTTTTTTTTCTTCACCGCTAGTGGGGCACTGGAACATGACAAAGAGTCGCTTAAGGACTAATTTGAAAGCTAATTTTTAGATCTACCTCCTTTTTCTAAGCAATACGTGTAAAGGATGCCCAATAAAGGGCTTTGTGAGAAAGTGTACTTGCTATTTTTGGGCAAAGTCTGTTACCACAGAGAGTCTTGACCTCTATGCTCTTTACTCGAGGGAAAGCACCTTAGACACTTGACAGTCATAACTGTAAATACACAGTAGGTGGAATCTAGTGAAGAGCGATCCATGGGCTATGGTAGCCGAAATTTTAACGGCAGGTTTTTGAAAGTACTGTCTAGTGATGAATATTTTTCATATAATACTTTTTTTAAAATAGAAATTCTTTGAGCTAAAAGGTAATTTGTAATTACGATGTCTAATTGTGTAATCACAGCTCAAAAATTACATATTTTTCAGAATAAAGAAGGGGCTGTGAAGGGTATAGATACCTTGAGAGCAGACCTATGTAGTAAGAGCGACACAAGTTTCATTACTGTCTGCCACTCTGCCCGATAATTCCATAACTTATCAAAATACTTTTGTATATATCTGAACACGTGTTTTATGTAGGCTTGATATCCTAAAAATGACAGTTTTCTTGATTTAAAAACTTGATTTTAAAACACGACACAAAAGGCCATTTGCATGAAAAATACAGGAAATCATAGATAAATTTGTAAAAGTCTTCAGTTTTAAGGAACGGTGTTCTAAAAACATCCAATTATACCCCGCCCAATAACCATTCTTCAATCTTTTAGGTGCTCAAGTGGCAGTGGTGGATATAGATACCTTAAGAGCAGACCGTGTTCGAAGAGAACTAATTTCTAAAGGGATCAAAGCCATTTCTATTCAGGTGAGACTAATACTACTACTACTACTACTAAAACATCACCGCAGTAACAAGCCACCTGAGGTCAACACAGCTACGCACTCTCTTCCTCCTCCATCCTAATTTATCCCAAACCTTCCTCTTTACAACCTCCCAGGAAGTTTCCATTTCCTTTAACATTTTTTTTAAAAGATCCTCCCACCCTAAGAAAAAGGTCAGTCTTCGGCAAACTGTCATCCTTCATCAACGAAACCCGCCCTAGCCATCTCAACCTTTCAATCCTTATAGCCCTAGAAAGCGGGATTTAACCACACTTTAAATAGAAAAACTAGAAGCTGTTGCTTTGCTAAAGATTCAGTGCCAAAATTTGTCAGTTCAAGAATGGAACTGAATTTATACTGTCGTATTGGGGCTACTGTGAAATTTATCCCTATTTATCCTCCATGCCACTTTAATTACTTTAAACATATTTGAATTAATCTCATGCTCTCTAAAATACTCCGCCTGAATCAGCTAAAAACTATTACTCGCTTGGTGCTTTTAGAAAAATTTCAAAATATTTTCTGGATAGTCTTTTTTAATTTTCTAAATTCTTATATGTTTATTTTTTTTAATTTTGGCGCGCAGTTAGTGTCTCCAAGATAACTTGGGAGTGGACGTTCTTATTGCTGATGCATATGAGACTTTGCTTTCCGATTGGTTTGGTGGGTAGTCAGGGGAGGATGGCTTCTTTTCATTTTCCTGTATAAGGTATTTTTTCACCTTTTTGATTTTTTTTTTTCTCCCTGCATTCCAAACCATAGAGCCCTGAATATAAGCATTTACTTACCTTTATTTTTCATTAGTGTTTATTTATTGTATGCTAATGCATATCTATCTACCCATCCCTCTATTTATCAAATTTGAACAAAAGGCTCATTATGTTTGAAAATTGAGGTCCAAAATTGTTCTGAAAAAAAAAAATGTGAATTCCAAGACACATCATGTAAAAAACCATAAAATTCTTAGAACACTCCCAAAATGGCTCGTAAAGTCCTAATGGTCTCAGGTCACGTTTTTGGGGCTAGGCACTGTTGTAATTCTATTTAACATAAACTAACAGCAATTATGTATAGACTAACTTTGAAAATTTTGAAGAACAACTTTGCCTTTCTTTTAAAATATTAAGCGGATTTTTATTATTTATCGTTCTGGAGTTATGGCTCCAGAACGATAAATAATAATTATCTTATAGATAAATAAATAATTATAACATATAAATAAATAATTATAAACCAGAACGATAAATAAATAATTATATTTATTCTTCCCAGATTATCGTCCCAAAAATTAAACTTCATTCTTCCTCAAAATGAACTTTTTGGAATGAGCCCTGAAACAGTACAAGTACCAAGGAACCATGGAGGGGGCAGTGAAGGAAGGGAAATTCTTTCTTGATACTAATATGAAGGGCCCCTGAGAAAAAACCATGGTATTGTAATGTGTTTTTATATGTTTTGCAGAAAAACTCCTTCAGAAATTTTACTAGGGCAAAAAAATTCTTTGCATTGCAGTCTAAAAAGAAAAATTCGTAGCTCGCTGAAATGGCATTTAGCTTTAGCAAATATTTTCAAAAATGAATTTAAATACTGTATATTTTTATATGTGTTTAGTTAAAGGTCTTTCTTTAACGAACGTAATCATACAATGAGGGAACCAGACCCCGTTGCCCTAAACCAGCATTCTTAAGATTATGTGTTTACTTTTTCCCCTTTTAAAATTTGTTTAGGTGTTAGACAAAAGCCCCTCCCAATAGCCGAACTCGGTTACAAAATAAACTTATACCCTCTTAAGTATGAATTAATTGTTACGCCAACTCATTTGTGCCTTTCTTCACATCAATTTTCAATGCTGAGTTGTAGTGTGTGATTTTTGTTTAAATGTATGATTTTGTCTAAACACCTAAACACCTGGTGTCTAGGTGTCTAAACACCAAGCTGACACATAAATGTGTCAGCTTTTTGTCTAAAAATCCGAATTTTTTCATGCTTTGACCGACTAGTGGCACGGGGTAACGTCGTTTAATCAAGCTCAAATTCCAGAAAATCTCAATATCTGGAAAGGAAAAATCTATTGTGGGGTTCAGAAGAACAAAATTCCGATATCAATTTTTTGCGGTCACCCTAAGGAACACAGAAGAACCAATCAGATTTTAAAAAGGTCGTTATAGTTGTTAATGATTATTGTTATGGTTTTTACTGTTATGTTTAATTTTTGTTATTGTTGTTATGGCTTTTTAAAGGTTGCCAGGTTGTTATGTGACAGCCTTTTGTGATACACACTTAAGAAAGCATTTGATTGGCTTGCAAAATTACGTCACAAACGTAAAACAGCGCAGTAAAAGCTTAGCGGGGAAATATAAAAGTATAATCGCTCCTCTTTGGTTGAACTGCTACAACCATACGCATATTGTGAAGCCCGAGAGGTTTTCGATGTCTCTTTGGTAGAAATTAAAGCTTGGCTACATGGGTTTCCTGTAGAACTGAAATGAACCGAAAAGATTAAAAAATAATTAAAACCTTTTATAGGAAAATGAACTTAAAAAAAAACAAAACAAGAAAAACTTTTTCGTAAAAAGTAATAGACGTCTGTATGCTTTGGCTTCACATCCGGAATCCTGTATCAATGGAAAAAAGGGGAAAAAAGTACTTATTTTTGTTCTTACTTTATTCCCTTTCATATTCATTCTTCTCTTTATTTTTCTATTTCCCCCCTTTTTACTCTTTTCTTTTTATGTGACAACAAAAAGGTTTCCTAATATAAAGTTGAAATATTTGGACATTTATTATTAATTGTACAAGAAAGTTTTTGTTTTCCCAAGTTATTACAAGTTTTAAAATTTTTCAATATTTTCTTTTTTTGTTGTAAATAGAAAGACAGTACAGTCTGTGAAATTACTTATGAACTTTGTATATAATTAAAGTGAAATTTTTAATATGGCAGTTAAATTTAAAGCCAACAATTTTTGCGCATAAATAATGGTAATAAATGTCCGAATATTTAGGCTTCATATCTAAAACCCTATATCAGCAGAAAAAAGGGGAAACTATAAGAAGTGAAACTTATTTCTGTTCTTATTTTTTCCTCTAACATTTTTTTCTTCTCTTTATTTTTTATTTATTTCCCCTTTTTTCCGTTGATAGAGGCTTCTAGATATGAAGCTGAAATATTCAGAAGTTTATTATTATTATTTTTTTTTTAATTTGACGATCGTATTAAAAGTTCTCCCATTTTTGAGTATTTTTATTTCATTCAATTATAAATGGACGTGCAGTATAGCCTAAGAAATTATTTGTCCGTCTTTTTCTCAATTCAATTGTACTCATCAAAAATAACAGATTCAATAAACTTGACTTAACGAACATTGAGTGTTGAGTTCAGTTCCGTTGAGTGTTTCCGTTGAATTTTATTTACAACCAAATTGATTGTAATGCATATTTGTTCTATCGACTTCACGTGATTATTTTAAATGCATTAACGTTTACATTGCAGATGATGAAAATAATATCAAAGATGTTATTTGAACAAAAAGATGATGTTACTTAATTGATGATGCAGTTTCAACTATGATGTAATTACAATTGATGATGACGTTATTTAGAAAAATCTGACATAATTTCAGAACTATGTTATTTGAAAAATAAATAGCGCTTAATTTTGATTAAAAAACACAAATAGCCTGTGCCCACGCCTTACGGACACCCTGTAGAAGAAAGTAGGGGACAAGTCTCCGTTGATCTACTATTTGGTTATCTAAGTGTGTCCTATATGAATAATCTATTTTCGGGTATTGTTTCAGTTTTCTAATGCGCTATTTAATAACGTTATCTAATCCGTTATCTAAATGCGACCTATAGATAGATAGATGGATAAGTGTATTTCAAAAACCCATGGGCCATATACACACAAAAATATAAATAAATAACAAACAAGCAAGGAAATTAACAACAGTACGAATTACAAACACGCACAAAAAAACAGAATTCAACGCGAAAAGTGCCTAATCTAACAAGAAAAGAGATTAGTCATATAAAACTTTTTCTTCTTATTAAGGATTTATCTATATACACTCCCACTCGAAATATTGTGGTTGGGTTACAATTTTGCAGAATACCCGGAAGCATCAAATTAATCCCATGCAAATAAATTGCAAATGCGACCTATATGATTAATCTGTTTTCGGGTGTTGTTTCAGTTTGCATCTTGTCTTCCGTAGTTCTGTAAATAAGAGTTAAAAAATGTGAATGTATATTTAGGCTTCATATCTAAAAGCCTATATCAATAGAAAAAAAAAGGGGGGGATAAGAAGTAAAACTTATTACCGTTCTTATTTTTCCCCTGTTATATTTATTTTTCTCTTTATTTTTTATTTATTTCCACCTTTTCCCGTTGATAGAGGCTTAAAGATTTGAAGCTGAAATATTCGGACGTTTATTATTATTTGTTCATTTTTTTTTTCAAATTTCACAATCGTATTAAAAGTTTTTCCCATTTTTGAATATTTTTATTTCATTTTAATTATAAATAGAAGTGCTGAAATTATTTGTTGGTCTTTTTCACTTATCCATCTTCTATGGTCTATATGCTTCAGATGGGTTTGTCCACTAAGAGAAGATCCAAGAAGGCACTGAACATGCTCTACGTGTCACATGCGTTTGGTATGACACAATGAACGAAAAAAAAAAACACAATGAAGCATTTAAAAAAAAGAGAAAAAAAAAGGAATCACATTCCAACTCATTAAAAGAATTACCAATTTGTTTTAAAACAGCTTCATTTTTAGGCCGACATAACAAATAAGGAGGATGTCGATCGTATGGTAGATCAAGTAATAAGCGAATGGGGTGCACTTCATATTGCTTGTAATAACGCTGGGGTTAACTTGAACTCTGCCAGTAAGGATACAACCTTAGAAGAGTGGGATCGAACTATGAATGTCAATTTGAGAGGAGTTTTCTTATGTTGCCAAGCCGAAGGTCGAGCTATGATGAAACAGGGTAAGAAATGTAACGTCTTAGAAAATCATTGTATAATTCGTATAATTGTATAATTCGAAATTTAGCCTTTTTTGAAGAAAGCCAGAGCATTCTTGCTGTAAAAAATAATTTTTTAGCTCCCGACTGGTATTTATCACGCAATGACCATGTTGGCTATAATTTTTCCAAAGCTAAAACAGGAACCTGAAAATGTTTATAAACAGCCGCAATATTTGTCTTTAAGTTCGATCCAGTTTATGAACATAGCACGGCAGCCTTTTGAACTGGGGAAATATTTACGTTTTTTATTTTAAACCTCGAATGATAAAAAAAGAAAGATAAAAATGGGCAAGTAATGTAAGTTGGCCATAAATAGATCAGTGGTAAACGTAAAGAATATATACATCATATTTAAACGTTGTCATTACTTTTATTCAGTAACTCTTGAAATATAGCAACCCCTGTGTTATATTAAACAAAAAAACAAGTTTTTTTTTCAAACTGAAAGTAAGGAGCGATATTAAAACTTAAAACGAACAGAAATTATTCCGTATATGAAAGGGGCTGTCCCCTCCTCAACGCCTCGCTTATTACGCTAAAGTTTTTTATTGTTTTAAAAAGTAGTGTTGTGAGAAAGAGTCACACTTTACCGTAAAGAGCGAGGCGTTGAGGGAGGGGCTGCCCCTTTCATATACGGAATAATTTCTGTTCGTTTTAAGTTTTAATGTCGCTCCTTACTTTCAGTTAAAAAAAACTTGTTTTTTTATTTAATATCTGAACATTTTTGAATTAATGCAGGTTTTGATTTTAGCTCACCGTACATGAATAATTAAAACGAAATTTGCATATTAATTCTACTTTTTTTTGGCTAAATGACTTTCTCAAAATTTTGATCGGACGATCTTGAGAAAAAAAGGCGGGGGAGCGGGCCTAGTTGTCCCCAAATTGTTTGGTTACTTAAAAAGGGCACTAGCGCTTTTAATTTTATTTACGAACGTTTTTACTAGTTATAAATATACGTAACATACGAGTTAACTTACGTAACGAACTTTTATTTTCGTATATTTTTATTACGTATATTAGGGGTTCGCCCCCCTCTTCACGCTAAAGTTCGAATATTTTTCCAATTAATTAAGAATGACGCCTGAATCACAAAGGCTTTAATTAGAATAAATAGCTCTTATGAAAGTACTAAAAAAACTTTTTATTTATTTTTTTTTTTAAACTAAAAAAAAGACTGAGCAACAGTTTTACTGTTGCTCTTTACTTTCAGTTGAAAAAAATTGTTTTTTATTTAATTTCTGATCATTTTTTAAATAATACTGGAAATTCAGCGCCCCCTTCATGGGAAACTCCCTTCCCCCATGAAAAATTCCTCCATAGAAAGATCCTCCCACTTAAACTTCCCCCTCCCCATCCTCCCACCAGAACCCCCCCCTGAAAATGTCTGTATACTTCCCAATAATCAATACTATATGTAAACAATGGGCAGAGTTCACAACTTGCAACCCTTCCCCTAGGGATTGTGGGGGATTAAGTTGTCTGATGTCTCCCCCACATTAAGTTGTCTCCCCCACAATCCCCAGGGGATTGCAGTTCGTTACCACGAACTGTAGTAAGGAGCGACCCGGCTCAATAGTAACCAAAACTCTAAAAAATGGAATTTTGATACAAATAGTTACATCAAAAGAATCGCATTTTAATGCTGATTTTAAATATAAAAGTTTATCAAGTTTAATCTTACCCATCAAAAGTTACGAGCCTGAGAAAATTTGCCCTATTTTAGAAAATGAGGAAAACACCCCCTAAAAGTCATAGAATCTTAACGAAAATCACACCATCAGATTCAGCGTATCAGAGAACCCTATTTTACAGGTTCCAAGCTCCTATCTACAAAAATATGGAGTTTTGTATTTTTTGCCAGAAGACAAATCACGGATGCGGGACCCAGTGCTCCTAGAATTTTGCGAGAGGGCTCATTCGAACAGTAATGAAAAGTTCTAGTGCCCTTTTTAAGTGACCAAAAATTGGAGGGTATCTAGACCCCCTCCCACGTTTTTTTTTCTAAAAGTCGTCAGATCAGAATTCTGATATAGCCATTTTATTCAGCATAGTGGAAAAACCTTATAACTATGTCTTTGGGGACGACTTACTCCCCCACAGTCCCCGTGGGAGGGGCTGCAAGTTACAAACTTTGACCAGTATTTGTATATAGTAATGTTATTGGGAAGTGTGAAGACGTTTTCAGGGGGATTTTTTGGCTGGGAGGAGGGTTTGAGAAGAGGGGGTTATGTGGGGTAAACTTTCCATGGAGGAATTTGTCATGGGGGAAGAAAATTTCCATGAAGGGGGCGCAGCATTTTCTAGCATTATTTAAAAAAAACAATGAAAAAATAAATATGAAAAAGGTTTTTCAACTGAAAGTAAGGAGTAGCATTAAAACTTAAAACGAACAGAAAATATTACGCATATAAGGGGTTCACCTCGTCCTAATATTTCACTCTTTACGCTAAAGTATTTTTAGTAACTTTAACTATTTATTCTACGGCCTTTGTGATTCAGGGGACAAAATTTAAGCTTTAGTGTAAAGAGCGAGGTATTGACGAGTGGGCGAACCCTCTCATATACGTAATAAA
>Ga0102927_1000331_pt1 | contig 10880 bp, 8 predicted proteins | sample SalPon1_A_H2O_MG_FD_78208 | JGI IMG/M metagenome (GOLD analysis project Ga0102927, IMG submission 78208) | Salt pond water microbial communities from South San Francisco under conditions of wetland restoration - Salt Pond MetaG R1_A_H2O_MG | ecosystem: Environmental > Aquatic > Non-marine Saline... | reverse complement strand
TTATCTAGCTCTAAATCTGTCTCAATGCTGAGATTTTCTCTATGATTAAAGTCAATTCTATCCTTCTTATTGAGTTGAGCAGGTGAAAAAGCTTTATAAAAGCTTTGACTTCCAAGATAGCTTTCGGAACAAAACCCTCCTTTTACGGCTACATATCCCCAATTCCCTTCTCTCAGCTCCTTGATTTTTAATACATCGCTTGTATGCAATTTCAAAACTACGTTTGTAGAGGCTTCAGCACCATTAATTTGAATAGCAGCAGAAAGTGAAGCAACACAGACCAAAGTAGGCGCTTCAAACTGAAGCTCAAGCCCTTGCTGATAGAACTCTATTGCTGTAGAATTGGTTTCATTCTGTAAGCATTGATTTGCAAAATTGAATAAACATAAATCCATAGCACCAGAAATTGGCACTCCAAGAGGCAAGCCAGAATACCGACCGGGGTCTTGCAATGTGGAATACACCCCTGGATGTTTCACGATTACTCCCATAGTCTTAGGTTTTCATTGTTGAATCACGATCAATAGCCTCAAATTTTTCTTTAGTAATTGGTTCAAATTTGACCTTATCACCTGCTGTAAGCCAACAAGGATGATTTTTTCTTGATAAATCGAATAAACGAATAGGACTTCGCCCGATAATTTGCCAACCGCCTGGAGATTCTGAAGGATAAATTCCTGTTTGAGTATCGGCAATACCTACGGATCCTATTGGAATTTTTAATCTTGGATGTGATTTCCTTCTGTGAAAAAGCGATGTATCTAAACCACCTAAATAAGGAAAGCCTGGCAGAAACCCAATAAAGTAAACTGTATAAATCACAGAAGAATGCCGCTGGATAATTTCATCTTTAGTAAGCCTTAAATCATTTGAAAGACTTTCTAAATCCCAAGCGTAATTATCATCATAACATACCGGGATAGTTTTTATTTTCGATTGAAGCGGCTTGTCTAATTCTACCTTAGATATTTGATGATACAGAGATAATTTTTCTTTATAGAAATTATTTATAGTAAAATTGTAAATAATTAGTAATGAATTGTATGTATTGATTACTTGAAGTATTAGTTTACTTTTATTTTCAGTGATAGACGTTTTCAAATTTAATAAGAATTTCAAAAGAGATGCATTGATATCCTCATCAAATTCAATGAGAATAGACGTTTTGTTTACCTGAATTATTCGTGGTTTACGCTCCATTTCTATATCCTATTTTGATCCCTAGTGCACTGAGTTCAGAATTTAAAACTTGAAGGATTTGTTTGGCATTAGGAGTATCACTATGGACGCATATCGTATCAAAATTACACTCCAAAGTTTCACCAGAAAAGGATATAATTTCTTGGTCTAGAACCATGCCTAAAACACGTTTAAAAATAATTTCTGAATTGTATATTACAGCATTGTCTTTAGATCTGGATACTAAACTTAAATCATTAGTATAGGCTCTATCAGCAAAACCTTCATACCATAAATTAATGTGTTTTGGCATAGGGGCTGAAAATTGAACATGAGGAGGACAAAATAAAATAAGAGTCTTGCTCCTTTCTGAGACTACCTCCAATACTAAATCAGCTATATGTCTATGTCGCAGCATATCATTATACAATGCCCCATGAGGTTTGATATGATGTAGCTGAGCATCGTAAGCATCACAAGCTTTTTGAACAAGGTCAATTTGCTTATGTAATTCTTTCTTTAGTTCAGTTTTAGAAATTTTAAGGGATTGCCTGCCAAAATTCATAACATCAGGGTAAGACGGATGGGCGCCGATGTTCACTTTGTGATGTTTTGCTGATTTTACGGCAACTCCTACTGAAACATCATCTCCAAAATGCCCGCCGCAAGCAATATTGCATGATGATATAAGCGGCATAAGTTCATAATCAAACACTCCTCCTTCTCCAAGGTCGCAATTAATGTCAATAGCTTTCATAGTTTTAAATATAAAGAACTCATTAGACTATTGAAAGTTTGGGAGCGATAAATTTTATAAAGCATATCTACCCAAGCCACCCATCACGATCTAAGCTTCTATATTGAATAGCTTCAGAAATATGTGCTCCGTTGATCTGGGCAACGCCTTCTAAATCGGCAATGGTTCTAGCCACTTTTAAAATCCTATCATAGGCTCTGGCTGATAAATTAAGTCGTTCCATAGCTGTTTTAAGTAGGGTTTTGGAGGTCTCTTCTAGTTGGCAAAACTCTTTGATGTGCTTCACATTCATCTGTGCATTGTAATGTACATTTTCAAAATCTTTAAAGCGTTCGGTCTGATGTTCTCTGGCGGTAGTTACCCGCTTCCTAATTTCGACACTACTTTCACCCTTTCGCTCATCACTCAACTTATCAAAGGGAACAGGGGTTACTTCAATATGAATATCGATTCTGTCTAGAAGTGGCCCGCTTATTTTCCCTAGATACCGCTGCATTTCTGCTGGCGAGGAAGAGACTGGAGCATCTGGGTCATTAAAATAGCCTCCTGGGCTAGGGTTCATACTAGCTACGAGCATAAAACTAGAGGGGTACGTCACTGTAAATTTTGCTCTAGAAATGGTTACTTCTCTATCTTCAAGGGGTTGTCTCATAACTTCCAGAACAGTTCGTTTAAATTCTGGCAACTCATCCAAAAACAAAATCCCATTATGAGCCAACGAAATTTCTCCAGGTTGCGGATAGGCACCACCCCCTACCAAAGCCACGTCAGAGATGGTATGATGTGGACTTCGGAACGGTCTTTCTGCCATAAGGCCAACGTTTTCTTTCACTCTGCCCACTACAGAATGAATCTTGGTAGTTTCTAGGGCTTCATACAGACTCATGGGGGGCAGAATACTAGGCAAGCGTTTGGCCAGCATAGTTTTACCAGAGCCTGGAGGGCCTACCATAATAATGTTATGCCCTCCGGCAGCTGCTATTTCCATGCATCTTTTAATAGATTCTTGACCTTTAACGTCTGCGAAATCAAATTCTGGATGGGCTAGATTATTATAAAATATTTCTCGGGTATTGATTTTCGTTGGCTCAAGTGGTTCGTCTTTATCAAAAAAGTTAATGACTTCGCTAATACTTTCTACACCATAAACATCAAGATCATCTACAATAGCTGCCTCTTTCGCATTTTGCTTGGGTAAAATAAAACCCTTAAATCCTTGTTCCCTAGCTTTAATCGCAATAGGTAATGCCCCTTTAATAGGTTGTAAACTACCATCTAAAGATAGTTCCCCCATAATTATATACCTATCAATCTCATCAGACTTGATTTGACTAGAAGCAGAAAGAATGCCCAGTGCTAATGTCAAATCGTAAGCAGAACCCTCTTTGCGCATATCTGCTGGAGCCATGTTGATGATGATTTTTTTACCAGGGAATTTGAAGCCGTTGTTCTTTAGAGCTGCTTGAATTCTAAAACTACTTTCGCGAATAGCATTATCGGGCAGACCTACAAGGTGGTAGCCTATGCCCTTTTCCATATTAATTTCGATGGTAATAATTTCAGCATCTACTCCAAATACTGAGCTTCCAAAAACTTTAATAAGCATAATAAATTGGTTAGTGGTTAACTAGCCTAAAAATATACTTTTCAGATTAACTCAGAAGGAAACATCAGTTTTTAAATTCAATAACTGTATTGAGAAACTAAGACATAAAAAAAAGCTTCAGAAGATTTCTGAAGCTTAAATATTTTATCAATATCAATTTAAGATTTATAGTACTTTAATAAAGCTGTAGTAGAAAGATCATGCTTGTGTTCTATTTGAGCAGACTTAATGTCCTTTAAGGTGGATTTGGCAAGTTGTTTTCCAAGCTCTACACCCCACTGGTCATAACTAAAAATATTCCAAACAACTCCCTGAACAAAAATCTTATGCTCATACATAGCGACAAGTTTCCCCAAGGATTTTGGAGTGAGTTGGTTTATTAAAATAGACGTGGTAGGTTTATTGCCATCAAAAACTTTAAAAGGCAACAGCTTTTGGATTTCATCTACCTCTAAACCCTGACTTTCTAATTCCTTATGCACTTCATCTTTGGATTTTCCTTTCATCAAAGCTTCAGTTTGTGCAAAATAATTAGCCATCAATATATCATGGTGATTCTTATTTCCATTTAAAGAAGTTTTAAAACCAATAAAATCAGATGGTATCAGTTTAGTCCCTTGATGAATCAATTGAAAAAAGGCATGCTGAGAGTTGGTACCAGGTTCACCCCAAACGATGGTTCCAGTTTGGTAGTTCACTTTCACACCTGCTCTATCTACACTTTTTCCATTGCTCTCCATGGAGGCTTGTTGGAGATAGGGTGCTAATTTCTGAAGATACTGCGTATATGGTATAATAGCTTCACTTTCTGCGCCTATAAAATTATTGTACCATATTCCAAGTAAAGCTAGGACTACGGGGATATTACTTTCAAAATCAGCAGTTTTAAAATGCGTGTCCATGGCTTCAGCCCCATCCAGTAAACTTTGAAAATTATCAGAGCCAATACTTACTGCTATGGAAAGTCCTGCAGCACTCCACAAGGAAAAGCGTCCCCCTACCCAATCGTACATAGGGAAGATATTGTTTATATCAATGCCGTAATCTTCTACTGCAGAAATATTGGTAGAAACTGCTACAAAATTATGTTTCACATCAGCTTGGGCGGCTGATTTCAAAAACCAATCTCTTACTGTATTAGCGTTGGTCAAGGTTTCTTGCGTAGTGAATGATTTGGAAACGATTAAAAATAAGGTGGTTTCGGGATTGAGGTGTTTTAGAGTTTCTAACACGTGGTCACCATCTACATTCGAGATAAAATGAGGTTGGATGTCTTTTTGATAATAAGCCAAAGCATCAACAATCATTTGCGGGCCTAAATCTGAACCGCCAATGCCTATATTGACGACATCGGTAAATTTCTTACCAGCATAAGAGAGGCGTTCACCAGAGTTGACCTGATCGGCAAATGTTTTTATTTTAGACAATACGGACTGTACATCTTCAAAAACAGCTTTGCCATTCACTTTAGCTGAACTAGATTCAGAAGTTCTTAAAGCAGTGTGTAGTACAGATCTCCCTTCTGTCTCATTAATTTCGTCACCGTCAAAATAGCTTTCAATTGCAGTGTTTAGTTTAGCTTCATGAGCAAGGTTAATCAATTCTTGAAACACCTCTTGGTCTATTAAATTTTTAGAAAAATCGACGAGAATATCATCGTCTTGTAGTGAAAAATCAGAAAACCGATTAGGATTGGATTCAAATAAATGTTGGAGATTAAACCCTTTAGCAGAAAGTGATTCTAGCTGTTTCCAAGATTTGAAATGAAGTGGGGATAAGGAGTCTAAAGCCATTTAGTAAAGTTTTAAAACATTGCGTTTATAATGATCTATAAGACCATCTATTGGTCTTCTGATGATGTTGCCGATGTCTAGATGGTAACGCTTAGCAACATCCCTTATGATATCTTCAGAAAAGAAAGCTATGGAGCCTATGAAATGAATAGGCACATTTTGAGCTTGCTTATAGCACATGACTCTACGCTCTATAAATTTTTCCATCCCCTCATGGATAAGTTTATAAAAGTACCCATTACGCTCTTCAGAAGTGAAAATAAATTCAGCAAAAGACGCTAAATAGGTGTTGGGATTGTCCTCTTTATAAACATTACGCTTGATGGAATCAGCATCTAAATTATAGCGCTTTTCAAATTCTCTGCTCATATCATCCCCCATAAATCTGTAGTAGTAATCGCGAATCAAGCGTTTGCCAAAATAATTGCCACTAGCTTCATCCATAAGGATATAGCCAAGAGACTCAACCTCCATGTGAACTTTTTCACCATCAAAATAACAGGAGTTTGATCCAGTTCCTAAAATACAAACAATACCTGGCTCTGATGTTGCAGCAAGTGCAGCAGCCACCATATCTTCATCTACATTTATCTCAGCTTTATCAAAAAATTCATCAAGTATTGTTCTGAGGTTTTTCTCAGGAGTAGGTGTACCACAACCAGCTCCATAAAAATCTACTCTTGTCACTTTATGTGATATTTTTTTTAGATCCTCATTTTCTTCTAAGCGAGCCTTCAAAGTTTTTGGTTTAAAAACTGCTGGATTGAGACCTTTTGTTCTTGTTTTTAGTTCAACTTCACCTTGATTGTTTAATAAAATCCAATCGCATTTTGTTGATCCACCATCTGCTATGATTATCATAAGATTTAGTATAAGTTAAAAAAGAAAAAGCTTATTTCATAGGGAGAAATAAGCTTTTTAAAGAGTGTTGTCTTAAAGTTTAGCAACGTGTAGAGCTAAATCAATAAGTTTTGAAGAGTAACCGTATTCGTTATCATACCAAGCTATTAGCTTAAAGAAGTTATCGTTTAAAGCTATGCCAGCATTAGCATCAAAATTTGAAGTAGCTTCTTCAGACACAAAGTCTTGAGAAACAACTTCATCTTCGTAATAGCCAAGAACTCCTTTCATAGGCCCATCAGCTGCAGCTTTCATAGCAGCTTTTACTTCCTCGTAAGTAGCAGATTTTTCTGTTCTTACAGTGAGATCAACTACAGAAACATCCGCAGTTGGAACGCGGAATGCCATTCCTGTCAACTTCCCTTCTACGTCTTTTAATACTTTACCTACCGCAACGGCAGCTCCTGTACTGGCAGGTATAATGTTGTTTATCGCACTTCTTCCTAATCTAAATGCTTTAGCAGAAGGAGAATCTACTGTGAATTGTGTAGATGTAGCTGCGTGTATTGTCGTCATCAAGCCTTCTACTATACCAAAGTTATCATTGATTACTTTTGTCATAGGTGCAAGACAGTTGGTGGTGCAAGAAGCGTTGGAAACAACTGTATCTTCTGCTTTTGCATCTTTCTCATTTACTCCCATAACAAACATAGGAGCAGTTTTGGATGGGGCAGAAATCACAACTTTTTTAGCACCAGCATCTATGTGAGCAGACGCATTGTCTTTTTCTTTAAAGATTCCTGTACATTCTAAAATAATTTCAGCGCCTACTGCATCCCATTTCAATTGTTTAGGGTCTCTTTCAGCAGTGATTCTGATAGACTTACCATCTACAACAAGATGGCCATCCTTTACTTCTACAGTTTTATTGAATCTTCCATGAACAGAATCGTATTTCAACATATAAGCTAAATGATTTACATCTAGTAAGTCGTTGATACCGACAACTTCTACGTTGTCATTTTCCATTGCTATTCTGAATGCAATTCTACCAATACGGCCAAAACCGTTTATTCCTATTTTTGTCATAAGTATTGAATTTAAAAATTTAGTTATTAAGTCGATACAATATCTGCTACTCTTATGAGATCTGTATCCAATATTTTTTTGATGTTTATAGCTGTATCAAATGGTACGTGAACAATTTTTTTGTGCTCAATACCTACCATAATGTTGGATTTACCTTCTAGCAGAGCATCTACTGCACCTACGCCAAGCCTACTCGCTAGTACTCTATCAAAACAGCTTGGAGACCCACCTCGTTGTATATGACCTAATACAGTAACTTTCACTTCATAATCTGGTAGGTTTTCTTGAATAGATTCTGCTACTTTTGTGATATTCTTCCCTATCTGGTCTCCTTCAGAAACTACGACTATACTAGAGGATTTTCCAGTTTTTCTGCTTTTATCTAAAGATTCTATCAACCTATCCACACCCAAATTTTCTTCAGGAATAAGAATTTCTTCAGCACCAGCACCTATACCACTATTCAGGGCTATATCGCCAGCATCTCTTCCCATAACTTCTACGAGAAACAGTCTATCATGAGAACTTGCAGTGTCTCTAATTTTATCAATAGCTTCTATCACGGTATTAAGGGCAGTATCATAACCAATCGTATAATCTGTACCATTGATGTCGTTATCAATAGTTCCAGGAATACCGATAATGGGCATATCAAATTCTTTACTGAAAACTGAAGCTCCTGTAAACGTCCCATCACCACCTATCACTACTAAAGCATCAATCTGTCTAGCCTTTAAGTTTTTATAAGCGAGTTCACGGCCTTCTTTAGTCATGAATTTTTTAGACCTGGCAGACTTTAAAAATGTCCCCCCCCTATTTATAGTGTTTTTTACATCTCTTGGCCCTAACTCAATAAATTCATTCTCTATAAGGCCCTGATATCCTCTATAAACCCCATTACATTCAAGTCCTGAGTAGGATGCATTTCTAACAACAGCTCGTATCGCTGCGTTCATTCCCGGCGAATCTCCACCAGAGGTTAAAACTGCAATTTTGTTCATCGTTTTATTCATTTAAATTCAAATATATTTTAAAAATAATCCTCTCACTAATTTATTTTTCGACTAAAACGATTTCGACTAGTAAACATTACTAGGTTTTTATGAAAATTGCCAAAAAATCATCTAACTATCAAAATTTTATATTCCCAAGGCTCAAAATTATGAATCTGATCAATTTTTAATTCAATTTTTTCAGAAGTCATATAATCTTCAAAATTACCTGAAGCAGAAACTTGAAATTCCTGATAGTCATCTGTAAAATTAGCAATATAAATTAAAGACTCTTTATTTTTAGATCTTTCAAAGGCAATAATATCTTTATCATTTGAAGTTGAAAGGCGTTTATATTCAGCTGCTGTTTTAGCTCCATGTAAAGCTAAATTTTCATTTTTAAGATTACCTAGCTTAACATGAATTTCCCAAAATTCACCTTTAGTTTTAGGAATACTGTCGTTTTCAAAAAACTTAAGGCGTTTATCCATACCATATTCTTGACCACTGTAGATTAATGGCATACCAGGCAAGGCATAAGTAAGTGCTAGCATGGTTTCAGAAGCCTTACCCATACGTTCTTTCACAGTCCCATTCCAAGAATTTTCATCATGGTTGGTGATAAAATTCATTAAATAATCATCTTTCTGATATGTCGTATCAATTTTAATCATGTAGTTGTCCCAATCTTCAACAGACATTTTACCCTTAGCAATTTCATTCATAATATGATGGCCTTCCCAATTATAACCCATATCAAATGCTTCATAAAACAAGTCTTTGTCTTCACTTTCTGCCAGCATAAAAAGAGGCTTTTCACTTTTTAACTTGGGTACTACATAATTCCAGAACTCTGTACTTACATTACCTGCAACATCACAACGGAAACCATCAATATTTTTTTCTTTCACCCAATAGACCATTTCTTCTTTCATAGCATACCAAAGCGAATCATTATCATAATTAAGGTGGGCAACATCTGTCCAACCCCAAGACTCACCAGTATCTGGATTAATAGGATCTGTAACGTTTCCATCTTTATCCTTTTGGTAGTATTCTGGATGCTCTTCAATCCATTTATGATCCCAGCCTGTGTGATTTGCAACCCAATCCATAATAACATAGACTCCATTTTCATGAGCCGTTTCTACTAACTCATCAAAATCTTCCATTGTTCCAAATTCGGGATTGATAGCTGTATAATCTGAAATAGCATAATAACTACCTAAATACTTTTCCTTTTCTTCTGGATCTTCTATATCCTCGATAGATAAATCTGGGGTTGCTTTTCTGTTTTTCATAGAGATTGGATACACAGGCATCAGCCAAATAACTTTCACACCTAGTTTTTTTAATTCAGGAATGTCTTTAGTGAATTCTGAAAAAGTCCCCTCTGGAGAATACTGCCGGATATTCGCCTCATAAATTACAGAAGATTCCAAAACTTCATTGGATATTGGCTCTAATCCTTTAGCATCTTCCTGGTCTTGTTGGTCTGACCTCTGCTTACAGCTTACAAATAGTAGAGATAAGCAAAATAAAAGGCTTAAAAATTTAATATGTCTCATAATATTCTCGATTTATTTTAATAATATTTTTTTAATGCTGCGCCTCCGTCAAGCAAAGGAAATTTTAAATGTAGATAAACTAATCATCAGATCTAAACATGCTAAATCCTTGTTGTAATTGAAGTTCTTTTCCCCAATTAAAACTAGTATTTTGTAATACGCTTTGGAATTGTTTTCCATCGAAATTCAATTCATCAAATCTGGATAAATCTATTTTCATTGATTTTTCATTCGTGTTGAGGAAAGAAACGACCGTTTCTTCATCGTGAATTCTAAATACAGTATAAATTCCATCAAAAGGGGCAAAATGAACCATATTTCCATTTAAAATAGCGTCTGAAGTTTTTCTAAAATTCAATAAAGTTTTCAAAAACTCCTGAAATTCTTTTTGTTTTTCAGGCAAATTTTTACCTGTAAATGCATTTACCTTATCATCATCCCAGCCACCTGGAAAATCAGTTCTTATCAAACCGTGATCTCCAGGTTGTTCTGAATTTTCCATTAAGATTTCTGTCCCGTAATAAATTTGAGGTGTTCTTGGTAAAGTCAGCATAAGTCCTAAAGTCATTTTAGTATTATCAATATCTTCTTTTAACTGCGTGAAAATTCTGTCCATATCATGATTATCAGGAAAAATCATTACATCCCTTGGTCTTGGATAGTAAAAATCATTGGCTAAACCTTCGTAAATTTTTGTAAGTCCATTTCCCCAAACCTCGTTACCTTCATTTAGAGCCTGTACTATTTTCATCTGCATAGGAAAATCCATGACTGAGCGCAAATTGGATTCATAAGCATCGCTATTGTTCTGTCCTTGTTGCCAATACCCTACCAACAACTGATCTGTGGTCCACTCCTCACCTACGATATTAAAATTTGGATATTCTTCCATGATGGCAGCAGCCCAATCGGACATAAATTCTTTATCAGGATACGGATAAGTATCCTGCCGAATACCATGTAATTGTAATGTTTCAACCCACCAAATGCTGTTCTGGATGATATAGTTAGCTAAAAAAGTATTCCCTTGATTCAAATCTGGCATCGTAGGCACGA
>Ga0102927_1000330_pt1 | contig 10937 bp, 11 predicted proteins | sample SalPon1_A_H2O_MG_FD_78208 | JGI IMG/M metagenome (GOLD analysis project Ga0102927, IMG submission 78208) | Salt pond water microbial communities from South San Francisco under conditions of wetland restoration - Salt Pond MetaG R1_A_H2O_MG | ecosystem: Environmental > Aquatic > Non-marine Saline... | reverse complement strand
GCAAAATATACCTGCTTTAGATTAGGTATCTGAGAGTTCATATCCTCCCAAAACGTAGATTTTTCATGCCATTTATTATCGAACTGCTTTGAATCAAACTCTATTTGTTTTTTGACACTTGCATTCTGCAATTTCGACATCAACTTAGAATGATCTTGAAGCCACCTAGACGAATCATGGGGAGAACACATAACACATTTGATATTACAAGTATGTCCTAATCTTAAATCAAGATATTGTAATTTTTCTGGTACTGTACCATCTTCTTTTGTTTGGCGTATTAATTCAGGAATATCTACATTGTCGTGATGCCAAGTCATTGTTTCCCAAACTCTTTTTGAAATTACACCTTTGTCCTCTTCCGAATGGCATTTTGTACAAGATTTAGGCACTTCTCCGGCTAGCATTGTTTTTCTTACACTGCGCATGTAGTCATTATTCCATGCACTCATAGGTGTATCTGAAGCAAAGTTTGAAGGAGTACCGTTTTCGTTCTTTACAAGACCAACCTCTGGATCTTTGCCAGCGCCGCTTGCATTAGCGGAACAACACAGTCGCATATCGCCGCTGGGTCGTGTTGCAAAGTGTATCCAAGGCAGCACACAGAATGTGTCAGACCCAGAGATGTCTTTAATTTGCTGGCGCAATTTTCCTGCATCTAAATTATTTGTGCTTTCGTCTTCAGACATAACCTATTACCATGTGCCTTGTATATTTTTGCGTTTCTAAACTGTAACAGTGAGGATTTTTGAGTGGAAATTTTTCTAAAAGCTCTTCTGCAGTATTTACACAATTTATATGTTCGTTTAATTCGAAAAAGTTGTTGCTCTGTATTGCAATAAGAGTATGTCTTGGAATTTTTGAAAACCATTCTGTTAGCACCGCGTCAGTTACATGTTCTGCACTGGTGTTAATTACAATATCTGGTTTTTGCTTATACACAAAATTTTTCATGTCTCCTGTGACAGCAGAAAATCGGCTTTGCAATTCTTGTGTTTTATTCATTGTGATTGCTACATTTTCGCAGGTTGGATCTAGGTCTACAGAAGTTATGTGTTCAACAGGTATATCAGAATTAAACAATAGAGAGGACAAAACACCATTCCAGCCGCCATGAACTACAATCCTGTTAGGAGTTTTGTGCGCAAATTGGCGAAGTGTTTCAATCAACCAGATTTTAGAACGTACTTGTCCTTTCCAAAAACTTTCTAGCGTCCTATATCTATCATCCGAATTTCGAATTGCGTCCATCCAAAAAAGGACGTCTTCTATGTCAACTTTCATATTTGATCTTTGGTATTTTGGAGTCTGCCGAACTTACACAAGTCTGAGTAACACATTTCTTAGGTGCTTGAAACAAATCAAAACCGTTGTCTATTGTACCGAGAGGTTCATCATGACAAGAATACGAGCGTTTTATTTCGCCGCCTGGTTCGCGGACGATACAACTTTGATATCCTGCATTACATTTCCAACCTTGAAATTTGTTGAAGCCAAATGCATTTAGTCTTTCTGCCTGATCAAAGTCATACCAAACGCCTTTATCGTCTTGTAGACTCATTTGAGGAGTCTGCTCTCCGTTTACGTGCTGTGGAAATCCTGTTTGCATTTTGTCTATCTGTGCCTGAGTATACCCTCCGACAATAAAACTTGCTGTAGGGTCGCTTTGAGGCTTTAGCGTGACGTTTATGCCCCTCTCTGCAAACCTTGCACATCTATCATAGTATTCATCAAACAATTCTGGCACCATAACTTGATTTATTGTAAGTAAAACACCTTGATCGGTTAGCTGAAGGCATTTATCTCCAAATTCCTGCTCATCGGCAAATTCTGCATGAAAGCTTGCTGTGATACTTCTCCTTTCCAAGCGCTGCGCGACGTCTAACCATTCCTTCCACCATTTATGCCCAGGTGATAGATTGGTTGTCATGTGAATACTTTGGTATTCTGGTCCGGCATCGTTGGCGTAATATTCAATAAGTTTAAGGAAATGTTTGTAAGCGGTAGGTTCGCCGCCTGAAAAAGAAAAATGGAAGTTTTTGAATCCGTTATTTCGAGCTTGCCTTTTTATTTCATCAACAGTTTCGCAATATGTTTGGAATGACCTGTGATCCGGTGTAGAAGAACGTGCATACGGCCAGCAATAAGAACAAGAGTAGTTACAAAATCTTGCCAATATCCAGGACACAGTAAAAAGGTCTGTATCTAAAAGAGTTTTTTGACCTAATCGTATAATAGTGTCGAACGGAATGTTTTTGAAACTAGACATATTTGTCCTTTTTATCGATCAATGTATCTGAACACTGGACCACGCACGTCAAGCATTTGTTATCTCCTTCCCAATAATTGGGAAGACTGGGCCATAATGTAGTATTACTGTAAAGAATTTTACTGGAACAATTTGGCACTCCAATTTCATTTAATACCTTCTTTGCGTCGGATACAGTTTCGTTCCGCATTTTGTATAAAAGATTATTCTCTGGAACTGATACTTCTGTATATTGAGCTCCGAACCAACAACATGGAAAGATGTCGCCTTTAGGGTCTACGTATATTTCTTTGTCTGCACTACATTTAGGTATAATGTTAGATTCAGTAACGGCTGTTCGAAAAAAATCACGGTTACTAAGTTTTTCAATATCGATGCGTGTGTTTTTTTTGAATTTGGTCTTGCTAGCAGGTTCGAGATAATATTGTACGCTATTGTCCTTATCTAATACCTCAAATTTATCCTGGTCATAAAATCTAGTAGTGCTAATAAATTTCACATCAAGCACTCCAAGTGAAAGCAAATATTTTTGTAATTCTTCTACATCATCTTGATTATGTTTAAAGACTAGACTGTCGACTTTTGCACGTCCTCCTGCATCTATAAAAGCAGTTAAATTTTCTAAAATTTTATCATAATTTGTATTTTTTCTATATAATTCGTGTTTGCCTTTAAAACCGTCAATTGCAAAGAAAATTTCTCTTCCGTTTTTATTAAAAATTTTTGCAATTTTCTTCCACCACTCAATGTTTCGCATTCCTCCATTAGTATGGATCGATAATTTAATTGAGGGGTTGACGTCAGCTACATATTCAAAAATTTCTAAACAATCTCTAGCAAATACAGGATCTCCGTAATTACCGCAGCTATAAAACTTATCTAAATTGCCTAAAAATTCTATCGGAAACCATTCTTTGAAGGTAGCAAGAGATACTTCGATGCCTTTTATAAAAGGTCGTAATTCTCCGCCGTGCCAATTTCTTGAACACATTGGGCATTGGGCTTGGCATTTATCAGTTAATTCAATATGTAGTGCCGAAATATCACTAACATCTAGCATTGAACTTCTCTTTTAACCAATCAAAATCGTTTATTTTAGATAATTCTTGCAAATTATCCTTGTTTTGCTCTCCAAAATTCCTGCCTTCTTTTGCTCCTCTTATTGCATCTATGCCAAAACTAATTGTAGTCCCTACATTGCACCAAGTATCTAGTCTTCTTTCGGTCTCTTTGTCGTTCTGTCTATCAATAGTTTTACTAGCTAATTTTGCACATTCTCTAAATCCAGAACGCCAAGCAGAAAAAGAATCAGTATTGAATTCGGTGATATTAGATAATTCGGGCATTGGCATAAAATTTCTAGAAATACTTGTAGTAACGTCACAACTGTCTGCAGCTATCAATTTAGTTAACTTTTTCGGCAACAGTTTTACTCCGCCATAACCATAAATTAATCCATTCACAGGATTTTGACTTCTATAAACATAAACAGTGTCTTCTCTAATTTCTCGAAAAGCAGGATGAATAGTAAAGTTGAAATCTTCTAAAATAACCGCGTCAGCGTCTACCACCCAAAACATTTTTGTTAGTGATTTTTTAGCTGCTGCTTTATGAGCTTCTGAAATTCCTCTTACACCGTCAACTCTTTTTGCATTAGCAAATCGTTGCTTTAGAGCTTGCCAATTTTTTTCTGCATTTGGCTCATTATATGATATAAAGACAATATCGTACATTATGCGTTTTCTCTATTTCTATAATAAAAGTCTTTTAGCTCTGGAAACGTAGCTAAGAAATCTGTATTTCTTCTTTGGTCATGCTGTTCCACAAACCTACAAAAATCATGCCTATTTAATTCTAGTTCGTCACCTTGGAATCGATTTGCTTCTATCCATTTTATGACTCGTTCTAGTTTTCTATATTCTGTTTGATTAAATTTAAAACAGTTATTTTCTTCCACATGAGATTTCATATAGCCTAATGTATCATACATTTTTCCTAGCAAACCGTCGTCGGTGATCTGAGCAGAAAGATGGGGAGGTTCTATTAGATAAGGAGTATCTAGATTTACTCTCTGTATTTTTTTGGTGTTATACTTGGCACGAAGTTCTAATATCTTGTCTATCAGTAGATGAAAATTTGGCATGCTAAGAAAATTAAATGTGATCATAAAGTTTATAGTGCTTTTTGGCACCATATTTAGATAGATGTCTATATTTTCTAAAAACTTTTCTTGATTGAAACCAAAACGAATGTATTCAGTCTGAGGGCCCCAAGTATCAACAGAGGTAAACGTACTTACTTGCTTTATTTTGTTTCCATTAACAAGATCGGCTACTCTGTTTGCGTATTTTTTCAAATTTCTTTGTGGAATACACATGTTTGTATTTACAGACCATTCAAGATTAGGATTAGGATTTTCTGAAATGTAGTCTAAACTTTTAAACACATTAGAACTAAGAAGAGGCTCACCGCCGGTCACTCTGAAAGTGTGTAGGTGCGGATAAACTTCAGGAAACCATTTCCAAAATGCTTCAATATAGGGATTTTCTTCTTCCCGCTTCCATACTTGGTCTGATATTGAATACTGTCTCTTATTCACAGGATTTTTTAGGTCATAATCGCCGTGTTTTACAATTTCCGAATGCCAGCTCGAAGAAACAGAGCTTGCACAGTAAGAACATTTTAGATTACATTCGAAACCAAAATTTACTTCAAGATATCTAGGATATACATCTTCTGAACCGTTCATTTTTGCTGTTTTATCTATGAGCGGCGTTGACCACTCTTCAGATGAACGAAGATATCTGTCAGATATTTGATCACCTTCGAGGTCTTCTATATTCCAGCAGTAGGAACATTCATCAGGGCGGCCGCCTTCTAGCATTATGCGTCTCTGCTCTTTTTTCCAATCAGTATTGTGCAGCTTAGAAGGATCTTTTTTCACTTCTTCTAGAGGAATTGGGTGAGGCATTGGGTGATAGCAAGAGTGATTTACTCCTGTATGTAAATGTAAACTGACATGGTACCATTTTGCCATACAAAAACCGTTGCCGATTGCATTTAATTTTTCTTTTATTTTTTTAATTTCATCTGGATTCATAAATTCTTGCACTCAAAATAAAAATCTTCCATTTCAGGAAAAGTATCTAGAAAATTTGTACCACGTCTTTTGTCGTGTTCGTCAACAAATTTAACAAAATCTTGTCTATTCGTTACTTCGTCTTGCTTGCCTTTATAATAATTGTCTTTCAAAACAGAATATATTCTCTGCATTCTGTTTATTTCGTGCTCGTAAAATCCGTTACCACAGAGAGGAGGCCAATAAGCATGCTCTTTGTTTTGATACATGTATGTAACCTGATCTTCTACTTTCTTTACGTATTCTCGATTTAGCACAAAGATAGTTTGATGAGGCGGCCAACGCAGATACGATACATCAAGACTCACCGGGTTTCGACGTTCGGGCCCTATGTTAAATTCCTGTCTTAGTGAAAGGAAATCGTTCATAAATTCTCTAAAACTGGTAACACTTAGAGCATTGTAAGTTGCCATATTTGTAAGTTTGGAATTAGGTATTTCATCTAGTATTCTATGACAATTATCAAACCATTTATTATAGTCTAGACCATTGCGTATGTATTCTGCTCTTTTTCCATAAGCATCACAACTAGTGTATATCTTAAACTCACGTATTAAGCCTTCTCCTTGTATTCTTTTGGCTTTTTCTATCAGTTTGTCAATCAACGGATTAGGTACCACAAGATTGGAATTAATACTGAGTTCAAGATCAGGATTAGGATTTTCTATAATATAATCTAGGACTTTAAAAGTGTGACGAGTCATTAACGGTTCCCCGCCTGTTATTCTAAAAGTGTGTAGATCAGGATATAAATCGGGCCACCACTGCCAAAATGCTTCTACATAAGGATTATTTTCTCTTTCTGGTATAGGTGTTTTTTTCTGTTGTTTTATCCAGTCAAGATTGTTAAATCCTGTAGAAGTAGGATAACCTCCGTGCTGTTTAATCTCTTCCATCCAGGTTGAACTTACTTCGGGAGAACAGTACGAACATTTAAAGTTGCACGAATTCGAAAATGATACTTCAAGATATGACGGATTAACATTTTCTGTGCTGCCTGCTTCTAGAACTTCCTGTTCCTTGTCGGCCCAAGGTTGCATGCTCTTTGTAATTCTATCTGAATAAACATTTTCGCTATCTTTTGAGTCTTCAACACGCCAGCAATAATCGCACTCCTTAGGACGTTCCCCTTTCAGCATCAGCTCGCGCTGTTGTTTTTTGAATTCGGTATTATGAAGGGCAGATACGTCTTTTTTGATCTCTTCTAGAGAAATTTTGTGTGGCACAGGGTGATGGCACGAGTGTGTAAAGCCGTTATGCAGATGAAGTGTGACCTGCTTCCATTTTGCAAAGCACATAGACGGAGAAATTTTGTTTAATTTTTGTCTAAAAGTTGTAAGGTCTTTTCTAATATCCATTTAAAATCTCTTTATAATTCTTGGAGTATTTCTGTAGATAGATTTTACAAATTTACTAGCATTTCTATCGAGATTAGAAATATCAAGACCAAGATTTTGATTTAATTTGTCTCCGAGCTCTTTAATTTGATTTTCTAACTCCCAGTCCTTTATGACAGATTTATTATTATTCCATAATTCTGTTAAATATTCAAAATCTCTTACCTGTGTGTAATTCCAATCTGTGCAGTTTGTAAGATAACAGCCTTCTCTAGCACCGTAGATACTCCATAAACCATTTTCAACGTCTGCACCTACCGAACACCATAGTCTTAGTCGTTCAAGATTTTGCCACCACACTGTTGTAATGTCGTTAACTTTTTCGCCTTGGTTAAGGCTCATCTTTACTCCTTCTCTAAAGCCTGCTCGCCAAGCCTGAAAAGCAGAACCGTTTGTGTAGGAGGTCGAATAATTCTCATTAAATTGATAATACAAGTCGTCAAAGCAGAATTCTACAAGAGAACGAGCGTCGTCTCCGGTTGAGGCTTCGTGTGTGCGCATGTTATTAACAAATTTCTTGTTCCAAAGTTTTAATCCACCATTTCCGTACATCAAATCATTAATGTAAACTTTTCCGCACCACGAAAAAACATGGTCTCTAGTACATCCTATTTCATCTAGATCAATTTCTACGTTAAAAAATTCAGGATTTACAATATTATCACCATCTACTGTGACAAAGTAGTCTGTTTCAGAAATATCAGCACATGCCTTGTGTGCTGCGTCTGATCCTTTTATTCCGTGTACTCTTTTTGCCCAAGGTATTTTTTGACAAAGGTCTGCGTAGTTTTTTTCTGCGTTAGGTTCGTCATATGATAAAAATACAACATCTTGCTCAGCAATTCTTATTTTATTCATTCAAAAAATCCTTTTGAAAAGGTAAGTATCAAACTTTCTAGAAGTAAAAATTGATATTTCGGTATCTTTCTTTTCAAAGGGCATTGTAAAATCTAAAACTGTGTAATTTTCATTTGCTACTTGTGAAAAATCAACTTCTACTGTTTTATATAACACATTTGGATCATGTTTTGCTGTAATTGAAAAAGAAAGGTTGGTGTTTAGTCTAATGCCTTGTCTTTTGAGATTTTGTTTAAGATGATTTCCTAGCAGTATTTTCCAACAAGAGTTAGGAACATCCTGAATAATAGTAAGATCTGGATCATCTGTTGATTGTTCCGGAACCTCGTAGATAAAGTCATTTACTGTTACCCCATCAAACTTATACCTATGCACATTTACCAGTTCTAATTCTTTGGTTTTTGCGTTATACTGCACTCTATAGTTTCGTTTGGACTCAGAACCGTTTATAATATCCTTAACTTCTTCTAGATCCACTTCAATTGCAGAAGAATCAGGATCTCGTCTTGGTGCAATTCCTATAATTTCTCCGGTATTTTCTTTAAATTTTACGTACATAACTTTCTTGCGTGTTTTTCAAATTTGTCAATCATGCTCTGGGAGCAGAAACTGTTTTCCGTATAATGGAAGACAGAATCTTGACGATGATTGCCTATTTTTAGTTGTAAATCTGGGTTTAAATATATACCAACCTTGCTTTGCCAATTTTGTACTTGATCTTTCCATCCTTGCACCATTGGCTTCATATGAACAATTTCAGGAATTGTTTGATTTTGATTAGAGATTTTAGTGTCTATATCTAAAATTTTCGCAGCAATAGCAGTGGTAACATCCATAGAGGGTTCTTTAGGGTAATATTCGCTACAGAAATGACCGTAAAACAGCTCCCAGTTATTAGTTATTATTTCTGCCCATTCCCAAAACTCCTGAGCAAGCTGTTCTTTCTTAAAGTAATGAACACAATTGTAAAAATTAGGTAAATTGTTTGCTGTGAACGATTTTCTATAAAAATCTGAAGTTATTAGCTCTTTTCTATATGTAAATGCTTTTGTAGGAAAATATAAATCGTAATTCTGTAAAAAATTCCAAAAATAACCTAGATTTTCTAGAACAAGCACGTCAGAATCTAGCACGATCGTCTCATAATAGGGCGTAGAATGAAAAATTTTCCATCGATTTTCAACTGACAGTGTAGATTCGGCCTTTTTATACCAGGGTATTTGGATTATTTTGTCAAAAATCCACGCATATTCATTAGTGACCGCGTTAGAAGTTACAATAGACACTGGAAATTCGTTGCCAGACACTATAATGCTTAGGGCTGCAAGGTATGCCTGTCGAACATAGTCGTCTCCGTCAGCAAAAATTATAAATCCTTTACCCTTCATCTATACACCTGTTCAAACTAAACTTATTCATTACGTGTAAATTACAATCTTTTATGCTGATAGGAGTATATTCTCCTACATAGTTTTGTTTTTCTAGCAATACAAGCAGTTCTTTTTGCTTGATTTGCCATAAAATGCTCTTATCAGTAACAAAATATAACGTACCGGGCATTGGTTTTGCAAAATCGCCTATTTGATATCCATTCATAATGTGTATTGCGATCGAAAAAGCATAATCATTTCGAAAATACGGTGTATTAATCTGAAAAACAGAACAATAATGACTCCAATTTTCCTGTATATGTTGAATTAGTTGAAAGAATATTTTGTTTGTTTCTGTTTTTCTAAAAAAAACAGCAGTTGCCCAATAGAAATCAATTGAAGAATCGCTTACTCTTGTAAGCAAGTCTCCCCTATCACAGTCTAATAATTCTACACAGTCTTTATAGATCAAAAAATCATGAGTTTGAAAAAAACACTGTCGAAAGTTATCGTTGCATATTACTATATCTGTATCTAGAACTAGAGTTTCGTCATAGGGAGAAGCTTGATATGCAGAGGATCGTAAATTATTTTTCCATTCTAGATTTTTTGATACAAGAGACCCGTCATAGAATCTTTTTATAGAATGCTTTTCTGATAGGGAAAGTATAGTATCTTTATGCAGTTGCTCATCTTGCCACACAATTTTAATTACTTTATCAAAGATAGATTTGTAATCAGGATACTCATTTTCTAGGTATTCTATCGAATCAGTTACTAACGTAGTGGGCAAGTCAAGGTGTTCACGCACAGATTGTGCAACAAATTTTGCTTGTTTTACATAATCAACCTGTGAATTATTCCTTGCAAAAAGCAAAACGCCTCTAGTTGCCGTCATAATTTACCAGTTTTTCTACAGATCGTTTTTTTGTTAGTTCTGTATACTGAGAATGGTAGCTGTTTGCTGCGGTGAAATATTGATTCATTATATCAGTCAAAAAATCATCTAGGTCTGATACAAGAACAGGAGTTTCGTTGTCGTCGATTAGAACAATATCTTCAGTATTATCTCTTTCTACAAGCATACTAACAAATGTAACAAGTTCTTTTGTAATTGTAAACTGCCCGCCGTTAAAGTAATAGACGGATTCTTCTTTGAATTTTTCTTTCAATATTCTTTTTTGGTTATTGAGAGTAACCATATAATTCGAAAAATCCAAGGCTTTTTCTAGACGTTCGTCCATAAGATCTCCTAATTTACAGTTTAATTATACAGAAAAAACGTAATTCTGTCAAGAATATCAGCTGGTAGGGCCTTGGACATTTGCTTCGCCTGAAGCAAATGTTATATTTGCAATTCCAGTTATAGCATTTCCTACAGAGCCTCCCGAACTGCTTGATCCTGGTTGTCCAGGCTCTCCTGGATTTCCGCCGGCGCCGCCCGTTGCAGTTACGCCGCCGGTTGCTGTGCTTCCGCTTCCGCCAGATGTAAGTGACCCGCTTTCGCCGAATCCGGAAACAATGTTAGAGCCACTTGAACCGCTTGTAGTGCCGCCACCTTGGCCGAATATGTCGCCGGCGCCTCCGCCGCCTGAGGCATAATAATCTTTGGTTATTTGCGTTCCGTCAGCGTCATTGCCGTCCTCAAACTCTCTATAAGTTTCAGTGTCGTATCCTGCACCACCACCGCCACCACCGCCAGCAATAATGCCATTTCCGTTTTGCATCGTAATTTCTGCGCTGCTTACAGTTAACGCAGGTCCGCCTGACTCTCCTGCTGACGGAGATGTCGAAAATGCGTCAGCTCCGTCTCCGCCTGCTCCGGTAATTCTACCATTATTTTGAATTGTTATAATAGATCCTGTAGGAAAGTTTGATACTTCAAGCGCAGTATCATCGGTGCT
>Ga0102927_1000329_pt1 | contig 10972 bp, 17 predicted proteins | sample SalPon1_A_H2O_MG_FD_78208 | JGI IMG/M metagenome (GOLD analysis project Ga0102927, IMG submission 78208) | Salt pond water microbial communities from South San Francisco under conditions of wetland restoration - Salt Pond MetaG R1_A_H2O_MG | ecosystem: Environmental > Aquatic > Non-marine Saline... | reverse complement strand
CAAACAAGCGTATAATACATGAAAATACCAAATTATGTTTATGTAGATCGTTCAGGTGCAATTTGCACAGATGTAAGAAAATATCTACAGTCACCGGAACATGCTAAACATATTAAAGATATAAAAAAATTACGGAAGTATTTAAAAAATGAACGAAAACATAAAAAAACTAGTAATCGAAGCTGCTTTTGACGAAGAAACCATGACACCCAGTGACAAGATGTATACTTTTACAGAAGAAAAGATGTCTAAGTTCGCTGAGTTGATTGTGCGTGAATGTGCAGATCAGATTATAGAAAAAGGAACAGATTGGGTTGATTTTACTCCTAGTCAAACAGGTGTTAGACAAGACTATTGGATTGTAGCCCAAGAGATTAAAGAAGAGTTTGGAGTTGAATAATGCGTGTAAAAATTGGAAAATACGTCCACTGGTTTACGGTTAGCCGCGTAGAAGACGCATATCTCGAATGGCGGCATAAAAAGCCTGCGTGGGATATAGACGATCGAGACCATACTCGGCTTGATAAAATCGTGCTTAAATTGTTAGCCGGGTGGCAGACTGTACTGCACTACACTGTGAATCAAATTCAGCAGCGTCGCGAGCGAACTGTGCGAGTACACGTAGATCCTTGGGACGTGTGGGACGCAAATACCACTCTTGCTTATATTATTCTCCCTGTGTTAGAACAGTTGCGAGAAACCAAGCAAGGTGCTCCTTTTGTTGATAAGGAAGATGTTCCGAAAGAACTGCACGACAAAAAACTCACCAAGAAGCAGAAAGAAACCGGTGAGGTTGGTGATAATCATTTTGCTCGTTGGGACTATGTGCTTGATGCAATGATTTGGAGTTTTAACGAAATTGTAAATGATACCCCCGGCGAGGAGGAATTCTTTACCGGTAAAACAGACATCGTATGGACTCCTGTTGACGAGAAAGGTAACGAAGTATCAGAAGAAGAACGCAAGTATTATAGAATGGACAAAGGTCCGAATGATACTAGAGAGATTGACGAGAAAGGCTTGAATGCGTATAATGAACGAATTGATTACGGGTTGAGGATGTTTGGTAAGTATTATAGAGGGTTGTGGGACTAGTATACAACATAAGGAGAAACACCTATGGAAGAACACGATTATTCGAAGCGCCTTAATAAACGTCCGTTCCGACTATGGTTTGAGAAACAGTGGCAAGAACATCTACTAGAAAAGCGAGATCTTTGCGAACCTGTAGATTATAATAGAGAGGAGTTTTTCCATAGATATAAAAAGCACCTGGTTAAGGATTTTAAAAACCAACGCAAATGAGATATCTAGCAGTTTATTTGTATTTTTATCTTGGACAAGGTTTTAAAAAACTTGCACAACTTTGTCCCGGTCTAAAATTTGCTAAAACTGTTTCTAATCATTGTATGTCAATAAGTAAAGACCTCGACGAGTACAACTTAATAGGAGAACACAATTGGCAACCTCAGAAGAAAAACAAGAATTAGTAGACCAAATTAAAGATCCGCGCTTTTTTCGAATTCAGATTAATGGGTACGGAGGCGAAAGTTCATATATGACAATTTCAAAGGAGGCTTATTCTTTTTGGAAGGCTCACACAGATGAATACGGCGACTACGATCTTGCTAGATATATGCTGGAGGCGGAAGATGAGGATTTTGATTTTGAAGAACTAGAAGAAGTTCCTGAAGAAGCAAAATTTCTTAAGGACGACACCGGCATAAGCTATCCGTGGTACGAGCCTCCCACCGAGTTCGAGCACACCCACGGAGTAATATACGACTCTGCTGCGGTAAGCGTAGAAGAGATTGACAGCGACAGTTACACCGCAACTGCCATCTCAGATCCTTTTGAGGTTGATCTAGATAACGGAATAACTGCTCAAGAATATGTTCGCTGCGAAAATCCGCCCGGCAACTACACCGCGCAGATGTATTCTATGGAAAAGGGTTGCTTTTTTGATGGCATTATTGAAACGCACGGAGACTTTAATGCTGCAAAACTTAAAGTATATATAGTAGAATATCTTAATGGTGAGGAAACAATAACAAATGTACATTACAACGGCGTCGAAGTAGAAAACATGGGCGGTGATAGTACAGGCAAGGGATATTCGGCCGCTGTTAACAAGTATTAATCCCTAACTCCTGCCAATACAAATATACTAGATATAGGAGCGTGTGCATTGTATTAAAACAACCTGCTACAATTTACCAAGATAAATAATCTTAAATTGAACTTGCAGGTTTATTTGATATGCTTATAAATTTTAAACATCTTAGCCAAGTCGAGGAGACTTACATAGAACATTTTAAATTTGCTGTCTGGGCGGGCTGCTTATTTTTAGTACTCGGTATTGTAAGTCTTATACATGCTATTTTCCCGTTTATCTTGGCAAGAACTCCTGATCAAATTTATTCTTACTTTCAAAGAGCTAGCTCACAAAGACAGCGGAGAGTAGAGAAAGTCCTTAAGGAAAAACGCTTAGAATGAGCGACTTCATTACACGACAAGATATAAACAAAAACATTCATTTTTTGGACTATTATAAAGGGAGGCACGTAAGAACTTATACAATAAAAGATGTCTCTCGTCGCATTGATTGTATAAAAAACATATTAGAGTCCTATGATTCCAACGACGCTCCCTCTGCTCTAATAGGCATGCAACCTAGTATAGATCAAATTTGTACAGTTTTTGCTTGCCTAGAATTAGGTATCTCCATAGCTATAATTGATTACGATAGACCGGATAGCTTTGCACATTATAGTTTTATGGATCCTAAAACTGATATTATTAGGCCTATAGATTTTTTCATAGTAAGCCAAGCAACAGACGACACGTCTCAAGAAAAATTCCAGTTTTTTAAAAGAAGCTGTAACAATTATATAGACCTAGCAAGAAGTAAGAAAGATTATAGGGTAAATCATACGCTAAAAGCAGCTAAGGATTCAATTGCAATAAAATGCACCAGCAGTGGTACAACAGATACTCCAAAGAAGGTAGAACATACCCATGAATTTATAAAAGCAATTGCAAGTCGAAACTCGAAGTTGTATTACGGAAACGTTGCTTTGGCATACAACCTTAATCATGGGAGCAGCATAGCAACTTATTTTTTGCCCGCGTTAATGGAGGATAGAGTTAAAGAATTTTATAATATAACAAATTTTTCCGATGATCCGATAGCAATGTATCCAGATAAACCAATTGACCACCTAATGATATCTTATACTGACAAAGTTGAGGAATTTGCATCAAGCAATATTAAAATCTCAAAATCAAAAAAGGCTAATAATAAAAATAAACTAGGTGGAGTTTTTCCGATAGAGTACACAGACAATAAACAGCATAAAAAGAAAAATCTGACAGTTTACACATTAGGTCCTATTCCGGCAAATAGACAAGTTCAATCCGCATTTAAAGATATAATTTCATTTTTCGGCAGCAACGAAACTAGCGGCCCAACTCTTATCAATCAACTGTCCAGAACAGATTTTCAAATTGAAAAATATGTTCCGCTTGATGATTTTTATGATTTTTGGCTTAGCAACGATATACTACAGATCGACATGCCCATATACAACAAGACACACAACAGCCAAGATAGGTTTAAAATAGAGAATAATGCTTTTATTTTCTTGGGTAGGGACGACATGTACAGAATAAATGGTATAGAAGTTGATAAAGAAGCACTCGATTTTACTGTTGATCTTCACACGTCATCAAGATACCAAATTGTATATGATACGGTGCGTAGCCAAATCTATCTTGCATGTTGGGGAAGACAAAAAAATATACAAAAATGCGTCAAGCGCATTAACAAAGAAGTTCCAAAATATCATAACATTACAAAAGCTGCCGAGCTAGATAAAAAAGAATTTATTTCGGGTGTGAAAATTGACCAAGAACTTTTGAGAGAATATTTCCGAAGGTATTGTTAGATCATGCACTGTATTTTGTATGCGTTACATAAACCTAAAATATGTTCGATTGACACTATGCATTTTTTAATTTATAGTAACAGAGTATTAAATATAGGATAACACATGCAATTTATTAGGGAAAAGCAAACCTGCAATTTAGAATACGACATGGTTAATGCCAAATGGCTAGTGGAAAAGGTCTGCGAAATAAATTCATATGCACAAAACATCTATGCTGCACTATGTAACAATGAATTTCAAAAGCACGATGTTATTCCTATACTAAAGAACGAGATATGGTCCTGCTCTTGGCGCTCGGCTGGCCATATTGTTTCTAATATTCGGCAGGACGGCGATTATCTAGATTGGTACTGCTCCGGCATAGGGGGGAGCGAAGACGGTTCGTATGTTCCTGAAGGATCTATCGCTTCCGAAGTTAAGCGCGATTTATCTACTCTAGGCTGGGTAGTAGTAGATTGTTGATAAATTAGAATTGCTAACGGAGAAATATATGGCAAAAACAAAAGTTAAAAATCAAACTGTTAAAACTGCTGCTCCTAAAATAACAGATTGGTATGCCCTTTCGGGAAAAGAATATCATCAAACGCGTTCGCGTTTTATAGATTACTATTATCAAGAAAAGAAAAAAAGTGATCTATTGCCAGACGTTTGGGTATGGTGCAAGAACAATGACTACAGCAAAGACGATATTGCTATTCTTAAAAGTCAGGTAAGTTATATCTCAGGATTTCATACCGCCTTATGTAAGTGTCTAAATTTGGGTTTACCCGATTATAATAAAGATCATGCAGATTACTGGGAAAGCCTGCCGGGCACAAGTGGCGTAATGCGTCCCATATCGGACTTTCTACATAAAAGCTTTCGCGAACTAATAGATAAAGGGCATTCTGGCGAACAAGAGGAAGAGGAATCAGTAAAGGCTCCTGTTAAAACTATTCAACAGAGAATGTATGAAGCAGCATGTTTTATGGCCAAGGAAATCGACGAAGAGGAAACCCGATTACTTGAAAATCCAGAAAACTATGATTTTAAAAAGTTCGACCCGGCGCGCATTTTAAGAGAAGAACAAGCAAAGGCAGCACATGTAAAAATTATAAACGGCTTTTATAAAAGAGATCTTGACGAAATGCGAGAGGTTCTCAACAACGACGACGAACAGTTACGAGAAGCATATAGTAATACAAGCAAAAAAGCAGTTAGAAATATTATTAAATTTTACGAAGAAATTGATAGTGCCTGTAGAATGATCTCAGAGCAGCAGAAAAGCCAACGTAAGCCACGACAAAAACGGCCACCTGCTCGAGACAAAATTGTAAGTAAACTTAAGTACATGAAGTCGTTTGACCAACTCAAGTTAGTCAGCATAGATCCTACTAAAATTCTAGATTCCAAAGAACTGTGGATTTACAATACCAAAACTCGAAAACTCGGCAGGTATATAGTAGAAGACGAATTTAATACGGGCCTTACCTTAGGAGTAAAAGGTACAAGCATTACGGGCTTTAAACCCGATGCGAGTATACAGAAAACACTGCGTAAACCCGAAGATAAATTAAAAGAGTTTAAAGAAGCAGGCAAGGTAAAACTTCGCAAGTTTATGGACGAAATCAAGGCAGTGGATACAAAGATGAACGGAAGATTGAACGAAAACACTATTTTACTAAAAGTTCTCTAACATAATTATAGGTCGGAAAAAACATATGTATTATGAAGAAATAAGTTTTTTACCACACGTTCCAGATAGGTTAATAGATGATTTAACAACTATTAGAGCAAGAGGAAATCTCTTTGATCCGCAATATGAACACTTTTATTCGTGTTTTTTAGTATCACGAGAATTGAAAATTTTCCTTCAGAACTATTTCGAACACACCATAAATGCAAGATACCAAGTAATAACAGCTCAGCTTCCCATCCACGTAGATGCAGGCGGTCTTATCAGCAAGTATAATTATCTTTTAGATACCGGCGGCGACGCAGTTGAAACAAGATGGTGGGACTCGGTAACCAATCCTAAAACCGTTGTTTACAAACACTGCGCGCCATTAAAACACTGGCATAAGCTTACGACAGACATCCCACATGACATAACTCCGGTCGCTAGGCCTAGAATTAGCATAGAAATACATATGCCGAAGAATGATTATGTAACAGATATTATGCCAGATGAGTAAGTTTATCGATTAATACCCCGCGTATAACTTTACAATGCTAACACTGATACAATAAATACTTCATAGAAAAAGGTAGTATTATGTTCTTTAGCGTTGAACAAACTGTATCTCAAACCCTTCCACGCAGTGTGTTAGACAGCGCTGACGAAATTACAATCACTCATCTTCCTGGCAAAACATTATTTCAAACACTACATCGTGTACGTGAGTTATTAGAAACTATAGAAGGATTTCAAATTGTCCCGCATATTGCTGCTAGAAATCTTTCTTCAGATAGAGAACTAATAGAGTGTGCTGACGAATTCCGCAATTTGGGAATACAAAAAGTTCTTGTAATCGGTGGTAATCCAAAACGAGGCAATTGGTACCAGTCAGCCTACCAAGTAAACAACATTTTGAAAGACTGGAATTTTTATCAAATCTGCGGAGTGTATCCTGACAGAGACAGTTTCAAACTGGTAACCGCTAAGAATTATTCTACCTTCTCAGAAGGAATTACTCAATTCTGTCTCAACACAAAACGACTTAATCAATTCACAGCAAAAACAAGAATAGGGGTTCCTAGTATGTGTGCTATGAAAGATCTTTACAAATACATGCGCTTATGCGGTGTAGGTAACTCTATAAAAACTGCAGCAAGTAACGTGCAAGGAATACAATATCTATCCCAAAAAGGATTTGATACGGCGAAATTCGCCTCTCGACTTACAAACACAAAACTTCACATCTACAACTTTGGTAAAATAGAATCCACAGTTGCAGCTCTCCGCGATACTGACTAATTGATAAATACTTGTATGGATAACAGTATTGACCAAGCAATTGATGCACTAAAACATGCTCTTAATGAGGGAAGCACCGCGGGAACGCAAGACTCGAGTTTTAAATTCGGCGGAAAAGTATATAATAAAGGATTACTTTGGACCGGGCAAGGAAATACTAAACAGTTTCTTTTGCAAGACGGACCAGACAGGTTCTTTTCCTCTGAAAATGTAGACCTGTCAAAAGAAAAATACTATAGTATAAATAAGGTCAAGGTGCTCGATCAAACAGAGCTTGGCACCTCTGTTGTTAAGTCAAATTTAAAACAGGTCGGAACTTTGCGCGGCCTAAATATTGACGGGAGTCTGCGTGTTAACCAATATATGGTCTTTGACGAGCATACTGACAGACTTGGGTTAGGGACCGAAGAACCAAATGCAGCACTTTCAGTAGCGGAAGATGGCATAGAAGTAATAATCGGCACAGAAGAATTCACAAGCGGTGTTGTTGGTACTTTTGCAAGCCACGATTTACATCTAAAAACAGATAACACCACACGCATCAGCATAGGCGCTGGCGGTAATATCGACCTCGGCAACAAAAATCACGCTCCTATCCAAGCTAGTGTTCACGGTAAACTCAGCATAGGCGTTAATAATCCAGATACAAATGTTGACCTGCATGTTAGAGGAAACATAAAGTTTGCAAATAGAACACATATGGTAGACTCGCAACCGCCGCAGGGCGGCTCTTGGAATCAAGGGGACATAGTGTGGAATCAATCTCCCGAGCAGAGAAAGCATGTTGGTTGGGTTTGTACCAAATCTGGCAATCCGGGTGTATGGAATCCGTTCGGCGAGATTAACTAAATGTCCTCTGCCCTTGTAGTGGGCAACGGCGAAAGCAGAAGGCTAGTTAGCCTAACCAACCTTACTTCCTTAAACGGCACTGTAGGATGCAATGCCTTACACAGAGACCTAATTGTAGATCATCTTGTTTGCTGTGACAGAAAAATGGTAGAGGAAGCCGTTGTAAGCACTAACACAACTCAAACAAACATATACGTAAGACCCGATTGGTATAGATATTTTCAAAAAATTAGAAAGAACAAGCGAATTTGCCCGGTTCCTACTCTGCCCTATACAGGCTCTAATAAACAAGATCAGCCGTTGCATTGGGGGAGCGGACCGTATGCAGTGCTATTAGCCTCTCAGTTACAGCCCACCGTAAAGCTATTAGGATTTGACCTATATTCTAATCATGGGCTTATCAACAACGTCTATAAAGATACGCAAAATTATGCTAGCGCGAACAGCAAAGCAGTCGATTATGTGTTTTGGATTTATCAAATTGCCAAAATATTTAAGCATTTCCCCTCCACGGCGTTTTATGTTTATAATACAGATGACTGGAAAATGCCTAGAGAATGGCAATATAATAATGTATCATATAGAAAAATATCAGATATCGGTTGATCAGATAACTAGTTTAATATACAATAGTAATTGTTTGTTAGGTCTTGGCGTCATCCCTACTAATTCTGCCGCCATCAAACTTACTCAGCATTATAAGGAGGCAAGAGATGGGTATACAAATTAAATCTACAAAACGTTTCAAATATCTGCCCTGCGGACACGCACAGTATTTTGATCAGGAGCCAGACGGTTCACCCGGAGAGTGTGCTTCAGTTCATGGCTACGATCGCGAAGTTGAATTTACCTTTGCGGGTGAGATTGACGAGCATGGCTGGATTGTGCCGTTCGGCGAACTAAAGCCAATCAAACAATTTCTTGAATACTACTTTGATCATGTAACAGTGCTGCCTGCGGATGACCCGCGCATCGATGACATTCCCGATGTGTTGGTTCAAGAAGGCGGCTTGTTAGGCACGCTAAGAGTACTGCCTAGCGGTGTTTCAATGGAAATGAGTTCACTGTTTATCTGGGAACATGTCAACGCATATGTATATGAAGTTACACACGGTCGCTGTTACGTAGAGCGGGTAGAAGTGTTCGAGCATGATAGAAACGCGGGACAGGTCGTCGTTGACCGCGACACGGCTAGAAATGATGCACAACGCAAGGTAACATTTGGACAATTGCTGCCGTGCCAGGCACGTTGGGAGTGGGAAGCGCCTCGAGATGCTATGGAAAGACTGCGAGAATAAATGATAAAGATAAAAAACTTTGAAGTTGGCGGCAATAAACCTTTGCTGATAGCAGGCCCGTGCCAAATAGAGACTTTAGACCATGCTAGACAGATATGTGGCACAGTCAAAGACCTATGTGACAAGCACGGGTTTAACTTTGTCTATAAAAGTAGTTACGACAAGGCCAATCGAACTAGCCTTGCTGGGGAGCGAGGCCCCGGAATTGAAAAAGGCATTAAAATCTTACAACAAATAAAGCAAGAGTTTGAAGTTGCTATTCTTACAGATGTACACGAATCTTCTCAAATTAGTTGGATCGAAGAACATTATAAAGAAGTGATTGACATCTACCAAATTCCTGCATTTTTGTGTCGTCAAACAGATCTGTTGTTGCAGGCAGCACATACCGGCAAAACAGTTAATGTTAAGAAAGGCCAATTTCTTGCGCCTGCCGACATGGCCAAGGTAGCAGAGAAAATTGCAAATACTGGAAATAAAAATATTTTACTCACCGAACGGGGATATAGTTTTGGATACAATAATCTTGTGGTTGACATGCGCTCTCTTCCTATTATGGAACATCTTGGTTATCCCGTGGTCTTTGATGCTACACATAGTGTTCAACAACCAGGCGGGCTGGGGGGTAGTTCAGGAGGAGACCGAAACATGATCAAGCCTCTACTGCGGGCTGCTGTTGCCACAGGGTCGGTGTCTGCTGTTTTTATTGAAACTCACGAGGATCCAGATAATGCACCGTCAGACGGCACAAATATGATAGAGTTAAATAAACTAGAGAATTACTTAACGGAAATAAAAACTCTATATGACATCACAAGATCTTTCTAAGGAAGCGCGACGACAGCAAAAGCATTTGCGAAAGCAGGAAAAGCAACGTAATAAACTTAGTAAAAGCAATTTAGATATCGGGCAAGACCCACTTACTGTTCTATGCGTTAAGTTTGGAAACAAGTACGGAACTCTTTATGTAGAGAGGTTACGTAACATGATTTCTCGACATTTAACAGCGCCCTACGAGTTTGTTTGTCTTACCGACGACCCAACTCCTATTAAAAACGTCCGTTCTATAGTGCAAAGGAATTCAGGGTATAATAAGGGCTGGTGGCACAAAGTTCATATGTTTGATCCTAGTCTAGATCTTTCTAGCAGGATACTCTACTTTGATTTGGACGTAATAATTTTTAACAACATAGATAAACTTGCATCTTTCAGGAGTTCTGAATTTGTCGGCACCAGAGACTTTAACAGAAAATTCTATCCAACTTGGAACAAATTAAACAGTTCGGTACTTGCATGGAATCGAGGAACTCAGGATCATATCTGGAAAAATTTTGTTAGCAATCCAGCAAATGCGTTGCGAATGCATGGAGATCAAGACTGGATATTCAAGCAGGCGGCGACCCAATTAAAATATTTTCCTGATAATTGGATACAGAGCTACAAGTGGGAGATAAGAAGTAAGCAGGAACTTATGATGCAAGGAGGCAAGCGCAGATTCAAAGACGTTAAGAATAAAGTTACTACACCGCCCGATTGCTCAGTGGCAGTATTTCACGGCGATCCCAACCCAGAAAGCGTTCAGGATCCGTTTGTAATCGAAAACTGGCAATGATATGCTTTACAAATTCAAATTCATGTGTATAATAAAAGAATGTTCACTCAATCTATACCTCGCCTTGGCTTTGCATGCAAATACCTAGACAAAGATCAATCTCAGAAGAAGAAGCTGTTGGAAGAGAAGCAGCGCCCACTTAATACTAGATCAACCACAGTTGCTTGGTTAAATAGACAAACTCGAGAAGATGCTGAGCAGCGTCTTTGGGACCTTATGGTTCATAATATAGAATCCTATCGGAGGTTGATTGAGTATGCAGGCAATTTACCAGAAAATTTGCGAATGGTTAGACTGGGTAGCGATT
>Ga0102927_1000324_pt1 | contig 11056 bp, 12 predicted proteins | sample SalPon1_A_H2O_MG_FD_78208 | JGI IMG/M metagenome (GOLD analysis project Ga0102927, IMG submission 78208) | Salt pond water microbial communities from South San Francisco under conditions of wetland restoration - Salt Pond MetaG R1_A_H2O_MG | ecosystem: Environmental > Aquatic > Non-marine Saline... | reverse complement strand
GATCTCCTAAAAATGGAGTGATTTCAAGTCTGAATGTGAAGCAAGGCGATAATGTAAAAGCCGATCAAAATTTGATGCGCATTGCCGATTTATCATCACTATGGGCGATTATAGATGTCTATGAAAGTGATTTAAATCGAATCAAAAAAGGCGATGAGCTTATCATTAGAATTCCTAATGAAGACCATGAGACAGGCAAAGTGACTCTTGTGTCGCCTGTTTTGGATGCGAATTCTAGGTCGGCTAAAGCGCGCGTGGTAGTAAATAATCCGAATCGAAACCTGAAACCAGGGGTGTTTATCACTGCAGAATTAAAAAAATCGACATCAGCATCTGTGGAAAATTCAACTTTAATGCTACCCAAATCGGCTGTACTTTGGACGGGCAAACGTTCGGTGGTGTATCAGCAATTGGAAAATGAAAACGGCCTGTATTTCAAAATGAAAGAAGTGAAAACAGGAGGCACTTCATCAGATTTTGTTGAAATTCTTTCAGGTTTAGAAGCAGGTGATGAGGTGGTAACCCAAGGCGCTTTCAGCATAGATTCTGAAGCACAACTTTCTGATAAACCGAGTATGATGAATCCAGATGGAGGCTCTTCCTCAACTGGACATCAGCATGGTGATATGGACATGAGTGATGATTCTTCGAACGCGAATAATAATCAAAACAAGACTTCTAAAACCTCTGGCTCTCAAATTTCTACTGAAATTATTTCAGAAAAGGAAGACGAGGTGATACAATTGATAAACCACTACACAGAACTGAAAAATGCTTTGGTTTCAGATGATTTTGAAACGTCCAAAGAAAACTATCAGCAAGTCCACTCTTCACTCGAAAAGCTGAAAATCGATACCTTCAAGGATTCAGATAAAGTCCAAGATATCGATGATTTACGAGAAATTTTCATACAGCTTTCTGAAGCAGTACTATCAGTTGTAGAAGTTTCAAATTCAACAGATGATACCATTTATGTCCAGCGTTGTCCCATGGCTAATAATAGTAAAGGCGCTACTTGGCTCAGCTTTTCTAAAGACATCAGAAACCCCTACTATGGCGCTTCCATGCTGAAGTGTGGCAGTGTGATTGATTCAATACAATAAATAATTTAACCCTTAAAATAAAATCCAAAAACAATGAAAACTCTAAATGTAATTTTATCAAGAACAGTTTTAATCGGACTTATGTCCTTATCAATCGCTTGTGTGGACAAGAAAAAAGAAAATGAATCCGAAAACCACCACGATGATGAAATGCATGATGATATGAATCATAACCAAAACATGCACGACGAAGACATGCACCAGGATGGAGAAATGGGACATGATGAAGACCATCACGACAGGACAGCAGCCTCTAAAATGAAGGTGGACGCAAGTCAAACGGCCTCGTCTTTAATCGATAACTATTTAGCTGTAAAAAATGCGCTAGTTAATGACGATCAAGACACTGCGGCCAAAGCTGCCAAGAGTCTAGAAACCTCTCTTGCTGGCTTTGATGTCGATACAGTTGAACATTCAAAACAAAAAGAAGCCAAAGCAATTCTTGATGAAATGAAAGTTCATACTGAGCAGATGTCTAAACTGGACATTACTCACCAAAGAACACATTTTGCTGAGATAAATGCTGATATAAAAAACCTGTTGGCCATCACAGGGTCAGACAGGTTGCTTTATGAGCAGTACTGCCCTATGTTCAATGACAATAGTGGTGGTGCCTGGCTAAGCACCTCTGAGGATATTAAAAATCCACTTTTCGGTAGTCAAATGCTCAACTGTGGTGCTGTAAAACAGACGATTGCCCTAAAATAAAGACGCATAGCTTTAGATTTTAATCAAGCTATTTTACTGTTCTGAATTTTCAATCTACATAATTTGAAATTCATTTTAAAAATCATTACCTTCAAAATAAAAAATGACACATACCTATAAAGTTTCTGGCATGACCTGCCAACACTGCAAAGCCAGTGTAGAAGACAGCATAAAAGAGTTGGAAAACGTTAAATCTGTAAGTGTTGATTTAGAAGCTAAAGAAGCCCAAATCGACATGGAAAAGCATATAGACGTAGAAACGCTTCAAAACGCTCTATCGGACAAATACAGTATTTCTAAACAATCTGATTTTGTAGATACATCTGGTGAAAATATTCAAGACCAGTCTAAAGCTAAGCAGCTATTTCCTTTATTTTTGATATTTGGTTATATCACGGGAGCTTCTATTTTGCTGAATCAAAGTAACTGGGAGCTTAGTAGTTTTATGTTTGATTTTATGGGGCTGTTTTATATTGTGTTCAGCTTTTTCAAATTTCTAGATTACACAGGGTTTCCTGACTCTTTCAGAATGTATGACCCCTTAGCCAAAGTCCTTCCTGCTTATGGTTGGGTATATCCATTTATTGAAACTGCCCTTGGGCTTATGTTTTTAATGCGATTTGAACTGAATATTGCTTTAGTTGCTACCATTGTTATTTTAGGAATTACTACTGTTGGCGTCACACGTTCCTTATTCTCTAAAAAAACCATCAAATGTGCTTGTCTGGGAACGGCTTTAAATCTTCCTATGACTGAAGCCACTTTTATAGAAAATACAATCATGTTGGTGATGGCAGTTTGGATGCTGTTGATTTAGAGGAAACACCCTCCTAGCCTCCCTCAAGGGAGGAATTAAGACTGAGATTATCCCCTTGAGGGGATTAAGGGGTGTTTTAGTTATAAAAAGGATTTAAAAATGTGTTACATCTTTCTCTTTTGATTTTAATGCTTTCCCTTGGCGACCTTAGCGACTTGGCGGTTAACATAACAACAGAGAAAGCTTATCTAAAACGGCAACCTCAGCTGTTCTTCTTTAGGAATTATGGGAGTTTTTACTGTTTTTGATTCTTCGGTATTAAGATTAGAAAGTGAAATTCCCAGTAACCGAATGGAATCTTTAACGGGCTCTTGATAAAGTAAAGCTCTGGTTTCTTCCATGATTAAAGCTTTGGAAGCGATAAAAAACTTCAAAGTCTTGCTCCTAGTCTGAATGCTGAAATCGCTGTACTTTAACTTTAAGGTAATCGTTTTGCCTGCCACTCGGCTGTTTTTGAGTCGGCGTTCTACTTCTTCAGCGATGTCATCCAGTTTGTCTAGCATATAAATTTCAGAAGAAATATTTTCAGAAAAGGTACGTTCAGCACCGAGTGACTTCCGGATGCGGGTAGGCTTGACTTCACTTAAATGAATTCCTCTTACGACATTATAATAATGCAGACCACTTTTTCCGAAGTATTCCTGAAGGTAATCAAGAGATTTTAACTTGAGATCTGCTCCTGTAAAGATGCCGAGCCTGTACATTTTATCCTGAGTGACTTTGCCCACCCCATAAAACTTTCGTATATCCAGCTGTTCTAAAAAATCTATAACATCTTCTGGTGGGATAGTTTTTTGTCCGTTGGGTTTGTTGATATCACTGGCAACTTTAGCAATAAACTTGTTGATGGAAATCCCGGCTGAAGCATTGAGTCCTGTTTTAGCTTTGATTTTTTCTCTGATTTCTCTGGCCAAAATTGTGGCACTGGGAAAGTTGAATTTGTTTATAGTAACATCCAGATAGGCTTCATCCAGAGAAAGTGGCTCGACTAAATCGGTGTATTCAAAAAATATTTTTCTAATTTGTTGCGAAATCTCTTTGTAGCGGTCAAAACGAGGTCTCACAAAAATGAGATGTGGACAACGTCTGGAGGCTTCCCTGCCGCTCATCGCACTTTTCACTCCATATTTTCGGGCTTCATAGCTGGCTGCGGCTACCACACCGCGTTTAGAACTACCGCCAACGGCGAGGGCTTTCCCTTCTAGGTTTGGGTCATCCAATTGCTCTACAGACGCATAAAAAGCATCCATATCCACATGAATAATTTTGCGAAGATGGTCTCTAAAATCCATAGGCAAAAATAAGGAAAAGAGAGCGCGAAAATAAGCCTCTATGTTCTCTTTGACTTTGTAGTTCTAATTCACCGCAAAGTCGCTGAGTCCGCAGAGCTTTACTTGGCGTTCTTTGCGTCTTTGCGGTTTTTTATCACAGAGTTCATGGAGATTTTCTTTGTGGTTCTAAGTTACCGATGAGTCGCAGAGTCCGCAGAGTTTTCTTTTATGATTGTATTAAACACTGAATTTCATAGTTTTACATCAAATATGTTTTTAAATGATCTTTCATTTGCAGGCGTTCCATTGAAAAAGTTTTTGACTTTTGGTCTAAAATATTGATTAGCAGGATTGCTTTTTTAGCGATTTTGGGAGTATCTAGTTTTTGATTAAGTTTTAGTGATTCTGTTTTTAGAACTAATCTATAAAGTAATTCTGCCAAGTAATTGAGGTGAGCTTCATGTAAAGTTGAAATATGGTCTAGAAATTCTTCAGATTCCATTTCACCTATTTTAACCAGATTTAGATCAAGCTCGCCTTGCAGAGTGGTATCGATTTTATCTAGTTCATCTGAAGCTGTATTAGCATTAAGACCTGTTACTTTTTCTATTAAACTGACAAGCATCAAGCTTAATTTTTCGATTTCACGTTCTAGATAATCTTTACTCTGTTGCATTAAGCTAATTTTTATAAATATAACACCCTACTTCGGAAAAGTGATATTGAATATATATGTTTTTTATGTCAAAACCATTAATTGATTGCCTCCTGTTGCGAGTGTAGTACCAGAGGTTAAACAATCAAATCTATAATTTTTAAAAACAAAGCAGTTTGTATCAAGTCACACTAAACTTGAAAATTTGTATATTTGGATAAATTAGTAATGATGAATTTAGAAGCACGCAAAATAGAATTTGTTAAGGAATTTTTTAAACTTCAAAGTGAGAAAGCAATTTCAAAATTTGAAAACTTATTAAGAAAGGAAAAAGAACATTCATTACTTGAAAAAGTTGAACCAATGACATCTGTAAAATTAAACACACGAATAGATAAGTCGCTTCAAGATTCAAAAAATGGAAAGTTGACAGAAGCAAATGATTTACTTGCAGAAATTGACAAATGGATTTAAAAATCTTTTGGACTGACTTCTCTAAAACTGAATTAAAAAATATTTTTAAGCATCTAAAAGAAAAAGCAAGCTTAGGAGTAGCAAAAAAAGAAAATAAAAAAATAGTTCAATCCACTTTAAAATTAATAAAACAGCCTGAGATTGGACAAATTGAGCCTATGTTGGCTGAGAGGGGAATTGAATTCAGATATTTGCTTCATCAGACTTACAAAATTATTTATTGGATAAATTATAAGCAGAATAGAATTGAAATCGTGGATATATTTGAAACACATCAACAGCCTGAAAAGCTAAAGCGAACGAAGTAGCCACAGCTTCTGCTTGACATATCTTGCCAAAGTTAAAATGGATTTCGCGTTTCGAATAATCTTTACTACACAGCACAGGCTCAAATTGATTGAAAACTTATTATAAACCCTTAGGAATCGCTTCAATAAGTTGTTTTGTATAGTCTTTTTCTGGATGGGCGTACACAGCATCTGCTTCGCCTCGCTCTACAATTTTGCCTTGGTGCATTACTAAAAGCTGATCGGCCATATACTTCACCACGGCCAAATCATGTGAAATAAAAATATAGGTAAAGCCAAAATCTGTTTTGAGTGCGTTGAGTAAATTTAATACTTGGGCTTGTACCGAAATATCCAGCGCAGACACAGACTCGTCGCAAATAATCAATTTAGGTTCAACGGCAATGGTTCTGGCGATACCGATACGTTGACGCTGCCCTCCGCTAAACTCATGCGGATACCTGTCGAAATGGTCTTCAGACAACCCCACACGTTCCAAAAGCTCTATGGTCTTTTGTCGTCTTGCCTCAGCATTCCCATACAGGCTGTGAACCTTCATGGGTTCCATGATGGCTTTACCCACCGAAAGTCGAGGATTCAAACTCGAAAACGGGTCCTGAAATATCAATTGAATGTCTTTTCTAAGGCGCCTTAAGGCTTCACCTTTCAGTTTGGTAATGGATTTGCCCTGATACAAAATATCGCCTTCAGTGGGGTCGTCTAGCCTAAGAATGGCATTGCCTAAAGTCGATTTACCACAACCCGACTCGCCTACAAGTCCAAGAGTTTCGCCTTTATAAATTTTAAAGCTCACATCATCCACAGCATTTACTTTCCCAGCCTTTTGGAACCAACCCGCGTTGGAAATAAAGGTCTTTTTAACGTTTCTCACTTCAAGCAAAGGTGGCTTGGAGTAAATTATGTCGTGTCTTTTTTTTCTCTCTTCTGAAGTTTCTACTTCTGCATTTGGGACCTCCTGCATATAATCTTTTACCGTAGGTAGGCTATTAAGACGTTGATTGGTGGACGGTTTAGAAGCTAAAAGTGCCTTGGTATATTGATGCTTAGCATTTTTAAAAATAGTAACCACATTATCCTGTTCTACGATTTCACCTTGATACATCACAGCCACCCGATCTGCCAATTCTGAAACCAACGCCAGGTCGTGAGAAATGAAAATAATGCTCATTTCAGTTTCCTGCTGCAAAGACTTGAGTAGTTTTAAAATTTCCTTTTGCACGGTAACATCCAAGGCTGTTGTGGGTTCATCGGCGATGAGGATTTTGGGTTTGCAGGCAATGGCCATGGCAATCATGACACGCTGCTTTTGCCCGCCGCTGATTTGGTGGGGATAGCTTTTGAAAATAGCTTCTGGCCTGGGTAATTTCACCTTTTCAAAAAGACTTAAAACTTCCTGTTTTGCTTCTTTTTTAGAACGGTTTTTATGTCGAATTAACACTTCTTCGACTTGTTTTCCGCAGCGCATAGAAGGATTCAGCGAACTCATAGGTTCCTGAAAAATCATCGAAATATCCTTGCCTCGTATCTGTTGAAACTGAGATTCAGTGTAATTCGTGAGTTCTTGCTCCTGAAATAGAATAGAACCCGTTACTTCAGCTTTAGGACCGAGTAAACCTAAAATAGATAATGTTGATACAGACTTACCCGATCCAGATTCTCCAACAATACCCAGAATTTGATTGGGTTGCAGCTCGAAACTGAGGTTTTTGATGACCTGTTCTTTACCAAAGTGTATGTAGAGATTGTTAACTTTAAGCATTATACAGAGATAAGTTCGTGGTCTTCCAAAAGTTCTTCCTGGCGAAGTTTTAAAATAAGTTGTGCTACAGCAATAACGTCTTTTTCGCAATAGGTGACGATCCTGTCGATATCTTTTTCTTTGTAATACACATCGCTCACTTGGCTACCGTCGATGTCATCTTTAGGTGAAGGGATATTGAACAATTCGGTGAGTAATTTTAAAGACGTATAATGTTTATAATCGCCAAATTTCCATAATTCTAAGGTGTCTAGGTGAGGTATTTCCCAAGGCTTTTTGCCAAACAATTGAAGTTTTTCGGGGAGTGAAATCCCATGTATAAGCATGCGCCTGGCAATGTAGGGAAAGTCAAATTCTTTGGCATTGTGCCCACACATGAGGTGATGTGGCAAACTGAAATAATCTTCAATAAGAATTTTGAACCGCTTCAATAAATCCTCTTCTTCCCCGAAAAAACTGGTGGTTCTAAATGCTCTCTCGCGGCCTTTAAAATTAAAATACCCTACAGAAATACATACAATTTTACCAAACTCAGCCCAGATGCCAGCACGGTCATAAAATTCTTTAGCAGTGTACTCTTCTTTGCGCTGGTATTGGGTTTTATCGGCAAATAGTTTTTGCTTAGCAGGAGTTAAGTCATCAAATGCTTCATGTTCAGGAACAGTTTCAATGTCCAGAAAGAGGATATGTTCTAAGTTAAGTTTGTATAGCATGCTTAGGATGTGTTTCAGGATAACTAAGTTATGGAATTTTTAAAAACCTTTGCCCAGACTAACAGTTTTGTATTAGGAAATGGTTTATTTCATGAAATGAATGGTGTAATTGTAGAGGTTACTCTAGATTGCTGTAACTAATTGAAAACATGTAACTTATTTTTACTTTTGTAACAAAGTAAGGGTAAAATAGTAAATATCATGTAACAAAGTAAGGGTAAATTAAAACAAAGAGGTTTTAAATAAAGGCTGAATTATTAGATCTCTATATATAATTTCAGATAACAATCAAGGTCATAGATGTAGTCTATAGATGAAGATTTAACAAAAATAAACAAGTGCAACTCAAAATACCTTCAAAAGAGATTCTAATTATCTTAAAGTCAAAGTGATGTATTTCAAAAAATAACATTACTTTTGCACCTCATTATTAATAACAGGAGTCGGGAACTCCAAAATTTAATTTTTTATGCCAGTTAAAATAAGATTACAAAGACACGGAAAAAAAGGAAAACCTTTTTACTGGATTGTCGCTGCAGATGTTCGTTCAAAAAGAGATGGTAAATACCTTGAGAAATTGGGGATTTACAATCCTGTTACTCAGCCTGCAACTATTGAGCTAGACGTAGATTCGTCTGTGAAATGGTTGAGAAACGGGGCACAGCCTACGGATACTGCCAGAAGAATTCTGTCTTACAAAGGTGCAATGATGAAAAAACACTTGCTAGCAGGTGTTGACAAAGGTGCATTGACAGAGGAAGACGCTGAGAAGAAATTCCAAGCTTGGTTGTCTGAAAAAGAGGATAAAATTATGTCTTCTACAGAAAAGGCTGCAAAAGCCAAAGAAGCTGAAAAGCAAAAAGCACTTGATGCAGAAAGAGAAGTGAATGCTAAGCGTGAAGCTGAAGCTAAAGCGGCTCAAGAAGCAGAGGAGGCTAAAGCTAAGGAAGAGGCAGAAGCCAAAGCCGCAGCAGAAGCTGAAGCTAATGCAGAGACAGAAGCACCAGCAGAAGAGGAAGCATCTTCTTCTGAAGAAGAAGAAAGTAAAGAGGCTTAAAACATAAAATACGATGACTAAAGACCAATGTTTTTATTTAGGTCACATCGTGAGTAAATTTAGCTTTAAGGGAGAGTTACAAATCAAACTAGATACAGACGACCCCGAACTTTATGAACACCAGGAATCAATTTTTGTGGACTACCGCAATAAATTGATTCCTTTTTTTATTGAAAAATCTAACCTTCAGAAAAGTAATTTGCTTCGTGTAAAGCTCGAAGAAGTGGACACCGAAGCTGATGCTGATGACCTGCTAAAAAGGGATGTTTACCTGCCGCTTTCAGAGCTACCAAAGCTGGAAAAGAACCAATTTTATTATCACGAGGTTATAGGCTATAAAGCTGTAGATGATACTCATGGAGACATAGGGATAATTAAGTTTGTGAACGACCAAACTATGCAGGCTCTTTTTTTTATTGACTTCAAGGGGATAGAGATTATTATCCCAGTAAATGATAAGTTCATTAAGCATGTAGATAAAGCTGAAAAAACCATCTATTTTGAAACGCCTGAAGGCTTAATCGACATGTATTTGGAAGATTAACCCATTTAGTCTAGGCTTTTTCTTTTAGCATCCAGCTTTAGAAAAATCAATACCAAAATCAAAAAGCCCCATAATCCCGAGCCACCATAACTAAAAAATGGCAGAGGAATTCCTACGGTTGGAAACAAGCCTATCACCATAGCAATGTTCACAAAAAAATGAACAAAAAGTACAGATAAAACACAATACCCGTACACCCGGCTAAACTGACTTTTTTGACGCTCAGCTAAGAAGAATAACCTCAATAAAAGTAGGGTAAATAAAACCACAACCACACTTGTACCTAGAAATCCCCACTCCTCACCTACTGTGCTGAAAATATAATCGGTATGCTGCTCTGGTACAAAACGTCCCTGAGTTTGAGATCCCTTTAGCCAGCCTTTGCCCGTCCAACCTCCACTGCCTATAGCTACTTCACTTTGATAAAGATTGAAAGCTGAACCTCTGATGTCATTCGCTTCACCTATAAGAACATCAAATCTGTCTTTTTGATGTGGTAACAGAACTGAATTCAGAATAAAATTAACCGAATAAGAAAAACCGAGTCCAAAAACCAAAGCAAGAGCATATAAACCAGATTTTGGTCTAGTTTTTCTGTTTAATAAGTAAACTACCACTAGAAGAAGAACGAATATAGGAGCGAAGACGATAAAGCTAAACTTTAGGGTGATGATAAAGATAATGGCGGCAAAAACTCCAAGACTAAGGTAGTAGTGTGGCAAGCCTTCTCTGTATAATGGTATCAAAAATCCTAGGTAAATAAGCGCACTGCCTGCATCGGGTTGTAGCATAATCAGCCCAAGAGGTATACCGATGATGGCAAAGGCTTTTAGTTGAGACTTGATTCTGGTAAGATCATTATCTAGCTCACTGATGTATTTGGCTAAAGCTAAAGCTACAGCAGTTTTTACAAATTCTGCTGGCTGAATACTAAATGTACCAAAGGAATACCATGCCGTTTGTCCTGCTATGGTTTTACCAAAAATAAAAAGACCAAGGAGAGAAAGGATGGCAGCGATAAATATTACAGAGGCAAAGCGTTCAAAAAATTTATTTTCAAAGGCTAAAATAATACTACCTATGAATACGCTTAGACCAATCCATAGGAGTTGCTTGCCATAAATTTTAGACATATCGAACACGCTTGCATCTGGGCTTATGTAGGCTGTGGAGTAGATATTTACCCAACCAAAACCTACCAAAATGATAATAATAATGAGGCTAAGCCAATCTAGCTGAAGCAAGGTTTTCGGCATTACTGATTGATTTTAAAAGGTTCTCCAGAATAGGGCTTAGCATACTCTTCTTCTAGGGTGTTATTCAATATCCAACTTTCTAAGTCTTTGCGTTCTATCTCCTCCTTTAAATATTTTTCAATTATAAGACTAGAAATTCTACCTGCATATCTGGAACCCCAGTAGCCATTTTCAACGAAAACAGCCAGAGCTATTTTTGGATCATCTTTGGGGGCAAAGGCTACAAATATAGAATGATCTGTAAGCTGCATGCGTTTGCCATCTACTTTGGTGTAATTTTCTGAAGTTCCTGTTTTTCCAGCAATTTCTATGCCTGGAACTTTTAGAAATGATGCAGTCCCATAGTTGAAAACATCATGCATTCCCTCAATAATTGGGTCGAAATGTTCTT
>Ga0102927_1000319_pt1 | contig 11143 bp, 14 predicted proteins | sample SalPon1_A_H2O_MG_FD_78208 | JGI IMG/M metagenome (GOLD analysis project Ga0102927, IMG submission 78208) | Salt pond water microbial communities from South San Francisco under conditions of wetland restoration - Salt Pond MetaG R1_A_H2O_MG | ecosystem: Environmental > Aquatic > Non-marine Saline... | reverse complement strand
TAGAGGATGTCTATTCCTCTTGGCTTATGAAACACCTCACGTGGTTTATGGATTCGCTTGTGAATTGGGAATTTAAGGGGCATCCGCATTCCAATAAATCTGAAGCTCAGTGGGAAGCTTTATTTGGTACTCACAATTTAAAAATCAAAAAAAAGACCAAAACAAACGTTTTAGTCATTTTCACACAAGTGATGTATCATTTAGAAAAGTACTAAAGTACTAGATTAATCGTACCTATTTATTTTAGCGCCTATGGCTTTTAGTCTTATATCTATATCTTCATAGCCACGGTCTATTTGTTCAATATTATGTATTGTAGAGGTGCCTTTGGCTGAAAGTGCTGCAATGAGTAAAGAAATACCCGCTCTGATGTCTGGACTGGTCATGGTTGTCGCTTTCAGCTGAGATTGAAAATCATGCCCTATAACTGTAGCACGATGGGGGTCGCATAGAATAATTTTGGCGCCCATGTCTATCAATTTATCCACAAAAAACAACCTGCTTTCAAACATTTTTTGATGTATCAAGACACTCCCTCTAGCTTGTGTAGCTAGCACTAGCATAATACTTAACAAGTCTGGCGTGAAGCCAGGCCATGGTGCATCGCTGATGTTCATGATAGAACCGTCTATAAAAGTTGCAACTTCGTACCCGTTGGTATGGGCTGGAATGTAGATGTCGTCTCCTTTTTGTTCTAGCTGTATGCCAAGCTTTCTGAATGTGGTTGGAATAATTCCTAAGTTTTCCCAGCTCACGTTTTTGATGGTAATTTCGCTTTTGGTCATAGCGGCCAGCCCTATCCATGAGCCTATTTCAATCATGTCTGGTAGGACCCTGTGTGTACAGCCAAATAATTCATTTACCCCATTTATAGTTAGCAAATTAGAACCAATACCTTCAATATTAGCCCCCATGCACACTAGCATTTTAGATCAATGCTGGATATAAGGCTCGCAGGCGGCGTTATAAATAGTTGTGGTACCTTCAGCAAGGACAGCAGCCATCAGTATATTGGCCGTTCCCGTTACAGAAGCTTCTTCCAGAAGCATGTCTGTCCCTATTAAACCTTCAGGGGCTTCTACTCCATAAAAACGTTCTTCTCTGTTGTATCTGAATTTTGCACCTAAATTGATGAAGCCTCCAAAGTGAGTATCCAGACGTCTTCTGCCTATCTTGTCACCTCCTGGTCTTGGAATATAGCCTTTTCCAAAACGTCCCAGAAGTGGACCAACTATCATAATAGAACCTCTTAAGCTACTCCCCTCGTTTTTAAATTTCTGACTTTCTAAATAATCGAGATTTAATTCATCAGACTTGAAAGAAAAACTTCCTTTACCAAGTTTTTGAATTTTTACTCCAAGATTGCCAAGAATTTCAATCAATTTATTGACATCTCGTATATCTGGAACATTCTGGATTTTTATTTCTTCTGGAGTTAATAAAACTGCACAAAGGATTTGTAAAGCTTCATTTTTAGCACCCTGAGGTTGGATGTCACCTTTCAGTTGGTGCCCTCCTTCTATTTGGAAAGTAGTCATTTAGTACTTGCGTTTGCGATTACGGTTATTGTTCTTCTTATAGTTTTTGGCTTGGGGTTTGGAGCGTTTATTGGCTTGCTTTACCAATGTGTTAGCATCGCTTAGCTCCTCATCATCAGCTTTTAAGTCCAATTTACCATCACTTAGCTCTCTTAAATGATCGAAAATTATTTTATCTGAAACTGAATCTTTGTTCCAGTTGAGATAACATTTTTTCATGTGGTTGGCTATATTGAACATCAAGCCTTCTTTCATTTCACCATCTTCAAGCTTGATAGCTTCATCTATCATTCTTTTGATGTTATTGCCGTAAAACCTGTACTTCGGAAAATTCTGTGGATAAGGCAAAGGCTCTGGACTTGCATAAAGCTCCTCTCGTGATGGTTTTGGGAATGGCGATTCTACATCCAGTTCAAAATTGCTAATAATAAACAGCTGATCCCAAATCTTATGTTGGAAATCTGGAACATCCCTCAAGTGAGGATTCATGTTTCCCATCACACTTATGATGCTTTTGGCTATGTTATTTCTCTTTTCGTCGTCCTGAATTGTTTTAGCATATTCTACCATTTTTTGGACGTGCCTCCCGTATTCAGGAATTATTAAATCGTTTCTCTCAGAGTTGTATTCTAAATAAGTTATCAATGGAATATAGTTTTATAAAGGTTGCAAAATAAGCATTTAATTTTACTCTATTACAAAGAAATCACATTCTTGATTTCCTCCCCTACTTGTTTGTATTTTTCTATCACAATATCTGGGGATTTCAGAGTGACATTTATAGAAACGCTGGTATATTTGCCTTTTGAAGATTGTTTAGTTGAAATTACAGCTCCTAGGTTATCAAAAATGGCTATGAGTTCATCTAAATTTTCTTGATCTGATGAGGGGATAATAAATTTATATAAATAAGGTGCTGGCCAATCGCTTGTTTTTTTTAACCTTTTGCGCAAAGTTTTATAAAATTCATCTTGAGATTTATCGGACTTCATTATCACTTTTTTATGCAAATATACTGTTATTACCTATTTTTATAAATTACAGACGTATTTATCTATGGCTAAATTGAACCCTTTCAAAAATTTACTCATCGGAGCTCCTAGTACAGGAAAGTCTACTGTGCTTGAAGCTTTATCAGACAGGGGGTACTGGTGCTTTCCTGAAGTTTCTCGTGAAGTCACTTTAGAAGCTAGACAACTTGGGATAGAGCATCTTTTCCTAAAAGAACCTTTAAAATTTAGCGAAATGCTTCTGAAAGGAAGAATCAAACAATTTGAAGATGCTCATACCATCACTACAAAGCACGTTTTTTTAGATAGGGGTATTCCTGATATTTCAGCCTACATGGATTTCTTTAAACAAGACTACCCCAAAGAATTTCTGGAGGCCAACTTGAACTATAGGTATGATAAGGTTTTCCTGTTTCCGATTTGGAATGATATCTACACTACAGACAATGAGCGTTTTGAAGATTTAGAACTTGCTAAAGGCTTACAGAACACCTTAATTAAAACCTACGAGGAACTTGGCTATGAATTGATAGAAGTGCCAAAAACCCAAATAGATGAGCGTATAAAATTTATCTTGAAAACCCTTCACCCCTAATGGCAACCACACCTCTAGATATACTCAAGACGTATTGGGGGTATGAGACCTTCAAGCCTTCGCAACAGAAGGTAATTGGGTCTGCTTTAGATGGTCTGGATACCTGTGTATTTTTGCCTACAGGTGGGGGAAAATCTATTTGTTTTCAAATTCCTGCATTAGTTTTACCAGGGATTTGTATTGTGATTTCTCCTCTGGTGGCACTGATGCAAGATCAAGTGGATACGCTAAAATCTAAAGGAATAAAAGCCTTGATGCTGAAAGGTGGCATGACGTATAGGGAGATAGATCAAAACCTAGATAATTGTATCTATGGAGATTATAAGTTTTTATATTTATCTCCAGAACGGCTTCAGCAGGAATTAGTACAACAACGCCTTGCCAAAATGAATGTGAATTTTATCGCAGTAGATGAGGCTCACTGTATTTCGCAATGGGGGCATGATTTTAGACCTGCTTATAGTCAAATTCAATTGCTCAGAGATTTACAGCCTGATGCTCCAACCATCGCCCTCACAGCCACTGCGACTGCTCAAGTGAAAGAAGACATCATTCAATCTTTAAAACTACACCAGCCTACACTTGTGGAAGAAAGTTTTAAACGAACAAATCTTTCATTATCGATTCAATTTTCTAATGACAAAGTGAATGATTTGTTTCTTCTACTTCAAGATGCACCACCTAGCACTATTGTTTATGTTCGGAATAGGGCATTATGCAAAGAATTATCAGATTTTCTAAATAAAAAATGCTTAGCTTCAACCTTCTTTCATGGAGGGATTTCTTCAGCAGAAAAACAGGACAGGTTGAAATCTTGGCTCGAAGAAAAACACCACACCATAATAGCTACTAATGCATTTGGGATGGGGATAGATAAAGCAAATGTAAGACAAGTTATCCATTACCACCTGCCAGAAAGTTTAGAAAGCTACTACCAAGAAGCCGGAAGAGCAGGTAGAGATGGCTTGGCATCTAAAGCAATTATCTTGTACAATGATAGTGATAAACAACGCCTTGATAGTCAATTTGTTAAGACTATTCCTAGTTTTAAAACTGTGCAGCAAGTGTACAAAGCTGTGATGAGTTACTTCAGAATAGCTTATGGAGAAGGTGAAAACACAATTCACGATTTTAATTTTTATGAGTTCTGTACGCGTTTCAAGTTTCATAATATACTAGCATTTAATGCCTTAAACCTCTTAGATAGACTTAGCATCATACGTCTTGATAACTCATTTCAAAAGAAAACAAAATTAAAATTTCAGATTTCAAGCGAACAGCTTATAAGGTTTATAAATCAACATACCCAATTTGCTCTCTTAGTCAGGACGCTACTCAGAACCTATGGTGGGGTTTTTGAACAAGAATTGAACGTGAACACACATTTATTAAAAAAGAAAACTGGACTTGATGAAGCAAGTATTTTTAAACAATTAGAAACTCTTGAACACCATGGGGTACTAGTGGCAGAATTCATAAAACAAGACTTAAGCCTTACTTTGATTTTGCCACGTGAGGATAACTATACTTTAAATCCACAGAAAACGCATATAGTTCAATATCAGCAAAACAAATTACAGAAAGCACAATCTGTCTTAGATTATATTGATAAGCATCTGTTGTGCTTACAAAATTTTATATTGCATTATTTTGGGGAAAACCCGACTGAGGCTTGTGGAAAATGTACTAACTGCCTAAGACAAGAAACAGACAAAATTGAAGAACCGAGTGCTAGCTATTACAGCCTTATTGAACTCAATATTTTAGACCTATTGGAGCAAACCGAACTAAATTCAAAAGAAATTATACTAAAAAGTGGATACCCAAAACTTTATGTCTTGCGGAGTATCCAGACCTTATTAGAAAAAAACAAAATCAAATTAACAAACGTCAATACTTACCAAAAAATCAATGCATAACTTAAATGTACTTTTCATGGGAACTCCACACTTTGCTGTGGGGGTTTTAGAGCACTTGCTTGAGTCAAAAATCAATTTAGTAGGTGTAGTTACAGCGCCAGATAAACCAGCTGGAAGGGGAAAACGCATGCAATCTTCAGCAGTGAAACAATATGCCCAGCAGCACGATTTAGAAATTTTACAACCAACACATCTGAAATCTGTTGACTTTCAAGAGGAGTTAAAACGGCTGAATCCTAACCTAATTATAGTGGTTGCTTTTAGGATGCTCCCAAAACAAGTTTGGAATTATCCAGACCATGGCACTTTCAATCTCCATGCTTCACTACTCCCACAATACAGAGGTGCTGCTCCTATCAATTGGGCTATCATTAATGGAGAGAAAGAAACGGGGGTGACTACTTTTTTTATTGATGACAAAATTGATACTGGAAACATTATCGATTCTAAATCAATAAAAATTGAAAATGATGATGATGTAGAAAGTCTGCATGACAAACTGATGGTAGTGGGAGCTGAACTGGTGGTGGACACTGTAAGAAGGATAGAAAATGCTAAGATAACACCTCAACCACAAATTGAAAATAATCTCCTGAAACCAGCTCCAAAACTTACTAAAGACAACACTAAAATCAACTGGAATCAACCTAATGTGGCTATTGTTAACTTTGTACGTGGGCTTACCCCTTTTCCTACAGCTTGGGCAGAATTGGTAGTGAATCAACAAAGCTTAAAAGTAAAAATCTACAAAGTAGAAGCTAATAAAGAACAACATACGCAAACACCAGGAGCTTCTTTTTATAGTAAGGAATTAAAAAACATCTGTGTAGCTGTAACTGATGGCTATGTACTTATCAAAGAACTGCAAATGCCAGGTAAAAAAAGGATGACTTCGCAAGCATTAGTTAATGGTTTTGGGTGGGAAAATGACTTTTATTTTAAATCTTGACAAAAAAATATTCCAGCAATTGGATAAAAAAAGACCTAAATACCATATTTTTAGCTTTAAGGCAAGGATTTTATAGCTAAAATCTTGCATATTAATATTTTCCATATAAATTTGTAAAGTGTTAATAATATGTTTAATCAATAAAAATTAAATTTTACATCATGAACAAAACAAATTTAATCGACGCTATGGCAGAAGATGCTGGTGTCACTAAAGCAGAAGCGAAAAAAGCTTTGGAATCTTTTTTAGAAAATGTAGAAGGTGCTCTTAAAAAAGGAGATCGTGTATCCTTAGTAGGATTTGGATCTTGGTCTGTTTCTAAAAGAGCTGCACGTGAAGGCAGAAATCCACAAACTGGAAAAACTATCAAAATTGCTGCAAAAAACGTAGTGAAATTTAAAGCTGGATCTGATTTGCAAAAATCAGTAAACTAAGTTTTAAGACTACCCTTTATTTAAAAAATTAAAAGGCCTTTTGAATTAAAGGCCTTTTTTTAGTTCATAACTTAAATTGTTTTCTATGCAACATATATTGCCAAATCAAGGAGATGTTCTCGTAGCTGAACCATCTTCTATACAAGATTTGACATTTAGCCGTGCCGTGATATTGTTAGCTTTTCTTGATAATGAAAGTGTTGTGGGATTCATTGTCAACAAACCTTTAGATTTTAATCTTGATGACCTCATACCAGAAATTGATGTGCATTTCAACATATACAATGGAGGTCCAGTAGAGCAAGAAAACCTATATTTTATCCATGATGTGCCTCATCTTATAGAGGGTAGCGAAGAAATAAAAGATGGTATATATTGGGGTGGATCTTTTGATGCTGTGATAGACCTTATTAAGTCAAAGCAAATCAACCAAAAAAATATTAAATTTTTTCTTGGCTATTCTGGTTGGGCACCTACTCAACTTATGGATGAAATTCATCTAAAAAGTTGGATTTTGGATACCACCACTGAAATTAATAATCTATTACAAACGCCCAAGGATGGTAAATTTTGGCAGGATAAAATGAAAAATTTAGGTGGTGATTATTTATTATGGTCCACTGCTCCTGAAAATCCTAATTATAACTAAACGTCCTGAAACCTTGCTTTAGCATTAAGCTTACCTAGCATATATTTAGCTAAATTATTTGTGAATACTTTTTTACGATATTTTGTGATGGGTTGTATCCCTTGTATAGCATTGGTATAGAATATCTCATCCGCTTTTTGAAGTTCAAAAGGAGATATTGATTCTTCTCTTAGTGTATAATCATCAGAAGACTTAAAAAGTTCGATCAACTGTTTTCTGATGACCCCATTCAAGCACCCATCAGACAAAGGAGGTGTTTTGACTTCGTTGCCTTTCCTAAGGAATATGTTGCCATTAGTAACTTCTACTACAGACTTTTTTTCGTTGATAAGAAAACAGTTATCAAACTCATTCTCTTTAGCGTAAATACCCGCTAAAATATTGACAATCTTATTATTAGATTTGATTGTAGAAAGCATACCAGACTGCACATAGTGGTCTTTGAACAACTCTATTTCATATTTATCTTCATTTAAAATAAAAAAGGGGTGCTGAAGTGTTTTAGTAGATATGATATAACCAATGGAGTTATTCTCTGGGGTATAATACCCACCTTCGTTTCTATGCACGTTGATTTTTACCCTAACTGAAACCTTATCTTGATTATTAGATGTAATAACTTCTAAAATTTTTTCTTCTAAATATTCTGGAGAAAAATGCATAGGAATCTTCATTCTTAGTATCCTCATGGAAGACATCAATCTAAAATAATGCGCCTCCCAGAACATGATTTTTGAGTTAATGACTCTTATGGTTTCAAAAAGACTATCACCATAAGCATATCCTCTATTATTGATACTCAGTCCAGACTCATCTAAAGACTGAATCTTTCCATTCATCAAAATGTTCATAAACAAGTTGTTTTTAAGCTGAGCCAAGTATTTGTTTCAAGTCTGAAACCATATTTTCCCAGAGCATTTTTCCTTCATCTATTTCATCCTCTTCTGCATAATCAGTGATCATCAAGGACACATCTTTGGTGATTTCATCTACCTGAATTTTCATTTCAAAATAATAAGGAAGATCGTCCTCATCATCTGCTGTCCACCTCAGCTTCATGCGTTCTTCTGCTTTTTTAGATAACAGTTTAGCCTGCTCTTCGCTGCCTTCCCACATAAAGGTGAATATTTCTCCTCTAGAGTTTACATTATCAGCAAACCATTCACTCAAACCAGAAGGAGTGGATATATATTGAAAAAGTAAAGAAGGCGATACTTGTATAGGAAATTCTAATTCATACTTAACTTTATCACTCATAGTCAATCAAATTTAGATTGGTAGCAATATATGGATAATTGGGTGAAGTATAAAAACTTTAATTGAAATAATTGCAAGAACAAATTTGTAAAAGCAAAAGATAATAGTATCTTTGCAATCCTTAAAATGGCGTGGTAGCTCAGTCGGTTAGAGCGTCGGATTCATAACCCGGAGGTCACGAGTTCAACTCTCGTCCACGCTACAAAAAACCCTGCTTTTGCAGGGTTTTTTAAGTTTTTAAGGTTATTCTATAATTTTCAATAGGTGTCAATAATTTTAAAATTAAAACTGCAAAAGTTCTTCCTTCAGAGTTTCAATATTAAAACTTTTCTGTTTACCAGTTTTCATATTTTTGAGATTGTAGGTACCAGCTTTCATTTCACTTTCTCCAGCTAAAACTACGTAAGGAATATGTCTCTTATCAGCATAAGTCATTTGCTTTTTCATTTTTGCAGCATCTGGATATAATTCAGCAGAAATAGTGTTAGCCCTTAAGTTTGCAATGGCTTTTAATGCATACAAAGCTTCTTCTCTTCCAAAGTTGATAAACATTACAGTTACGGTGTCTTTGATTTCTTCAGGGAATAGATCAAGTTCTTCAAGCACAAGATAAATCCTATCCAGTCCAAAGGATATGCCTACACCGCTCATGTTTTTTAAACCAAAAATACCCGTAAGGTCATCATATCTTCCACCACCACCTATTGAACCCATTTTTACATTGGCTGGAGCGGAAACTTCAAAAATGGCACCTGTGTAGTAATTAAGACCTCGTGCTAAAGTGACATCTAAATCTAAATTTGCAGTTTGAAGTGGCATTGCTTGCAATGCATGTTGTATAAACTCTAGTTCTTCAATTCCTTTCTGTCCTATTTCTGAATTGGATAATAACGATTTTAATAGATTGATTTTATCTCCAAAATCCCCTTTAAAATTGAAAATTGGTTTTATGTTCTCAATGGCAGCTTCAGAAATGCCTTTTTCTTGCATTTCTTTTTTAACGCCCTCCTCTCCTATTTTGTCTAATTTATCCAGAGCAACTGTAAAGTCTATCAACTTTTCACTTTCTCCTATGACTTCAGCTAAACCAGATAGAATTTTTCTGTTATTTATCTTGATAGTAACTCCTTCGAGTTTCAAACTTGTAAAAACAGAATCGTATAATTGAATGAATTCCACTTCCTGCCATAAACTATCGCTACCAATTACATCAGCATCACACTGGGTAAACTCTCTAAATCGTCCTTTTTGAGGACGATCTGCTCTATATACATTTTGAATTTGATAGCGTTTAAAAGGAAAATCAATGTCATTTTGATGCTGTACCACGTACCTAGCAAATGGAACTGTGAGGTCGTATTTTAAGGCTTTTTCTGAAATGGATTGAGATAGCTTTGTACTCTCTTTTGCTAAATAAGCTTCAGGATTGGCTTTTTTTAAAAAATCACCTGAATTAAGAATTTTAAAAATCAATCGGTCTCCTTCATCCCCATATTTTCCCAACAAAGTATCAGAGTTTTCAAAAGTTGGAGTCTCAATAGGTTGAAAACCAAATGTTTTAAAATGTTTTTGTAGTGTAGAAATGATGTATTGCCGCTTGCTAACTTCTAGCGCTGAAAAATCTCGTGTTCCTTTTGGTATAGATGCTTTACTTGCCATGCTAAGTTTAGATAAAAATTTAAAAAAATACTCAAACAATTTTATTACTCCACCATCGTATTAAAATACTGATAAAGTTTGCCTTTGGTGATATGAGCGCCTTGTTTTATGAGGGCAAATATATCTTTGTTTCTATCATCACTCAAAGGTTTTGCAGATGTATAAATCTGGACATCATCATTCAATAGGTTATCTCTTAGCCATTGGAAGCCTTGCTTGGTGTTGATATCGACTGCATTATTATCTATTTTAATCCCTATCAAATTGATGAATTGATCTGTAAACTCAAACAAAAATAACTGCTGAGGAGAAAAATGTTCAAGGTAATTGACGTTGTTTAAAACTCCTTCCCAAACCAAATCGCTAAAGACATCGAGTTCGTCTTCAGCTACTTGAGGCTTGTTTCTTTTGATGTCCTCCCATTCGTCTTGGGTAATAGATTGACTTGCCAAAAAATTAATAAATTCTTTGTGCATTTCTTTAAGCTGTTCTTGAGTAAGTCTTTCGTATTTCATGTGTGCAAAAATAAAAAATATAAAGCGTATAATCTTAAATGAATGGAACCAGAAAGAATTTGGATAAAAAAAAAGCCGACTCGCGAGTCAGCTTTGTAAGTTTAGCTTTTCTGTTATTAATTTTCACCAATAACTTCAAAAGTGAAATCAAGAATCACATCTCTGTGAAATCTTAATTTTGCTTCATATTGACCTAAACGTTTAATGTTACCACCAAGAATAGTTATGTACTTCTTATCGATATCAACTTCGTGTTTAGCTAATACATCTTTTAAATCTGCTGCAGTGATACTTCCAAAGAGTTTATCGCCTGCACCTGTTTTAGATGGTATTTTGATGTCAAGATCTTTTGCTTTTTCAGCTAGAGATTTAGCTTCATCTACAATTTTCTTTTCTTTATAAGCACGCTGCTTAAGGTTTTCTGCCAAAACTTTCTTTGCTGAAGGAGTTGCCAATACGGCAAGGCCTTGAGGTATTAAAAAGTTACGACCGTATCCGTTTTTTACAGATACCAAGTCGTCGGCAAAACCAAGATTATCTACGTCTTTCTTAAGTATAATTTCCATTTTTTTGCCTTTTTATTTTAATAAATCACCTACGTATGGCATCAATGCTAAG
>Ga0102927_1000318_pt1 | contig 11157 bp, 9 predicted proteins | sample SalPon1_A_H2O_MG_FD_78208 | JGI IMG/M metagenome (GOLD analysis project Ga0102927, IMG submission 78208) | Salt pond water microbial communities from South San Francisco under conditions of wetland restoration - Salt Pond MetaG R1_A_H2O_MG | ecosystem: Environmental > Aquatic > Non-marine Saline... | reverse complement strand
TAAAAAACAAGTCTCTTCTTAAAAAAACATAGTATGACATCACAAAGAAAACTTTTCATAAATAACAAAAGAGGACTAAAAATCAATTTTTTAGAAAATGGCCTGATAAAAAATATCACCTGTCATCCCCTTCAAATTAGCTTAAAAACAGCCAGTTCGTTTTCCAGATCAGGAGCTAATATCTATTTAAGAAAAATTCAAAACGATCACATCACACATAAAGCACTTTTAGGACCAGAAAGCAACAGTGAATTTTCAATCCGTGAAAACAGCTTTATAGCTCAAGGAAATTGGGAGGGTATTCACTATACATGCCCAATTCAACTCGACTCCGAAAGTACAAGTTGGCAATGGCATATTACAACAAAGAACACATCCAATAGCACATTGCTTTTAGATGTCATTTATGTACAAGATGTCGGTTTAAAACAAATGTCAGACGCCACTGTGAATGAAGCTTATGTAAGCCAGTATATAGATCGACAAATTTTAACGCATTCAAAATACGGTAAAGTGATATGTTGCAGACAAAACTTACCAGACACCCAACAACAGATATGGCTGATGATAGCTTGTAAAAACTCAGCATCTTCAGCAAGTACAGATGGTATGCAATGGTATGGTAATTCTTATAGGGAAACCAGTATTCCAGAGGCTTTGCTTAAAAAAACATTGTCAGGTGAATGTACAGCAGAACTATCCATAGTAGCATTAAAAGAAGAACCTTTTAATTTAAACACTCATACAGAGCACGAAACTACTTTTGTAGCAAATTACATGGCGAACCACCTAGAAGCTACTTCTATAAAAGATTTAGAACGCATTTCACCGCTCATAAAAACTTTTAAGAACAACATTTCAACTTCAAATACAAGGGTTTCGTTTCAAGTCAATAACAATCTTTTTAATACTTCTCCTTTTCTGCCTGTAGATGATTTAACCTCTAAGGATTTAACTCATTTTTTTGGAAGTGATTTACGTCATCGGGAAGAAAAAAACGGACAACTTTTGTCTTTTTTTTATAAAGAAAATAGCCATGTGGTGTTGCGAGCCAAAGAAGTTTTGATAGATCGCCCTCATGGTCATATCATGCAAGCTAAAATGGGGCTTAGACCAGATGAAGATATCATGTCTACAACCACCTATGCCTATGGCGTTTTTAATTCACACATGACACAAGGGAATACTAATTTTAACCGTTTCCTTTCGGTTTGCTCAAGTCAGTTCAATCTGGAACCTAAAACTGGACAACGCATTTTTATTGAGTTAAATGGACAAAAATACCTTTTGGGAGTGCCTTCTGCTTATGAAATAGGTTTAAACCATTGCCGATGGATTTATAAACATGGCGCTATCTGTTTTCAGGTTCGAAGCTGGACATCCAAATCAAATCCTGAAATTTATATGGATTTTAAAGTATTAACAGGTCCGCCTGTAAAGCTACTTATTACAAATCATTACGAAGAAAAGAATGGATGGCATATTTCTAATCAAAAGACAGATGGCTTGTATATAATTAAGCCGAAAACAGATAGTAATATTGCTAAAAAATTTCCAAATGCACAGTTCAAAATACAAATCCAAACTTCAAACTTCAAAATTTCTGGGGATGAACTATTATATAACAATTTAAAGAGTCAAGGTGATGGGTTTTTCAATATAGAATCAGAAAACACATCACATTTTTGTATGAGTTTTATTGGAGAAATTTCTAACAAATTTGAGGTCACAACAATTAAAAATTCTGATAAGCAATACTATTCTGATGTCCAATCTGTTGAAGACTATTGGAAAGAGATATCTTCATCTTTATCATTAAAAAGAAGGCATAAGGATATTTTAGCTATTCAAGAAATTTTGCCATGGTATGCCACCAACGCTTTAACACACCTATTAACGCCTCATGGTTTGGAACAGTTTGATGGAGCTGCATGGGGTACAAGAGATACGACTCAAGGTCCGTTTGAGCTTTTATTGAGCATGGAAAAATATAAGGAAGCCAAAGACATTCTTCGGATTATATTTTCTCATCAAAATAAAGATGGTAGCTGGCCTCAGTGGTGGATGTTTGATAGTTATTCTGAAATTAGAGCTGACAGTTCACATGGAGATATTCACCACTGGTGTATCATTGCTTTGGCAAATTATATTAAAATTACAGAAGACACCGATTTTTTAGAAGAGGTGCTGCCTTATTATCATGAGAAGGATGATAAATCAGCAGAAAAAACAAGCCTTTTAGAACATGTTGAACGACTTATAGATATGTTAGTCTCTACATTCATTCCTGGCACAGCCTTGGTGCCTTTTGGTGGTGGAGATTGGAATGATTCTATGCAGCCAGTTAGCAAGGCTTTGGTAACACGGTTAATTTCAAACTGGACAGTTGCCCTAAACTATCAAGCTTTTTCAAGCTTTCAGTTCGTTTATGAACTATCAGGTGATGGAGAAAAAGCTAAGAGGTTAAAACATATTTGTACCCAAATCAAATCAGATTTTAATACACATTTAATTAAAGATAATGTTGTTGCAGGACATGGCTTGCTCAACGATGACCACAGCATAAGTTTGTTATTACACCCAAGCGATACCAAAACAAACATTCAGTACCGTCTATTGCCAATGATTCGTGGAATTATTAGTGGCATATTTACAAAAGAGCAAGCGCAATTTCATCAAAATTTGATTGAGCAACATTTAAAAGGACCTGATGGAGCACGTTTAATGAATCGTCCTCCTAAATACCATGGAGGAATTGAAAAGATTTTTAAAAGAGCAGAAAGTGGTACTTTTTTTGGCAGAGAAATAGGTATGATGTATATGCATGCTCATCTACGATATGCAGAAACACAGGCTAGAACGGGAAACGCAGAGGCTTTTGTAAAAGCATTACGGCAAGCCAATCCTATTGCTTACCAAGAAATAGTTTCTTGCGGAGATTTACGTCAGTCTAATTCATATTTCAGCAGTTCTGATGTCATTTTTAAAAACCGCTATGAGGCAGATGAACGTTATCATGAGATTAAAAAAGGTAACATAAGCCTAAAAGGGGGTTGGCGTATTTATTCTAGTGGCCCAGGTATTTACATGGGGCTTGTCGTTTGGCACTTAATAGGACTTAGAACAGAGTTTGGAAAAACAATTATAGATCCTGTTATACCTAAAAATCTTGATGGATTATCGGCAACTTTAGTTTATAAAGGCTTTCCTCTAACCCTAAATTTTTTAGTTAAGGAAGAAGAATATCACCCTAAAAAAATAACTGTTAATAATCAACCTATAGATCTTGTGTTTGAAGAAAATCAATACAGAAAGGGGGGCGCCATTTTAGAGACTCGTCTTTTTTTAGAGTTATTACATACGGATAAGAACTTGATTGAAATTATTTTGTAATCTTTTCTATATGAAATTTCGCTAATGCAAAAAACGATTCCAAATTTAAAAAAGCAACTTAAAGCCACTCAATTAATGGTAGATGACCAGCCTTAATCACATCCTAATTCAAATATAATCAGGAAGAAAAATCAATAGGAAAACACATCAGCATGCAGTGGACCTGCCGTGAGCTTGGGCTAGAATTAAAGACCAAAGTTTAGTTCATACTCTCAGGTTGCGGAAGGATCCACTCGTTGTGCCAGAAGTAGTTCCACTCAATGCTCGTTAAGTCTAGCTTTGGATCTACCAGAAATTCTGGTGTTCTGCCGTTGAGGCTTACCTTCACACGGGCATAGATTTCTATAGGGATATCTTTTTCAGCATATTCTTTTTTTAATTTTTGAGTGAACTGATATATGCCATCAGGCTTTAAAAGATTTCGTCTTTGTTTTGTCGTCAGGTACTTCTCCAGATCTACGTTTTCTGTTTTGCCCGTATTTAGGTTTTTAATTTTAAAACCGGCATAGCCTCCTTTTGCTCTTAGCATCATTCTCCAGCTCATTTTATGCGCTTCTTCGGTCCAAAATACATTACCTTGTATGAAGTGATGTCTGATAGGTAATAGGAGTTGTGTCGTGAACCAAATCAATAAAAACCCTTTGAAGTAAGGGGCCAGCTGTGGAATTTTGATTTCGGAATCACTATAGAAAGGTTTGAGTTTTAAAAATTTTCTATTGATGTAATCTTTAGGAAAGAAAAACACGGTAAATGCTAATGACATGTAAGGAAAAATCCCAATTTGAAACACAATACTATTGAAGAGATGAAAGAAAATACTAGCTATGAACATGGCTTTTCTAGTCGGTTTCCATAGCAACAAAGGCACAACAAGCAAGTCAAATAAAATACCAAAGATGCATATACTCATGTGCACCCAGGGCTCCTGAAGTAAATCGCCAACAAGCCAATAATGAGCCTTTCCCTTCATCAAGAGTTCTGGAAAGGTGCCGTCTAGCCAATCTGGATAAAGTTTAGCTAAACTAGCGTAAGTATATACTATCCAAATCTGACCAATAATAAAAATCACCACCCAGTTGGGCATCTTGATAGAACGTATGGAGGGGTTTTGCTTGGCATCTATAGAGAAATACCTGTGTGCAGGAACAATGCACATGAAGATGAGCAAAAGAATGAGTAGGTAGTAATGGTTGTTGTAAGAGGTTTTTTGCATCAAATACACAGATGTCCAGAGCAGGGTGTAGGCTATCACGCTAAATCTGTACTTGAATCCTAGCATTACAAATACACCAAACAAGCCCATAACGCCAAAATAAAAATACATCCCCAGCCCTGGTAGGGGTTGCAAAAAATCAAACCCAATAAAGTTGAAAGTGAATTCTGGCTCCACAAGAGTACGCCTTACCCAGCCTGTGAGTATAGCACCCCAGGCTTCAAGGGTGATGAGCAAGCCAAATAATACCCGAAACACAATTAGAGGCGAATTGTCCACCTGCTTGAAAAGCAACTTATTCATGATAATCTTTAATAAAGTCTTGAGCAAATACCTCGTCGGCTTTCATAGCCTTTATCAGAGCATCTAAGTTATCAAACTTCATTTCACTTCTGATGCGTTTGAGGAGTTGAATTTGGAGATGCATTCCGTATAGATTTTTATCAAGGTCAAAAAAGTAAGTCTCGATGCTTTGGTCTTGGCCACCTACTGTAGGATTAGTGCCAATATTCATCATGCCATAATGCCGATGCCCATCTATCTCTGAAGCCACTACGTACACCCCTTCACGAGGAATGAGTTTGTAAGAGTCAGATATTTTAAGGTTGGCTGTTGGGTAGCCCATCTGCCTTCCAAGTCTTTTGCCTTTGACGATTTCTCCAGAAATGAAAAAAGGTTTGGAGAGAAATTCATTTGCTTTTTCGAGGTCGCCATTCTCAAGAGATTTACGAATTTTAGTAGAACTTACGGCCACATCTTCAATATCTTGTTTTGAAATTTCATCGACTTCAAAATTAAATTCTTCCCCGAAAGCTTTTAAATCGTTGATATCTGCAGTTCTATTTCTTCCAAAATGGTGGTCGTACCCAATCACGATTTTTTTGGCATTCAATCCCTTAACTAAAATATCTTCAACATAGGCTCTGGCAGTAAGTCTTGAAAACTCTAATGTGAAGGGGTGTATAATCAAATGCTCCAAGCCTGTCTCTTTTAGAATATGTTTGCGTTCATCAATGGTATTGATCAGTTTTAGATCATCGCTTTGTTGCAATACCATTCTTGGATGCGGGTAGAAGGTAAGTAGGGCTGTCTGCAAAGACTGTTTTTTAGCAGAGTCTATAAGCCGCTGTATGATTTTTCTATGGCCTAGGTGCACACCATCAAAGGTGCCAATAGTCACAACAGTTGGGATGCTGGGGTCAAATTCTGAAACGTTATTATAAATGTTGACCTCTGCTTATTTTCCATTAAAGTTGTTCATCGTAGTGTTCATGCCTGCAGTTCCAAAAGACAGGACGAGTTCTGATGACGTTTTGAGGCGTTCTTCGAGTTGCTCTTCCTCTTCTGAAGTCCAATTACTCAGCACATAATCTATCTGTTGACCTTTTGAAAACTCATCACTTATGCCAAATCGAAACCTAGGATATGCAGTGGTTTGGAGGATGTCTTGGATGTGTTTTAGGCCATTGTGACCGCCATGACTTCCCTTGCCCTTTAGCCTGATAGTGCCAAAAGCCAAATTGAGATCATCTGTAATGACCATTAGATTTTGAATAGCAATCTTTTCCTTATCAAGCCAATAGCGAACGGCTTTGCCGCTCAAATTCATAAACGTGCTAGGCTTGATGAGAATAAATTTTCTTCCTTTGAAGTTGAACTCCGCCTTGTCTCCATACCGGTCTGCTTCAAAGGTAATGCCTTGTTGACTAGCTAATGTATCCACTATTTTAAACCCAATATTGTGCCTTGTATTTTTATATTTTGGCCCAGGATTTCCTAATCCTACTATTAGTAACTTCTTCATCGGGTCTATTTCCTCTTTTTTGTCTTTGGATAAAAGTCTAGCAAAAAAAGCTCTCATCTTTTTTTTGTAAAAATAAAAAAGCATCCTGATATCAGGATGCTTTGTTTCAAATATAAATCAATGATTTTTAGTCTTTGCTTTCTTCAGCAGCTGCTTCAGTACCTTCAGCTCCCTCTGTGCCTTCTTCGTCTTCATCATCACCATCTATGAGAGAAACGTTTCTGGATGTTCTTACCTGGCAAATCACAGTATTATCTGGATGCATGATTTTATAATCCTCACTGGCTACAGCCGTTACGTAAAGTTTTTGACCAATTTTAAGTGGAGTGACATCAGCTACAATATAATCTGGTAGATTTTTAGCAAGGCCTCTCACTACCATACGTCTCAAGTTGAACCTTAAGACTCCACCGTTCTTAACACCTTTAGGCACGCCTTCAGAATGAACAGGAATTTCCATTGTGATTTCTTGTCCTTCGTGGTACTCATAGAAATCAATGTGCAGAATTGCATCTGTCACAGGGTGGAATTGGATGTCTTGTAGTACAGCATTAGTTGTTTCACCATTGAGGTCAACAAGTACTGTGTGGACATCAGGGGTGTAAATCAACTTGTTGAACGACACCTCTGGTGCTGTAAAATGAACAACTTTATCCCCCCCGTAAATAACGCAAGGGACCTCTCCAGCATTACGCAGGGCCTTTGTGGCTTTTTTGCCTACGCTTTCTCTTTTAGATCCTTTGATCGTAATCGATTTCATAATTATTAAATTAAATTAAACTACATTAAAAACTTACTGCTTATAGACTTGTCATGATGGACGGCTTTCATCACATCAGCAAACAAATCTGCACAGCTTAGTACTCTTATTTTTGGACTGTTTTGTTTCAGCGGTATGCTGTTTGTAACAATCAATTCTTCAAGTTTGGAGTTTTCAAGCTTTTCATAAGCACTTCCAGACAATACTGGGTGTGTACAAATAGCTCTTACGCTTTTAGCCCCTCTTTCCATCATCAGGTTGGCAGCGTGGGTTAGCGTCCCGGCAGTATCTACCATATCATCTACCAAAACTACATTCTTGCCAGTTACATTCCCAATCAATTCCATGTGGGCAATTTTGTTGGCCTTAGCTCTTTGTTTGTAACATATCACAACATCACTTTCCAAAAATTTGGAATAGGCATAGGCCCTTTTGGAGCCTCCCATATCTGGCGAAGCAATGGTAAGGTTATCAAGTTTGAGACTGCGTAGATACGGTAAAAATACCGTGGAGGCATAGAGATGGTCTACAGGTTTTTCAAAGAATCCTTGTATCTGGTCTGCGTGTAGATCCATGGTGATTATTCTTGTGGCTCCTGCTGTCTCTAACATTTTGGCAATCATTTTGGCAGCAATCGGCACTCTAGGTTTGTCTTTTCGGTCTTGTCTTGCCCACCCAAAATAAGGCATCACAGCCGTAATGTGTCTTGCCGAAGAGCGTTTTGCAGCATCTAGCATAAGTAGCATTTCCATAAGGTGGTCTGAGTTTGGGAAGGTAGAGCCAATGATAAACACACGAGAGCCTCGTACACTTTCCTCAAAAGAGGGCTGGAACTCCCCATCACTAAAGTGCATCGTATTGACCTGTCCAAGCGGGATGCCGTAAGATTCTGCAATAGATTGGGCAAGGGAAGTACTTTGTGAACATGCAAATATCTTTGCTACTTTTTCTACGTCTGCCATAACTTATTGACCTTTTATGAGTTGCTTTTTATGGAGTGCAAATTTAGATAAATAATTGAAGTTGGATATAAATAAGGACAATATTTTCAATGGATAAACAAATAATTTTATATTGTTGCATTCTCTAATTTGCCTAGGTGGCGGAATTGGTAGACGCGCTGGATTCAAAACCCAGTATCTTACGATGTGCGGGTTCGATTCCCGCCCTAGGTACAAAGCGAGAATTAGCAGGTTTTTGACCTCTATTTCTCGCTTTTATTTTATCCTTACTCCCTGTTAACATTGACATCACTAGGTTCTCTTCTGGAGTTCGATAACTCATTTTTTTGGGTTATATTCGATTTGATTAGAAAATAAGATATTTTGAATTATTAGTGTCCGATAAAAAGTCTAAATAATGACCCCTCCCCAATTATTCAGCCAGTGGTTATAATCTTCAAGCATAATCATCAATTTAAGCAGCTAATTGTTTTTAGTCTTGAATTTTGGAGTGAATTTACGCTTTGTTGTATTAGTTAAATAACTGTCTTGTAGTTTGGGGGTAGATGATATGTTGTATTAATGATTTGTTTTTGGAGTTTGGTTGTTATTAATTAAATCAGGAAATGTAAGACTGAATACCCAATCTACATTTTGAAGTGTTTCTCTGAGCTTATTTAGGTTTTGAATTAAATCATCAAATGATGGTTTAGATTCTTCATAGATCATGTCCTCCTTCATTTTAGAGTAATCCTCATCCCATGCTTTTATTACTGTTTCAACAGGTATTGGGTTTAATACTTTTGGGTTGTGTAGATTATAATCAACATGACCAATTCTTGCATATTTATGGCGGTGTGCAACAATGGTTTCGTAAAGCGCTTGGTCTTTAAACGCACTTTCTGCCATACCGGCTCTTGTTAGTTGAAAGATATCGTATAAATGCCTACTTAATCGATCAACTCTTATTTTATTTTCTGGTCGATGAAATTCTTCATGAAGTAAGAACAGTTTTTCTAAAAAGGTTCTTTCTGGGTTTACAGTAGGTACTATAAAAAGCGGTTCAACGAAAGCTTTATTATGATATACCTCGTCCACTAAACTACCAAATATTTTTTCTGAAAAAGGTTCTCGTAAAGATCTACAACTTATCTCTAGTTGAACTCTTGGTAGGATGTAATCGGAATTAGATGTAATTACATTAGGATAATAAATTTCTAAAACTCTTGGATCTTGATCACTGTCTTTAGCTTCAATAACTTTAAATTGTAGCCCTGAATACCCTTTTTTAATGAACTCCTCTTCTAAGTTTTTAAAAAGCACTCCTGTAGTATAAATTCCAGCTTTCTTTCGAAGCCTACCGATCTGTGTTTTTGAAATATCACCTTCAAATCCTTTAAAAAAGTCTTTATCAATGGCTAAATCAATGTCTTCAGAAAAACGATGTATGAGCTTCCAAGCTTTACTTAATGAAGTTTCTCCTTTAAACACAAGGTGTTTTGCAATATCCATTTTAAATATGATATCCAAAGTACGACTCACCCACCAATCTTTTTCTACAGCAAATGGTGTCATACCTTTTTCAGTTGCAATAGCATCGAATATAGCTTCTTTCTCATGATTACTGATATTATGGAAAGTTACTTTACTCATTATTCAATGCTTTTTTCATTATATTCTGTATCCATACAGGTGCTAAGGGTATATCATGAACTAAATGCTGTCTATCTTCATTTTTAAGTAACGCAATTATTTTTTGCACTTCTTGCTCACTTACTTTAGCATTCCCTAATTCTTTAAGTGCTTGAATAGCTAAACGGCTTATCTTCCCTTTTGCCAGTAGATTTTTGGGTGTGGTTTTTTTAAATTTTATTGTTCGCTTTCCAATTTTTATTGTCCTTGGTGACCCATCTGTAAGAAGAACAATATTCATAGGAACTTGAGTGCTCAATCCTAGCGCATTTAAAGCATAGCTTCCAGCAGGTACGGTTCTTAATTTATCACGCTTGGCAATTGCCTCAGCTATTTCTTCAGCGGTAGGCAGTATAGGACCTATAAATTCACTCATTTTTGGTCGTACATAAATGCCATGAGCTACTCTTACAATTATTTTTTTATCTTCTAAACGATGTAATGCTTTTCGTATAGCTTCCGATGAACCGTAAGTAAAGAAATCTCCGGGTAATATCAAGGCCCCTCTTAGTTTATTTTTAATTGATCTTTCTATCTTGTTTTCAATGCTCTGCATTTTTTTTACTGAAATATTTTGTCACAAATATAGTAAATATATGTGACAATATTTTACTGACTTAAATAAAAGCCGCGTGTATTTCTTACAATAATGACCCCTTCCCAATTATTTAGCCAGTGGTTATAATCTTCAAGCATAATCATCAATTTAGGGGGATAATTGTTTTTAGTCTTGAATTTTGGAGTGAATTTACGCTTTGTTGTATCAGTTGAATCACTGTCTTGTAGTTTGGGGGTTTGTCGTAAAAATTCATGGCATTAAAAACTTAAAATTTTAAGTTAATGAATTTTTATTGTAATTTTAAAATTAACTTCGTAATTATAACCAATCGATAAAACTAAAAAAGAGTCAAATATGGATTTATTTAATCAATTAAAAGGATTAGCTGATAAAGTTGAGCAACTTAAGGAACAAATTCAAACTGAAGAATCAACTAAACATGCATTTACATTACCCTTTATCAATATATTAGGATATGACTCGTTTAATCCGACAGAAGTTGTACCAGAGTTTACAGCAGATTTAGGTTTAAAGAAAGGTGAAAAAGTAGATTATGCAATTTTTCAAAATGGTAATCCAATTTTGATTATTGAATGTAAGCATTGGAAACAGGATTTAAATGTCCATAACTCTCAATTGTTCAGATACTTCCACGTATCTAAAACAAGATTTGCTCTTTTAACAAACGGTATTAATTATAGATTCTACACAGATTTAGAGGAAAGTAATAAAATGGATGAGAAGCCTTTCTTAGAATTTAACATACTGCACATCAAAGAAAATATAGTTAAAGAG
>Ga0102927_1000315_pt1 | contig 11205 bp, 11 predicted proteins | sample SalPon1_A_H2O_MG_FD_78208 | JGI IMG/M metagenome (GOLD analysis project Ga0102927, IMG submission 78208) | Salt pond water microbial communities from South San Francisco under conditions of wetland restoration - Salt Pond MetaG R1_A_H2O_MG | ecosystem: Environmental > Aquatic > Non-marine Saline... | reverse complement strand
CGGCCTGCCCAATCGCGATGCCTGGGCGGGGCATTGGGAGCGGCGCATGAAAGCGCCAACCATCGCCGTGCCAGCCAACCCGACCGCAGCACCACCGCTCGATGCAACGCTTGGGCTGAGCCTGGCCCGGCGTGATTGGCCCGTCTCGGGGTTGGGGTTTGATCAGCGCGATTGCCCGGGCCGGCAGATCGGTGGGCGTCAAGCCGGCGAGGCGTTATTGACGAGCTTTTTGAGCGAGCGCGGCGAAACCTATCGTCAGGGTATGTCGAGCCCCTTAAGTGCTGCGGATGTCTGCTCGCGGCTATCCGCCCCTATTGCCTACGGCACATTGTCGCTGCGCGAGATTGTACAAACCCATCGCAAGCGCTGGCTTGAAGCCAAAGCACAGGCGCTGCAGTCGCGCTGGGCGCGGTCACTTAAATCGTTTGAATCGCGCCTGCACTGGCACTGCCACTTTATGCAAAAGCTTGATGACGAGCCGAGCATTGAGTGGCGCAATATGCACCGCGGATATGACGGCCTGCGTGATGAATCGCATACCGATCCTGAGCGACTCACGGCATGGATTGAGGGGCGCACGGGTCTGCCCTTTGTCGATGCCTGTATGCGCCAGCTTGCCCATGATGGCTGGATTAACTTTCGCATGCGCGCCATGTTGGTGGCGGTGGCGAGCTATCATTTATGGATGCATTGGCGTGAACCCGCCCAGTATCTTGCCCGCCTTTTCACTGACTACGAGCCGGGTATCCACTACTGCCAATTTCAGATGCAATCAGGCACCACGGGCATTAATACGCTGCGTATTTACAACCCGATCAAACAATCGCGCGATCAAGATCCTGAGGGTGTTTATATCCGGCGCTGGATCCCGGCGTTGGCCAATCTGCCTGATGAATGGATTCATGAGCCCTGGAAATTACCCAGCAGCTTGCAGCGGCACTATGGCGTTGTGCTGGGTCAGGATTATCCGCTACCGGTGGTTGATCACGAGCAAGCCGCGCGCGAGGCCCGTGCCCGCATCAAAGCCCATCGGGCAAGCCATGATCTGGCCGGTGAGTCAGCCCGCGTCCGTCGCCAGCACGCTAGCCGCAGCCCCACACCGCAACGGCCAAAGCGGGCAAAGACGCAACACACTCGAGCCGCTGCGTCCGGACAGGGCGAGCTGGATTTATAAAAAAATCCCTGCCGGTTAGATCCGTGAGCTAGACGGCGTTGTGAATCACTTCAGTTGAATTGAGGCTTGTTCGCATCGGTTTAACCTCTTATTGTGATTACAACGTGGGTACTTCGAGATGGATATGAGAACACAACTAGTTGCAATTGGTAATTCACGGGGCATCCGCATACCGGCTGCCCTGATTCGCGAATGTGGCCTTGAAGGCGAAGTGGAGCTGGAAATCCGAGATGGTGGGCTGCACATAAAAGCGAGTAACAACCCTCGGGCTGGCTGGGAGGCTGCGGTTCAAAAAGCGCTTGCCGATGATCCCCAAGCAGGTGAGGTGGGGTTTGCTGAAGACGCAGTTGAAAACCAGTTCGACACTGATGAGTGGACGTGGTGATGGCATTAGCCATTGCGAAGTATCAAGTCAGACTCGTTGCATTAAACTCGGCCCATGGCGCAGAAATGCAAAAAAGTCGTCCAGCCTTAGTCATCTCGCCCGATGAAATCAACCGCCATCTATCGACAATAATTATTGCGCCGATGACCACAACTCGGCGCGCCTGGCCCTTCCGAGTCGATCTAGAGTTTGATGGGAAACGAGGACAGATAGCCCTCGATCAATTACGTAGCATTGACAAAAGCCGATGCCAAAAATATCTAGGTGATGTTCCCAAGGGTCTTCGAATGACCATCACGGAGCGTTTACGAGCGCTATTTGATTATTAGCATTTGAATAAAAAACCCCCTGCCGGATAGTCGATGCCGACAGGGGGGTTGCCGATGGGAGATTATCGTCTAAGCGATTAACGCTATTAGAAGGCGAAGATGAACCCCGCTTCCATGATGCTGTCGGTATCCGCATCAGCAGTCCCATCTTCATCGGAGTACTCGGCATACAAATTGAAATCGTCAGCCAAACCATAATCGACGCCGAAGGCTGTTTTTGTAACATCGTCTCCCGTCTCAGGCGACTCGCTACCAATGCCACCATACAAATTGCCGGCGCCATAATCGTAACTAACCGTCACAGCAGAGAAGTCTGAGTCATTACCGTCCTCATTACTCTCCTCGGCATATTTGAGACCAATTTCAAGGACATCTGAAGCTGCAATGACAGCCGAGAGCCCAAAGATTGGGTCTTCGGAAGTGTGGTCCGTGACGTCATCATCACTATCGATTGAACCGCGGTCATCATAAGCGGCACCAAACGTGACATTGCCAACTGCGTACTCGATCGCTCCAATTAGGCTCTCTTGAGTGCTGTCGCTGTCGTTTGATCCTTCATCAAGAACCCGCACTTGAAGGCCGTATGAAAGGCCATTAAAGCTAGGACTGTAGTAGGTAAACATATCGGTTTCTGAGGTGTCTGATGCTTTAGGCATGCCAACCGCTTCAAACGGATCGGTCGCATCAGTGATGACATCTTCGAAGATATTATCGCTCTCGCCAATTTGAATTTCACCGAAATCGCCGGTAAATCCAACAACACTCTGACCGGAGGTCAACTCATCGTTGTCGTCATCTTCAGCTAATGTGTCATATTCAACAACGGTTTCGACGTAGCCAGTAAAACCATTGCCTAGATTACGCTCTGCAGCAATTACGAACTCTGAACCACCATCAGTATCGAAGGTGTCATCGCCAGCGACTGTCTCAGTCTCGTTAGCAAAAATTTTGACCTCACCCTCAATGGATAGGGTTGTGTTTTCATCTACATCAAAACTGGCTGCTTGGACGCCTGCTGAAACCATGCCTGCGGCCACAAAAAGGGCCAGCTTAGAAACGTTTTTCATTGCTCATTCCTCATACAGTTAATGTCGTTGCGTTGACGCGACAGGCGCCTCGGACGAGGCCGTGCGCGACAAGCCATGACATTGCCGTTCGGATATGACGAGACGATGAGAATTCGATGACGGTTTTAAAGCAATTAGATGAACAAGAAATGGCAAAAAAGTGACAAGCGTTGCTATACGACAACGCTATCTAGTCATCCGTGGCTGGGTTACGACACCACCTAAAAACCCGCTTTGAGTTGATCGGCAAGTTCAGTGGGTGTGGCTGATTTAGGCTGGCAAGTTTGCCCACGGCAAATCCAAGCGCCGGTTTCGTGCATGCTAGCCGGTGCATTTGCCACCGGCTCATTAGAATCGCTGACTACAAATATCAGCCGCTGCGGATTAAAACCCGCCTCCGCAACATCGCGCCAGTCTCTAGCATCGCTTTTTGGATGCGCGCGAATAACCACCAACTCTGGTGGTTCTAACACGGCCTCTAGTCCATTAAGTACCGCGCAGTGCGCAGCAGCACTGTCTTCGATGCCATCGCTAGCGGCCTTTACCGAGCGTTCAGCGGCTTCGAGGTAGCTTGGTTCAGCAAGCCAATGACCTAATTGGTTTAAGGCCAAAGCGGCCACGCCGTTGCCTGAGGGAAGTGCATCGTCAGTAAAATCCCGCGGCCGCTGAATTAATGCCTCATGATCGGTGGCCGTGAAATAAAACCCACCCTGCTGGGTATCTTCAAATCGCCCCAACAATCCATCCCCTAATGATCGCGCTCGCAGCGTACGTGTCGCTGACCAACGGGCTTGTTGCAGCTCAATCAATGCAGCCAGCATAAACGCCTGATCATCGAGAAAGCCGGGCAATCGATCATTTTGGTAAAACGTCTCAAAAATATGGGCTTCAGCTCGCTCTGCTGCGTCAATCAGCCCGGGCAAAGCCAGAAACCGACCCGTACGGGCAAGCGCCTGAATCATTAATCCATTCCAAGCGATAATGACTTTGTCATCCTGAGCCGGACGCTCGCGTTGGTTACGTACCGCCAGGAGCTGTGCTTTGGCCCGCTGCCAGCGCTCGAGAATACGCTCACGAGGGGTTTGCAGACGTTTCGCTAATTCAGAGAAGGTCATATGAACCTGCGGATGCCAGCGACCATTAAAGTTGGCTTTTTCATCTAGGCCCAAGCGCAAAACGACAAGTTCAGCCTCATCATGCGTAAGCTGCTGATGGATTTGCTCAGGCGTCCATAAATAAAACGCCCCTTCGCCCTCGCTGGTATCTGCATCGAGTGAGCTTGCAAATCCCCCATGGTCAAGTTGCATTTCATGGATGGCCCATTGAGCAGTTTCGTGGGCAATACGTTGAAATAGCGCATCGCCCGTTGCCCGGTAGGCATCGGTCGCGGCGCTCATTAGCAGGGCATTGTCGCTTAGCATTTTCTCAAAATGCGGAATCATCCATTCCTTATCGACTGAATAGCGCGCAAAGCCGCCACCAATTTGGTCAAAGATCCCACCGAGCGCCATGCGCCTGAGACTATGGCAAGCCATGTGCAAAGCGCCTCGGTCGCTATTGCCGAGGCGCTCACTTCGTGCGTAATGTCGCAATAGCCGGTCAATGGCAACCGGTTGAGGAAATTTCGGTGCATCACCAAAACCCCCAAATGCGGGATCAAAACGCTCACCTAATTGCAATCGAGCGGCCTCAAGCGCGCTTTGATCGGGCAGTTCACTGCCTGTACTTGTGGCTAGCTGAGTGAGCACGCGCTGCATACGTGCATTTTGCTCAGTGATTGCATCGGGCTTATCGCGCCAGGTATGAATCACCTCACTGAGCACTTCGGATAGGCCAGGCATACCGTTACGATTTTGTTTTGGGAAGTACGTGCCGGTGAAAAACGGCAATTGATCGGGCGTTAGGAAGACCGTCAATGGCCAACCTCCACCCTGTCCGACTAACAGCTGGTGAGCGGTTTGATAAATTTTATCAAGGTCGGGGCGTTCCTCGCGGTCTACTTTAATATTAATGAAATCGCGGTTCATTTGCTCAGCGATACCCGAATCGGCAAACGACTCATGTGCCATTACATGGCACCAGTGGCAGGCGGAATAACCAATCGATAATAAAATCGGTCGATTGAGTTCGCGGGCGGCATTCAGTGCGGCCTGATCCCATGGTTGCCAGTGAACGGGATTGTCAGCGTGTTGGCGTAAGTATGGGCTAGTGGCTTTTGCTAAACGGTTGGTGAGGCTGGCCGTTGAGGGCATGGCGGCTCCCGCGCAATCTTTCAAAACCATAATGCTATCATCAGCGGCTGCGCCAACGGCATAAAGGGGGAAAGATGTGGGTTGATTCGGCGACAGGTCGATTACAAGAGGTAGCGTACGTAGAATCTCCCCATCGTGGTGCTCGTCCGAAGGGGGCGGAGCCCGAGCTCATCGTTATTCATGGAATTAGTTTGCCAGAAGGCATTTTTGGCAATGACCATGTCCTACAGCTTTTTACAAATCGGCTAGATACCCGCAATGATGAGCGATTTACCCATTTGGCAGGGCTGCGCGTATCTGCACACCTTTATATCCATCGCGATGGGCACATAACCCAGTTTGTACCATTTACTCAACGCGCTTGGCATGCTGGACATTCCAGTTTTGCGGGACGCAGCGAGTGCAATGACTTCTCAATTGGTATTGAGCTCGAGGGCACGGATCAAAGCCATTATGCGGACATACAATATCAGTGCTTGGAGGCGGTGATACCGGCGTTGCGTGACGCCTATCCGGGTATTGCTGAAGATCGGGTGGTCGGCCATTGTCATATCGCCCCTGGTCGAAAATCTGATCCCGGTCCATTATTTGATTGGGGGCGTTTACAGCGCACGCTTGGTATTCGTCAGCCGGTAACTCAGCCGCAGAGGTTTAATAAATGACACTGATTGCGCTTTTAGCGGCCCTGATACTTAACGTTTACTTGGCGCCAGGGGGGTGGCGCAGTGCGCGCGGGTTCTTTGCCTATGCCGCTTGGTTGCAGGCCCGATTAATCGCCTCTGGCCTTTGGAACCATGCGGGTGGGGTTGCGCTACTGCTCGTGCCTCTGCTGTTGCCAATTGCGCTTTTGCAATGGTTTTTGGGTGATGCGCTATTGGGTCTTGTCGGCCTAGTGCTTGGCATGGCGGCGCTGTGTTTTGCTTTTGGCGGCGGCGAAACGCTTGAGACGGAGGTGACGGCGTTTAGTGCAGCTTGGCGGCGCGGTGATGCGCAGGCATCAGAGGCCGCTCTAGCCGCACTTGCAGGTGGCCCGCTCGAGCCTATGGCGATGGAAGCACAGCCAGAAGCGGCGACCGAGCATTTAATGCGCCGAGCACGTACGCGGTTATTTGCACCCATTTTTTGGTTTGTGGTGTTAGGCCCGATCGGCGCTCTTGGTTATCGACTATCAGTGATGAGCCGAGCATTTGGCGATTGTCACGATAATGCAGGCCCTGGGTATTGCGCGGCAGTCACCCGCTGGGTGGCTTGGTTGGACTATCTTCCCGATCGCTTATTGGCTTTAGCGCTTGCTCTAGCCGGGCACTTTAGTGCTGCTTGGCAAGCTTGGGAGAGCACAGTGGGGCAAGCCCCCGGAGAACGTTTAGCCGAGACAGGCATTGGGGCGCTGGGTCTACCGGTTGCTGAAGGCCCCCGCGATCTGACCGCAGAGACCGTTCATGACGCTCATGCGCTGCTGCGCCGGGCGCTTTATGTGTGGATAGCATTAGTAGCTGTTGGGGTGCTGCTCGGCATCGGTTAAGCAACGAGCACTGGGCAGTGCGAGCCGCCGGCGACCCGTTGAGCGACGCTACCCAATAAAACATTGGTATCGCCGTTTGTGCCCTGAGCGCCAATGACGATTAAGTCGACATCACGCTGGCGAGCAAATTGTACAATCGTGCTCGCAGGGCGACCGCCTTTAACAAATGCGCGCAGCTGGTCTTTGGGTACATCATGATCGATAACGTATTGTTTAGCCGACATAGCGATGTCGGTGGCATATTCCTTTAATGCATCATCCGGTAAATCAAGCTTATTAGGTCTAACCATCGACAGGGATGCCTCACGCAGGCTGTGGTGTTTGAAAACACACAACACTAAGATTTCTGCATGAGTGAGTCGCTGAATGCCGATTGCTTTCTCTAGCGCGAGAACCGCGCCACTTGATCCATCAACCGGAACAAGAATTCGGTTAAATGCTGCCATGATCAGTCTCTAATTAAAAATAAAATCGCGCAGTCCTAGCGCGATCTGCGGGAACATAATCAGCAACGCAGCAGCGAGCACAAGCATAACGATAAACGGCGGTGTGCCCTTAATCACCTCAATGTAGGGCCGCTTCAAAATAGCGATGGCGGTAAAGATATCGCAACCAAACGGTGGTGTCGCTGAGCCGATGGCGACTTGTAAGGTGATCAAAATACCCACAAGCACTGGATCGAGGCCGGTGGCCTCAATGGCTGGCATGAAAATCGGTGTAAGCACCAAAATGACCACAATGGGATCAACAAACATACAGGCAATAAAAAATGCGACGCAGATGGCGATGAGCACGCCAACCGGGCCCGCTTCATTAATACCGGCTGCTTCAAGCACCATTTGTGGAATTTGCGCAAACGAAATAATCCACGAAAACCCATTACCAACACCCACCAGAATAAATACCACAGCGGTAATCAGTCCGGTGGATTTTGCGATAGCCCATATATCCGCCGTCTTTAGCGAGCGGAAAACAATGAACTCCAATATGAATGCGTAGAGCACGCACACAGCAGCCGCCTCAGTAGGGCTGAAGATTCCGCCATAAATTCCGCCCACAATGATGACAGGAAAGCCAAGCGGCCAAAGTGCTTGGCGCACGGCACTCAAGCGCTCACCCCAGCTCGCCTTATCTTCTGTTGGGACATTATTAATGTAGGCGTAGGTTATGCAGTAGATCGAGAACATCGCCAGAATCATTAAGCCAGGCACAATGCCAGCAATAAACAGCTCACCGATTGAGGTCTCAGAAATGACCCCATAGACGATCATGCCGATGCTAGGCGGGATTAAAAATGCGATATCACTTGAGTTTATAATGAGTGCAAGCGAGAACGAGTCCGAATAGCCGGCCTTGAGCATGCGCGGACGCAGCGGTGAACCAATGGCTACAACGGTAGCCTGAGTTGAGCCAGACACAGCGCCAAATAGCGTGCAGGAGGCCGCCGTACTAACGGCAAGCCCGCCTTTAATGTGACCGATAAAGCTCATCACCATATTGATCAAACGCTCAGCTGAATGGCCGCGCGTCATAATATCAGCGGCTAAAATAAACATTGGCACCGCAATGAGTGAGGCTGGCCGGATTCCAGCAACAATTTGCTGGATAAGCGTATCCATTTGACCAAAGCCTTCGAACATCATCACAAACCCGATGACCGCGCCAGCAATGAGAGGCACCATCATCGGGAAGCCGAGTAAAAGTAAAATCACCATGACCGAGAACATAATGGTGGCCATGATGCTAAACCTCGGTTTCCGTATCGCTATAGCCATCAACCATAGCGGTGGATAAGTAGACGTCTTTCTCGCGGAGATTTTTTACCGCTGTTAGCAAGTATTGGATGCCGGTAATGCCTAGGCCAATGGGCACCCAAAGATAAATCCACCAAATAGGCAAGCCTAATGCCGGTAGAACTCGGCCACGGCTTTGCAAGCTAAGGATGTACTCAATGGAGTAATACAGCAGAAAAAACATAGCCGCTGAGGTGACGAGCGACATAATGATCATGAGCACTTTGCGGCCCATGACTGGGAAGGCATCGTAAATGGCAGACATGCGTATATGACGGCCATGGCGAGCAGCGTAACCAATACCGGCAAACGTGATCATGATGATCAAGATCCGATTGATCTCGCCAGAAAAGAAAAGGCTCTCGCCAAACCCAAAGCGCATGACCACATTAGCTACTGTGTTGACGGCCATAAGCAAAACACCAAGGCCGAGAATAAGCGCCTCTAGTCGGCTGATAAACGTATCGATGACACCGAGAATGCCGGGTAGACCCGAACGATAATTCTTCTCCGCCAGTTCATCTTCATTCATGCCACATCGGCCCCTTTTTTATACAAAAAGGGGGTGGGCCTTAGCCGTGGCCACCCCCTTGGCTTGCAGCGCATCGAGGTGGTTAATTGCTTTGAACTGCCTCAAGATCAGCTTTGAACTGCTCAAGCAGTGCAGCACCGTCATCTCCGCTCATCTCTAGATAAGCGTCCTCAACCTGAGGAGCACGTGCTTTAAATGCAGCGATTTGCTCATCAGTAAGACGGGTTACCGTGACATCGGTGTCGCTATCTAGGATTTTTTGAAGCGCCTCATCGGCTAGACCTTGAATGTGCTCCATGGTCTGTTCATAGGCCACATTGGCAGCGTCAAGAATGAGCTGTTGATCACTGGAGGATAGGCCATCAAAAAAATCTTTGTTCGCCATTGATGCGGTTGTGAACCAACCATGACCGGTGAACATCAAGTTAGGTGATACCTCGTAGAGACCACCAGACTCAATCCAGAAGATAGGGTTCTCCTGGCCATCGATCACGCCTGTTTGCAGGCCGCCATAGACCTCACCCCACGGCAGCGGAGTTGGGGTGGCACCAAAGGCATTATAGGTTTCCGATAACAGTGGGTTGGTCATCACCCGAATTTTTTTGTTATCAAATTCAGCTGGACTGGTCACAGGCTCATCGGCTGTCACCACCATTTCGCCTTCTGGGTACATTTTAAGCAGCTCTAAACCGTGCTCTGCATAGAGCTCTGGGAACATCTCATTGATGGCCTCACTTTCGTTGAAGAACTCGAGCACAGTCTGCTCATCAGTAGGCAGAAGATACGGCACAAAGAAGATCTGTGCGGCTGGCAGCCAAGCACCACTAAAGCCTGGCGACTGGTTTACAAATTCGAGGATGCCGTTTTGAGCTTGCTCCATGATGTCATCTGACTCACCAAGCTCGCCAAAGCGGTAAACTTGCAGTGTGTGATCTGAATTGGCTTCGATATGGTCTTTAAACGCCATAGCGAAAACGTCCTGAACGTCGCCTTCAAACTCCTCGTGAGCATAACGCCAGTTATCGGCGAAAGCCGCGGTAGAAAGCCCTAGTGCCAGAGCGCCGATGGCGGCGTGCGTCATAATGCTGGATGACTTCATTGGTAAGTCTCCCTTATTTTGCTGTTTCGGGTGACGGCCGAATGCCGACTACTTGCCGATTGGCAGCCATCACATTTTTGTGACAGTTGCCTCGACCCTAGCTCGAGGTTGATTAGCGGTCAAGTGAGCACAAAATTGGTGCTATTGGTTGTTGTGGCGCACCAAATCAGCACGGTTTGGGAGGTGTCGAGACTGATATAGCCGACTTTGCATGCGTATGGTGGCAGTGGTGATGATTGGTAACCGGCTGCTTGCGAGCATTACCCGCTCTCGCGCGTCGTAGTGGCGCGTAAAGCGAGTGGCCAGCTGAACCGCTTGCAAAATAAACGCTCCAGCAAAGGGCATATTAAGCGGGTAGCCATAGGTCGCTTGTACACTTAAGAGTCCAGCATCTTGGACACTAATCTGACTTTGCCTACCGATGCGCGATGGGGCACGACGCAAATCGCGGTAAGGCAGATAACGCCGAGATTGATAATCTACCCGGGCATGATCAGCGAATGCTTCTTGGGTTGGATTGAGCAGTCGTAAACGCATGTGGACACGAGAATCAGGCAATGCTTTGGTAAAGAAGGCAGACTCAAAGCCGCGTGCCGTTTGTTTAGGTGTTTTAAGTGATACCAACGCGCGCGCAAAGGCATTGCGCATAGGCGCCATTTCAGCGTGATTTACTGCCCCTGCCCGTGCAGCCATCAACGTTGCATGATCAACAACGGCACGTGCCTGGTGTACTAGTGCCCATTGCGCCACCGATAATCCTAAGACCAAAACCACCGGCAACGCGATCAGCGTTTCAAGCATTACGTTGCCGGTGTTTTGATGGATGGGTTTGTTTTGTTTACCGACAGTTTGCCGGTGCATATTTTGATGGGAGGGTGTTAGTTCCAACCGCAACGCTGCAATCCCAAGCCAAACTGTTTGATGTTGTATCCGGATTGAAAACGAGAGTGTCTCCATCAGTTATTGAGCCACCAAACGGTTTAAAAGCAACAATGATTGCCCCTTTGTCGAAGGTCGCATCGCTGTCGCTACCAATACTAATAGTAGAGATT
>Ga0102927_1000311_pt1 | contig 11306 bp, 9 predicted proteins | sample SalPon1_A_H2O_MG_FD_78208 | JGI IMG/M metagenome (GOLD analysis project Ga0102927, IMG submission 78208) | Salt pond water microbial communities from South San Francisco under conditions of wetland restoration - Salt Pond MetaG R1_A_H2O_MG | ecosystem: Environmental > Aquatic > Non-marine Saline... | reverse complement strand
TTCAAAAAATCTGTTGGACTTAATGGCGTAGGGACCAAAGCTGTGAATGCCTTGTCTAGCTTTTTTAAAGTAGAATCTACCAGAGACCAAAAATCTGTTTCTGCTGAATTTGAGCAAGGCAACTTAGTTAACCAAGAACATCTGGAGGAAACTTCCAGAAGGAGAGGAACTAAAGTTACCTTTATTCCAGATGAAGTTATTTTCAAAAACTATAATTTCAGAAATGAATATATTGAGAAGATGCTTAAAAACTATGTGTATCTCAATCCAGGGCTTACTATACTTTTCAATGGTCAAAAATTTTACTCTGAAGATGGGCTGAAAGATTTACTCAGCGACAGAATCAGGGAGGAGGATAGATTGTTCCCAATCATTCACCTGAGAGGAAACGATATAGAAGTTGCACTCACCTTCAGTAAAGCACAATACTCAGAAGAATACCACTCGTTTGTAAATGGGCAGAACACCACACAAGGCGGTACACATCAATCAGCTTTTAGAGAAGCTATTGTAAAAACAATACGAGAATTTTATAAAAAGAATTTTGAACCCAGCGACGTCAGAAAATCTATAGTCTCTGCCATCAGTATTAAGGTCATGGAACCTGTTTTTGAAAGCCAAACTAAGACCAAACTTGGTTCTACGGACATGGGCGGAGACCTGCCAACAGTGAGGACGTATATCATTGACTTTCTGAAACAACATCTGGATAACTACCTCCATAAAGATACCGCAACTGCGGATCTTTTACTCAAGAAAATTCTAAGAGCAGAAAAGGAAAGAAAAGAACTTTCTGGCATTAGGAAGCTTGCCAAAGATAGAGCTAAAAAAGCCAGTGTTCACAACAAAAAGCTTAGAGACTGCAGAATACATCTTGAAGATACCAAAAAAGAAGGCTACCTAGAAACCACATTGTTCATTACTGAGGGAGACTCTGCCAGCGGGAGCATCACAAAATCTAGAGATGTGAATACTCAAGCGGTGTTTAGCCTGAAAGGGAAACCACTCAATTCTTATGGGCTTAGCAAAAAGATAGTTTATGAAAATGAGGAGTTCAACTTGCTACAAGCAGCTCTAAATATAGAGGACTCTCTTGAAGATTTGCGCTACAATAACATCGTAATAGCTACAGATGCTGATGTAGATGGAATGCATATAAGGCTATTAATTATCACTTTCTTTCTTCAGTTCTTTCCAGAATTGATTAAAGAAGGTCATCTGTACATATTACAAACTCCACTTTTTAGAGTGAGAGATAAGAAACAGACATTTTATTGCTATTCAGAAACAGAACGGCGAGAAGCCATACAGCAACTGAAAGGAAAACCAGAGATAACACGCTTTAAAGGTTTAGGAGAAATATCTCCAGATGAATTTAAAAACTTTATAGGAGATGATATTCGCTTAGACCCTGTGATGCTAGATAAATATAAAAGCATACCAGAGATTTTAGAATTCTATATGGGGAAAAACACTCCAGACAGACAAAATTTTATCATAGATAACTTGAAAGTAGAAATAGACCTAGTAGAAGAAGTAGAAGAAGAAATTCAAGAGGTGAAATAAAATATAATCAACTGATTTTAAATTGAATATAAGTATAATATCAATAAAAGATTTAACAAAATAAATGCTTTGTAGCCTATCTAATTATGACATAAAAGTGGTATTAGAAAAACAAAGTTAAAATGAAATTCAGCCTTACAACCTATGAGTGAAGATTTAGATTTGCCTTCAAATTCTCAAGATAATTTTGATTCTTCTACAAGCGATGAGTCTATAAAAGTGACAGGTATGTTTCAGGATTGGTTCCTGGATTATGCCTCTTATGTTATTCTAGAAAGGGCTGTTCCCGCTATTGAGGACGGTTTCAAACCCGTGCATCGCAGGATTTTGCACTCCATGAAAGATTTAGACGATGGGAGGTACACAAAGGTAGCCAACATCGTAGGACATACCATGCAATACCACCCGCACGGAGATGCCAGTATTGGCGATGCTATAGTCCAGCTAGGACAAAAGGACATCCTAATAGATACCCAAGGAAACTGGGGGAACATCCTCACGGGAGATAGCGCTGCTGCATCAAGGTATATTGAAGCCAGATTATCAAAATTTGCTCTAGATGTAGTATTCAATCCTAAAACTACAGAGTGGCAAATCTCTTATGATGGTAGAAAACAAGAACCTGTGAATCTTCCAGTAAAATTCCCAATGGTACTAGCGCAAGGTGCTGAAGGAATCGCTGTAGGGCTAAGCACTAAAATATTGCCTCATAATTTTATTGAACTTATTGAAGCCTCCATAAAACATTTGGAAGGAAAGCGATTTAGCCTCTTCCCAGATTTTGCAACAGGTGGCGTAGTAGATGTATCCAACTATAATGATGGCCTAAGAGGAGGGAAACTGAGAGTGAGAGCTAATATTGAAATAAGAGATAAGAATTTACTTGTTATCAATGAAATCCCTTACTCCACCAACACTTCAACGCTTATAGATTCTATCTTAAAAGCAAACGACAAGGGTAAAATCAAGATTAAAAAAATAGAAGATAACACCTCTTCAGAGGTAGAAATATTGATCCATCTCCCTAATAATATTTCACCAGATAAAACAATTGATGCGCTCTATGCTTTCACCAATTGTGAAGTTTCTATATCACCACTTAGTTGTGTTATTATAGATGATAAGCCTCATTTTTTGGGAGTATCTGAACTTTTGAGAAGAAGCACAGACCATACGGTTCATTTGCTAAAAAGAGAGTTAGAAATAAAACTAGGAGAGCTAGAAGAACAATGGCATTTTGCCTCCTTAGAAAAGATTTTTATAGAAAAACGCATATACCGAGATATAGAAGAGGAAGAGACATGGGAAGGCGTGCTGGAAGCTATCAATCTGGGTTTAAAGCCTCATATAACACATCTTAAGAGAGAGATCACAAGAGATGACATTACAAGATTGACAGAAATTAAAATCAAAAGAATTTCAAAATTTGATCTTGATAAGGCTGAACAGAAAATAGAAGCTTTGGAAGGTGAAATAGAACATGTGAAATATAACCTTAATCATCTTATAGACTATTCCATTTCCTATTTTAAAAACTTAAAAGAAAAGTATGGGGATGGAAAAGAACGCAAAACAAAAATTCAACTTTTTGAGGATATTGAAGCCACTAAGGTGGTTATCAGGAATACAAAACTTTACGTCAATAGAAGTGAGGGTTTTGTGGGCACATCCATGAAAAAAGAAGAATACGTCACAGATTGTAGTGATATAGATGATATCATTTGTTTCACAGAAGATGGAACCATGATGGTGACCAAGGTGGAGGGGAAGGCATTTATCGGCAAAAACATTATCTATGTTGGTATCTTTAAGAAAAAAGACACACGGACAATCTACAATTTGATATACAAAGACGGGACTTCGGGGTATAGCTACATGAAACGCTTTGCGGTAACCTCCATGACTAGAGATAGAGCCTACAGTGTTGGCACAGAAAAGCCTGGCACCAAAATCCTTTATTTTTCTGCCAATCCCAATGGTGAAGCTGAATTAGTTACAGTATTTCTGAGACAGAAAAAAGGCTTGAAACGTCTAAAATTCGATATTGATTTTGCTGACTTAGCCATAAAAGGAAGAGGGGTAAAAGGTAATTTAGTTTCAAAAGCGCCTATAAAGAATGTTGAACTGAAGGAAGAAGGAGTTTCAACTCTGAAACCTCGCAAAATATGGTTTGATGAAACAGTAAGACGTCTAAATGTAGATGAACGTGGTGAGCTTCTTGGCGCCTTTAAAGGAGAGGATAAACTCCTTATAGTAAGACAAAACGGAATAGTAAGAACAATTACCCCAGAGCTATCTACCCATTTCGAAAATGATGTTATTATCATGGAAAAATGGAACCCCAAAAAACCTTTATCAGCCGTGTATTGGGAAGGTGAAAAAGAACGTTATTATGTGAAGAGATTCCTTATAGATCTGCCTGAAAAAGATGAGCTGATTATAACAGAGCATCCCAATTCTCAATTGGAAGTGATGTCTACAGATTATATCCCAAGGATAGAAATCGAATACAAAAAAAGCAGAGGAAAGGATAGAAAAGAAAATGACATTATAAATCTGGAAGAATTTATAGCGGTGAAAGGAATAAAAGCACAGGGAAATCAACTTACTTCAGAACAAGTGAAACAGATAGACTTGATAGCACCCTTACCAAGCGAAAAAGAAAAAGATACCAATGAAAATGAGGAAACTCCAAAGGATGAACCCAAGAATCCGCAATCTACGTTGTTTGATTAATCAACTTTAGTAACGCGTCCTTTCTGTTTTGAGTTTTTACCCACTATACTGTACTCAAAGGTGTAGGAGTTGTTTTCAGTAGATAAAATTTTCATGTGTATAGGTTGTTGTTCAGCTCTATTCTTAGGGTCTAGAGTTTTCAATACATATTCACAATCATTAATCCATCTAATTGAGGCGGTATCTTTCTTGTTTTGATAAATTTCTACCTCTATAGAGTCTGTTCTTATAAAAGTAGTTTTTACTAAATCACCATCTAAATAAGTTTCGAATTCAAAGGTTCCTGTTTTAAATTTTTCACACTCTCTAGCTGGATTATAGCAAGAAACCAAACATAAACTCAAAAGAAAGATAACACTGCGCATTTTATTTTTTTTACAAAAATAAACCAAATCCAACTCCCTCTTTAGGTTTTGGGAGAATTTTCATAAGATTCAAAACTCCCATCTGAATAAAATATAATGACCTTAGAAATAATTTTGTTGTGATTTGGCGGCATATTGAGTTTAGGAGAAGCTTGACTGTTGTCTTGAACTTGTTCTGATGAAAATAAATCCTTAGGAGACTCAAGATTTTTTTCTATTGATGTTTTATCATTTTCAAAAACTTTAGACGTTTCTGCAAGGGGAGGGAAATCACCTTTGCCATTGAGAAGCCAATAAAGTTCAACCTCTTCAAAAGTAGAAACTACCCGCATCACAAAATCTAAGCTTGGTTTGTTTCTACCAGATAATATGTGAGAAATAGAAGCTCGCCCTACATCAATCTTATCAGCAAATGAAGAGGCTGATAATTCATAATATTCAAAGATTTCTGTTAATCGTTTTGTAAACTCTTTGCTGTTTATCATTGTAAACTAATTTAAATCCAATACTCTTATTCGATTTGCTAATGTAAACAATTAGTTACAAAACTGCATGGAATAGTATCAAAAATCATACTATTAATTAAAGTTAAGGTTCATATAAATATACACAAATTACTAAATAACAATTAATTAAATTTACATAAAATATCTTTAGGAATGATTCCGATACTTAGTGAGATATAGTTGAACAGATGAATTCAATAGGTTTACAAATGTATAATAGTAAGGTTTTTAATAAGTTTACAAATGTATATTTAAGTTTTAATACATTTGTAAACATGAAACAAGAAACTGAAACTTATCAAGACCTACTTCAAAATTATGAAGATTTTAAATGTCCTCTTTTAAAAGGTAGGTATTTAAAAGAAGAGGATATTTTACAGACGATTAGGACTATATCACATAAATTCAAAATCAAAAATGAAGGCTTTTCAGAAGAAGGTAGAATCATTTCATCATTCCGACTAGGACAAGGAGAAAAAAAAATTTTGATATGGTCGCAGATGCATGGCAATGAAAGTACTACCACCAAATCTGTTTTGGATCTATTGAATTTCTTAGCTAAAGATTCAACATTCGCACATACAATACTCCGAACCTGTAAATTTGTGATTGTTCCTGTTTTAAATCCAGATGGGGCAAAAGCCTATACGCGAGTTAATGCTAATAAGGTTGATTTAAATAGAGATGCGTCTGAGCAAACTCAGTCTGAGAGTAAAGTACTACAGCATATCTACAAGACGTTTGAGCCTGATGTGTGTTTCAATATGCATGACCAGCGCACTATTTTTAGTGCTGGCAATCATAAGCAGCCAGCCACTGTCTCCTTTTTATCTCCTTCTTACAATGCTGAACGTGATATCAATAAGACTCGGCTCGCCTCTATGAGCTTAATTTCTGCTGCTAATCGTCTTTTGCAACACTTTATTCCAGGTAAAGTTGGTCGCTATGACGATAGTTTTAATATCAATTGTATTGGTGATTATTTTCAATCCAAACAAACACCAACTGTTTTGTTTGAAGCGGGGCATTATCCAGAAGATTATGCTCGCGAAGAGACTCGAAAGTATATATTTTTGGCTTTATTATGTATGATACAAGAGACCATGTCTTCTTCTGAATTGAACCCTCCAGAAGATTATTTTTCTATTCCTGAAAATGATAAATACTATTTTGATGTTATCCTTAGGGATGTAAAAGTTAACAATCAACTTAAAGATGTAGCAATTCAGTACAAAGAAGAACTGAAAGACGATGCTATAAATTTTACTCCTATTATAGAGCAAGTTGGTGATTTAAAAACATATTATGGTCACAGAGAAATTGATGTCTCGGGAGTTGACTTAGAATTTGATGAAGCCTTTTCCTTTATTTCTGGTGAAATTTTAAAACCATTTAAGCTAAACAATATCGATATAGTTGTATAATTATTAAAGATTTTACGTATTCTTTCTTTTTTGTTTACAATTATTAATTAATTTTGCGCATTATTTAAAATCTATAAGATCTAACTTATGAAAGCAAAATTGAAATTAGACGATACTGATAACCAAATTTTGAATATGCTCATCGAGAATACAAGGACTCCATTTACAGATATTGCCAAAAAATTGGATATTTCTGCAGGAACGGTTCACGTTCGTGTTAAAAAAATGGAAGAGAGTGGAATTATTGTGGGCTCATCCTTGACCTTGAATTATAAAAAATTAGGCTATACCTTTATAGCTTATGTAGGAATTTTTCTTGAAAGAACTTCTCAAACTCAATTTGTTTTAAATAGAATTGAAGAAATTCCAAACATCACGGTAGCACACGTCACTACTGGCAAATTCAACTTATTTTGTAAAATTCGTGCTAAAAACACAGAGCATGCTAAAAATATTATCTTCTTAATAGACGACATTGAAGGTGTAAGCAGAACAGAAACTATGATTTCAATGGAAGAAAGTTTGAACGATAAAACCAGACTAATGAAATCTATTTTCGAAAACTTATAATCTTAAACCATAAGATTAGTGCAAAGAGGCTGGATGAATATCTAGCCTTTTTTATTTATTCATTCATAGTATGATATACATTCTGTACATCATCATCTTCTTCAATTTTTTCTAATAACTTTTCTACCTCTTCTTTTTGTACATCGTCGAGAGACTTAGTGACTTGTGGAATCCTGTCGAAACCGGAGGAGATAATTTCAATAGTCTTTTCTTCAAGATACTTTTGAATGTCTCCAAAATTTTGGAAAGGGGCATATATCATAATTCCATCTTCATCTTCAAAAACCTCCTCTGCACCAAAGTCAATCATCTCCAATTCAAGTTCTTCTACATCAATACCTTCAGAAGCAATTCTGAAGTTGCAAGTATGGTCAAACATAAATTCTACTGAGCCAGAGGTGCCAAGATTACCATCACATTTATTAAAGTAAGACCTGATATTAGCTACTGTTCTGTTGGTATTATCTGTAGCTGTTTCTACCAAGATAGCAATACCATGTGGGGCATAACCTTCATAAAGTACAGTTTTATAGTCCCCAAGGCTCTTATCAGACGCTCTTTTTATAGCCCTTTCTACATTGTCTTTAGGCATATTGGCTGCCTTTGCATTTTGTATAACAGCTCTTAGTTTGGCATTGGTTTCGGGATCTGGTCCTCCCTCTTTCACAGCCATCACAATGTCTTTGCCTAGCCTGGTAAAGGTTTTAGCCATGGCAGACCAGCGTTTCATTTTTCTAGCTTTCCTAAATTCAAATGCTCTTCCCATACTTGATTTTTTTTATTCCGCGAATGCTTCCATCTTTCTGTTGTACTCTCTTAGCTCTGCTTTGTTGGCAGTGTTTTCAGACTTATAGATTAGATTGATTAAATATAGTAAACTTTCAGATCCTGTGATGATTTCAGCATTTTCTACCTCCATTTCTTCTCCTGTTTCTTCATCAATGATAGGCTCATCCTGTGGTATAGGGATGGCAAATACTTCATTTGCTTCAATGTGTTCAGCCACAAGCCTCAAGGTTTTAGCTACCACAGGTAAATTTTCTTCTACGGCATAAGGCCTCAATTCCTTAATTAGTTGTACTACTTCTTTAGTAATAATGTCACTAGACTCTAAGGTCTTTGTGATGCTATCTATAAGTTTTTGTGCTTTTTTATTTTTCAAGATTGTTTGTTTTAAAGGTATATACTGCAAAAATAATTTTTAGTTTAAATATAAAGGTAGTTGTTTCTACTATTTTTAAAAATATATACCAATTAAGAAATCCTGAAATTTCAGAGACACATAATTTCGATTTATAAAGTATGAAATAATTTCAATATACCTTTTAATCTGCGTACTTTTGCAAATCTCAAAATATAAATCAAAGGGAATTTATGCCTGACAACACTGCCGAAAAAAGCCTTTATGATTATCAGGAAAAGGATTTAGAAAAGATTTTTGATAAGATTGAAAATTCTCCAGATAATTTTAATTTGCTATATCAACTCCCCACGGGAGGTGGTAAGACTGTTGTATTTTCTGAAATAGTAAGAAGATATATCGAAAAAACAGGAAAGAAAGTTATAGTACTCACTCATAGGATAGAGCTTTGTAAGCAAACATCGGACATGCTTAAAGGGTTTGGGGTGCAGAATAAAATCATCAACTCCAAAGTAAAAGAATTATCTGATGATAATGACTATATGTGTTTTGTTGCAATGGTGGAAACCTTGAACAATAGACTTAACGAAGAAAAACTTAACATGAAAAATGTGGGCTTAGCTATTATTGATGAAGCGCACTATAATTCTTTTACTAAACTTTTTAAGTACTTAGAAAAAACTTTAATACTGGGAGTGACTGCTACACCTCTAAGCTCTAATATCAAACTCCCAATGCACAGAAATTATGAAGAGTTGATAGTAGGTAATTCTATATCCTCGCTTATTGAAAAAGGCTTTTTGGCTGAGGCTAAAATGTATAGCTATGATGTAGGTTTGGGCTCCTTGCAAGTAGGAATAACTGGAGATTATACGGTAAAATCTTCTGAAGATCTCTACACCAATCTAGACATGCAAGAAAAGCTCATACAAGCTTATGAGGAAAAATGCAAAGGGAAAAAGACCTTGATTTTTAATAACGGTATCAATACGTCTTGGTATGTCTATCAAACCTTTAAAGATGCTGGGTATGAAATAAAACACCTGGACAATACCCACAATAAAAAAGAACGAAAGGAAATTCTGAAATGGTTCAGAGAAAAACCGGATGCCATACTTACATCTGTGAGCATTCTCACCACCGGATTTGATGAACCTACCGTAGAAAACATTATCCTAAACAGAGCTACAAAATCATTAACACTCTACTTCCAAATGATAGGGCGTGGGTCTAGAAAACTGCCTAACAAGGATTCTTTTAATGTTATAGATCTTGGTAATAATATTGCACGTTTTGGCCCATGGAATGCCTCTGTAGATTGGCAACTAATTTTTGAAAATCCAGATTATTTCCTTGATAATATGGTCTCTGATGAAGAGATTGAACTCAACTTTAGGTATGAAATGCCAGACGAGGTAAGGGAAATGTTTAAAAACTCTGAAGATATCGACTTTGATGTTAGACGACGCTACAGTGAAACTGTTAACAACGGCGAAAAATCTAAATTAGTCCTTGAGGAATCTATAGCACAACATGCCAGAATGTGCGCTGAAAATTCTGAGGATGTCTTTGATGCCAGAATTCTTGCTAGAGAATTGAAAGATGATATTAAAGATAGGATAAAACGCTACTCTAATTGTATTATCAATAACACTAAAAACTATAGGGACTGGCTTTATGAGGATTATGTAAGAAAATTGCGAGTCAAAATAAATGAACACTTTATGGACTAATTGAAGCATCACAGGCTATTTTTTTAAATAGCTTGTTTTGCTATCAATTTGGATAGGTAAATCATCACCTAAATTTTCCTATAAAGCTCCAAAAATCAACGCACCATAGATAGCAAAACGCACTAATCTTAATATCCCATATACCAAATAACTACCAAAGGGAAATTTTATGATACCGGCAGACATACTAGCGATGGCAAAGGGTAGTGGAAGTAGTGCACCAGCAATTATCAAAATACCCCCCCATTTTCTCATGTTTTTGATGTGTTTTGCCATTTTGACTTCCAAATACACAAATACAGATGGAATACTGGCTATGCCTCTGCCTACGAAGTAGGAAATGACCCCACCTAAATAGGATAATACGGCCAAAATAGATAAAAATCCCCAAGGTGAAACAGATTTTTCAGACCAAGCTATAAATATTTCTGGAGGAATAAGTCCTAAAATGGACTCTGAGGCAAAAAAGATAGCAAAGACAGCTACAGGGTGAAAATTTTCTGTGATGTAAAGAAGCATGGTATTGACATCTATCACAAAAAAATGGATACCAAGAAGTATGGCTATAAAAATCAGGATAGGCGGTGCTGCCTTAATCAAACTCCGACCTAAAAAGCTATAAAAGCCCGTATAGGTGTAGTATTGATGAAGTAATCTCAAATGAGACTTACGCTGTGGATGTTTATTATTTTTGCTCATAATAGATTGCAAAAATAAAGGTAATGTCCCGTTCCACAACATTTTTGAACAAACAAATCAACTAAGTATTTGTTAAATTACGACTTTGCTGTCAGGGTTGAAACTCCTTTGATGCGTTGTGCGTTGAGTAAACATAACAACAGAAAGGCAAACAGACTTAGCATAATAACTTCAATGCTGTTCCCACGATCAATCATCCAGCCGACTATCAATGGACCTAAGGCTGTACTCACGACCATAAACATAGTGAAAAGACTGCGTATAGCACCAAGTTTTTCTATACCATATACTTCTGCTAGAATAGAAGATTTTATAGTGCCAGACATCCCAACGGTGATACCCATCATCAATAAAAAGAGGAGTGCTCCAAAAATACTGTCAATAAGCGCAAATGCAAGCAATCCCAAACTGATAGGAACTAAATAAAATCTAAACATTTTTTTAGCAGTAAACCTGTCAACCCAAAGACCTCCAGCCAAAGAAAACACCAACCTCATCACAGCATACCCCGTAAAAAAGGCGGCATATAGTTGTGGAGACCATCCTTTTTGAGCTACAAACACATA
>Ga0102927_1000309_pt1 | contig 11319 bp, 14 predicted proteins | sample SalPon1_A_H2O_MG_FD_78208 | JGI IMG/M metagenome (GOLD analysis project Ga0102927, IMG submission 78208) | Salt pond water microbial communities from South San Francisco under conditions of wetland restoration - Salt Pond MetaG R1_A_H2O_MG | ecosystem: Environmental > Aquatic > Non-marine Saline... | reverse complement strand
GCTAATGCTTCGACAGATCATATATTTGTTGTGATGTCTCGAGTGGTCTCGCCTGTGAGACCTGGGCCGACAAATCGCGGGAGTTAAAACCGTCACCCGGGTACTGTGGATTGAAGGGCGCTTAGCTCAGTCTGGATAGAGTGCTTGGCTTCGGACCAAGTTGTCGCGGGTTCAAATCCTGCAGCGCCCATCCTGCCGCATAACACCTAGGAGTCAACAGACGGCGACGAGGTGTATTTAACCCTTCCTCCGATACTGGAGTGGAGTTCATGATGCCGCGTCATCCCCATCTCTTCAGTCGTGCGATTTGCTAGAGTCAAGATTACCGTGGTTCATATTAAAACTACTGGCGATTGACTTTCTGGAGAACTCTCCAGCCTCTCACGCGGTCAGCTCGCCACCTCTGCCATTGTTCTTGTTCAATAGTTTGTGTTCTCAATAGAATTATTGTAGTTCAGCAGCAACCAGTACGTATGACAGATAAATCAGGGGCCGAACTCTGGAAAGAGCACCAGAGTGCCTTTGACCGCGTGCGTGCGGTCGCCGTTACAGTTTCCGAACCCAAGCCAGCTGACTGGATTGCAGAACAGGCCCACGTCGCGGGAAACACTGCGCGCGACCACCTCCGGCGGCTCGTCGAAATGAACGTTCTCCGAACCACTACCGGAGGGACCGCAACCCGGTACGAACCTGACCCGCTCTACACGCGAATGCAAGCTCTCCGCGACCTCCTCGACAACCGGACCCGCGACGACCTTCTCGAACTGCGTGGCAACCTACAGGAGCAGGTCGAGGAGTGGCAGACCGAGTACGACGCGGATTCACCGAGTGAGCTTCGCGAGCGGGCGGCACATGCCGATACTGCCGAGGCAACACGAGAGATGCGCCGGACTGCGAACGACTGAGACATCATCGCGTATCGTCTCCAACTTGTAGAGGACGCTATCGAGCATTACTCTGACTACGCTGGAAGTACCCCGGCACCTGCCTGACCAGATGTTCGCGTTCGACGGCGGCTACGACCCCGGACAGGCATCACACACGGTTCTACTCGAACTCAGACGCACGATTGAACGACATCCTGCCGTCCAACATGCGAGTGGAGAGCCGCCCGGTCAATTCATCCGTGTCGTTGCGACACTTGACCCTGTTATCCTCGGAAGCGAAGCAGACGAGGGGACGCTCACCCTTCGTTGGTACGCGGGCGAGACTGCCGACGCGGACCCCGAGTTTGCCTTTCATTACAACGAAAGCTCGGACTTCGACTGTGGGTGGCACCACGATCCGAATCCGCACGTAGATGGATGGACACACTACCAAGAACGTCTTTCTGCAGACGATGATTATGAGTACGAGACGGTCTCTTTCGACACCCTCCAGCCAGTACCGTTGCTCTGGGGAATTCTCGACCGCCTCGAAACCCGTCTCACCGAGCACTGAGCAGACCTGAACGACACTCACATTTCTTTATCCATTCCTGTCGATACTGGTGTATGGTCAATACACTAGCTTTCGCCGTGGTAATTCTACTCGCGGCTCTGTTCTTTGGTGTTCTCCCGGTTGTACTGGCCTTTATTATACATCAACTTCTCGAAATACTTGGTGCTACTGTCCTTGTCGGATTATCAGCAGTCGGAGTAGCAGTGCTTTATGCTGCTCTTGTCTGGTTCCGGCGTTCGTTCTGGGTGGCGCTGGTAGACATTGGAGCGTTGTGTCTGGTTACCGTTGGATGGGGCGTCTCGAAGTTTGCAACCGCAATCCGCAGACTCGGTGCTATCATCTCGTTCATGTCATGGGTAACGGCTGATTGGCACAGCCAGTAGCCGTCCAATGTGGCGGCTGCAAACCGTAACCATCCCAACCCAGCGGTGCGGTGCCGTGGGAATCTTCGCCCTTCAGGCCGGAGAGGATGTCAAGAACAGGCTCACTGTGATACTGACTCATCGCTTCTTTTCAGATCCAAGGGCACCCGTATCTTCATGAGGCAGTAATCGCAGTGTACTGTCATGGCAAGCGCGGCGGCTCCACTCTCAGAACCGCGCGTGTTAGCACACGCAAAGCGCCGCTTGTTCCCCGACGACGCCGACGAGGGGTATGCAGTCGTCGATACTCAGTTTTCGTCCGAGCAGTGGCTCGATACCGAGTCTGTTGATTCCGAGATCACAGCGTATCTCGCGCCGTTCAATCACGTCCGGGTTGGCTCCGGCTACCCTGATCTTGTCGGCGTTCGACTACTCGAAGACGATCTGTTGGCCGTCGACCGTCTCGGTGATGAACCGCCATTGGTGGTCGTCGAAGCAAAGGGGCACACGAGCCGACACATCGCTGACGTCGAGCGCGGGATTATCCAGGCGTACGACCGGCTCCACGAGGCGAACGCCGCGTACGTCGCAGCGCCAGCGGACAGCATCTCACAGTCCGCCCGGACGCTGGCTCGTGAATTAAACGTCGGCGTCCTCGGTGTCGATATCGACGGAGCGGTCAAACCGTTCGAAGTGCCACGCGTCGTCGGGAACCGAACGACGACCGAAACGACGGCTATCCGGCTTCAGGCGAGCGCGCAGGGTGTCACCGACAAGTCGTTCGGGCTTAATCACCCAAAGAACTACCTCGCGTATCCCCTAGCCGTTGCTCATCACGACAAGACGGAAGCCGTGCTTGCAAACCACGTCGTGCGCGCCGTCAACGACGCCAGATTGGGAGCGGTGTTTTTGAATCTCATCGATGATCGGCCGGCCTCGACCCGGCTGTCGCCGCTTGGTCGAGAGGTTGTGCGATTCGCGATGCGAGAGCATGGATCCGTCGATGCGGCGATACGGGTGTTCGACGACTGGAAGCGATCGAAAGAGCGCTTTTGTGAGTTGGCACCGCGGTGGGGGTTGCTCACCAGGCGTGTCGTGTATGCGTATCCGGCGACCCAGCTGCTCGTTGAGGAACTTCAACACATGCACGAAGACGGCATCCCCGAACCGACCCTTCCGGAGGTCGTCGAGTTTCTTCACGCCCTGCATCCGTCGTTCACCGTCGAACTGTTTGTTCGGGGAACAGACGACGTTCGACGACGCGTCTTGAGTGCCGACGGGGAGGTGCAACATGCGGCGCTCGCCGACGGGGACATCTATCACGCGCCAACCGTATTCCAACTCAAGGCGATGTTGTTTCACGCCGGCATGGTGACCGAACGGGGGGCTGAGCCGTCCCGGTTGGAGCCGAAAGACGACGTGTGGGCACTGTGTGAGCCGGTATCTGTGCGCTGAAAGAAGCGGTATGGGTGTGCAAGCGATGACCACGTGATACCAGAATGGTAATTGACACTCTGTCATCTGAACTGTACCGAGGTATACGGAGAACGCCTCGCGCTTCAGCGCGAGGAGAATGTCAAGTAGCCACGCCCTCCCCAACCGATTCTATACATATGTGACAGCTGTGTGAACAATACGACTCTGCGACACACGGGCACCAGTTGGCCACACCCTCCCAAGCCGATTCGCGTCGTCGCCCACGGGCGACTCGCTCATCCCTCGCACGCGCTCGCGGGCACGCCTCCGGCGGCCCGCGAGGCGCGCGCCATCACAAGGGACCGGGCCTTCTTAGCCACTGGGGTAGGTGATAGCGCAGTCGCGTTTTACGGCATCGGTCGCTGTATGCAGTGGAACCTGCCGCCGTGATATGATAGTATATAATGTACAATACTCACATTTATGTTGGTTCGCCGATCTAGTGTCTGATGATGGCGACGGTCGAATACCTCAACTACGACGTCCTCAAGAACCGCGGGTGGGACCTTCACGACCGATCCACCTTCGAGAAGGCGGCACAGGCAGAACTCGACCGCACGGACTACGGTACCGTTGAGGTATCCACCGATGAGTCGATTCTAGAGGCGGCCGAGCGAGCGGAACTCGGGTGGTCGTCGAAGTGTCTCAAGGGACGATGCGGGAGGTGCGTCGCCGTCGTCGTCGACGGAGACATTACGATGGACACCGACCAGGAGTTCCTGACGCCCGCCGAGATCGACGCAGACGGCTACTGCCTGACGTGTCTCGCCACCCCCGTGAGCGACCTCAAGCTTGTGTACGGCGTCGAGACGCACAATGCTCTCTCACACCGTGTGAAGTGACCCCCATCGCGCGTGAAGGCAGTCCAGATCTTCCACGGGAAAAAGAACCGCAGACAGGTTTATGATCGAACGATGATCATCGTTCTCTGATGGCCGTTGCTCCGTTCCCCACCATACCTCCACACGATGCTGCAGACGCTGTGTTCGAATCGGGACACCTGTGGATCTCGGAGTGGATTGCCGGTGACCCACTTCGATTTCAGCTCACCCACGACGGATTTCTCCGCTTTGGTGACGACGAGCGGCTGTTCGAACACGAGGAAATACCACTCAGATTACAGACTGCCGTCCGTGCTGTTCGGAACGATTTCGATCGGTCGTCGTTCCAAGCGGCCGTCGACGATACCGAATCAGTAACGTTCCACGGAGTGGCGACACACAGCCGGACGCTCCCGTACGATCTCAACGACATTCCAGCGTTCATCGGAACGGCAATCTACGACGAGACGTGGGGACAAGAGCTTCCACCAGACACCGTCGAAAAGATCTACGATCGAGTGAATCTCACTACGGTGGATCCCATCGAGAAGGAAGTACGGGCGGCCGATGTCGACCCAGACCGGTACCAACTACCAGCGTCCTCGTGGCTCGATGAGAGAGCGCCGGGAGTCGTATTTATCAACAAAGCCGGCGGGCGAGCCCATCGAACGGGACTAGACGAAGCCGCACGCGCAGAGGTGTACGAGGCTGTGACGATCGACTCGGCGAGTGAGGTGATACAGCGGTGGGTAACCGACGAGTGGCTCACAAGCCGCATCAACTCCTGTGGACCTGCAGGAACGGTCGAAGCGATCACCGACCACGCACTCCGGCGCCTGGCTCGAGAAATCCCTGCAGTCGCTGCCCAACCGGGACACGCCGACACGTCGATTTCGGTCGGAGCGCTCCGATCGGTGCTTGCAAAACGAATTAGCGAGCATATTGGGTGACCGAAGAGACCGACACCCTGCCGGCGGATACACGCACAACACCGTTATTTCACACGACACCGCTCACCACGAGAACGGTACGATGTCCGCTGTGACGTGCTTGAATTCGAACCTGAAAAGATCGTCGAGATGCGGTATTCGTAGGTAGCTAACGGGTATCGTGGAAGACGCAAATAGCTTCCTGACGAACCGACCGACACTCGTCGGCTAGAGTGTCGACCGCTCCACAATGCGGGGGCCACTCACACGATCCGCATCATCCGCGTCTCGAATTTCCCGACGCGAACGCGTACCCAGCCAGCGAGCGACTCGTCGAGTGCCGGATCGTCGGTATCGACGCGCAGGGTGCGAACCGTGTCGAGTTTCGCACGCGAGGCGACGATCTGTATCTCGGCCTCGCGGATGACCGCCGGGGAGAGCTGTGGGTTCCCCCGACCGAAGACAAAGCCCTGGCCGCCGATCGGCGAGACGACGATGACTGCTTCGCCCTCGAGTTCGTCCACGATCGCCGATTCGGCCGCGTCTTTCGCAACGACGGTCCCGTCACGCCAGACGTCGACACCAATCGGTGAGGGCTCAAACCCGAGCTCCGCTTTGATCGCCCCGACCGTCGACCCCGGACCGAGGATATAGGTGACCCCGTCGCCGTCGCGCGCCCGGATGTCCGCGGCAACTCCCTCGGCCAGTGACTCGACTGTTCCGCTTGCAGTCTGTTTCGACGCCTGGAGGTTCTCGGCGACGGGAACGTGTGCGATACCGCGAAGTGTGGGCACTACCTCCCCTTCGCGGTAGGCGTCCTCGTCGATGTCCATCACCTCACGGCGTTCCGTCCGCGAGAACCTGACGGCGACCTCGGCGGCGTCCTCTGGAGAGACACCGAATACCGACGAGTACACCTTTACGCCGGCCGGGACGCCGAGCATCGGTGTGTCGTCGTCGAGTGCGGACGCAACATCCGTCGCAGTGCCGTCGCCGCCGACGAACAACACGATATCAACATCGGTGGCTGCAAGCCGCTCGACGGCAATTTGAGTGTGCTCGGCGGTCGTCGCTGTCGGGACGTCGTCGGCGACGTCTACCGGTGACGCCGCCTCATCGAACGGGTTGACGACGAGTTCAGGGGTGAATCCGGCCGCTCGAACCAATTGATCGCCCATCGGTGTGGCCACTGTTGAGACGGTTGCGTCCGGGGCCAGATCGGCCAGCCGGTCCAGTGCCCGACGCGCACGGTCTGGCGCCCTGGGTTCAGCGCCGCGTTCGAGTGCCGCATCTAGCTTTCCGTCGGTTCCTTTTAATCCAACGCGACCGCCCATTCCGGCGATCGGGTTTACGATGACACCGACGTGCATACCGATGAATCGCGCGGCAGCCACTTAACGGGGTCGCGACTGGTCCGTGGCGCGTGCCGACCTGTCTGCAAACAATTAAGCCACGTCCGTCGAACCATCACGTATGATCCTGTCTGCCGTGCAGCCGGAGCCGCTCCCGATCGAAGCAACCGCTATCGCCGTGCTCGTCGCCGGGCTTCTCGTCACCGCGGGATGGCTCGGACTCCTCGCGCGGTGAGGCCGAATTCGGGGGGTTTTCGGGCCCCAGACGCATCGCTTACGCGACGAGTTCTGACCTATCACGGAGCCACGCAGCAGCGCGTTCTGCCTCGCTTGCGTCCGCAGCCGACAGCTTGACTCTGACACTGTCACCAGGGTATGACCCAACCCGGACGTCGAAGCGCTCGCGAAGCGTGTCGAATCGGCCGAGAAGTGCGCTCTCCGGTTCGTTCACCTCGACGGTGACCGTGTGCGTCGGCGTTCCCTCGAACTCGTCTGCGACCCGCTCGAACATGGCCCGCATCTCAGACGGTACACCGGGGAATACGTACGCGGACTCGACGACTGCACCCGGAGCGACTCCCGCCTCGTTGGGAAGCGGGCGACACCCCGACGGGAGATGTGTCGTCCCCTCGTCGAGGTCCTCGCCACTGTAGCCGTGCGACTCGAGCCACGTCGCGGCCTCGTCGTTTGCCTCGACCGTACGCCCGAACGCGGCCGCTACCGCGTCCATCGTGACGTCATCGTGCGTCGGTCCGAGTCCGCCGGTCACGACCACCGCGTCGTAGGCCGCGTGGTGCTCGTTTACAACGCGGGCGATCTCGCTTACTTCGTCTGGAACCACGGACACGCGCCGCACAGTCACGCCGCGGTCGGCGAGCTGTGCACACAGCCACGTGGCGTTCGTGTTCTCCGTGTCACCGACGAGGAGTTCGTCCCCGACGGTGACGATTGCGGCGTTCATACATCACGATATGAGGTCATCGCTCAAAAGGGCGCCGGCACTGATAGGGTAGTGTGTCCTGGACGGGCTCACAACAGACCGTCGTCATCGTCGTCCTCGTACACACCAAGTCCCATCTCGCGTCGTTTCTCGCGCAACGCATCGAGCTGGCGTTTGAATCGGAGGGTACCGACGACGGCGACGATCGACGCGACCCCGAGGATCCCCGCAAAGATAACGAGGTCCGTCTCACGGTACGACTGCACGACGATCGAGTTGGTCACCGACTCCCAGACGATTCGGTCGCGGCCGTCTACCGTCTCGACCGTGTAGTCGCGCGGCGCTACGTGCCCGACGACCGGAACGTCGGTACTGAACTCCGGCGGAAGCGTCACCGCATACGAGCCCTCGACGTACGCCAGCGACGTGAATCGACGCGGTGACCCACGCCCAGAGATGGCGAGTTGCCCGTCGTCCATCTCGTCGGTGAACCGAACGTACACCTCGTCTGGTGTCTGCTCAACCTCCCCGCCGCGCGCACGAAACTCACTTCCTGTGATGACTTCGCCGTCGGCGTATCGGTACCGGAACGCCTCGAACTCCAACGGCTGGTCGCCGGCATACGGGGTCTCACGGTAGAGCCTGAGCGACTCTTGACTGGAGACGTTGTACACAGCGGTATATCGCGCGTCTGCTGACAGGGTGAACGCGGCATCGCGGTCCGTCTCGAAGTCGTACGACATCGGTGGGTCAGAATTAAGCGTCTCGTTCGTCACCTCACCGCCGCCGGTGACGTAGCCGAGACACCCACCGGTAAGCGCGAGTAACGCGACGGCGACCAGCGCGATAGCGAAGCGTCGTCGGGTCACGGCTCAGACGACACACCGCATTTCGGCCGGGAGGTACGAGCCGATCGACGCGAGTAGTCCTGGCGGGTCGGTTCCTTCCGCACAAATGATGCTCTGCTCGGCGAGTCCGAGGCGTTCGACAGTGACGATATCGTTTGCGTGTCCCGCGCGGTTGACGGTGGCTCTGACCTCACCGCGGGTCGCAGAGTTAACGTTCACTCGGCCTGGACCGCGCTGCCAGTCGTACAGCCGGTCCCGCTCAGCATCGGCGAGTCGAGTAACGTCTGTATCGACGTCGTCGACGCCGGAGACGGCACGATCAGAGGCGTTCCCGTCGGTGGCACCATCCTCTCCTCCGTAGACGAACTGCATCGGCAGATGTTGGACGAGTCCGAATCGCTCGACGACCTGCGGTGGGGCGCCAACCCCAAGTCCCAACTCGTCAGCAGGAACGCGGACCATTGTGCCTGCGTCCAAGACGAGCCCGTCGTCGTCCCACGACTCAAGCGTTCCAACGTACGTCTCTCCGGCGAGTAACCCTTCGTCGTGGGCGACGATTTCGCCCCACGTCTCGGCGAGGGCGTTCTCGGCGACAGTCGCGTCTGCACCGCTGACGTCGACCTGCACGAAGTCGTCGTCGCGAACGCCGATAGTCCACTCGACGCGCAGGTCACCAACCTCGTTATCAACGAGCGACTGCATCCCGTCGAGTGCGCGCTCGCGGGCGTCGCCCTCGAGGTAGCACTTAGTAGCAAGTACGACCATCAGCTGGTCACGTCCACGTTGAGTTCATCACGGAGTTCTTCGATGCGCCACTCCATCGTCTCGTACAGCCGGTCGTTCTCCATCGCGTCGAGCGGCGAGCCGCACTCGGGACACTCGAATCCAAAGTCCATCGCCTCACCGAACTCGAAGCGGAGTGAACACACTTCACAGAGGTAAAACTCGTGGGTCCGCTCGTACTCCGCGCGATCTTCGAGTGCATCGAGCAGTCGGTACATCTCCGCCTGTAAGTTCTCCGGGATATTGTCGTAGTGAAACGTCCAGAGGTACGTGAGCCATCCCGAGTCCTCGTCTCGAACGCGTCGGTACGTGGCGAGGTCGTTCTCATAGAGGATAAACAGTGCTCTCCGAACGTCGTTCAACTCCAGCCCGAGCTCCTCGGCCAGCTCCTCGTCAGTCACCTCGCCGTCGGGGGGTGCGGCGGCGACCGGCATCCCCGTCGGCCCCACGAGTTCGTGGAGGTACTTCTGGATGACGGGGTCGTTCAACAAGTCCTCAAAAGCCATTACAAACCGGTAGCGCCGCCGTCCGATTAAAAGCTCCGAATACCACGGTGCCCCGTCGTTGGCATCGATGGAGCCGCCAATACTCAGGCGGGTGCGCGGTCGATACGCATAACTTCCGACGACGAGACGATCGACCGATGACATCGACGCGCACCGCCCAACTGAAACGAGTGTTCGGCGCCTTCACGCTCGCCGTCGTCCCCAGTCTCTTCGTGGGCCTCCTAGTAATGCCACTCGTCGTCCTCACGAGCGTGGGCCCTGCGGCCGGGACCGTCGTTGCGGCCCTCGGTGGCGTCGTCACAGCGGTCGCGCTCGGACCCGTCGTTGTCGATCGACGGATCGCGTCGCTGCCGCGAGTCGGTGCGGACGACGACCGACGATCGCTCGCCGAGTCGCGCGTCGCCGCTATCGCCGCCCAGCTCGGTGTCTCTCGACCCGCGGTGACGGTTGCAGCCGTCGACGCAGCCAACGTCGCGGTCATCGACGGCCACCGCGGCAGCCGGCTGGTCGTCACCACGCGGCTACTATCGCTTCCGCCGTCGAGCCGCGACGCCGCGCTCAGGCACGCCATCTCCCGACTCCAGCGCCGCGAAGCAGCGGTCACGACGGCCGCATTGCCCGGGCTCGTCGCCGTCGAGACGGTGGCGCTCGCCGCGACATTGTTAGTCTCACACGAACCGGACCGTCGGCCGGCCGACAGGCGATCTAACCGTATTCACGGGTACGAGCCCGACCGGGACCGGATCCCAGCGCCGCTGTACACCGCTGGCGGACTGCTCGCGTGGCTCGTGACGCTGCCGACGTGGCTTCCCGCAGCCGTCGGTGACCGGCTCTTCGTCGGCGGCGGTCGGCGCGACGCAGACGACATCGTCGCGCGAACCAACGAGGATGCTCGAACAGGGCTCGCTGCGGCGATCTCGTTCACCGAGGAGGCGCCGGGTGCGAGCGACTGGCCGCCGCTTCTCGACCGACTTTCTGTGGTCTCGATGGCCGACGCGACGACCGAGCGGGTACGCGGCACGAGCCGACACGAGACACGGTGTCGGCTCGCTCGGCTTCGGTCGAAACGTAGCCTGTGAGTGACGCAGCCACCACAGTGAGTGACGCAGCCATCACAGGTTGATCCTGCACGGCGAGCTATCGGTCGCAAGCCTCGCCGCGGGCAACTGACGGGTTAAAGTACCTCTGGGCGCACGGGCGCGTATGGTTGACCCGACATCTGATCTCGGTGAGGACCTCACTGAGGAGGAGGCACCCCAGTGTGCGTGGTGTGAGGAACCCGCCTTCGGCGTCGGCAGACGCGTCGTCACACGGGTAGCGGACGGACAGATCGAACATATTCACTTCTGTGGAGACGCCTGTCGAACCCACTGGCAGCGCGACAATCGGGAGGCAGCACACCCGTAGCGGACGGGCAACTGCTGTGTAGTGGCGACTCAGTGGGCGCGTTCAGGCCAGCGGCAGGAGACGCGCCGCGCGGGAGGCTTTTTATCACGGGGGCGGTAGGTATCGGTATGATATCACTCGACGAAGCGGTGACCGCACGGCTCGAATCCCACGGCGAGCGGTTCGAGGTGCTCGTCGACCCAGATGCCGCCTTAGCGATGAAACGCGGCGAGTTCGAGGGGGACCTCGAGGACGTCATCGCCGCAGAAGATGTCTTCGAGAACGCCTCGCGTGGCGATCGACCCGCAGAGTCGGCACTTGAGACGGTGTTCGAGACAACTGACCCGCTCGCGATCATTCCGGAGGTGGTTCGCGAGGGGGAGATACAGATTACTGCCGAGCAGCGCGAGGAGATGCTGGAGCGAAAACACCGAGGATTGGTGACCACGATTACCCGCAACGCGGTGAACCCGCAG
>Ga0102927_1000305_pt1 | contig 11360 bp, 14 predicted proteins | sample SalPon1_A_H2O_MG_FD_78208 | JGI IMG/M metagenome (GOLD analysis project Ga0102927, IMG submission 78208) | Salt pond water microbial communities from South San Francisco under conditions of wetland restoration - Salt Pond MetaG R1_A_H2O_MG | ecosystem: Environmental > Aquatic > Non-marine Saline... | reverse complement strand
TATAATTCTAGTGACATGTAGGAATATTTATAAATAGTTCAAAATACAATTTATAACTATGGCCGCCAAATAAATATTTTTTTATTAGGAAAACCAATCATGTTTGAAAAAGAATCAGCTCTGCTTTTAACAAATAAAGATAACGTAGCGACTTGTGTTGTCGATGAAGTTATAAAAACATATCCCGAAAAAAAAGTCGAAAACCACAGGCTAACTAAAGAAATTAAATATGTTATTAATGCACTTGTTTATTGTCTACAAGACGGCATAACTGATCCTATGCACAATGTGTCAAGAATGTTTTTCTCGCACGGGCAACTGCAGCTCAAAACCTTACACATTGATTTTGATGCTTACGATATTCTTATTAGAAAGATCTCAGCAGTGATAAACAATCCCCGCGCAGCAGAGCATTGTTACCAAGCAATTAAGGTATTAAAAAAGAATTTAAACGAAGGCATACCGACCAACAACGACGAACTTCCGTTAACAGTGGAATATGAAACACGAATAAAACACATGCTTTATTCCTGGGACGACGAACAAAACATTATGAGAAATATGCAGCAGTGTCAACGAAACTGGGATACGTCTTTTCAAATACCACAAGCTGCGGTCGATTATCTGCTATGGATTGCGCAAAACGCACCGTCTAAGCAACACGAAGCGTATTACGATGTCTATTACTCCACTGACAGGGAAACTATCGAATATCTATACCAATTTACATGGGGGAGCACCCACAGGAAGAATCCACCAGCAATGTGGAGAAACTCCCAGATGAATGCAAATATGTACATGATATTTGTTTGTAAACAGCCGCCAACAATGTATAACTGCAATAACGACGGTACGTTACAGAATGCCTTCGGCGAATCTAGGTGGGAAAATTCTATAGTAAGTGTAGGAATGGCAATGAGCCTTGTTATGAGAGCAGCGCACCGGATGGGTTTTAAGACCGGACCAAACAAAGTAAAAGACCTCGGGCCGGATTACAATTTAGAGTGGGAGAAGAAACTAGGGATTCAAAATGAAGTAAAAGCAGGAACGAAGCGTTTGTTTTTTGGGCTAGGCATAGGAATTCCTAAAGAAGGAATGGCCAGGTGGGAGTCAGAAGACACCGAGTTTGCTATCGGAGCAAGTAACGGCCATCACGTAAGTACGAGACACCGCGAAGAAGACTGGAATCCGCTAACTGCTAACGGAAAGGAAAAACGGAAAATAGATATTGTAGACATCAGAGAGCATGGTGGCCAGACATTAGTGGACCCGTACGGCAACGAACAGGTTATACCAAAACAACATGCAATAAAAGTTAATACTGTTTATAACAGAGACATAAAGTGTATTGAAATCGGCAAATGATAAAGGAATGATAAATTACCTTAAATCCATACACCGCAGTAAAAACCTTAATATTGACATAGGAAATAAATGTACGTTAGGCTGCAGTCAGTGTGCAAGAACAATATATAAAAATAAAGGATATAAGTTACCAGGAACGGACATGACGCTATCTCAGTTTGATAAATTGAGTAACTATTTTAAAGGAAGAATGATTTCTTTTTGCGGTACCTGGAGCGACCCTATCTATAATCCTAAATTCATAGATATGCTGAAAATGTGTAAAGATAAAAAAATAGAGGCGGAAGTGCACACGGCTGCCTCTCACAGACCAGAAGCCTGGTACGAGAAGGCGTTCTTAGCAAATACAGATGCTAGATGGATTTTTGGTATAGACGGATTACCTAGCGAGAGCCACAATTATCGAGTTAACCAGGACGGTGAGAAACTATTTAACATGATGATAAAGTCGACAGATACCATTAAGCAGACAGTATGGCAATATCTTGTGTTTGATTATAACAAATATAATATAGAAGAAGCTAGCAATCTTGCGGCGCAGCATAATATATTTTTTTTACTAATACATACAACAAGACTATGAAAGAACAAACTAATAAATTTGTGCCAAAATGCATATACGGCAATAAAGATTTAGGCTACTCTCCTACTGGCCATATTACTCCTTGTTGTTGGCACAATCAAAGTTTTGACCAGCCTTACATAGAAGATATGTTCTCGAGTGAATTGCATATAGATAATTTTGATTGTGTTGATGATATTTTAAATACAACGCCTTGGGCTAGATTTTTTGAAATGCTTTTAAACAATCCCTCAGATGCACCTATAGTGTGTTATTATCACTGTTGTACAACTTTAGACAGAGACGTCGAAGAAACTGATCGAACAATTATAAAGCCAGATGATTAATATCATTGTCACAAGTAAACCCGTTGACGGCTTGTTATATTATAGCTACGAGTATTGCTCATATTTAAATAGCATAGGCAGCGATGCACAGGTAATAATTATCTGTCATAGAAAATTTTCAAAAGCTCATTATATAAGAAGCATAACATCTAAGTACATTCATTGTGAAAATATAATATTCAATAACTACTCACCTGCAAAAGATGATATATCACTCATTATGGGTCGAAGCCAACTCACCCTAAGCTGGCAGGATTTTTACACATATACAATGGAACAGCAAGAAACACTAAAAAAGGTGTTTGGGGGAGACCTAATAAGTGTCTATTCTGAAAACCATCCTGCAAAGTATCCCAAAGCATTGGAATTTTATAATCCCAAACAAGTTATTGATCTGTGTGATACCGAAGTATATCCTGATGGTGTGGGGAAACACTTTGAAAAAACAATTAACTTCGGCATATATAAACCACATATCGGCAACATACAGTTCAAGTATCTATTTTTGGGGACTAACGACAAATATTATGCTGGCGTAGAAAAAGTAATTGATCAATTTCCCGATCACGGCATCTTGACATATGATGAAAAATATGTTAACTTAGAAAATAATAACATTTTTGTGCCTATAACAAATCTTATGAGCTTGTTTGAAACGTATGTATATACTAAAGAGACATTTGATCCTGCTCCTAGAATCTTTCAAGAGTGTAAGTATTACGGCAAGAATGTAATTTACTTACGAGATAAAAGTATAATAGATGGCGGCAGTGTTTACTGGAAACGCGATATTAAAGAGCCAGATGTAACAGCCATATTAAATGCTGTAGAGAAATTAACATGAATAAGCTAGAAAACAGACGAAACTTTACAAAAAAGTACTAAACTGAAAATACTGCTAGATGTACACTGTCATTTCATACATGTAAGAAGAAAAAAATAGCGATATTGGTATAATAAGGTTACACTAATGACTTATAATGAATATGAAAAAAAAATATGTAATATAAAAAAATCTAAACTAACTAGATTAGATTTAATAAGTTTTATTATAAAAACAACTAATGCAAAAAGTTATTTAGAAATAGGTTGCAAATACAATTTTGTATTTGATAATATTGATGTCGAAAATAAAGTAGGTGTTGATCCTTGGCAAGGCGGAAATTGTAGAATGACCAGCGATGAATTTTTTGCATCAAACACACAAAAATTTGATATAATATTCATTGACGGCGATCATAACTGCTATCAGGCAAAAAAAGATGTATATAATAGTCTTCGGTGTTTAAACACGAACGGAGTTATTATTATGCATGACATGTTACCCGAATCAGAGGCAAGCACAGTAGTTTCCAATCACGGAGATGTATGGAAAGTAAACTTTGATTTAATAAAAGAAAAAAATTTATTGTATAAAATTGTAGAAATAGACTGGGGATGTGGAGTAATTTTGCCAGGAACACAAAACACAAAAAAAATAAAAATGAAAAGAAAAACTGTGCAAAATTGGAACGATTATGTAGAATATTTTCATAAATTACCAATTGTCTCTTATGAAGAATTTACAGAACTTTTAACAACAATGGAAAAATAAAAATGATTACCTACGACGGGTGGGATAGAGAATATCTAGAAAATAAACAGGCATACTTAGATGTATTCGACCGATTTATGAGCCAAAAGAATTACGAGAATTGTGAACAGTTCGAACGGGTCCTTGCAGAACGAATCGGCCGGAAACACTGTGTGAGCGTAGCAAGTGCTACAGACGCGCTACACTTCGCATTACTAGCATATGGCATAGGTATAGATGACGAGGTGTTGGTAACAGACTTTAGTTGGATTAGCAGCTCTGCGTGTGTCAGTATGGTCGGCGCTACGCCTGTCTTTTGCGATATCGACCTCAATTCGTACCACATTTCTCTGGCCAGCATCGAGCGCATGTATTCTAATAAAGTAAAAGCAATTGTATATCCGCATTTATTTGGAAACATGACAGACACCCAGGAAATAAAATCGTTTTGTGACGAAAAAAGCATCTTATTTATAGAAGATGCTGCGCAAAGTTTAGGTGCAAGTCTAAATGGTGTTCAGGCAGGTGCCGTCGGCAGTACCAGTGTTTTTAGTTTTAACACAAACAAAGTAATTGCGGGCGTTAACGGTGGCGGAGCCATTCTTACAGATGACAGCGACGTTGCTCGGCGTGCAAAAATAATTCGCCGGCACGGTAAAGACAAAGACTTCAGTACATTAGGTTATAACAGCCGAATGTATGCTTTTAATGCAGAAATAATTTTGCTTCGCATGCAATGCCTAGAAGACACCCAAGCACGCAGACAAGAAATTGCAAGACAGTATGATAATGCTTTTGCTAATTTACCTATAACGGTACAATATAAACCTGCTTGCTTAAATCACAATTATCACAAGTACGTAGTGCGTTTTGAAAACAAGGATACTCGAGACCGTGTTAAAACCGCGTTAGGTGCAAGCATACATTACGAAACACCGTTGAGTGCAAACGGCATGTACAATAATATAAAACACAGGAGAGACGCTTGTATAGCGTCTAAGACCGCCAGCGACACTGTGTTATCGTTGCCAATACATGCCTGGCTTACAGATATCGAAATAGAAAGTATAGTGAGTACAGTGAGAGATAGTATAAATAGGGAATAGATTTATGGAAACTACAACGATTGACAGTATTTTAGATAAACGTCGCCATGTGATGGAATTTGATACGAATGCGCCAGCACCGGACAAAGATCTCATAGATGACCTTCTAAGAAGGGCATGGAAGGTTACTCCTTCAAAGAATAATTTCATGCCATATGAAATAAATGTTCTAGGGCCGCAGCACCAGGCCGAAAAAAATCATTTGTATGAAAAGAGTCTAGGCAGCGAAAAATCCGCTAATTCTAACAATCCTATAAGAAACGACCCGCGGCAACTAGAAATTCCTGCATATGCCTGCATTAGTAGTTGTGCATATTTAATTATATTTACTGACCGATGCGAAGATAAACCTAATCCGTTTCAACAACGAGCCTGGAATAGAGGGGTATTTCATGCACCAATGACAGAGGAGGGTGTGGGAAGCATAGGCGAAACTGTGTCTCTTGAAGTCGGTATGTTTGCGACTGCTTTTGCAGGATTATGTGTCGACCACGGTATAGATTTGTCCTATACACTTAATTTTAAACGGTCATTAGATAAATGGAAAGATACCTGGTTTATTAATAGAAGACCAATGCTGTTCATTAGTCTAGGAAAAGCAAAAACCTATAGAGAAGACCTGAAAGCAAAAGGACTTTATAATGGCGATGTAAGGCCAGAATATAATAGAATAGTAAAATTTTTATAACAGGGAACAATATGAAAATTGTGAAAAAGAGTAACAGTAAAGTTTTTAGTGTTTTATCCAAGTATAGATATGTAAGACATTTCCAGTCAGGAACAAGCAGGCTCAAAGAAAAAACAGTAAAAAAATTACTATATCAAGCATGGAAGGTTACACCCAGTAAAAATAACTTTATGCCCTATAAGGTACATGTATTAGGCCCCAAACATCAAGAATATAAAGACTCAATTTTCCAAAAATGCCTTCAGAACGAGGGCGATAGCGACGGTGTGATAGATCCGTTAACCGACAGATATCTAGAGCAATTGCCTAATTACGCAAATATTTTAACATGTGATTATCTGCTTATTTTTACATTACGTGTAGAACATTATCCTAACCCCTTTCAACAGATGTTAATCGAACGAGGGCACAATTATCCAGCAACAAAAGAGAACGAAATAGAAACACTTGTTACGCCTGCATCGTTAGAAGTAGGCATGTTTGCTAATACTTTTAAAACACTTTGTTTAGAAAAAGATATCGATGTAGCATTCACCGGATGTTTTCCGTATGACATTACACACTGGAGAGACATCCCATTTGTAAAAAGAGAACCACTTCTTCTTATGACTATCGGCAAGGGCAAGGTTTTTCGACAGGATCACGCTTCTGAAGTAGAAAAAACAGATTATAAGCCCGATTATAAGAAAGTTATTAATTTCGTAGGTTGAAGCAAATGAAATTTAAAAACAGTCAACGAAATAATTTTTTTGCTAGGGGGAAACGAGGTGTAAATGTAGACCTTACTCATAGATGTGCCCTAGAGTGCCCTCGTTGTCCAAGACAGTTTGTGTTTAGAGACAACGGCGAAGCGGTCCCCGGAAAAGACATGACGACTAACGATTTTAAGAAAATTGCTAAGTTTTTTACGTCAATAGATTTCGAGGGGCAACTGTCCGACCCGGTGCATCATCCTAGGTTTATTGAGTTTTTACGCCATTGTTTTGAACAAAATATCCATACCGAAATACATAATGCATCGTCTGTGAAATCGGAAACTTGGTATCAAACAGCATTTAAAGCAAATCCCGACGCCGAATGGGTTTTTTCAATTGACGGATTGCCCGAGGAAAGCCATAAATACCGAATTAATCAAAACGGCAGAAAGTTGTACGACATTATGGTCATGGGGAAAGAATATTTGCGTACAGCACCGACGTGGCAATACATCGTTTTTAGATACAACGAAGAGTCTATTGACAAGGCAATCGAAATGGCAAAATCGGACGGATTAAAGTTCTATCTCTTGCAATCTTCTAGATGGGAATCGGATGACGATCCATACAGGCCACTCAGTGACAAATATAGGACTCCGCTACGTGAAAAAAAATAAGAACATCAAACTGAAACCCAAATGCTTTGAAGATTTTCCGATGGCTGTTACGAACACCGGGCATTTGATTCCGTGCTGTTACTGCGACGACGGTGACACCTTAGAAGATCCTCAATTTAAAAAACTACTAGATGCCAGCAAAATAAGTGAACACAAAAACATTCAAAGCATTTTGCGGACCAAAGAATGGATAATGTTCGAAGCAAACTTAAGGCAACACAAAGGGCCACCTGCATGCGTGAAAACATGCAGCGTAAAGTCAAACGAAGGTATTGTCAGGAAAGATACCTGGGTAGATCCTAAAACAAAGAAAATAACCAAAATACGAGACATGTAAGGATGAATTCTACAATTAAAAATGCAGTAGATGTAGCGCTACGTGCTCAGCGAAATTATGATCTGTCTAAATCAATTCCTGATAAAGATCTAGAATCTTTAATTTACTCTGCATGCAATTCGCCTTCGAAACAAAACGAGGCACATTACGAACTTATGATTTTCACAGATCTCGAATTAATAGAAAAAATTTATGAAAAAACTAAGTATTTTTCTTTAATTCAAGATGAGGAAGATGTAGACAACCTCTTTGAGGAAAACAATGGCCAATTTTGGCAAAATAAAAATTTATCTGTTCATAACTCTCAGGTCTTAGCTAATGTTCTTTTTGTATACATAGAAAATAAGCCAGAACCTCGAGGCGGAAACACACTTATTGCACAGACAACAGATGATGAAAACACCGAAAGTTATAGGTTGTATCAAGAACAAATAAATTATTCTATTGGAATTTCTACTGGCGAACTAATTCTAACAGCATCATTATTGGGATACAAAACTGGCATTTGCTCTGCTTTTTGTAAACCGGAACTTAAAACACTGCTAGGAAGCAACGGCCTTCCAAAACTTTTAGTAGGCGTAGGACATGGAAACGACAATCTTGATCGCAAACAACATGCACATGCATATAATAAAGATATTCCGGAGAAATTTCGTACCGGCAAGCCAGACGAAAAGTGGAAATTCCCTAGCTTTGACAAAACAATTAAGGTATCTATAAATGGCATTTAAAACTCTTCAAGATTTAAAAGGCTCCGAATATAAGACAGTAGATTTTTATCTGTCTAAGTCTTGCAACAAAAGTTGTCATTATTGCACTGCATGGACGCTCGAAATGAGAAACCTCAACGTTGACATGGAGTTTTTGTCGAGAACGGTCGAGTACCTCAGTCCTTATAAACTAAGGATTTGTTTGCTCGGCGGCGAGCCCGGCCTGATTAAAAATTTAGACGAAGTCATCGCTGAAATCAAAAAATATCCTAATCTAGTCATTCAGGTCTTATCTAATTCTCTTGTAAGGAAATTCTATCCTCATATTTTAGAAGATCCAGAGATAATATATATAGAGCATCTTGTTTTAGATTTTTATGAAGATCGCATTGAAAAGTTAGGCAACTATAATTTTTTTGAAGAGAACGATAAAAACAATTACAATCTAATTATTGAAACACCAAATTATTTCAAATATAGAGAAAACTTTGATCTGACAGGAATTGATCACAAAAATACAGAATTTAAAGAATATAATTCTAGGTCACCTGATTTTTTTAAAGATCACACGATCGAGCAGGCACCAGAAATCGACAGGCGCATATGCGCTAGATTTCCGCTTGTTCCTGTTTTTGATTTTGAAATACAAAAAATTAGACACTGCAGCAGAAAGGTCATAAACGGCAGTCGACAATTTGAAGTAACACAGGAAAATATAAACAAAATGATGAACTATGAATTGTTTCAATTTGAAAAGTACTGCGATGCCTGCATGGATATCATTCCCAAAAGGCCGGACAAGCAAAAAGAAGATATCTTAGAGAAGATTTTGATTTCGGGGGAACTATGAAAATATTTGCGATAGCAGTAAATATTCATGACCACAATCACTACGACGGTCGACTCCATTATCAGGCAGAAAGATATACAAGAAGAAAACACAACCTAAATGACGACCGATCTCGAATTGAAAATTTAAATCAAATGCGTGGAGTTATTAATCCCGACTATAGCAGAAATTTCTTTAAAGAACATTTTGAACCAAACCTAAACGCGGCAGATATTTTTGCTTTTACCTGCTCAAATTTAGGGCAAGAATTTGTTATAGATCTGTTAGAAGAATCATTAGGCGAAACAAGTTTTTTAAATTTTAAGCCCGACAATCTTTGGGACTACTATAAAACCAATAAGTATTATTATATTGACCATCATCAGTCCCATGCGGCCTATGCCTTTTTAAGTTCCGGCTTTGAAGAGAGCGATATACTAGCAATAGATGGGAGAGGCTGGCAGTTTACTTGTATATTCATAGGCAAAGACGGAAACATTGTTGATCTTTCTGATAGCCTGTCTATCGGCGGTCTTTGGAATAGACTAGCACAGGATATAGGGTTTGGATATCTTTGTGCAGGAAAAGTAATGGGGCTAGCAGGGTATGGGAAATTTAATAGTGAAATCAGAGACATGATTGGAAAATATCTCAACAATCCTAATCATAAGCTACCAGACGGTGCCAGAGATATTCTAAATCGAACACCAAAAGAAGACGTTGCCTTTACGCTGCAGTATATCACAGAAGCTCTGATTAAACAATATGTTTATCCTTTGAAAAGCTGCAACAATCTCTGCATTGCTGGCGGAGTAGCATATAACGGGTACGTTAACGAGATGATGGCCAAACATTATGATAACGTATTTGTTCCGCCTGCTCCTGGTGATGAAGGCCAGTCACTAGGGGCATACATGCATGCAGATTATGTTCTTAATCACAACGTGCACTATCCGGATGTTTATAGCGGCGATTCCTATATTGTACAAAGTGAAATATTTGAAGGGCTGGTTTGGGAAAACAAAGATTTTTGTTTACTAGCAAAGGAAGTTGCACAGGCAATTGCAGAAGGCAAGATTGTTGGCTGGTATCAAAACAAATCGGAAAGTGGTAACAGAGCATTGGGCAATCGTAGTATACTCGCTGATCCTCGTAACCCTAACATAAAGGATATTATTAACAGCAAGATAAAGTTGAGAGAAGACTTCCGTCCATTTGCACCTAGTGTGCTACAAGAATACTATAAGGAATACTTTGATACCAACCAGCCATCGCCTTACATGAGTCGTATAGTGCCTGTGATTAATGACAAAATTCCTGGTGTGACACATGTTGACGGTACAGCTAGAATACAAACTGTTACCCGGGATCAAAATCAACGTTTCTATGACTTAATCTGCGAGTTTTACTCGCAAACAGGCATTCCTATGTTGCTAAACACTAGCTTCAATTGTCAGGAGCCCATTGTGGAAACTCCCGCGGATGCTGTTGCAACATTTAACAAATGCGGATTAGATATTTTAGTTATCGGCAACTGGATGGTGACAAAATGATAGATAGAGAACATCTGGGCTATATTAATAACATTCTGTCTCTAAATAATAACAAAGTAGACATTGGTATCTTATATGATGTGCTCACAGCTATAAAAGAAGACGATTCTGTGTCATTTTTACAATATATTTTGTCTACATCAAAAAATGATATAGATTTGTTAACCAGAGTGTATAAAACAGTCGAACAAATCTCGGCTTCAGAAGAAGACATCCTAGACAGTTTTAGCAACAATCAGATGAAATCAAAATCTCGTGTGCTAGAACTCGTGCATGAAAATAATTTTATAAACAGGGACTCCGAGGTAATCATTTTCGGAAGCTGGTATGGAAGCATTCTTATTCCAGGGTTGTGTGACAAAGTGAAACGCATAAGTTGCATTGACTCAGACGAACGGGTCCTAAAAATAGCCAAGAACAGATTGTTCCCCGATATAGATAATGTAGATTATATTCCCGGTAATGTTTTTGATTTGGATTTGAAGAGATATCACGATACAGATCTTTTTATAAACACTTCTTGCGAGCACATGCCTCCTATGAACACTTGGCCGTATTGGCCGGAGAACGCAAACTTTGTGTTTACTTCCAACAACATGTATGACATAGAAGGGCATGTTAACTGTGCAGATTCAATGGCAGATTTCAAATCTCAACTTCCTGCAAACTCATCCGTTTTATCCGAAGATGAAATAACAGACGAGCGTGGAACTAGATTTTTAGTCGCCGGCACCATAAATTCTTGATAAAATAACTTTACAATTAAATAAAACATTGTGGTCGTAAGCAAATAGCTGGCAAAGCTCCCGCTAGTTCCATAAGCTAGGATGGGGACGGCATCGATGACATAGTCGCAGATGCTTGTAGGTTCGAATCCTACCGACCGCACCATAAGGAATGAACATGAAACAGCATGAT
>Ga0102927_1000304_pt1 | contig 11364 bp, 11 predicted proteins | sample SalPon1_A_H2O_MG_FD_78208 | JGI IMG/M metagenome (GOLD analysis project Ga0102927, IMG submission 78208) | Salt pond water microbial communities from South San Francisco under conditions of wetland restoration - Salt Pond MetaG R1_A_H2O_MG | ecosystem: Environmental > Aquatic > Non-marine Saline... | reverse complement strand
TGTGACTCGATAATACCGATGAGCATGGTGTTCACCTGCGTGAACGGGTCGGTGGTCGAATCGAGTACGTAGATGACGCCATCAACGTCCTCACGGAGCCAGTGCATCGCCTCAGCGACGCCCTCTGTGGCCTCGCGTGACCGACGCACGGCGTCGTCTTTGTCCATATCGTGTTCGAGGAACTCGGTGTAATCGACCTTCGTCGTCACGCCGGGCGTATCGACGATGTCAATCGTGACTGTGCGACCATCACGTTCGATCTCGACGTTTTCTTTCCTGCGGGCCCGCCTGGTTTCGTGTGGAATGTGGCTCTCCGGGCCGACGGCGTCGCCGGTCCAATCGCGTGCGATGCGGTTCGCGAGAGTCGTCTTTCCGGCGTTCGGCGGTCCGTAGATGCCGATTCGTTTGGGCTCGTCGGCCGTGAACAGTCCGTCCACGGCCCGCGAGATGCTGTCTTTGAGGTTCTGTAACAGTCCCATCCTGGCCTCCACTCGTGTGGTTGTTGCCCAGACGCCCTGCCGATTCGTGCGCGTCGCAGCGGTGTCGTCGGTGACGGCGCGGTCGTCAATGACAATGCGATTGTCAGCGACGGTGCGGTCATCAGTGACAGTGCGCGGCCTACAGGCGCGTGCGGGTATGCCACTTCCTCCACCGCCCGTTCACTTAACTACTGCGTCAGACGGCACTGTATTCATTGAGACTCTACATCAAGATCTCTACAAACAGATCGTGGCAACCCCGAGACAATGGTTCACACGTCTACCCACAGGACAGTTGAACACACCCCCACCCCTTCGTTTCGAGTGGAGAGCGTAGCAGAGGGAGGGTGGGGGGTAGCCCGGTGTGTCTCGTCTGAGTAGTCACAGACAAAAACCACGATACAGGACAATTAATACAACAACATACAACACAAAAATAAAGAAGAGGGTTTGTCGAGGGTACTGTTAGAGTGATTTATATATAAATCCACTGCATTCACAATGCCCCTCCTTCACCCCCCACCCACCCAATTTTCTCGTTCCACCCGAAACAAAGGGGTTGGGGGGGTACCCCATTAGACGCGACCTGATACCAGTTGGCGGTTGCAGTGGAAACGGTGGTTGTCCCCAGTTTCCCGTGTTGGTACCCGTCGACCCGACTCGACTGAACCCGACTTGACTGAACCGGACCGGTAGTCAAGACAAGACGACATAAGACGAGTCAACACGAGTCGAGAGGAGTCGAGAGGAGTCGAGAGGAGTGTGTAGCCACGATCTATCTTTTTGCAAGGAGAGAATCCCGCTGCTCAAGACGGGCCTAAATCCGACAGCGCTCCACAACCCTTGTTGAGCAGTACGCTGGATACTTACCGAGAGTCAAAGAGAAATCCTTGCGCTTCAGCGCGGGGAGGATGTCAATACTGTCCTACTGTCTGTACGCTTCTGTGCGCTGGACAAACCATAAGCCAGAATACACAAGATAGAACCCACAAGCCAGAAGATCCGACCAGCTTGGAACCCTCGATCGGTGAGCGCCCCACGAGAGAGCAACGCTTTTGTAGCCCGTGTTCATCTGGTTCGACTGCATCAATTGGACGCGACATGCACAATGCGTCCACCTACAAAGGTGGTTTAGCCGATGTTCACCGCCAATCAGGCGGGGCGCGCGAACGGTTCCACCTGAAACAGGGGGGTTTCGGTACGTCGGTGGCCGTCGACAGGGTCCACCGATTTAGCAGGGTCCGGTGCCGGACGGACAAAGCCAATCGCCGAGCAGACGACCCGGCAGCAGGAGTGGTTGACAATGGACGAAGGGGAACACGCACCGAACGAGACCGATCCGGGAGACACCGACGAGTCACCAACCATCGATTCAGAGACATCGTCTCCGTCTAGCACGGACGATCAATCGCCACGTGATCCCCCGATAGACCAGACGACTCCCAATGATTTGGACATGAAACCCTCGAATCCAGGCGACTCAAGCTCGACCGACTCACGTCCGGAAGATTCACTGCCAACCGACTCAACCGAAACGGAGTCGCCAACTGACTCGACCGAAACAGATCCGCCAACCGACGAGACGCCTACCAGTACCGGCACTACCGCTTCCGAGGAAGCGGTTGCGGCGCAGAGCCGAGATCGCTCGTCACCGGGCGTTGACCTCGACGGTGTCGTGCTTGATGACGACGACAACCAGGGACTGTTCGATGACCTTCTCGCGGGCGAGCCAATATTTGAGAACAAAGAGGTGCTCCGGCCATCGTACACTCCCCACGAACTTCCACACCGCACCGACCAGATCAATCGTATGGCGACGATCTTGGTGTCTGCGCTCCGCGGTGAGACGCCGTCGAACATCCTTATCTACGGCAAGACAGGAACTGGCAAGACTGCGTCTGCGAAGTTCGTTTCTCAAGAGCTCGAATCGACGTCGAAAAAGTACGACGTCCCCTGTGAAGTCGAGTACATCAACTGTGAGGTCACCGATACGCAGTACCGGGTGCTCGCACAGCTCGCGAACACGTTTATCGAAAAGAACCAAGCCGTCATCGACGACCGCCTTGGCCGACTTCGAGAGCTGGCGTCAACGGCCGACGACGACCCGGGCGCACTCGAGTCATCCGCATTCACGAGCGTCGAAGAGCTCACAGAGACCATCGAGCGGCTCGAAGCCGACGCCGAGGAGATGGAGCCGGTCCCGATGACCGGCTGGCCGACTGACCGCGTCTACACCACGTTTTTCGATGCGGTCGACTACCACGAGCGAGTGGTCGTCATCATGCTCGACGAGATCGACAAGCTCGTCGAAAAAAGCGGCGACGACACACTGTACAACCTTTCACGGATGAATTCCGAGCTGAACAACTCTCGAATCTCTATTATGGGTATCTCGAACGACCTGAAGTTCACTGACTTTCTCGATCCCCGAGTCAAATCCAGTCTCGGCGAAGAGGAGATCGTTTTTCCGCCATACGACGCGAACCAACTCCGTGACATTCTCCAACACCGTGCCGACATTTCGTTTAAAACTGACGCACTCACCGATGACGTTATCCCTCTCTGTGCGGCGTTTGCTGCCCAAGAACACGGCGATGCTCGGCGCGCGCTCGACCTTCTCCGGACCGCCGGGGAACTCGCCGAGCGCTCACAAGCAGAGATCGTCGCCGAGTCACACGTCCGACAGGCACAAGACAAGATCGAACTCGATCGCGTCGTTGAGGTCGTTCGCACACTCCCAACACAGAGTAAGATTGTCCTCTTTGCTGTAATCCTCTTAGAAAAGAACGGCGTCCACAACATCAACACCGGTGAGGTGTTCAATATCTACAAGCGGCTCTGTGAAGAAATCGATGCCGACGTACTCACCCAGCGGCGCGTGACGGATCTCATAAGCGAACTCGACATGCTCGGGATCGTCAACGCGGTCGTCGTCTCGAAGGGGCGATACGGTCGAACCAAGGAAATGGGACTTTCGGTGCCGATCGAAGAGACGGAAGCAGTGCTCCTCTCTGATTCTAGACTCGGCGACATCGAAAACGCCCAGCCGTTCGTGCAGGCCCGATTCGACAACTGAACATCCAAGCGATAGTTGACACCGTCAACTCCCGTCGCACCCTACGCGGCGGTTCCTCGTTGAGTCATACTGCCCAACGCAGCCGACTTGACCACTGGATGCATCAACCGACCCGACCGAAATAGCCGGCCGTATTGAACTGACTGTAGCAACAGTCTCTCCGACAGCACCTGAGTCGGCTGATCCGACCGCCGGCATCCGATGAGCAGTCCCGACTACCGCGTCAAGCGCCTCACCCGGCTCGACTTTTCCGGTCGTGATTAGTCTGACGTACCCGAGATACGGGACGCGCGCTCTAGCAACGCCTGTCACCCACTCGGCAGCCACGGGTTTGGCGAGGCCGCTCGCCTGGTCGTAGGCGCCATTGTTGTCACCGAGCGTGATGAATCCACTTCGCGGTGCGGGACAGTTCCGTAGCTCATCACAGGTATCTGCGGTGTGATACCGCTCGTCTGCTCGGTCATACCAGTTTTCTCCCGCTGTAACGTGGAACATCGCACGGTGGATGATCGGTGACCCGCCGCGGCCGGGTGGCTGGTATATGACCACCGATCCGTGATCGCCGAAGCTCTGATAGCCGACCGCCTCGGCCTCGTCTGCAGTAACGACGCCGATGTCGTTGGTCGCTACGTCCGGTGACAGCCGCCCGGGCTCGGTAACGAACACGAGGTCGCCAACCTGCATGTTCGGCTCCATGCTCCCGGACTCGACGGCGACCATCGGGGGCCACACGCCACTTACCGCGAACAACAGCACACCGATCACGAACACGATAGCAAGACTCGAAAGCACCTCACGGAGCCACATATACGGCCCCGCCATATCGTGTCGAAACCGGTAGAGAGGCCCTCGGTTCTCGCGCCCATGCTCACCAATCGGCGCGGTGGTGCCCTCTTGTCGAAGCGCGACGCGAAGCTCTTCGGGCGTCTCCGGGTCGGGTGGTGTCTCTGACCGTGTCTTTTCAGCACCGCCACCGTCTACGTCGTCTCGGCTTTCACCAGCGGTGTGCTCTCCGTCGACAGGTACCTCCTCACTGGCGTCCCGATCGGTATCCGTCGCCGCATCCTCTGAGGCGTCGCTCCGACTTGGCGACGGCCGATCGTCGGGATCCATCGTGTCGAAGTTAGCGAGTTTCCCAAATAAGCTTCCGGGTGTTCGGTCGCAGCCCTCAGTCGTCGACGATGACCTCTACGGGGCCGTCGTCGTCCGCCTCAGCCGCCTCGTCAGACTTGCCAAATACGCCACTGTCGGACCCTTGGGCGTACAGGCCTGCAGCCACGGCGACTACCACCCACGAGCGCCAGTTAGCGAGGTTCAGCGTGTAGCCGATTCCGAATGGCTTCTGGACTAACATCCCCTTCTCTGGTTGCCAATATGCCGAGAGCAGCCGACCGAGACTCGGCCGCTCGAAGTTGTACGGGATACCAAGCACCTCTCCGGACGACGGTTTTTCTTCCATACCCGACAGTTGTGCGCCGGGGCTAATAAATCGTGTCGACGGACCGACGACAGGTCGTCTCATCTCTCATCGGCACGGATGCCGATACCTGCACCCGCCGAGGCCGGTCACCGGTACCGATCAGCGATATCGTCCACGACCGCGGACCGACTCAAGCCGGTCCAGAACGTCTTCGTCTCCGCTTTCGACGTATCCGGCCTCGAACGCTCCTACGAGCGGGTCCGGGTCTGATACCGTTCCCTCAAGTGACCCTTCGAACACGTGGAGGTCCATTGCGTGGTCTTCGACGTGGCCGCTGTAGTAGCCAAGCCCAAAGTCGATGAGGAACGGCCCGGCCTCTGACATCTCATTGTGAGCGTCGTCGGCCTCCCGGCCAACCCTGATATTCCGCGTCGTTGGATCGCCGTGGACGATCCCCGCGTCGTGAAGCCGACCGAGGTGCCGACCAACTGTCTTGACACATCCTACCACGCCGGTAGGTCGATCTCCACCGAGGACGGTCGCGAGGTCTCGGTCCCCCACGTACTGAAACGTGATCGTTGCCTCGGGAACGTCAACACCGTACACCAACGGGGTCGCAACTCCGAGCCGCCGCGCCTCGCTCGTCAGCCGTGCCTCCATGACTGTCCGGTCCCGACGGAGCGTCCGATCAAGCGATGGGTGCCGGTACGACTTTATTACCCGTCGTTTCACCACCAAGGGAGCATTAATGAGATCGCCCATAAAGGCCCCAGCGGTATCGTCACCCTCCTCACTTCCAGCCATCTTGCCCCTACTGATCTCGGCGCCGGCGCGTGCGTCGTCTACGATCGTCACCACCGCTTCAGCGCCTCGCTGTTGATGGACCGCTCCACGGTCGGTCGCTGTCCCCTGATCAGTCGGCACTCCATCGTCTATCCGCGTCACTGACAACTCGTTGCCACGCCACGTCACCGGCACCTGGTCTGGGCGGAAGTTCGGGTCGACCGTCGAATCTGCGATCGGGAGCGTATCGCCGGCGCGACACATCTTCGCGCCGAGCACTGCTATCATCCCTGCGTTGTCCCGAAGAAACCGTGGATCTGGAGCGTGCCAGGCTGCACCGCGTGCCGCACACATCTCCGCCAGCATCTCGCGCAGTCTCGCGTTCTGTCCGACGCCCCCGCCTATCACCAATTCGTCGGCGCCAGTCAACGAGAGCGCCCGTTCTGTCACCTCGGTGAGCATCGCAAAGACGTGCTCTTGGAGCGCGAAACAGATCGATTCGACCGGTTCACCGTCGTCGTACGCGTCGTTTGCGGCCGAGCTAATTCCCGAAAACGAGAAGTCCATTCCCTTGACCACGTACGGCAGTTCGTACAGGCTCGTCGACGCCCGATCTCCAGCCGCGTCGACCGCCTCCTGTGCTGCCTGTTCGACTTTTGGGCCACCCGGGTGACGCCATCCGATGTGTCTGGTGAACTTGTCTATCGCGTTTCCAACCCCTGCGTCCATTGTCTCACCCAACACCCGATAGCGGCCGTCATGGTAGCCAAGTAGGTGCGCATTCGCGCCGGAGGCGTTCAGACACACCGGATTCTCGAAGCCTGACTCGTGTCGCCCTATCTCGAGATGCGCGACCATGTGGTTGACACCGACGAGCGGCACATCCAACCGGCCGGCGAGCGCTCGCGCTGCCGTGGCGACCGTCCGGAGACACGGGCCCAGTCCGGGGCCGCGTGAGAACGCGACGGCATCAACCGTGCTTGAGCCGGCTGTTGTCTCGGCGATATCGAGGATGTCTCCGACGACTGTCGGAATCGCCTCGGCCATGTGTTCTGCGGCCTCACGCGGGTGAATGCCGCCGCTCTCGGGGATGTACGGATCAGACTCGATACGTACGGTGTCGGTTTCGGTATCGTAGAGCGCAGCGCTCGCACACCACGCGGTTCCTTCGATACCGAGAATACGCATTCGATCCGGCTTACTCGTCGTCGCCGATCTTGTTCCGCTCCAACATGTACTCCTGTTCGACGTCCTTCGCGTACGTCGGCGACTCGTACACCTTCGCGTAGCCTACGGTCTTTCGCATCCCGAATTTCGTGTTCAGTTCGTGCACGACGACCTCTTCTGAGCCCTTATCGAGCTTGGCGGCGAGCGAGTCGCGAACAGAGAGCCGAGACGGAGTCGCCTCGTCGTGGACCGTCTCGAATCTAATGTCCGTGCGGTGCAACATGGGATTTTCCTCTTCCGAGATGATGTCGACGTCCATGATTCAGTTACGTGTACTACCCCTCGAATGCTGTAAAAGCATTTCGAAGCGGGTACCATGCGCTGCGCCCGCCGATTTCGGCGACTCACACCCCTTCGCTTCGAGTGGAGATCCGTTTTGAACCCGCACTCACTCGTCGGTCAATGCGTGCTCATCGGTCGATGCGTGCTCCCCAGCCGCGGTGAGCCCGAGCATCGCCTCGGCAGCAGCCACATTGCCGTCGAGTCGACCGAAGAGTTCTCGCGCCACCCGGCGGCTCTCCGGTGTCACAGCAACCCGAACGATCCCCTCTCCTGGTTGTCCGTAGACGACCGTTGTGCCGGTTTGAGCCGTGAGGATCACCGGTAGCGTCGCGAGGTCCTCTTCGCCGTCGACGCGAATTGTCACCGGCTCGTCGTCATCAAGCGCCGCAATGAGGGCTGTGAGGAGTCCTTTGGTGAGCGCCCCCGGCGGATTCACCGCCTCGATCACCCGCTCGTCACCTGCCGTGATGGCTTGTTCGACCGTCGGGCGAACCGCCTCCCGCTCGGTGTTCCCATCGACGACGGCGACGTCTGGCCGTTGTCCGGCTGCCAACAGGTGGTACGTCACGACGTCCCCGACCGCGACGAGCGGGGCGTCCGGCGCGTCGTAGCGGTCCCGTGTCCGTGCAGCGGCCGCGATCACCGCGTCCGGGTCGGTCGTTACCGGCCCCATCGCCGTTTTGAACGCGTCTCGTTCGGCCGCCGGAAGGCTCACGACCACATCGGCTCCGTCAACTGGCTGCTCGGTGTCGTCGTCCATCGGGGATGTCGCGTTCGTGTGTCTGTCGGTGTGTTAGCCGATGTGTCGTCCGGTTGTTCCCGCCTCAGCGAACCTTCAGTGCGTACGATCCCGGCTTCGAGACGTTCATTTCTTCGGCTATCTGGCTTTCCTCCGGGTCCGTGATGACGACGTAGCCGGCCCAGTCTTCTGTAAGCGCCGAGGAGCCGCAGTGCTCACACGTCTGGGCGTCCGGGTCGTTGACGTAGTGACACTCACGACACGCGAGCCGGTCGCCGGCCATCAGTTACCCTCCCCGGTTGTGCCGGCTTCGGCCCGACGGCGGCGGTCGCTCTCGAGCCACTCGTGTTTCCCGAGCCCGGGTTGTTTCGCGGTGAGCCCGATCTTCGAGTCGCGTGGGTTGCGTTCGTCGACACTTTTCGTGACGACACGTACCCGAACTGCATCCTCGACGCCGAGGCTCTTATCAGAGTCGGATGACGCGAGCTGTTGGTTCGCCGCGTCGAAGGTGAGGTACTCATCCGTGATCTGTGAGACGTGCAGTAGCCCGTCGACGGGTCCAATCCCGACGAACGCGCCGAACTCGACCGTCTCGACGACGGTCCCGTCGACGACCTCCTGCATGTCAGGGTCGAAGGTGAGTGCGTCGAACTCGGCCTCGTAGTAGACGCCTGGGCGGTTGTGGAGCACCGCCCCCTCGCCGATATCGTGGACCTCGATGACGCTCACGACGCTGCCGACGTCTTCGTCCATTCGTCCTTCCAACTTGTCCTGTAGCAGGGCTTTCACCCGCTCGTCGGTGACGTCCGCCAGGTGCTCCGGCGGGACCTCGACCGTGTCCTTGAGTCGTACTCGTTTGTACATATGCGTGGGTTGTGTCTGTGTCGCGTGTATCGCGTTCTGTGTTCGTCCCGTCTTCGATTCCTCGCCGCCCGCAGTCGGGTGGCTCCGACCGTTCCGGCCGGCGTCGCTACGGGTCCGTTACCGCGAGTGTCTCGCGCCCCCGTAAACAGAGTACCGGTGTGTCCGCGTCGAGCACCCGCCGGACCAGTTCTCTGTCGGCCGTCGCAACGTAGTCGACGTCGCCAGCCGCCGCAAGCTCGACGAGCGCGTCGTCGGCGTACGTCCCGCCGGTGTCGAGCGGTCGGGCCCGTGCTGCAAGGTCTCGCCCGACGCTTGCCGCAGTTGCCGCCTCTCCGCTCCCGTCTCCGAGTCGGTCGAGTTCCTGCAGGACCGACGACGGGACGACCGGGTCAACGGCACCGAGAACCCGGTCGAGCTCCTCGAACAACCGAAGGTTCGCCTCAACCGGCGCCATGAGGACGCTCGTGTCGAGAGCCACCGTCGGGGTCTCGGCCCGGCCGGCTGGGCCGTCGGGGGTCGTGTCGGTCCGCTCGGACTCCGGCTCGGACACGCTATGAAAGCGTCCCGACGCCGATCAGCCGCCAACGCGCGCCGACGCGCCGATTGATGGCGATCTGGGCGCCCGACTCGGCGCACACCGGCCGCTTGAGCTGCACCTCACACTCATCATCTCGTGCACTCGTCACGGCCCCGACAGTCGTCGCAGTCCCGACGGTCAACATCAGCGGCTCGCCGGTCGATATCTCCTCGATGTCGCTCTCGCCGCTCTCGTCGTCCTCGTTCCCGACGACGCGCTCGAGGAGGTCTACCTCCATCTCGAACTCGTGTCTGGTCGGCGGGAGTGTGCCGGGCTCACCGGCGACCTGTCCGGCGAGCGCGTCGCCTTTGGTCAGACTGGGGTCGAGACCCGTTCCGACGCCGAGCAGCCCGCCAGGTCGAGCGGACTCAACCTGCTCGGAGCCCGCCTGTAGCGACCGAACCGACGTCTCGAGCGGTTGCCACTCCGTCTGTCCCTCGGACTCGACTTCGCGTCCGGGGCGGATCTCTAAGCCGTCGCCCACGGACAGCTCTCCGCGGACGAGCGAGCCGCCGACGACGCCGCCCTTGAGCTCTGAAGCAGTCGCACCCGGGCGGTTGATGTCGAACGACCGGGCGGCGAACATCCGGGGGTCGTCGGACGGATCGCGGTCCGGAGTCGGGATCTCCGTCTCGATGGCCTCGATGAGGAGGTCGAGGTTGACCTCTTGGCCGGCCGAGACAGGAACTATCGGCGCCCCTTCTGCGACTGTCCCCTCGACGAACGACTGTATCTGGCCGTAGTTGTCGACTGCGCGGTCGCGGTCGACGAGGTCGACTTTGTTCTGGGCGATGACGATGTTCTCGATCCCGATGAGATCAAGCGCCATCAGATGCTCTTCGGTCTGTGCCTGTGGGACGTCTTCGGTCGCGCTCACGACGAGGACTGCACCGTCCATGATCGACGCGCCCGAAAGCATCGTCGCCATCAGCGTCTCGTGGCCGGGGGCGTCGACGAACGAGACGGTACGGAGCGATTCGCTCTCCGTGCCGTCTGGGCACGTCTCGTCTGTCGTGTAACACGCGGGCGCGTCGACGTCTGGACAGCGGCGGAACGTCGCGTCCGCGTACCCGAGCCGAATCGAGATCCCGCGTTTCATTTCCTCGCTGTGCTGGTCGGTCCACGAGCCGGACAACGCCTGGACGAGCGTCGTCTTCCCGTGGTCGACGTGACCGACGAGACCGATGTTCACCTCCGGTTGTGTGTTGGCTTGGGTCACTGTGTTCCCTCCTAACGGAGTAGTCTTATGGGAAAATTCGCCCCGTGCGACTGATAAAGTTGCTGTTACGGCGGCGACGACACCCGACCGCGGGTGACTGTGGCTCCGACGCGTCTTTATCACTCGGCACCGAATCTGTAACCGTCATGGGATACGCGTGCCCAGTGTGTGCGATTCCACAGCGCGACGGCGAACATCTCGCACACCACCTCGCGTTCACCGCGATGATACACAACGACGACCACGAGGCGTGGCTCGACGAGCACGCTCCCGACTGGAGCGACCAGACGCCCAACGGTCTCGCCGAGACGGTCGTCGACCACGCCGAGCCGGCCGAGTACCACGAGGTGTTCGAAGACACCGTCGACCGAGGCCGACCGGCCGTCGACGCCGGGACCGACCGTGCGGACCACGAGCACGCAGAGCCGCGCGCTCACCGTGGGCGTCGCGGTGCCGGTGTGGACGCACCCGACCCGGAGACGGCGGCCGTCCTCCAGGAGGCTCGCGAGCTGACCCGACAGATGCACGCAGACGACGCGAGTGATGCCGAGACGACACGTGATACCGACGACCGCGGAGACACGGCAGACGCTGAAGACGGCGAGCCGTAGCGATCAGTCGATCACCCGGCTGCACGACGCCAACAGCTGCTCGAACCGAACGCCCTTGTCGCTCGGCCGACTGCGACCGGTATGGAG
>Ga0102927_1000303_pt1 | contig 11378 bp, 10 predicted proteins | sample SalPon1_A_H2O_MG_FD_78208 | JGI IMG/M metagenome (GOLD analysis project Ga0102927, IMG submission 78208) | Salt pond water microbial communities from South San Francisco under conditions of wetland restoration - Salt Pond MetaG R1_A_H2O_MG | ecosystem: Environmental > Aquatic > Non-marine Saline... | reverse complement strand
GTAGCGCTCTGATGGCCGATTCCGGCGCCAGCATTGGTGGCGCGCTGTTCGGGACTTCGACCACCACGACCTATATCGAGAGTGCATCGGGGATTAACGCCGGTGGCCGAACGGGACTGACCGCCGTCGTGATTGCGGTGCTGTTCCTGCTGTCGCTGTTTTTCTTGCCGGTGGTCAGCGCCATCCCCGGCTACGCCACCGCCCCGGCGCTGTTGTTCGTGGCCTGCATGATGGTGCGTGGTCTGGCCGAACTGGAATGGGACGACATCACCGATACGGCACCAGCCGTCGTCACGGCCATCGCGATGCCCCTCACCTACTCCATTGCCGATGGCATGGGGCTTGGCTTCATCACCTATGTCCTCGGCAAAACGCTGGCCGGAAAGCCAACGGCGGTTCATCCGGCGGTTTGGCTGATCGCCGCGCTGTTTGTGCTGCGGTTCGCGTTCATCTAGCGTGCGGAACGAGCCAATGACGAAAGCAGCACTACTGACAATACTGATCACCCTGCTGAGCGGCTGCAGCGGGGTGCCACTCGTGCCGGGCATCTAGCCGGCCTGCGATGGTTCGCCCAACGGGGACTGGACGCGCAGAGCCTGGCGACCGGGCGCTCTGAGGGTGTTATGCCCTCTGCGCCGGCCCATCATGGAGCGCCGTGTACGCATCCTTTAGCACGCTAGCGGGTCAGTTTTTCGGTCTGGTGTCGCTGGTACTCTGCGTGCTGGCTTTTTCCAGTAAGCAGGACGATCGGCTGTTGGTGCTGCTGATTTCGGCGAACGTGGCCTTTGTCCTCCAGTTCCTGTTTTTTGAGAGCTGGACGGCTGCGGCGTTGTCACTGCTGGTTATCGCGCGCATTGCACTGGCGCGGCGCTTTCCCGGTAGTGTCAAAGCAATGATCGTGGTGTTGTCGGCAAGCGGCGTGGCTTCGCTGCTGACCTGGCAGAGCTGGGCCGACTTGCCCGCCATGATCGCAATGGCGCTGGGAACGGTGGGCATGTTCCTGCTCAGGGCGATCCCGATGCGGGTCTTTCTGGGACTGGCGGCATTAGCGTGGGCGGTCAGTCATGCCCTGGCGAGCTCGGTGGGAGGCACACTGGCGGAGGTGCTCGTATTTTCGACCAACGCGATCACGATTTATCGCCTCTACCGCGCGAAGCAACGCTACCCCGGAGTGGTTGATTAGCGCCTGGCGGCGATTGGTCGAACCCCATCTGTTTGCTCCGGGGTTCGAACCCCAGCGCTGCATCAGACATAAAAAAGGGGCCTGCGGCCCCTGTTTTATGTCTGGCGGAGAGGGAGGGATTCGAACCCCCGGAGCCCTCTCGGACTCACCGCATTTCGAGTGCGGCGCTTTCGACCACTCAGCCACCTCTCCAACGCAGCGGAGTGTACAACATCTCCTGCCGCTGGCGAAAACCGTATGCTGGAGTGATCGCCGCGAGGATACGCCACGCGGTGATCTGAGGTACGCCCTCAAGCCTCCGGCATTGCGACGCGGTATAATGTCGGGATTACTATGTGAGCAACAGGACACTCATGACCCACGCACCGCCCTCCCCCCAATCCGACGCGCCGCTCGGTTTTACCGCCTACGAGGCCATTCGCCATCGCCTGCCGGCGCCGGCCCGCCCGGGCGCAGCCCGACGCGCGGCTCACCTCGGCGAGATCGTGGATCACTTCGACACCGTGTTGCTGGATGCCTTCGGTGTCCTCAATCGGGGGCAGGCCCCGATCCCGGGGGTCCCCGAGCGGATTGCCGACCTGCAGGCCGCGCGGAAACGGGTCATGGTGGTCTCGAATGCGGCGGGGTTTTCCCATGCCACCTTGATGGCCCGCTACCAGCGTCTGGGCTATCAGTTTGACGCGACCGATGTCATCACCAGCCGGAAAACCCTGGTACGCCAGCTCGAGCAGGAGCCGCGGCGGCATTGGGGCATGATCGCGGGCCAGCAGTTTGGTCCCGACGAGTTCCCGCCGCTGGATTACCGGATGCTGAGAGACGACATCGCCGACTATCACGCCGTCGATGGCTTCCTGTTTGTGGGCGCGTCGGAGTGGACGCCGGCCCGCCAGGCGCTACTAACCCGGAGCCTTCTCGACAATCCGCGGCGTCTGCTGGTGGCCAACCCGGACCTTCTGGCCCCGCAGACCGGGGGCGATTCCACCGAGCCGGGCACTTTCGCCCATCAGATCCAGGATGCTACGGGCGTCGAGCCGGCGTTCTACGGCAAGCCCTTTGCCAATATCTTTGAGCTGGCGCTCGAGCGGCTGGGCCCTGAAATCGACCGCGAGCGAACGCTGATGGTGGGGGATACGCTGCATACCGACGTGCTGGGCGGCCAGGCCGCGGGGGTTCGCACGGCGCTTGTCACACAGACCGGGGTGCTCGCGGACATGGATATCGATGCGGCGATTGATTCATCCGGTATTGTCCCCGACTGGATCCTAGATCAGGCCTGAGCCAGACGGCAGCAGCCACTCCAGACCGCGCTCGGCGATCATCGGACTGCCAGGCGGCAGGGTCAGCGTGCATTGGCCGACCACCCGGGGCGCACCGCTGACCTGGGTGCGAATGCCCGCATAGTCCCCGACCTGGCTCTGCTCGATAACGCGGCCCTCGAATGTGGTCCCGGCGGGGCTTGTGTTGTGTAACGACGTCCCTACACCGGCCCCGCCACGGTGCATCCGCCGCGCCAGGCGCGCGACGGTGCCCGTGCCGGTGGGGCAGCTCCAGAGCACGCCGGGATGGCCGTAAGTCGCGCCCGTTGCCTGCAGGCAGTCCGGCGACGTCTCGGTCTCGGGCCACATCCAGTGCAGAAACCGCGGGGCGCCGACATCACCCAGCCGCGGGTGCAACGGCGGGCGATCCGCCTGGACCGCCTCGATTATCCGCGCCGCCAGCGCCAGCGCTTCCGTCCCGCCGGCATCGGCCGGTCGCAGGCCCAGCGATTCGGCGTTGACCATCACGTAGTGGCCGCCACTCCAGACAAGGTCGTAGGCGACGGGCCCCACACTCGGCAGCTCGACCCGGGCATCGGCCCGCTGGACGAATGCCTCGTCCCCCTCGACGGTCACCTTGACCACCTGCCCGCCGCGTCGCTCCACGTGGGCATCGACCCGGCCACCCGGGGCTTCAAGGCGCAGACACTGTCTGCCGTCGGGCTCGGTACCGGGCAGGCGGCCACTCTAGATCAGCGCGCACGCGGTGGCCATGGTGTTTGACCCCGAGAAGAAGGGGTAACCCATGACCTCCATGATGATGAAGGCCGCCTCGGCACGGCGGTCATCCGGCGGCGTCAGCAGATCCACGCAAAAGGTGGGCGCACCATAGGGCGGCTCGATCAGCAGCTGACGCAGTCCATCTCCCGGGCCGCTCAGCCACTCCATGCGCTCGCGCACACTATGCGTGGGATCAGTCGGGACACCGGCAAAGACCACGCGGTGGATGTCGCTGCCTACGGCGACGTCCATCCACTCCAGTGCAACCGGGTCAGTCGCGGGCATGGGGCGCACCCACCCGGTCCCAATGCCGGTCAGGAACAACCACGAGCTTGCCGACGTAGTCCTTGTCCATGAAGTCGCGCTGGGCGCGATGAAAGTCCGAAAGCCGATAAGTGGCATGCAGCAGCGGCTGAATGCGCCCGGCGAGGATATGATCCAGCAAACGCCGAAAGTCGCTGCGCCGCCCCTGGGACGAGCCATTGAGCTGGAGCTGCTTGAGGTAGACGGTGCGCAGGTCGAGATCGACCACCGGTCCGGCAATGGCGCCGGCGGTGGTATAGCGCCCCTCGGGCCGCAGGACGCGTAACAGATCATTGAAATGCGGCCCGGCCACCAGATCGGCCACCACATCGATCGGCGCGCCGCCGGTGGCCGCCGCCACGGCCTCCACCCAGTCAGCCGCGCCGCGATCCACCACCGCCTCGGCACCGATGGCCGACAACGCGGCCGCCTTGTCGGCTCGAGTGACCGCGTAGGGGATGGCGCCGCGTGCCCGGCACAGCTGGACGATCCCCGAGCCCACGCCACCCGAGGCGCCGGTGACCAGCACCCGCTCGCCGGCCTGCACAGCGGCCCGCTCCAGCATGTGCTCGCCGGTCAGATAGGCACAGCAGAATGTCGCCAGTTCGGCGTCGCTCAGGGCGGTCTCGACGCGATGCGCATTGGCGGCCGGCACGCACTGGTACTCGGCATAGCCGCCATCCCGGCCATGGCCGATGTAATCGATGTCCGCGAGGCTGTTGTCGTCGCGGTTGTACAGGCTGAAATCGATCATCACCCGCTCGCCGATGCGCTTGGCGGACACGTTTTCCCCCACGGCGACCACCCGACCGACACTGTCGGTGCCCTGGATGCGCGGAAAGGTCAGGGTCGAGCGCCCCCGGCGCCAGGTGGAAACGGCATCCGGGTCCGTGTCGCTGCCATAAGCGCCCTCGCGCACCCAGACATCGGTGTTGTTCATGCCACAGGCATGCACCTCGATCACCAGCTCGTCGGCGCCGGGGCGCGGGACTGGCACGTTGTCCCGATAGCAAAGGGCGTCCAGCTCCCCGTGACGGTCCAGTTGCACGGCGGCCATGGTCCGGGGCAACCCCGTCATTGCCCGACCCGATCCTGACGCTGACGCCGGGCCTGGAAAAAGTCCTTCAGCAGGGCCGCGCAGGGCTCGGCCAGGACCCCGCCCTGCGCGGCAAGGCGGTGATTGTGGGTGGGGGCGTCATGCAGGCGCATTGCGCCACCGCAGGCACCTGTTTTGGGATCACTGGCCGCAAAGATCACCTCGTCCACCCGGGCGTGGATCAGCGCACCAACACACATGGCACAGGGTTCAAGCGTGACATACAGGACGGTACCGGGCAGGCGATAGGCCTGAAGCCGCGCGCCGGCGGCACGCAGGGCCACGATCTCGGCATGGGCACTGGGATCGCGTGCGCTGATGGGCTGATTGAAGCCCTCACCGATGATCGCGTTGTCCTTGACCACCACGGCGCCCACGGGAACCTCACCGACGGCGGCGGCCTCGCGGGCGAGCGCCAGGGCTCGGTTCATGAACACGCGCGGTTCCCTGCTCGGATCTGGTAGCCCGCCACCGGAAAATGCACCGCCACGTCGCCCACATCGGGGTGGTGATGGTCGATCGATACCCGCTCGGGCGTGAGGCACCGCAGCGCGCCCGTCACCTCGGGGTCGGTATGGCCGTGATAGGGTCGGATCCCGATGGCCTCGCCGGTGACAAGGTCGCTGTCCGTGGCAATGCCCGTGGGCGTCTGCGGTTGCGCACGATAAGCCACCGCCAGCGCCTCCGCGCCGGTCAGCGATCGGGTCGGTGTCTGTCCCAGCGCGCCCAGCGCCGCTTCAACCGCACAGAGGTGGGGATGGCCATTCAAAAGCTCGGCACCGCGACGGGCGCGTCCACGCACAAACCAGGCAATGAACGCCGCGGCGACATCGCCATAGTTGAGCGATCGCTGCTCGCAGGGCCCGGCGCCGCTCAGCCATGACTCCAGACGGAGCAATGCTGCCTCGAGCTGCAATGTGACCCCGGGCAGGTCGGCCCGCAGTCCCTCACGGGTCCAGCCCGGGCCGAAGTAAAGATCGCACCGGTCCTGAATGAAATCCGCCGGCGCGGTCTGCAGCGATTCAGTCATCACCATGCGCACGGCGAGCGGGAACAGCGCCTGATCGATCCACTCGGCAACCACTAACGCTTCGCCGCGGGTGTCACCCGGGAACAGCCGCTCGGCCGCATCCTTATCGCTAGCGGCCAGTGCGAGCGCGATATTATGGGTATCACAGTAAACATCGGCGCCAATCTGCAATACCGGTGTGCGCCGATAGCCCGCCGTCAGCGGCATCAAAAGCGGCTTGGGGGGCACCCGCGGGATCTCCACCGAGGTCCAGGCCAGATCGGCAAGCCCCAGCGCCATGCGGGTCTTCTGAGCGAACGGCGATGGCCAGTAGTGATGCAGTAAAAGCTCGCTCATTCGGGTGTCACTCCCATTCGATGGTCGCCGGCGGCTTGCCGGAAATGTCGTAGACGACCCGCGAGATTCCGTCGATCTCGTTGATGATCCGCCGCGAGACGTCATCGAGGAAATCGTAGGGTAGATGCGCCCAGCGGGCGGTCATGAAGTCGATGGTCTCCACCGCCCGCAGGGCGATGACCCACTCGTAGCGCCGGCCGTCGCCGGTCACACCCACCGAGCGCACCGGCAGGAATACCGCAAAGGCCTGGCTTGTCTTCTCGTACCAGCCACTGGCGCGCAGCGCCTCGATGAATATGGCGTCGGCGCGGCGCAGGCAGTCGGCGTATTCCTTGTGGATCTCGCCAAGGATACGCACCCCCAGGCCCGGGCCGGGAAAGGGATGACGATGGATCATGGCCGCGGGCAGGCCGAGCGCCAGGCCGATCCGGCGCACCTCATCCTTGAACAGCTCGCGGAGCGGCTCGAGCAGTTTCAGGTTCATGCGCTCGGGCAGCCCGCCGACGTTATGATGGGATTTGATAACGTGGGCCTTGCCGGTTGCCGCGCCGGCCGATTCGATGACATCCGGATAGATGGTGCCCTGGGCAAGCCACTGAATGTCTTCGAGCTTGCCGGCCTCCTCGTCGAACACCTCGATGAAGGTCCGGCCAATGATCTTGCGCTTGGCCTCCGGATCCGCCTCGCCGGCAAGCGCGTCGAGAAAGCGCGCTTCGGCGTCCACACGGATCACGCGAATACCCATGTGGCGGGCGAATGTCTGCATCACCTCATCGCCCTCGCCAAGCCGCAGCAGGCCATTATCCACGAACACACAGGTCAGCTGGTCACCGATGGCCTTATGCAGCAGTGCCGCGACCACCGAGGAGTCGACGCCCCCGGAAAGCCCCAGCAGGACATTCTGATCGCCCACCGTTTCGCGCACCCGGGCGATCAGGTCATCAATGATGTGACCGGCCGTCCAGCGCCCCGAGCAGCCGCAGACGTCATGGACGAAGCGCTCGAGGATGCGCTGCCCCTGCGCGGTGTGCGTTACCTCGGGGTGGAACTGCAGGCCGTAGAAGCCCCGCTCATCGTCACCCATCCCGGCGATGGGGGCCGATGGGGTGCTGGCGATGACCTTGAACCCGGCCGGCAGACCCGAAACCCGGTCGCCATGGCTCATCCACACGTCCAGCAACCCGTGCCCTTCGGGATTGGTGCGGTCCTCGATCGCCTGCAACAGCGCCGAGTGCCCCCGCGCCCGGACCTCGGCGTAGCCGAATTCCTTGGTCTGCGAGGCCTCGACCGAACCGCCCAGCTCGTGGGCAAGAGTCTGCATGCCATAGCAGATGCCCAGGATGGGGACGCCGAGCTCAAGGATGGCAGCGGGCAGTCGGGGCGTATGCTCGCCGTCCTCGTGCACCGACTCCGGCCCGCCCGAGAGGATCACCCCCTGCGGCGCGAAATCGCGGATGCGCGCGGCGGCGACGTCCCAGGGGCGGATCTCGCAATACACCCCGGCCTCGCGGATCCGTCGGGCAATCAGCTGGGTGTACTGCGACCCGAAGTCGAGGATGAGGATCCGCTCGGCATGGATATCGCCGGTCATGGCGTCAATCGCTCCGGTAGTTGGGCGCTTCCTTAGTGATGCTCACATCGTGGACATGACCCTCGCGCACGCCGGAGTTGGTGATGCGGGCAAAGGTCGCCCGCTCGCGGAACGAGTCGATGTCCGCGCAGCCGCAATAGCCCATGCTGGCGCGCAGGCCGCCCAGAAGCTGGTGAATGATGACGTTCATCGGGCCTTTGTAGGGCACTCGACCTTCGATGCCCTCGGGCACGAGCTTGTCGGCATCGCGAGCGTTCTCCTGAAAGTAGCGATCCGACGAGCCCTGCTTGCCGGACATCGCGCCGATCGAGCCCATGCCGCGATAGGACTTGTAGCTGCGCCCCTGGTAGAGCTCGACTTCGCCGGGCGCCTCGTCCGTCCCGGCAAACATGCTGCCCATCATCACGCAGTGTGCGCCGGCCGCCATGGCCTTGGCCATGTCGCCGGAAAAGCGGATCCCGCCATCGGCGATCACCGGGACATCCGTACCGGCAAGTGCGGTGGCGACATTGTCCACGGCGGTCACCTGCGGCACGCCCACGCCGGCGATCACGCGGGTCGTGCAGATGGAGCCCGGCCCGATCCCCACCTTGACGCCGTCGGCGCCGGCGTCGGCCAGGGCCCGCGCGGCGTCGCCGGTGGCGATATTGCCGCCGATGACCTGAACGCCGGGGTGGTGGCGCTTGATCCAGCCCACTCGCTCGATCACGCCCTTGCTGTGGCCATGGGCGGTATCGACGACGAGCAGATCGGCACCGGCTTCGGCGAGCGCCTCGACGCGCTCCTCGGTGCCCTCGCCGGTGGACACCGCCGCTCCCACGCGCAGACGGCCATGTTCGTCCTTGCAGGCGTTGGGAAAGTCTTCGGCCTTCTGGATATCCTTCACGGTGATCATGCCGCGCAGCTCGAACTGCGCGTTGACCACCAGCAGTTTCTCGATGCGATGGCGATGCAGCTGGGTGAGGATCTCGTCGCGCTCGGCACCCTCGCGGACCGTCACCAGCCGCTCTCTGGGGGTCATCGCGTCGGTTACCTTCATGTCGAGCCGGGTCTCGAAGCGCAGGTCACGGCTGGTGACGATTCCGGTGAGCGTCCGCCCCTCGACCACCGGCACTCCCGAGATCCCGTACTGGCCCATCAGGGTGATGACCTCGCGGATGGTCGCCGCCGGGGTGACGGTGATGGGTTCCTTGATGACGCCGCTTTCGAACTTCTTGACGATGCGCACTTCCCGCGCCTGATCGTCAATACTCATGCTCTTGTGCACGATGCCGATACCGCCCTGCTCGGCAAGCCGGATGGCCAGGCGGGATTCGGTCACGGTATCCATCGCGGCGGACAGCAGCGGGATATTGAGCGGAATATCCCGCGTCACCCGCGTCGACAGGTCGACGGCCTTGGGCAGCACGTCCGAGTAATCCGGCAGCAAGAGGACGTCGTCAAAGGTCAGGGCTTCCTGGGCAATCTGCATAATGACGCTCTCTTCTGACGCGATGGTAACCGTCTATTATAGGCCGCCGGCGGGATGAACGCCAACGCGGGACGGGCTTGGTGGCAATCGCGCCATGAGCTGCTACGCTCCGTTCATGGAAAGCCCCGATGCCCGCCACGTCTATAGCGTCTCGGCGCTGAACGAGACCGTTCGAGGTGTGCTCGATCAGGCGCTGCCACTGGTGTGGGTCGAGGGCGAAATCTCCAATCTGGCCCGACCGCGCTCGGGGCATCTGTACTTTACCCTAAAGGACGCCAACGCCCAGGTGCGTTGCGCGCTTTTTCGCAACCGCGCCCTGCGACTGCGCACGTCGCTGGCGAATGGCGATCAGGTGCGGCTGCGTGCCCGCATCGGGCTCTACGCCCCACGGGGTGAATACCAGCTGATTGCCGAGCATCTGGAACCCGCCGGCGATGGCGCGCTGCAGCGCGCGTTTGCCGAACTCAGGGCCCGACTGGAACACGAGGGTCTGTTCGACCCGGCCCACAAGCGCGCGCTGCCCACTCCGGCCCGGCGCATCGGCGTGATCACCTCGCCCACCGGGGCCGCCATTCGCGACATCGTCAGCGTGCTGCGGCGACGCTTTCCGGGGCTCCCCATCCTGATCTATCCCGTGGCCGTGCAGGGCGTCCAGGCGGCGCCCGCCATTGTCGAGGCCATCCGGACCGCCGATCAGCGCCACGAGGTGGATGCCCTGATCGTGGGCCGCGGCGGCGGCTCGCTCGAGGACCTGCAGGCGTTTAACGACGAGACCGTCGCGCGGGCAATCCACGACTGCCGCTTGCCCGTCGTCAGCGCCGTGGGCCACGAGGTGGATTTCACCATTGCCGATCTGGTGGCCGATGAGCGCGCCGCCACACCGTCAGCCGCCGCCGAGCGGCTCTCGCCCGATGGCGAAGCCCTCGCGCGCCGCCTTCAACAGGCACAGACACGGCTCGGCAAGGGCACGGCACGGCGACTGGCCGAGCGCCGCGAGCGGGTTGAGCGCCTGTCCCGCCGGCTCGAGGCGCAGCACCCGGGCCGACGGTTGCGGGATCGCTCACAGCGTCTCGACGAGCTCGACCAGCGCCTTGGTCGCGCCATGACCCGCCGAATGGCCGAGCGATCGCGGCAGGTCGCGCGGGCCCGGCAACGGCTGCACGCCCAGGATCCGGCGCCGCGCATCCAGCGACTCCGGGCAATCACTGAGCAATACCAGCGCTCGCTCGAGCGCGGTGTGCGGGCGCATGTCGCCCGTGAGCGCACCCGGGTCGAGGCGCAGGCCCGAACCCTCGAGAGCCTGAGCCCGCTCGGCACCCTGGCGAGGGGCTATGCCATCGTCCAGCCCGGCACCGGGGATGCGGTCATCCACCGGGCGGCGGAGGTTGCCGTGGGCGATCCGATCCGCGCCCGGCTTGGCGAGGGCACGCTGATCGCCCGCGTCGAGGAGCACGACAACGGCGGTTAAACCCCATTTGAGCTGGCTTGTTGCGTTGCATCGCCCATCGCATCATGTCGATATTTTCCACCCATCCGCTGGACGTTTATGGATCTCGATTTGAGCCTTGGCCACTACGGCCTTGATTTTGCCGCCCTGCAAACCCCCGAAGGCCTCGCCCGCGTCGATGCGGCGTTCCTCGATGAGCTGGACACGACCGCACCGGCGCTCGCCGCACGGCTGCGCGAGTATCGCCGTCGTGACAGCGATCTGCCCGGCACCCAGAACAGTGAACTGCTCATCGAGCTCGGCCCCTACGTGGAGGCGTTCATCGGCCGGCTGTTCGGCATTGAATCCGAACTGCACGGCCTGCGCGAGTCGATCCTCGCCGATGACGTGGTCATGCAGTTCAAGCAGGCGTTTGTGCAGCGTCGCGTCAAACGCCACCGGCGGCCGGTGGAGCACTCGTTCGAGCAGCTTGATGCCGCCGTGCGGGCCAGCCTGGGCTACGTCGCCGGCAATGACGAGGAGCGCGCGATTGCTGAATTCGGCATGGCGCTGCTCGAGGACGAGACGGTCAATGCCGAGGCCATCGAGACCCTCACGGCCTGGTGCAAACTCGCCCGCCAGACGCCGGCCGGACAGGCGCGCGTGCACGGCTGGGCCAGTTTCAAGCTGCCCGAGCGGGTCGATCACTTTGACCGCGTGCCCGCCGAGCGCGTCGAGGTGGACGGCGTCGAGCGACTCCAGGCCGAGCCCGAGCGGCGCCGGGCGCGGGACGGTTTCTCGCTGACCGACTACCGCATGGATTCCCGCCATGTGCAAAGCGAGATCCACTACTGCATCTACTGCCACGATCACGAGGGGGACTTCTGCTCGCGTGGCTTCCCCGAG
>Ga0102927_1000301_pt1 | contig 11385 bp, 9 predicted proteins | sample SalPon1_A_H2O_MG_FD_78208 | JGI IMG/M metagenome (GOLD analysis project Ga0102927, IMG submission 78208) | Salt pond water microbial communities from South San Francisco under conditions of wetland restoration - Salt Pond MetaG R1_A_H2O_MG | ecosystem: Environmental > Aquatic > Non-marine Saline... | reverse complement strand
TAAAGCAGCAATTATGCCTATAGAAGAGAGCATATAAAGAGGTGTTAATTTGTTTTATAATTGTTTTGTTTTTAAAAAAAGCATCTGTATCAACGGATGCTTTATTTTTTAAAAATTTTGAGTCATTTTTTTAGATTGGCCGGACTCAAGTATAATATAAATTACAAAAGGTAATCCAATCTAGAAATATACATATCCACGATCTCCAAAAATCATAAAAATTACACAATTTTAGGGATACTACCAATCTTGTTTTTTATATGACCTGCAATATTACTCATCTACTCATCTTCATTGATTGCTTGAGAGTCAACCGATGAGTTGGTCTTAGCGGCTTCGTTTTTGATTTCTTGTAACAGCTTTTTAGCTTTTTGTTGTATTTCCGGATAATCGCCAGTTTTTTCCACCACATTCTCTAAGATGTAATTGGCTTGATAAGCATCGTTTAATTTGTGAAAATTATCTGCCATCAGTAATAAACTCTTAAGACTGAATTTGCGATAATTTGAGAAATCTTTTGTGATTTCCTGAACAATCTGATTAGATGCTTTATAATCGCCGGCTTCATTTTTAAATTGCGCTTTGTAATATAGTGCCTCTGCCTTTCTTTCACCCTGAGCAAATTCTTCTACTTTTTTATAGGCTTGTTGAGCCATTTCTGGTTTTTTTAGCTTCATAGCTGAACGGGCTATAAATACATGAGCATCACTTTTAATAGATGCATCTATAGACGGTAAGTTGAGAACTTGCTGTCCGTAGGTAATGGTTTTTTTATATTGATTAGTTTCATAATAAGCTTTCATCAAATTAGTTTGGGCAAATAATACATTTTGTGTAAAAGAAGCCATTTTTTCCAATCGCTTTAATAATGGGATAGCTGATTGGTATTCATCTTTTTTAAGATAAGTCTCTGCTAGTCGGCTCAAAGATTCTTCTGTATAATTGTTTTTAGGTTGATTAACCACGTATTTATAATGTGGTTGTGCTTGACTATATTTCTCTTTATTGTAAAACAATTGAGCCAGGTAAAAATGTGCGTCTAAAGCATTTCTTCCATTAGGAAATTGATCAAGATATTTCTTAAATCCAAGTATGGCTCTATCTTTTTCACCATCGATAAACTTACTTTCTGCTGCTTGAAAAGTGGTTTCCTCAATTTCTGCATTATCAACATCTACAAAGTTGAGTTGTTTCACCCATTTTGCATATTCATCCGGTTGACCTAAGTCAATATAAATCTGTCTTACAGTTTGTACAGCGTCTAAGGCTTCATCTGTGTTTTCATGTTCTTTAACTAATTGCTTAAATATAGCCAAAGCCTGTCTGTTATCACCGGAATTATACTCCACTAATGCTTGCTTTGATAGGGCTTTAGGCACAAATCTACTCCTTGGAAATTCTTCAGTGAGTTGTTGATAAGCGCTGATCCCCTTATCATTTTCATCTTCTGCAATATACGTATTGGCCAATTGATACATCGCATCATCTCTGTAAATCGACTGATCATATTTATTTAGGAATTTTTCCAATTCTTCGATTTTACGCTGATTGCGATCTACATAACTATAACTGATAGCTTTCTGATAAGTGGCATAATCGTTTTTGAACTGCGTCATCGCCTTAGCTTTATTATATGCTTCCATTGCCGGCCAATAATTACTTTGTGCAAAAAGAGCATCTCCTAAACGAATATAGGCATCATGTTTTGCTCTCCCGGTATTTGCTTTATCAGAAAAATCATCAAAATGCTTTTGAGCAGCCTTATAATTTTTTGATTTAAAATAAGCATAGCCTAACTGATAATCAATTTGATCATATACATCTGTTTCTGCTGCTTTCGGCATGGTTTTAAATGCTTTAAAACCAATAACAGCATCTTGATAACGTGCTAATTGATAAGCAGATTCAGCCTTCCAGAATATGGCAAGTGCGGCATATTTATCATTCATTCTATCTTGAAGAGACTTGTTGAAATAATCCTCAGCTTGCTGATATTGATCTTCCTTAAAAAGTTTGATCGCATATTCATAAGCTATTTTTTGGTATTTGGATTTATCTTTAAATTTATTACTATCAGATAGTAGATCAAGGGCTGATTTATAATCATCGCTGTTTACATAAGCATCTACTAATAATCGGCTCACTTCTTCAGTGTTTTTGCTATCTGGGTATTTTTCAAGATAAGTTTGCAACACTTCCGGAACACTTGTGTAGGTATTTCCTATTTCATAGCTCAATTTAGCATAGTTCAAGTAAGCGTCTTCTTTTATTTTTTGATTATATGGCATTTCTGCTGCATTTTTAAAAGCATTCAGCGCCTCTGTTTTCTTACCAGTCTTTAAATAAGCTTGTGCTAAATGATAATAGGCGTTTTGCGCTACAAAATTTTCACCGTCTATGATTTTATTAAACGAATTAATAGCTTTTTTATAATCATTTTGTTCATAATAAGCATATCCTAGCTGGTAAAGATCCGTGTTATTTAATTTGCCGCGTTTACCTTCATATTTTTTTAAATAAGGAATAGCTTGTCCATACTTTTCTAAGTTAAAATAGCTTTCTCCTATAATTTTATTAAGCTCTGATTTTTCTCTGTAATTAGATTTAGGTAGTTGCTCTTTAGCTAATTTTATCGCTTTTTTAAAGTTCCCCAGCTTGAAGTTCATGTCGCTTTTAAAATAAGACATGTTTTTGTCTGCCTGATCATCTGTTTGAACTTGCTCAAAATTTTTATTAGCTTGCTCATAGTCATCATCTTCATACGCCATAAATCCTAAATAATATTTAGCTTGCGACCCATATTTTCTATTGTCTCTTACGCGTTTAAAATATTTTTGAGCTACTTTTTTATTATTTGTTTTAAAAGAGGCATAGGCATACTTAAAATAAAAATCCATCAGTTCATCTCGAGATAGATTGCCTTTCTCTACGCGTTTATACCATTTTCCGGCTTTATTGTAATTGCCAGATCTAAAATAGTAATCTGCTACACTGATAAATGCATTATTACGTTTGGTGCTCGTTGGGTTTTCCCGTACAAATGTTTCCATTAGTTCATCACTGCCGGCTTGATTGCGTTTAATCGCTGATAAGGCATAATAATATTGACTGTTCACTTGTAGCTGATTGTCAATATCTTGATGTTGTAATTTTTTAAACAATATTTGAGCGGCCTGATACTGTTCATTTTCATAAAGCGATAAGGCTTGTTGATAGCTCGCTATTGGGCTTATATAGGTTTCTGATTGTTGCGCTTGCACTAAAGATAAACAAAAAACAAATAGAAGGGAAGTGATGAATTTTAACATGGATTGATCAATTTTACTTAGCCAAAGATATAAATATACACGGTATTTAAAACGAGATATAATGATTATTATTTTGGGAGTTTCCAAACTGTATTATTGGACTTAATTTTAGTAAAAATGACTGTATCAACTTATTGTCATCTTAAACTTGATTTAGAATCCGTTGTTGCTCTTTGATTTTTAGCCGATACTTTTATTTTAATCATGTCATGTCCAACTAAGATGTTAGATAAGAGATTGAAGTCAACCAACTCATTTTGATTGAGGATAACTTTAAATCTTGTAACTTATTAAGTGATAAATACATCATTTTTTTTAATTAGAAAAAGGTCTTAATCTATTTACTAAAGCATCCCTTAAGCTTAGAAGCTATCGGAAATTATAGGATAACAAACGATTAAGACCTTTAATTCTGACTTTTATTCTAACAGAAATTAAATCTGATTAGATTCAACGGCTTCATTCCTAAAGACCAGCTCATCATTAAATTGATCAATCAGCACTACATTGTCATTGGTAATTTTTCCGGCTAAAATCTCTTTAGATAATGCGTTTAAAATTTCTTTCTGAATGAGTCTTCTTACCGGTCGAGCTCCGTATTGCGGGTCATAGCCTCGTTTGGCTAAGTAAGCAATCGCTTCTTCAGTAAAGTCGATGATCATGCTTTGTTTTTGCAAGCTTTCTTTTAACATATTGAGTTGCAATTTTACAATGGCTTTAATGTTTTCCGTTGATAATGGCTGGAACATGATGATATCATCGATTCGGTTAAGAAACTCCGGTTTCACCTGTTGTTTTAGTAATCCCAGCACTTCATCTTTAGCTTGTTCAACAGCTGATAGCGCATCTGTTTCCTGCTCAAATTTATCCTGAATTATAGTGCTTCCTAAGTTAGATGTCATCACAACTATGGTGTTCTTAAAGTTGGCTAACCTGCCTTTATTATCGGTTAATCGTCCTTCATCTAATAGCTGTAGCAATATGTTAAACGCATCCGGATGTGCTTTTTCAATCTCATCTAATAAAATTACTGAATACGGTTTTCTTCTTACGGCTTCAGTCAATTGACCACCTTCGTCATAGCCTACATATCCCGGAGGAGCTCCTACTAATCTGCTAACAGAATGACGTTCCTGATATTCACTCATGTCTATGCGTGTCATTGCGTTTTCATCATCAAAAAGATAATCTGCTAATGACTTAGCCAACTCAGTTTTCCCTACACCGGTCGTCCCCATGAATAAGAATGAACCTATTGGTCTGTTTTGATCTTGCAGTCCGGCGCGGCTTCTTCTTACGGCATCACTAACCGCTGTAATTGCCTCTTCTTGACCTATAACTCGCTTATGCAGTTCATCTTCTAGCTTTAGTAGTTTTTCTCGCTCTTTCTGTAGCATTTTATTTACAGGAATGCCTGTCCAGCGTGCTATAACCTCGGCTACATCTTCATAAGTTACTTCTTCTTTTATCAGAGAACTTTCGCTTTTATTTTTCTCAACTTCTTGCTGAAGTTTGATCAATTTCTCTTGAGCTTCTTTTATTTTTCCGTAACGTAGTTCAGCAACTTTTTCATATTGACCATCACGTTCAGCTTTTTTAGCTTCCAGTTTATAATTTTCTATATCGCTTTTGGCTTGCTGTATTTGATCTACTATAGATTTCTCATTTTTCCATTTGGCGTGTAAATCATTGCGTTTTTCCTTTAGTTCGCTTAGTTCAGCTTTTAAAGATTTTAATTTATCTTGATCATCCTCACGCTTAATCGCCTCAATTTCAATTTCTAACTGTGCGATTTTTCTATCTAATACATCAAGCTCTTCCGGTTTAGAGTTGATCTCCATACGAAGCTTTGAGGCGGCTTCATCCATAAGATCGATAGCTTTATCCGGTAAATAACGATTGGTAATATATCGTTGTGAAAGCTCAACGGCGCCAATGATGGCTTCATCCTTGATACGGACGCTATGATGTGTTTCGTATCTTTCCTTTAAGCCACGTAATATAGCTATGGCACTCTCTGTATCCGGTTCATCTACTGTGACCCGTTGAAAACGGCGTTCAAGCGCTTTGTCTTTTTCAAAATACTTTTGGAACTCATCTAAGGTAGTTGCGCCAATGGCTCTTAATTCCCCTCGGGCTAATGCCGGTTTTAGAATGTTTGCTGCATCCATGGCGCCTTCGCCACCGCCGGCACCAACTAAGGTGTGAATCTCATCGATAAACATGACGATATTCCCATCGCTGTTAGTTACTTCTTTAACTACAGACTTCAATCGCTCTTCAAATTCGCCTTTATATTTTGCTCCGGCGATCAAGGCTCCCATATCTAAAGAGTAAATTTGTTTAGATTTTAAGTTTTCCGGAACATCACCTGAGATGATTCTGTGCGCTAAACCTTCAGCAATGGCGGTTTTACCCGTTCCGGCTTCGCCTACCAGCATTGGATTATTCTTAGTTCTTCGCGATAAAATTTGAAGGATACGGCGGATTTCTTCATCTCTGCCAATAACCGGATCTAGTTTTCCTTTTTCTGCCAAGTCGTTCAAGTTGCGCGAATACTTTTCTAAGGCCTGATAATTATCTTCTGCACTTTTTGAAGTAACTTTTTCTCCCTGGCGAAGTTCATCTATGGCTTTGATTAAATTATCTTTAGTAAGACCTTGATCCTTTAGTATGGTTGACACTTTGCTCTTGGTTGCAAAAATCCCGTAGAAAATATGCTCTAAAGAAACGTATTCATCTTCTCGCTTTTTAGCAAAAATACTGGCTTCATTAAGCGACTTTCCAGCGTCTCTTGATAAAACTAACTCTGAACCGCTTACCTTTGGAAAGCTATTTAAATTTTTTTCGACTATATCAAAAAATAGCTTTTGATTGATGCCTAATTTCTTAAAGATAAACGGCAATACATTTTTATCAACAGATTGCATGCCTTTTATAAGGTGATCATTCTCAATTTGTTGATGCTCTTTTTCTTGAGCTATCAACTGTGCTTGTTGAATGAGCTCTTGTGATTTTATGGTAAAATTATTTAAGTTCATATCTTTTGTTTTATGTATATTAGTCAATTATTATACCGAATAAAAACAAGACAAAAAGGCATACAAATCAAGGTTTTAAAGCGACAAAATGACGTATTATGGGATTATTTGATATTTTTAAAACAAAAGATACAGAACCTCAACAAAATCTAAATTGGTTTACTATTAAGTCAAAAGATCAATTGCAAGATTTAGACCGATTATCTAATGATAAGCTGATGATCATTTTTAAGCATTCTACCAGCTGTCCAATTAGTAAAATGGCTTTGAATAGATTTCAAAAAGAAGCCGACTTTGATGTAGAAAAAGCTGATCTTTTTTATGTTAATGTTCTCGAGCAGCGTGATGTTTCTAATGCTATTGCAGAGCGATATGGCGTAATGCATCAATCACCGCAGTTGATTATCATTAAAAACGCTCATGTGGTTCATCATGCCTCACATTCGGCTATCGTTCCATCTGTGTTAAATCAGTTATGAACTTATCATGCTTAGCCTGGTCTAAAATTAAATCAATTTAAGTTGTTTATTTTGAAATGCTATTGTTATTGTATTTTAGTGATTTAATAATAGATGACTGTGATAATACCTGTTGAATCAATAATGAGTTGTTTGATTGTTATATGAAAATAGATAGATTTGTTGGAAATAACCAATTTAAGAGAAGTAATTTCTAATTTAATGAAGCTTCATGACTAAAAAATATCTTGATAATGAATTTCAATCTATTGTACGATTTTTTTTCCATCATGTATTTAGGACAAGTGTAGACAAGCCAGGATATGCTTTATTGGATTTGGGAAATGCTATCAACAGTTTAGAGCTTAGAAAATACATGATAGCTTTAAAACATGAAATTGATCAATTATGCCGGGAAAGATTTGACAAAAAATTAGCCTATCAGTGGCTTACTCGTTTTGATCAACAAGAAAGTACCAAGCTTCACCAGGACAACGCAGGTGATCAATCTTTTCTCATGTTGGGTTATGAACCAACGGACATACTTAGTGAACTTTATATCGCTGATTATGTGAAATTTTGCTATGATCAACAATTGCAACCGGCTCAATTCTTTGAAAAATTCAATCCTTTATTTAAAGATCAATATAAAAAAATAAAACCTTATATAACTAAGATTCAGCATTTTAAAAAAGATCATTATCAAATTGTTTTAATTAATAATAGTAACTCCGTCGGAAAGACGCAAACTTTAGGTCTATTACATCAAGCCAAAATGATTAAAAACCATTCTAATAAAAGCAGAGTCGTTAATTCCATGATGTTAAATATGATTAACCGATATGAGTATCAGTTTTCTAATATTGATGAGCAGGAATTTAAAACAACTGATAAAATCAATAGATAATTAAACTGCTTTAGTTTCTTGCTCATTCTTGAGTTGTTCCTTGTGGTGATCAACCGGGCTACCAAATAATATTTGCCAAACATGCTTAGGTGAGCGCGCTTTACCTATATCCTTAAAAACTTCAATCCATTCATGGAAGACCAGATAAACCGGGTTAAACGAATTAACTGGTTTAGTGATACCATAAGTTGGTCTTTCTTCCTCTTCTTTAAAAGTTCCAAACATGCGATCCCATATAATCAAGGTAGAACCAAAATTTTTATCTATATATTTTTCATTAACGGCGTGATGAACCCTGTGATGTGAGGGGGTAGTAAAGAAATATTCGATTGGTTTGGGTAATTTACCTATCAATTCCGTGTGTAACCAAAACTGGTATAAAACACCTAACTGATGCATAATAACAAAAACTAAAGGATGAAAACCTAAAAAGATAACCGGCAAAAAGAAGATGATTTTTAAATTTTGTGTCCAGGAAAGCCTAAATGATACGGAGAAATTATAGTATTCTGATGAGTGATGTACCACATGTGTAGACCACCAGAACCTTTGCTCATGAGCAATTCTATGTGCCCAATATCTGCAAAAATCAAGGACAAAAAAACATAATAAAAAGGACCACCACGTCATTGGTATTTTTAGAGGTGATAAATTATAGAAAAAAAGGAATATCATAAATACTCCTATTTTCATAAAACTATTCAGCAAGATATTTACAACTCCAATGCTAAGGGAAGCTAAAAAATCCTTTACGGAGTAGGCATTCATATTTTTTTTGTTAGTTAGGTAATATTCTAAACCAACAAAAAAGAACATTAATGGCGCTACAAACCAGATTATTGTTGTGAAGTCATACTGTTGTATATCCTCTAAATGCCATTCTTCTTTCATAGAAAATTTTTAAACCTCAAAAATACAATTTATGTAAATAGGAACTTAACATTAATAAAAATTTATACTTAAACTTTATAAAAGTCTTTACTTTAGTGCAAACTTTATTTATGAAACTTAGAGATTCATATCTTCAGGAATTAAAACCTGACATACCACAGGCTAAAGTCTTGAGAAATACAGGTGATGAAGAACGTTTTCAAAATGAAACCTTAAGACCCATTGCTAAATTTCAAGACGATGTGTTATTGGCAGTTTTCAAAAAATATATCAGTAAAAGAAAAAATGTTTTTTATGATCTGGAACCTTCCAAAAAGGAAGCTTATATTGATCATGCTATCAAAAAAGATCTTAAACTTCGCAACCTGATCAAAGGGATATTCATAGGGCTATTTACCGCCCAAGAATACGCAGAATATCAGGAAAATTCATCTCAGTTTAATAAAAGAATAGCTAATCTGTCTATAGAACGTTTAAAAAACAATATTCAATATTTTGAAAAAGAAAATGATTAGTTGATAATATGTTCTTCCAGACCTTCAAATTTTACACGATTTAAAATAAGACCTGAAGCCGGTGCGATATAGTCATATCCTTTATCATTAGGTTTTTTTAAGAAGTCCAGTATATCATCTAAACTTAATTTCCCTATACCTACCTCATATAAAGCACCCATCATCAATCTAATTTGTTGCCTTTTAAAGCCTTTGCCCGTTACAACATAGGCGTAAGTTTTATCAGGAAAAATAGGAAGTTGAAAAAAATGATTGTCCTGAATTTTAGATTTCACAACAGTCATTATACTTTCTGTTTCAGGACTTGCCCGATGGATAAAAGATCTGAAGTCATGCTTACCTTCAAACAACTCAGCTGCTTTTTTCATGAGGTCTAACTTCAGATCATCTTGAAAAGTGGTCAGGAATGCGGCGCAAAAAGGATGATTTTTCTCCGGAAAACTGAAAAGATAAATGTATTCTTTAATCTTAGGATGCTGAATAATATTAAAGTCGTCATTTACCTGACAGATGCTCATGGCACGAATATCCGGAGGAAGATTTTTATTGAAATCTGATAAGAATAAATATTGATCGATGGGACACTGTTCAACTATTAACTCGATATAGGTTGAAAACGCAGAGACCATAGCATCTGTTCTTCCAGCTGATACCACTTTTTTACGACGACTGCCCAGCACATAGTTTAATGTTTTTCTTACCATTTTTTCCAGCGTGATCACGCCGGGCTGTTGTTGCCAACCGTGATAGCGAAATCCCAGGTATTGAATTTCAATTAAATAATTATAACGGATGATATGACTCACTTGTGATGCCTTTCTTGTAAAACCTCAATAACATCCTGTAGGCTATAACCTGTTTTGGCTAATAAAACCATTTGATGAAACAGCAAATCAGCCTGCTCGTTCAAATAATCTTTTTTTGAGCCTGTTTCTGCTTCTAGAATGGTTTCCACGGCTTCTTCACCTACTTTCTGCGCTACTTTTTTTACAGGTCTTTTTAGCAGTCCGGCAACGTAACTCACTTCTGTTAATTCTTTTTTGCGTTGCTCGATCACATTTTCTAAATGATCGAGAAAATGGATATTTGATTGATTATCTTCAGCCCAGCAGGTGTATGTTCCTTTATGGCAAACCGGACCTAAAGGATTGGCTTGAATCAAAAGCGTATCCTGATCACAATCTTCTTTAATTGATTTCACTTCTAAAAAATTACCGCTTTCTTCTCCCTTTGTCCATAGTCGCTGTTTGCTTCTACTGTAAAAACAAACACGACTGCTATCTAAAGTTTTCTTAACCGCTTCTTTATTCATGTAGCCCAGCATCAGCACTTTTTTTGTTTTAAAGTCTTGTATGACGGCCGGAATTAAACCCTCCGGATGTTTGTTAAAATCTAATTGTTCTATCATATTCTTACATTGATTTGATAATCAGCTAAATGTTTTTTCACCTCGCTGATGCTGGTTTGTTTAAAATGAAAAATACTGGCGGCTAAGGCTGCATCTGATTTGCCTTCTAAAAAGGTTTCAGCAAAATGCGCTTTGTTGCCCGCGCCACCGCTGGCGATGATCGGGATGGTTAATTGGTCGGATAGTTGGGCTAAAGCTTCATTAGCAAAGCCTTTTTTGGTTCCATCATGGTTCATTGAGGTAAAAAGTATTTCGCCGGCGCCCCGATCTTCTGCTTCCTGACACCATTTGAAAAGATCGATATCCGAAGGTTTCTTTCCACCTACCAAATGCACTTTCCAATCTTGACCGATCTGTTTTGCATCTACCGCAACAACCAGACATTGAGATCCAAACTTATCCGCAATCCGGTTGATTAATGATGGATCTTTTACCGCAGCAGAATTGATCGCTACTTTATCTGCGCCATTAGCTAACAAAACTGATACATCTTCCACACTGCTGATACCGCCGCCAACGGTAAATGGTATGGAAATTTTAGCCGCCACATCATTAACAAGTTGGGCTAAGGTTTTTCTTTTTTCTTCTGTTGCCGTAATATCAAGGAAAACCAGTTCGTCAGCCATTTCTTCAGAATAAAAAGCAGCCAATTCCACTGGATCACCTGCATCTCTAAGATCGACGAAATTAACACCTTTTACAGTTCTCCCATTTTTGATATCTAAACATGGGATGATTCGCTTGGCTAACATATATTTTCTATTTAATTTACTAATTCTTTTATACTTATTACGTCACTTCGAGTTTTTACATTTTATGCTCAAAAAGCATAAGATGTAAAAGTATCGAGAAGTTGG
>Ga0102927_1000300_pt1 | contig 11461 bp, 11 predicted proteins | sample SalPon1_A_H2O_MG_FD_78208 | JGI IMG/M metagenome (GOLD analysis project Ga0102927, IMG submission 78208) | Salt pond water microbial communities from South San Francisco under conditions of wetland restoration - Salt Pond MetaG R1_A_H2O_MG | ecosystem: Environmental > Aquatic > Non-marine Saline... | reverse complement strand
CAGGTCCCGATATACGGTAGTTTAGTGTTTTGCCAGGTTCTTCGCGCAATACAAAGACTTGTGGCTCTATAGGTAGCTCACGATTTTCCCGTGCCACTAATACGGCTAAAATAATACTAGCAGGTCGGCCATAATCGAATAGCTCATTCATCGCCGCTCGTACCGTGCGCCCAGTGTGAATAACGTCATCTATCAAAATAATATGACGATCTTCCAAGCTCAGCGGCAAGCGCGAAGCTTGATCCTGAGCTGGCAAACCGCTGCGATTAAAATCATCACGGTAAAAACTCACATTCAATTCGCCCAAGTCCTCCGGCAACTGCATACGCTGATGCAGCTCGCGAGCCAGCCAAACCCCTGAGCGCTGGATACCGACCATATAAGGGTGATCAATAGCTTTTTCATGGATATAGTTTTGTAGCATAGACTCAAAACGATCCAGCATGTCAGCCAAATTATAATTATTATGTGGCATGGACATTCTCCTGCATCCAGTTTTCTAAAATAATGGCCGCAGCTAACTGATCCACCTCTTCTTTTCCCACTTTGCGCTTGCGCCCTGCCTGACGGGCTTGCTTCAAGCGCTCTTCTGCCTCACGGGAAGACAAGGTTTCATTCATCATAGCGACGGGTAAACCACTGCGTTTTTTTAAAGCTTGTATAAATTGCTCAATGGTATCGTGCATGGTACTCACGCTACCATCTGTCTTTTGTGGCATACCCACAACCAGTAAATCTGGGCGCCACTGGGTAATTAAGCGGCTAACCTTCTCCCAATCAGGCTGACCTTGACGGCTGTATAAAACACATTCTGGTGTTGCCATACCCGTCACCGTATTACCGACCGCCACCCCGGTACGTTTCAAGCCAAAGTCAAAGCCCAGTAGCGTGACGGGCATTTTACTATCAGGCATGACCAGCAGCCGATCCAAGCAAACTAACGTCAACGCCTAAGGTTGATGCCGCACCGCGCCACCGCTCAGGAAAAGGCATTTCAAACAAAATAGTGGCGTTCGAGGCACAGGTGAGCCAGGTATTTTCTTTTAACTCATTTTCTAATTGCCCTGGCCCCCAACCTGAGCAGCCTAAGATGAGCAAGAAATTATCTGGGCCATTGCCTTGGGCAATATCCACTAAAATATCACGTGAGGAGGTTAAAGAGACCCCATCCGCAATCGGCAGCGTACTGTCCCATGTTCGATCACTATCATGTAAGATAAAACCTTGTTCTTGCTGCACAGGGCCACCACTAACAGCAACACGGCCTGCAATGGATGTGTCTACCACTTCAATATCTAACTGCGCGAGTAACTCACCCACTGTCAGCTCTAAAGGGCGATTAATGGTCACACCAAAGGCGCCCTGCTCATCGTATTGGCAGATGAGTGTTACGGTATGATCAAAGTATGAGTCATCCATACTTGGCATAGCAATCAACAGATGATTGCTCAAATTGGAAATAGCCTGCATTGTCTCTATTCTGTGGTCAGGGTTTGGTTGCCGCTATGGAAAATCCAGGTACGGGTAATGTTCAACTGATCCCACTTTTCACGAATTTCTGGGGGCAAGGTTGGATAAGGGGACGCCAGTTGCACAATACGCATAGCTGCTTTGTCCAAAACGTTATAGCCGGATGATACATCAATCTGCACATCAACAACACGTCCCTTATGATCCAAGGTGACATTCAAAATAAGCTTACCGCTAAGATTGCGCTGCAAAGCTTCATTAGGAAAGTTGATATTCCCGACACGCTCAATCTTTTTCACCCATGCATCGACATAAGCTGCTTCCACAGCACTTTTCGCGCTCACCGCATCAATAAAGTGCACCTTTGGACGCCGAGCATAACGGGCTTCAGCCTCATCGACTTCAGCTAATAAGCGCGCAATTTCTTGGGTACTGTCTGACAGTGTCTCGGAAATAGGCCGGTTTTTATCTTCAGGCTGTTTGGGACGCTTATCAATATAATCGAAGGTTTCACCCTTGGTCGTTAAAAGAGTGGGTTGCAACTTAGGTACTTTGCGCGGCGCAGAGGCTTGTGACTCAATCGGCACTTCACCGTTAGACGCATTGGGTTGAATCGCAGCTAAGGGGCTACGCGGGCGATTATCCTTATCGGTACTACCACTCGCTTCCTGATTAGCTTGCGCTAAAAACTGGGCGTTTTCGGGGGCTTCTTTGCTGTGGGTTTGAACCAAAGTGACATCTATAACGGGGGGCGCACCTGCATTATTAGCGGGTGTCGGCGCAAAAGAAATACCAAAAATCACCAAAGCATGCGCTAACAATGCAATCGGTAACGTTTTTAGTAATGGTAGATGGTTTGAGGTGTACATCGCCTCATCGATTTCAGTAGTCTGCATGTATTCAAAGGGAGTTAGCCGTGTTGTTATGTGGCAAAGTTGTTTCTAACTTGCCGTTGTTATTTGCCCTGATTGCCTCATACTATCACCAGCATGCCCCGCAAGGATAGTGTTTCAGAACAGTCGTGCAGCTAACTGACTAACGTGGCCGTTCGCCCGCTAAAATCCGAGCGATCAAATGCCCGTCTCCCGCTTCTAATAAATGGCCAGCGGGTGTATGCCAAATCTCTGCTTGTTCTCGCAAAGCAGCGACATTATTTAGGTTTTGACTAAAATAAGGCACCACAAAGTCGACTTGCTCTGGCTGTTGCGCAACACGCACTAAAGCAACATAGCGTACTGCGGGATGCGCTTGGTGATTAAGCCAGTGCATAAAATTACCCGCTTGTTCTTCACGCAGCTCTGTATACAAAGCCCGAGAAGCAATAAACTGTCCAAAACCCATTTGCTGCGCCATTTCCATCAAAGCGGTATCCTCAAAAGCTTGTGTCAAATTCGCTAGGGGCGTACCGAGATTGGGTGAAGCAATGGTTATGAAAGTATCGACAGGCAAGCGACGACTTGCTTGCACTAGCCAATAACGTGCCACAACCCCGCCGGCTGAGTGCCCAACTAAGGTTAAAGCCTCACCGCGCTGCGCATAAATCCAGCGCAAATAATGCTCCAAAACTTGTGCTTGTTTAACGACGGATTGACTAGAAGGCAAATCAACCGTGAACAAGGCATTAGGGGGGCGATAATTTAAACGCCTGCTATGTTGCATGGCTTGCGGTTGCCAACGTAAATGGCCAGCATCGACCCAACCAGAAGACTGCAGCGCGGCCGTTACACCCGTAACACGCCAGTCCATGCCTTGACTTTGAAAGCCATGGATTAAAACGACGGTTTGTGCCCATATTGCCATGGGCCATACACTCAAACATATAATGAATACTTGTAAAATACGCTTCATTCGCTTGCCCTTTCTGCGACTTACTGACTTTAATGCTAAGATGGCGCTTTTGTAATCCCAAGATTTAATGCCCATGGCCATTCGCTGTATTGCTTTTGATTTGGACGACACTTTGTGGGAATGCCACAGTGTGATCGCCCGCGCCGAGCAGTGGCTTTACAATGCCCTGCACACTCATTGTCCCGCTATTACACAACATTATAGCTACGCCGCGCTCGTCGCAGATCGCAATCACTTTACGCAGGCTCACCCAGAGTTACAGTATGATTTGAGTACCTTGCGCCGCAATTGGTTGCAACAACTCTTACAAACATACGGTTGTGCGAAAGAAGGCTTAGCCAATGAGTTATTTCATGGGTTTTGGCTAGAACGCAACAAAGTCACTTTGTTTCCCCATGTTCAAACCAGCTTAGAAGCCTTGCGCCCCCATTATCAACTCGGTGTTATCACGAATGGTAATGCTGATGTGCAGCATATCGGTATCGGTTATCTGTTTAACTTCACCCTTAATTCTGCTCAGGCTGGTGTGGCGAAACCTGATCCTTCTATTTTCCGTCAAGCTTTAACGCTGGCAGACGTGGCGGCTGATGAAATGGTTTATGTTGGCGATGATCCAGAAAAAGATATTATTGGCGCTCATCAAGCGGGATTGCGTAGTATTTGGTTTAACCCTCAGCAAACGAGTGCGGATTCGGGCGTCAATCCTGATGCAGTGCTGACAAATTTTGCTGAACTCGAACGCCTTATTCAATTATTATAACGCTTTATCAGGGCATTTATTACATTACAACAACTCTTGCTTGCCGGAATACTTCAAGGATGAAGTCTGACAAGGACGAGGACTATTATGCAACATAGCCAAACGGTTAATACAGACACGCGCGACTTAGATGCTTGGGTCAAGCGTTTATGGGTTTCTGAAAATCAAGCGGATTATCACCATATCCGCCATATTGTCGGTCATTTACTCGAAACATCCCATTCAGACTGGGATCCTTTGCAGCCTAGTTGTTTAGATGTTGCTGACAATCTGCGCACGGTCGATGCAGATCAAGTAACGCTTATCGCTGCTTTACTGTCTTCGCCCAACTTATTTGAACACACTGACTTGGGCACTCTTGAACGCACTTATGGCAAGCCTATCGCTACCTTGTGTGACAATATGCGTACCTTGCATCACTTTCGAGAAAAAACCCAACAAAACACTGATTTTTCCCAAAAGCAACACGCTGAACAAATAAGACGTATGTTACTAGCGATGGCTAAGGATGTGCGAGCGGTGTTGATTAAACTCGCTTGGCACTTGCAATATCTACGGCTGATGGCGCGTCAAGATATTAGTTACTTACATCAGTCTGTGGCACGTCAAACTTTGGATGTGTTTGCGCCATTGGCTAATCGTTTAGGTATTAGTCAGTTTAAGTGGGAACTAGAAGATCTAGCTTTTCGTTTTTTGGAACCACAACAATACCGCAATATTGCTAAAGCCTTAGCAGACACGCGCTTAGAGCGTGAAAACTATATCGAACACTTCATTGGTTTAATCCGCGATAAATTAGACCAAGCACAGATCAAAGCCACTATTTATGGCCGCCCTAAACACCTTTATAGCATTTGGAAAAAGATGCAGCGTAAAGATATTGATATTACACATCTTTATGATTTACGTGCTATTCGAGTGATTGTTGAAGATATTCACACGTGCTATGAAGTTCTCGATCTAGTGCATGAACACTGGAAACACATCCCAGAAGAGTGGGATGACTATATTATGAATCGCAAACCCAATGGTTATCAGTCCATTCACACTGTTGTCATTGGCCCACAAGGTCAGCATGTAGAAATTCAAATACGCACGGCCGAGATGCATCAACTGGCTGAAATGGGCGTGGCCGCTCATTGGCGCTATAAAGAAGGGGGGCGCCATGACCGGGCGCTAGAACGAGTCATTACCTCGCTAAGACGCTTACTCGATAATGATGTGGAAGACGGCGAGTTGTTAGAGAACTTTCATACCGAACTCTTTTCTGATCGGGTTTTTGTGTTGACCCCTAAAGGCCGGGTGATTGATTTAGTTAAAGGGGCAACCCCGATTGATTTTGCCTATGCCATTCACACAGATATAGGGCACCGTTGCCAAGGCGCTAAAGTCAACGGGACGATTGTTCCACTGAATTATGAGCTCACCAATGGCGAACAGATAGAAATTCTAACGGGTAAAGAAGCGCGTCCTAAAATGAATTGGTTGAATGAAACCTTAGGTTATGCGCGCTCTAGTCGCACACGTCAAAAAATAAATCACTGGTTTCGTCAACAAGACCATGAAAAAAATCACCAAGAAGGTCAGGCTATTTTAGAGCGTGAAAAGCACTTATTGAATCTGCCCAAATTGAACATCGCCGAATTAACCCAGCAGTTTGGGCGGCAAAGTGAACGGGAGTTTTTAATTGCTTTAGGGCGCGGTGATATTAGTGAACGTCAAGTCGCCAATGCTTTATTACGCTCGCGCAGTAATGCCATTCAGTTTCGCAAAATTAAGAAAAAACCCACCGCTCAGCCTAAAACAGGCAATATTATTGTGGGCGGTGTCGGCGATTTATACACACAAGTAGCCCGTTGCTGCCAGCCTGTACACGGTGAAAATATTATTGGCTATATTACCCAAGGCCGAGGTGTATCCGTACACCGTGCAGACTGCTCTAACATTGCCCATTTGCCCGAGGAACAAAAGCACCGTTTAATTGAAGTTAGTTGGGGAGATTCACAAAATGACTATGCAGTAGATGTGCTTATTTCAGGCTACAACCAACCGGGCATGTTAAGAGATGTTGCTGATGTGCTCGCACGCCAACAGATTAATATTATTACCATTAGCAGTCGCTCTATGGATGAACAAGAAGTGGCGTTAGTCGACTTAACTATTCAAATTCAGGATATGGTTCATTTATCCGATATTTTAGAGCGCTTAATGCAATTGCCATCGGTTACGGATGTGCAGCGCAAAGTTTAAACCCCTTAAACTTTGCGCTGACTATTAGAATCCAATTTGCACCGAGGTGACTTGGCCGCCACGTAAGACAGTCAAATCAGCTGAACCGCTGTTTATAAGTCCTTGCATTGCACGTACACTGGATGAATTGCTATTCAGCTCGATGCCATTAATTTGGGTGACAATATCGCCGGCGCGTAAGCCTGTCATACTGAATAAGGCTTTGTTCTTGCCGGGTGTAATACGATAGCCAGTTAATTGGCCATTCTTAGAGACAGGCACCGGACGCAAGACTTCTAATAATTTTGTTTTATCCGCAACAATCTGTTGGCGAAACTCACCTAAGTTGGCGACTGGTGCGGTGTCACCCTCAACATCAGAACGACCGCTACTCCCACTAACACGGGTCCCACCTGAGCGAGTGCTCCTAGCACCCGTTCCACTTGATTGGGTGTTATCAGCCACACCGGCATTCGTGTTTCTGTCTTGTTCTATTGGCAGTCTTTGCCCTGGTTCACGACGGGTTGTGGAGCGGTTATTGTTACTACTACTACTGAGGCTGGCCTCTTGATAATACTCAGGGGGCAGATCACCTTGCCGCGAAGCCGCATCACCAATGGTATAAACATCACCTTCTCCCCCTTTTTCTAAAGCGGGTAGCTTAATGACTTCTACATCACCTTCCCAACTCACTTCAATACGATCGTTGTACACTTTTTCTAACAGCGCATAAGTACCCTGTACTTCATCGCCAATCCCCACAACTTGCTGTTGACCTTTCACATCAACCATAGCGAGCCCCTCATCACCTGGCAAAGCATACAAACCGACCAACTTAATCGGTGTGCGTGGTTTAGTGGGTGGTTTAGGCTTTGCGGGCTCTTTTTGTACGGCCGGTTTAACCGTGGGTTGTGGTGCTGTGTACTGCCCGAGCAAATGATAAGACGCAATTTCACGCCCTAATTGCTGCGGTGATGCACTAGCCTTGACGACTTCAACACTAGCATTATTTGCATCTGCAATCGGCTCACTTAGCGCTGGATCGGCAGGAAACAAGGCCCATGTCAATCGAGCCAATAAAAACCCACTGAGCACGACTAAGAGTAAGGTTACGTGATCAGGCAATTTTTCTAAAATCCGATCAAATAACTGTTGTTGCTTTAACTTTTGCATGGTTTCAACCTGATAAAATCAGTTTTTATAGCCATAATATTCCTGATACCAGTCAATAAAACGAGCGATGCCTTCCTTGACGGGTGTAGAGGGTCGATAACCGACACCCTTTACGGGCTCCTCCACATTAGCAAAGGTATCAGGTACGTCGCTTGGCTGTCAGGGCAGTAACTGTAGCTGTACCTGTCGGCCAAGTCGTTTCTCAACAGCTGCAATGTAAAATACATCAAGCACTAAAATTTCTCTTTACAAGCTAACTAACTGGTGAGCAGTTTAGCAACTTCTCGATATTTTTCAGCCGTTTTTTGCACAATTTCTACTGGAAGCTTAGGGCCTGGTGCTGTTTTATCCCAATCTAAGGTTTCCAAATAGTCTCGCACGAATTGCTTATCAAATGACGGTGGGCTTGTGCCAACACGATAGTCCGTCACTGGCCAAAAACGCGACGAATCAGGTGTTAGGATTTCATCAATCAGCACCAATTCATCATTTTCATCTAAACCAAACTCAAACTTAGTATCCGCGATAATAATACCGCGCGTACGTGCATAATCAGCGGCCTGTTGGTAGAGCGCTAAACTCACCGTACGGACTTGTTCCGCTAGCGTATCACCCAGTAAATTCTGCATCTCCTTAAAACTAATATTCACATCATGCCTTCCAACGGCTGCTTTTGTGGACGGTGTAAAAATAGCCTCGGGTAATTCGCTCGCTTGCTGTAAACCCGCTGGCAAAGAAACACCGCAAATAGCTTGATGTTGTTGATAATCCTTCCAGCCTGAACCCGCTAAGTAGCCTCGCACAATCGCTTCTACTGGTAATGGTTTTAGACGCCTAACTAGCATACTTCGTTCAGTCAGCGTTAATTTTTCATCAGCCCTTAGCGGCAAGTCATCTAATGTTAACTGGCTGAGATGGTTAGGAATCAAGGCTTGCAAGCGCTTAAACCAGAATTTAGCCACCTGTGTCAACATCACACCTTTTTGTGGGATGGGTTCCGGTAAAATAACGTCAAAAGCTGAAAGACGATCCGTCGTCACAATCAATAAATGCTGATCATCGACGGCATAAATATCCCGCACTTTGCCGCGCGCGAGTAGCGGCAGTTGACTGAGGGAGGTGTTCATAACGGCTTGCTTAATTGTGCCCATACTTGCAGATACGCCCATTGCTTCGTAATGTAGTGTGAAAGGTTTTGACGCGGTATACTATCAGATTTTTTGTTTCACAAGGGTAGCTAACATGACGCAACCACAAGTGGGCATTGTCATGGGCAGTAATAGCGACTGGACGATTATGTCCAGAGCCGTCGAACAACTGGAGAAGTTCGGCGTTGCGCATGAATATAAAGTAGTATCAGCCCACCGTACACCCGATTTATTGTTTGACTACGCCAGTCAAGCACATCAGCGTGGCCTGCAATGCATTATTGCTGGGGCAGGAGGCGCTGCGCATTTGCCCGGCATGCTCGCCGCTAAAACAACAGTTCCCGTACTCGGTGTGCCGGTGCCATCGCGTTACCTCCAAGGGCAAGACTCGCTCTATTCGATTGTGCAAATGCCTAAAGGCATACCCGTGGCTACCTTTGCAATTGGTGAGGCGGGGGCGACTAATGCGGCTTTGTTTGCGATAGCACAACTCGCTTTACACGACCCACAATTAGCGCACAAGCTGGATGAGTATCGCATCGCGCAACAGCAGCATGCGTTAAATATGGCCCTTCCCCCTGATCATGAGCGATAGGCGATAAAATTTTATGTTATTACCCGGTGCAACGATTGGTATGCTTGGTGGCGGCCAGCTCGGACGCCTGTTTACAATAGCCGCTCGTTCCTTGGGCTATAAGGTTATTGTGTTGGAGCCTGATGCGAACAGCCCCGCAGGTCAATTGGCGGAGCGTCATTTTATAGCCAGCTATCATAATGAAACCGTACTGGATTTATTTGGCCAGCAGTGTGATGTGATTACCACTGAATTTGAAAATATTCCAGCAGCTACTTTAGACAGATTGGCGCACTATTGCCCCGTTCGTCCCGCAGCACAAGCGGTACAGGTGACGCAAGATCGTGTGGTTGAAAAAAACTTCGTGCAGCAATGTGGCTTAGCGCCGGTACCTTTTGCCGCTATCCGCCATACAGCCGACCTTGAAGCAGCTCGTCAATCCATTCGTTTTCCGGCCATTTTAAAAACAGCCCGCTTAGGTTATGACGGTAAGGGGCAAATCCAGGTCGCTACGGCGGAAGACTTGGCGGCTGCCTTTGAGCAATTACAGCAAGTGGATTGTGTGCTTGAACAGCGTATTGAGCTGGAGCGCGAAATTTCAGTCATTTTAGCCCGCAATATTGTGGGTGAAGTGCGCTGTTTCCCGGTGGCTGAAAATGTCCATCGGCAGGGTATTTTACATCAAACCATCGCCCCAGCGCGTATTAGCGACACGCTAGCTAATGCCGCGCAAACCGCCGCCCAAACCATCGCTAATGCTTTGGATTTTGTAGGTGTGATGGCAGTCGAGTTTTTTGTCACAACGACAGGTGAGATATTGGTTAATGAAATGGCACCACGCACCCATAACAGCGGCCATTACACCTTAGACGCTTGTCTGACTTCGCAATTCGAGCAACAAGTACGCATGGTATGCGGCCTACCTTTTGGCGATACGCAACAACACACGCCGGTTGTGATGACTAATCTTTTGGGTGATTTATGGGGCGATAGCCAACCTTCTTGGAATGCCTTATTGGAAAGCCCCGCCAGCAAGCTGCATTTATATGGCAAGCTTGCAGCGCGTCCGGGGCGCAAAATGGGGCATTTTTCTACGCTTGCACCGCAATTAGACACTGCATTAGTCGAGGCTGATCGGGTATTTGCACGCTTATCACAGGATGCCACAGCATGAACACAAACGACTATTTACACAGTATCCGCCAAGACTTGCAGTTTGAAACCGAGTTAGCCGGGCACGTCCTTAAATTCACCAGCACCTGGGGCTTGTTTTCACCGCGTGAAGTGGATGAAGGTACTTTGTTATTAATGAAGTATTTGGACATTGATCCCAGCGATGACTGTTTTGATTTAGGCTGTGGCTACGGCCCAATTGGGCTGACAATGGCCAAGCTCGCGCCACACGGGCAAACCTTGATGGTGGATAAAGATTTCATGGCGGTGGAATACAGCCAACGTAATGCCAAGCTCAATGGTATTGATAATGCACAGGCTATGTTGAGTAATGCTTTCCAGCATATTGACCGCGATTTGCGCTTTGATGTGATTGCTTCGAATATTCCGGCCAAAGTTGGCAAGGAAATGATGACGCTTATGCTGCATGATATGAAACATCACCTCAAACCCAATGGTCGGCTTTACTTGGTGACCATTAATGGCTTGCGTGAATACATGAAGCGTAATTTACAAGAGGTTTTTGGTAACTATAAAAAATTGAAGCAAGGCAAGAGCTACACGATTTCCTATGCACAAGGGGCTAGCTAAATTCAGGCTATCGACAATTCATCTGGTACAAGGTCTGATTTTCCGGCCAGACTGCTTTATCATAGGTTTTTTTCAATTAAGCATACTGACTGACACATAGATACCCTTAAATAAAAGCAGGAGAGGCTTACCATGTCTGATGAATTAACACAGGCGGCGCTAGATTATCACCGCTATCCCACCCCCGGAAAACTTGAAGTTAACCCCACGACCAATATGGTGAACCAACGCGATTTAGCCTTGGCTTATTCGCCGGGTGTGGCGGCCGCTAGTCTGGCGATTGCTGAAGATCCAACCGCCGCCGCTGATTACACCACTCGCGCCAATTTAGTCGCGGTCATCACTAATGGCACGGCAGTGCTGGGGCTGGGTTCAATTGGTGCTCTAGCATCCAAACCCGTGATGGAAGGTAAAGCGGTTTTACTTAAAAAGTTCGCTGGCGTTAATGCCTTCGATATTGAGGTGGATACCACGGATGTGGATCGCTTTGTGGAT
>Ga0102927_1000297_pt1 | contig 11530 bp, 7 predicted proteins | sample SalPon1_A_H2O_MG_FD_78208 | JGI IMG/M metagenome (GOLD analysis project Ga0102927, IMG submission 78208) | Salt pond water microbial communities from South San Francisco under conditions of wetland restoration - Salt Pond MetaG R1_A_H2O_MG | ecosystem: Environmental > Aquatic > Non-marine Saline... | reverse complement strand
GCTGCGGAAGCCTCTATGATAGCACCTCCTATGGTAGCCATAAAAGCTAGATATTCTAAAGAAGCCAAAACTAAAAAAGAGTTTATAGCAGACCTCTGGAATTTTGTAGAAAAGCCAACTAAAGAGCAAGCAAAACTAAAAGGAGCCGTAAAGCGTTTCGGATTGATGCCGTATCAACCCTACAAGCAAGAAGATATTGAGGCCATAGCAGCATTTATGTATAATTATGAAATTGCTCAGCCTGATTGGTTTGGAGCACACTGGGCAGAGCATCATGACCAGAATTATACACAACATGGAAAATCTGTGAGTCAACTTCCAGAACAAGACCAAACCTATGCAGATATAGGGATGTCTTATGCTAAATCTACCAAAGCTACTCTAGGCAAAAACCTCATGGGCGCTATCCAAAAAGAAGGGGTGCTTCATGCCCTCTCATTTTGCAATGTACAGGCCATGCCACTTACAGACTCAATGGCTACTAAGCATAATGCAATAATAAAACGCGTTTCAGACCAAAATAGAAACCCCTCAAATCAGGCTAACGAGGTGGAAAAAAGTTACATCGATTTGTATAAGCAAACTTTACAAGATGGCGAAGAGCCTGAACCGATTGTAACTGAAGAAAATGATAAAGTTAATTTCTATTATCCCATCGTCACCAACGCTATGTGTTTAAAATGCCACGGGACTCCAGGCAAAGAGATACAACCTAAGACCTTACAAAAAATACAAGCCCTGTATCCAGACGATAAGGCTATAGGCTATGCTGTCAATGAAGTGCGGGGTATGTGGAGCATAAGTTTTGATACAAATGAATAAAATCAATCTAGTACTCGTCTCCCTGCTCTTGATGTTGAGTTGCAAGCAGGCTTCCCAAGATCAAACAAAGGCTAAGGACACATCAATCCACTGGAGCTATAATGGTGAAACAGGGCCAGAACATTGGTCAGAATTGGAAGCGCAGACCCATTGCGATGGAAATTTTCAATCGCCCATCAATCTAGTAAATTTTAAAGTTGCTGAAGATTTGCAACCTATAGATTTGCATTATTCCAAAGAAACCATCCTTCATGATGTAGCCAACAACGGCCATTCTATTCAATATGATTTTGAAAAAGGAGATTTTTTGATTCAAGATAAGGATACATTTCATCTCAAACAATTTCATTTTCATGAGCCTGCTGAACATCTTATCGAAGGAGTTCGTTATCCGTTGGAGGTGCATTTAGTGCATCAAAATGATGCCAAACAATTTGTAGTCCTTTCAGTTATGGCCAAAGAAGGAAAGAACAGTAAGCCATTTGAGCTTCTAGAGAGCTATCTGCCTATCCAAAAAGGAGAAACAAAATTGATACAGCAGCCTTTTGATATCTCTCAAAACCTGCCAGAAGAGCAAGGTTATTTTTCTTACAGAGGTTCCCTCACCACGCCACCTTGTACTGAAGAAGTGACTTGGGTTGTGTTTAAAGACGCTATAGAAGTGTCTTTGGAGCAAGTAGAATTACTAAAATACCTCATGCCTATAAATAACTACAGAGAAGAACAGCCGCATCACGGACGCCTTGTGAAAGCAACACAATTCTAAAAAGACAAACTATGAAACTACTTGGACTTATAGGTGGAACTTCCTACCATTCTACCCTGGCATATTACCAGCACATCAATCAAAAAGTAGCCGCAACTCTAGGAAACTCACAAAACCCTGAGCTACTTCTTTATAGCATCAATATAGATATAATGAGGCGGCAAGAGGAAGATGAAATTCATCAAAAATACCTTCAGGTTTCTCAAGAATTGGAAAGAGCAGGAGCAGAGGCATTACTGATTTGCGCCAACACGCCGCATATGGCAATAGACTTTGTAGCACCACGCATAGGTATACCATTTTTACATATAGCAGATGCTGTAGCAAAGGAGGCTAAGCAGATGGCTGCTCAACGGCTTTTATTACTTGGTAATAAACCTACTATGACCAAAGATTTTCTAAAGGGCTATTTAGGTAGTCATCACAATCTGGATATTTTGATCCCCCAAGAGGCTGACATAGAACGGTCTCATTATTTTGTATCTAATGAATTGACACAAGGACTATTTAGCGAAGAAGCAAAAACATTTTATATAAATCTTATCAACACCTACAAAGATGAGGTGGATGCAGTGATTTTAGGCTGTACAGAACTACCGCTTTTGCTGGATAAAGAACAAGCACTTCTACCCTTTATTTCCACTACAGACCTACATATTCAAGCCGCTGTTGATTTTATTTTAACCTGAATAATTTTGTTTAAAATTAATAATAATCCAATAAACACTTTATAAAATTTAGAATTCATCATCAGTTTTGTAACAATTGTTACTTTTAAGGATGGAGTATTACTTTATATTTATTAAAATTTATTGTTATGAAGTCAAAATATTCAGTTCTCATTATTGGAGGAGGTACGGCAGGAATCATGACAGCCGCCCAACTTCTAGGAAAAAACGCGAACCTTTCTGTTGCCATCATCGATCCAGCAGAAACACATTACTACCAGCCAGCATGGACTCTCGTGGGGGCTGGCACATATAATTTTGAAGATACAGCTAAACCCATGAAGGAGCTCATTCCAGACGGAGCAGACTGGATACAAGATTATGCCTCTGGCTTTGATGCTGATAATAATGTTGTGAAAACAAAAAATAATGGAGATATAGCCTACGACTATCTTGTAGTAGCTCCTGGCTTGGTAATGGATCCTAAGCAAATAGAAGGTTTAGAAGAGGCTCTAGACAAAGGTGTGGTGTGTAGCAATTACACAGATTCTAAACATACTTGGGAAGTTCTCAAAAATTTTAAAGGAGGAAACGCAGTCTTTACACAGCCTACTACACCTATTAAATGTGGTGGTGCACCGCAGAAAATAGCGTATTTAGCCGCAGATTATTTCAAGAAAAATAAAATTGATGCTAAAGTTGTCTTCGCCACACCAGGCTCTGTACTCTTTGGCGTAAAACCTATACGTGAAACTTTGCAAAGAGTAGTAGATCGGTATGGTATGCATTTTAAACCCTATTATGCTCCAGTAAAAATTGATGCTGAAAAACAAATTATCACTTTTAAATATGTTGGGGATGATGAAAACCAATGTGTAGAAAATGAAAGCAAAAGCATTGGTGAGAAAATTTCTGGTGAAGCTATCATCGAGATGCCATTTAACATGTTGCATCTGGCACCACCGCAAGCGGCACCAAAATTTATTAAAGAGTCCAACCTCGTTAATAAAGACGGTTGGCTAGATGTGAATATCAACTCGCTACAGCATAACGCCTATCCCAATATTTTTGGACTAGGAGATGTAGCGGCCTTGCCTACGGCCAAAACTGGAGCTGCCATACGGAAACAGGTACCTGTTGTGGTAGAAAACCTGATGTTTATGATGAACAACAAGCCTGCTAGCAACAAAAGCTACCAAGGCTATTCCTCATGTCCACTTGTTACAGGCTATGGAAAAATGGCACTAGCAGAATTTGATTATGAGGGTAATTTCACACCTGATCCAAAACTTAAACAAATGCTCATTTTTGATTCCTCTAAAGAACATTGGAGATTATGGATGCTCAAAAAATATGGGCTCCCTTACCTGTATTGGAATAAAATGATGAAAGGGGCTGCTGTGTAATGTTTTTTTAAGTAACAAATTTACTCAGATAACTAAAAGCTTCGCAAGGTTTCTAGACTTTGCGAAGCTTTGTTATGTTTAATGAGCCTTATAATATAGTAAGAAATACATCTCCAAGATAACATCTATCTACATTATGCATTCCTATTTGAGTAGCTACAAGTCCCCACAATGATAATGTTGTAGTGGTTTGGAGAAGCTTCTGTTTTAAAAAATACAATCTTATTACTTATATTTTTTCTTCATTACCATATAAAATACTAAAGGTACCACAATCAAGGTTAAAAAAGTAGAGACTATGGTACCGCCCATCAAGGATAGTGCTAGTCCTTGGAAAATAGGGTCAAAGAGTATGGCAACAGCTCCTATAACAACAGTTCCTGCCGTAAGTAATATAGGAGTGGTTCTCACAGCTCCAGCCTCAATGATAGCCTGCTTGAAGGCCACACCTTCATTAAGGCGAATTTCTATAAAATCGATAAGCAGGACAGAGTTCCTCACCATGATACCTGCCAGGGCAATCATACCTATAAATGATGTGGCTGTAAAGAAGGCATCAAACAGCCAGTGGGCAAGGACAATGCCTATAAGTGATAGTGGGATAGCAATCATCATCACAATAGGAGAGCGAAAGCTTTGGAACCAACCCACAATCAGCATATAAATAATGAAAATAACCCCCAGGAAGGCAATGCCGAGATCGCGGAAGACCTCTAGCGTAATTTGCCATTCGCCATCCCATTTCACAGAATAATCTTCTGTATCTATAGGAATATCAGTGTATAGTTCTTCTATAGAATAGCCTTCTGGTAAATGCATGTCTTTGAGGTATTCTTCCATGCCTAGAATAGCATAAACAGGACTTTCCAGTTCTCCTGCCATTTCTGCTGTAACGTAAACCACGGGACGTTTGTTTTTACGATAGATGCTTTTTTCTATAGGTTGCTCTACCAAACTGACTAGATTACCAAGACTTACCATTTGACCTTGCTGTGATTTGACTTTCAGTTTTAGCAAATCTTCAGTAGCTGATTTTTCAGCATTTGGCGTGTAGTAGGTGATGCTTACCTGCTCGTGTTCATTTTCTCTGTAGGCCATGCCAATAGAAGTATTTCCAAGGCTTAGTCGCATAGTTTCTACGATTTGCTGAGTGCTTACACCTTCTAGGTTAGCACGTTCTGTATCGACTACAAATTCAACTTCGGTTTGGTCGGCTTCCACTCTCCAGTCGATGTCAACCACATCTTGTGTTTCTTCTAAAATAGCTTTCACATTATTCGCTATTTTGATTTGCTCTTCATAATCTGGACCGTACACTTCAGCTACAATAGTCGATAATACTGGAGGACCAGGTGGGACTTCCACAATTTTGATAGCAGCACCATAGCGATCTCCAATGGCTTTCACGTCTTTCCTGAACGACTTAGCTATGGCATGACTCTGGGCACTACGTTCGCTTTTGTTAGTAATATTCACCTGGATATCAGCAAGATGTTCTCCATCTCTAAGGTCATAATGCCTCACCAGGCCATTGAAAGTAATGGGTGAAGCTGTGCCAACGTAAGTTTGATAATTGACGACTTCCTTACGGTTTTTGACGTATTCTGCAATTTCTAAAGTTACGGCTTGCGTCCGTTCCAAGGTCGTGCCTTCAGGCATATCAATCACAATCTGAAACTCATTTTTGTTGTCGAATGGAAGCATTTTTACTAAAACAGATTCATTCAAAAACAAAAGCACAGAGGCGATAAGAAGAACTACGGTACTTCCAATAAAGAGCCAACGTTTTTTTGAACTCTCCAGAAGTGGTCGTTGTACATTCTGATATATCTTGTAAATCCTTGTTGATTTTAAATGCTCATCCCCAACTTGGTCTGCTTTTTTTATAGCTTCTTCGTCTTCTTCTTCACCATCATCAGGCTTACCATCTCTTTTTAAAAAGTAAAAAGCCAGATAAGGAACTACAGTAAGGGCTATGAATAACGAAAGTATCATAGTAATGGAGGCACCAATCGGCATCGGACTCATGTATGGCCCCATTAGCCCACTTACGAATGCCATAGGCAGCACAGAAGCGATGACAATAAACGCCGCCAGTATAGTGGGGTTGCCTACTTCATTGATAGCATAGATAGCAGCATTTCGCAAGGAGCGCTTTTTCATTTTAAAATGCCGGTGCATATTTTCGGTGATGATGATGGAGTCATCAACAACAATACCTGTGATAAATATGAGTGCAAAAAGGGTAATTCTATTTAGGGTATAATCAAATAGATAGTAGCTAAGCATGGTCAAGGCGAAAGTTACTGGCACCGAAATAAAGACTACCAGGCCACCACGCCAGCCCATGGATAGCATAACAACCAAAGTCACGGCAATGATGGCACTTAGCAAATTGTAAAGCAAGTCCGATACTTTGTTGGAGGCTGTTTCTCCATAGTTTCGCGTCACTTCGAGTTCTACATCTTCAGGAATGATATAGCGTTCCCATCGCTCTTTCTGAGCTATAATCTGGTCGGCCACTTGCATAGCATCAGCACCTTCTCGCTTGGCTACAGATAAAGTCACGGCAGCGTAGGAGGAGGGCATTTGGACCTGCTCTTCACTACCGGCACCAAAACCAAACTCTACATAATTTTCAGCACGTTCTGCTCCCTCTTCTACATCAGCAATTTGATGCAGATAGACGGGCCTGTTTTGATAATTACCAACAATTAGTTGGTTGAGGTCTTGTTCAGTTTCAATAAATTTTCCAGTGCTAATAAGAAGGGTTTCATCTTGATTCTGGATACTGCCGCTCTTGGATTTGGAATGATTGGCCTGAATCATTTGAGTAACACTCAAAATGTCCAGATTATAAGCAGCGGCTTCTTGATGGTTGAATTTTATTTTCAATTCCCGACTTCTCCCTCCAATCACTTCTGTGGAAGCTACATTCTCCACTTTTTCAATTTCTAAAAGGAGTTCATCCGCAATTTGCCTGAGGCGGAAGTCATCATGCTTTTCACTGTAAAGCGTAAGTCCTACCACAGGAACATCATTGATAGATCTAGTTTTGATAAGTGGCTGAGAAACCCCCTGCGGTATTTCATCCATATGCCGCATAATTTCATTGTGTAGTTTCACATAAGACCTTTCAATATCTTCACCAACATAAAACTGGGCAATGAGCATGCCCTGCCCTTGCATGGAGGTGGTATGTACATACTCTATACCATCGATATTAGAAATGACGCGTTCTAGTGGGATAATGACTTTGGATTCAATTTCTTTGGGGCTAGCACCGGGGTAGCTCACAAAAATATCAGCCATAGGAACATCTATCTGTGGTTCTTCTTCTCTAGGAATGAGTAAGGTGGCGTAGATACCCACTCCCATGAATACCACCATCATCAAAATTGTGATTTTTGAAGTTAGAAATGCGTTGGCCAGTTTCCCAGCTATACCATTTTTCATAAGACCTAGTAGTTTACGTTTATACCATTATATAACTTGGAGTCTGCAGAAATCACGATAGATTCAGCTGCGCTTAGACCAGATAAAATCTCGATATAGTCATCGTGTTCAGTACCCACTTCTACCCACCTAAGCATAGCTTTATTTTCAGGACTCACCACGAATAGACCTTGTAGGCTTCCGCGTCTCATCAGTGCAGATTTAGGAATAAACACACCTTGGTCCATGACTTCTGTGACCAGTTGTATTTCTGCTTGCTGCCCAGAAAATAACTCAACTGTATTCTCATTAAAGATGGTTGCTTTTACCATATATTGTCCGCCAGAGTTGAGAGAAGATGAACTAATCTCTGAAATCTGAGCATCGAGCTTCTGTTTGTTATTTGAGATAATGACCTTGGCAAGCTGGCCTTTTTTAAGAGCTGAAATCGACCGTTCGGATACTGAAAAATGAAACTCGAATGCGTTGTCGACCTCCATCTGTAGTATAGGGGATTGCGGGTTTGCCAGATCTCCTTGCTGAGCTAATTTTGACGTGATGACTCCGTCAAAAGGGGCTTTGATATTAAAGTATTTTAATTCAGATGCTACTTCTTTTAGCTGGCTTTCTACTGCGGCTTTCTGGCTTTTCACAGAATTGTACTTCAATCGGACAGACTCTAGTTCTTTGTCTGAAACGCTATTTTTCTCTCTCAAGTTTTTATAGCGTTCGTAGTCTTTTTCTGCATTTTCTAGGCTAGCTTTTACTTTGTTAAGTTGAGCTGAAATCTGAGCTTGTTTCGATTTGAGGTCGTCGCTGTTCAATTTAACAAGCAATTGATTTTCTTTTACTTCATCACCAACCTCTACTAAAATAGCATTGATATAGCTAGAAGCTCTGGATTGGATATGTATAGATTTTGAAGCACGAATCTTTCCTTTATGAGTTAGGCGCTTTGGTAAGCTACTTAAAGGATTTTCAATTTCTACATTAACAGCCTGTGCTTCTGTATTTTCGCTTTTGGTTTCTTTTTCACCACAACTGCCTAGGGCTAGCGAAAGCAGTACGATTAAAACTATAGGTGGAAATTTAGTTCTCATAAGTGTAGTTGTTTGCTAAAAATTGAACATATAACTGGGCGTAATTGAATTCAAAGATAGATTGGTTGTAAGTGAGTCTCATGGCAGATTGTTGCTGTTCTGCCTGGAGCAAATCTGTAGTCCGTTCTAAGCCTTCTTCAAACCTGTCTTTTCTTATGGTATAAGCTTTTTCGGCCTGTTCCAGAGAAAGTCTGTTTCTGTTGAGTTTTTGTTCAGCTTCTTGAACTTGTCGTTTAGCCTTTTCAAGTTCTAGACTTGATTGAGAAGCATACATCGAAGCTTCTAGCTGGGCTTGGTCCAGACTCGCTGTTTGTTCCTGCAGTTTAGCGATCTTCTTGCCTCCTTCAAAAATAGACCAGTTGAGAGATGCTCCCACAAAGAAATTTCTAGTATCTGTAGTAAAGACTTCATCAGAAAACCATTGCACGTTGCCAAAGGCATTGAGCGTGGGAAGAAAGGATAGCTTTGATGCTGTGTGCATTTTCAGTTGAGCTTCTGTTTGTAAATCGACTGCTAAAAGGTCTTCACGAGTTTCAAGCTGATTCTGGTCCTTCAGGCCAACTACATTAAGTTCGAGTTTAGACTCTGGTTTTACAATCGCATTGGCATCTTTATCCATTAGGAAAAGCAGATAATCTGAAAGAGTTTTAAGCTGATTGGAGGCTGAGATATATTCGTTTTCTACTTCATTTAGCCTGACTTCTGCATTGAGTACATCGGGCATCACTAGCAAACCTTCATCATAAAAATTCTGTATATCTTCATAATTTTGCTTAGCAATTTCTCTAGTCTGCTCCAGGACTTCCACACCTTTATATGCAAGTTGAAGCTGCATGTACAGCTTTTCTACTTCTACTAAAAGGGCTTTTTTCTCAAATGTATTCTGAAGTTCTTGGGCTTGTCTTTGTGCACTTAATGCAGAACGCTGCACCCATTTATCAACATTAACCACTGGTTGCGTTATGCTTAAAGCCGTGGTAAAGTTGGTGATGGCGCTTGGTTTGTTCAGGTTGTCTATCTGAAAATCCTGTTCTGTGAAAGCTCCTTGGTTGAGTAATGTCCCAAAAGCCTGTACAGGATTATTGGTTCTGTAGAAATTATGAGAGACATTTAGCTGAGGTAAAAAAGCAGCATTGGTTTGTCTGAATTGAGCCTTCACTTGGTCATAAGTACTTTGGTTGATCTTCAGTGATCTGTTGTTTTCAATTACAGCCTCTTGCACATCTTCAAGGCTGAGGTCAATTTTTACTTGTGCGTTGGTTGAACCTAAAACAACGCCAAGACATACAATGGTAAAAGTGTGATATAATTTCATTTTGATACTTATTACACTGCAAATTTAAAACGTACTATCCTTATAGTTTGTAACAAATGTTCTATTACGTCAATTAAAAAATGAATGGATTCAGATTTCTTGTTGATATTTTAAATACATTGATTGTCAAATTATTATCTACTTTTTTAGAGTTTGATTATGTGTCTTTTCTATTTTTCGCCTTTCTGTGTTGAGATTAAATAATTGTTAAGTCACCAATTGCGAAGAAGAAATGAATCAGCATCTAAAAAGCCTCCCAGGTGTTGGAGGCTTTTTAGATCTGTTTAGGATGTATGGTGTGAGCTTTGGGTTATTTTATATAAGAATTCACCCAAGCTTCCATGTGTTTAGTTGATTTTGGGCGTAGTATGATTTTTTTATCTTTATCCAGTAAAAACATTGTTGGGGTAGCGTACACTTGAAAGTCTTTTACTGCCTGGCTTTCCCATTTTTGATAATCTGTAGTGCTTATGAATGGAAAAGGCGCCGCAAATTTGGCAAAATCTTTAGGGTTGTCATCTAGTCCTATCATAGCCACTTCAAGACCTTTGTCATGCCAATCGGGGTATTTCTTAGCTAGCTTTGGGATTTCTCTGGTACAGTGTCCGCACCAACCTGCTGCAAAAACGACTAGCGTGTAGTCGCTGTCTATATCATATAAGCTCTTAGCCTTGGTATGGCTAGGGTAGTAGGTCGCTTCTCCAAAACTAATGTTGGGTACTTGGTTTCCCTTTTTCATTTTGCGATAGCCTTCCAATTGTTTAGCCACATTTTCGTTTAGTGTGCAACTTTGGTCATTTAGTACTTTGAAGGCAAGATATTCTGCAGAGGTAAAGAGGCTTCTTTTCTCCAGCAAATTGAAGAGGTAGTCCGTCACTTCATTAAATTTAGCCTCATCCATGATTAAGTCCTCATACATGATGTTTATAGAAGTATTGAGGTCTTCAAAAACAAGATCTAGGTTGCCGCTGCTGTTCTCTATAAACCATACGTGGTTATCAAGAGCATCTTTTAATAAACCACTTTTGTACAAGCGTTCATCACTGTAGTCTATCGCTCTGAGGGCTTCTCTTGTGGCTGGTATGTCTTCTGTACGAGATTGTGCCACTTGGGCTACACTGCTTAATAATTTTCTCACTGGGATGTACCATTGGAGGTAACTATCCTTGGGTAACTGATCTAGAAAATTGTTCTCACCGGCATGAATGCGCTTGATTTCTTTATGAATAGTCTTTACAGCTTCAGTTTCTGTATTGAATAAGTCTTCATCTTTATACATTTTTTGTAAATACGTCCAGGCACTTAAGGCTTGTTCGCGTTTGGGTTGTTGTTTAGCATATTGCATGAAGGCCTTGTTTTGAGCACCTTTAGTGATTTGGATACTTTCAGGTATGCTTGTGCTCTCTCCATTTAATACTACATCTTCATTAGCTAACACAGCAATAAAAGGTTTGTTGTTTTCGGATACTAACAAACCCATGCCGTAGTCTTCTTTGTTGAACTCAAACTTGAATTTTCCATTAGCATCTGTGATAATACTGTCTATCACATAACTTTTAACGCCCTTAAAACCCTTTAAGGTCATACCTTGTTCTGGCATACCAGACAATTGTCCGCTTATGTTTTGGCCAAAACTAAGGGCTTGACTTATAAGAAACAGAAAGGTAAATAGTACTGTGTTTTTCATTTATCTTTGTTTAACATTTATTCACAAATATACAAAAAGTCAGGTTGAATCGTATTCTCACAATAGGTTTCTACAAAGTTATATGTGAGAATTATATTAAATAATTTATGTTTTTTACAAACACATAAAATGAGTTTTTACAATTTAATTTAGTAAGACTGAATTCAAATAAAATTTTTTAAATACTATTGATAAGATAAATTTAGGATTGTCTGTAGTACTTATCTTTAATTGATGTTAGAGTCAGTTTTTAGTATTCTTTTAAAACAAAACTCCCCTCAGAGACCATTTTGAGGGGAGTTATATATTGAAATGATGCTTTTAGCTATAT